>Ga0070699_100002137_pt1 | contig 17924 bp, 11 predicted proteins | sample KBSK1503metaG_FD_65473 | JGI IMG/M metagenome (GOLD analysis project Ga0070699, IMG submission 65473) | Corn, switchgrass and miscanthus rhizosphere microbial communities from Kellogg Biological Station, Michigan, USA - KBS K1-50-3 metaG | ecosystem: Host-associated > Plants > Roots >... | reverse complement strand
GTGGAGGAAAAGAAAGATGCCGAAAAGTTGGGCGGCACAGTTTTTTCGGCTGCTGAAGCGGTGAACTCGATGGGTGGAAAAGGCATCGCCATTCACTGTGATCATCGTGATGATGCGCAGGTGGAAGCCGCGTTCAAGCAAATCGCCAAGGAAAGTAAAAAGATCGATGTGTTGGTGAATAACGCCTGGGGCGGATACGAGAACATGCGCGAAGGCCGAGTCTTCACCTATTTCAAACCATTCTGGGAACAACCCTTCTGGCGCTGGGACGCGATGTTCGATGCAGGCGTGCGTGCTGCCTATACTGCCTCTGCTCTCGCAGCGCGGCTAATGACCAAGAAAAAGCGCGGGCTGATCGTGAACATCTCGTTCTGGTCGGCGCAGGTGTATCTGGGGAATACGCAATATGGCGCATCCAAAGCTGCCGTAGACAAAATGACTGAGTATATGGCACACGAGTTGAAAAAGTACAAAGTAGCTGTCGTTTCGTTGTATCCTGGTTTGGTGCGCACGGAAAGCATTATGCGTAACGCCAAACATTTTGACATGAGCAACTCCGAGTCGCCGCAGTTCATCGGTCGAGTCGTTGCCGCATTGGCAAATGACCCGAACATCATGAAAAAGAGCGGACAGGTTTTGGTCGCCGCGCAGGAAGCTCTAGAGTATGGCATCCAGGATATTGATGGTAAGCAGCCACGACCGGTGACACTGGAAGATTTTTCAAAATAATAGAAGAAGACCTAAAGAGTTTAGATTCTTAAATTAGAGCGACTAGCATCATGAAATTCGTGACAGTCGCTTTTTTGTTAAGTTGCTATAATGAATTAAAAACCATCGTCATTGCGAGCCCGAGCGACAACGAGTGGCGAAGCAATCTCCACTACAGCGAGGAGGTTGCTTCGTCGCAAAGAACGCTCCTCGCAATGACAGGCTTACAGGAGTCCCCATGTCCAAACTCGATTGGCTCACGCAGGAAATTGACGATTTGAAAGAACAGGGCTTATACAACAACATCCGCACGATCGGCTCGGCGCAAGGTGCGCGCATCATCGTGGATGGCAAGGATGTGCTCAACTTCTGCTCGAACAATTATCTCGGGCTGGCGAATCATCCCAAGCTTGTTGAAGCCGCGAAGGAGTCCACGAAGAAATATGGCGTGGGTCCTGCCGCAGTGCGTTCGATTGCTGGCACTACGGACCTGCATGTACAACTCGAACAGCGTCTTGCCAAGTTCAAAGGCGCGGAGGATGTCATCACCTTCCAATCAGGCTTCACTGCCAATCTTGGAACCATCTCGGCGCTCGTTGGCAAGGAAGATGTGATTTTTTCCGATAGATTGAATCACGCCTCCATCATTGACGGATGCAGACTCTCCGGCGCGAAGATTGTCGCCTACGAACATAACGATCCCTTTGCACTGGAAGATGCGATCAAAGAACATGCTTCAAACTTCCGCCGCGCCTTGATCATCACGGACGGCGTCTTCAGCATGGACGGCGACATCGCGCCCCTCCCCGCCCTAGTGGAAGTCGCGAAGAAATATGACATCCTCTTCATGGTGGATGACGCGCACGGTGAAGGTGTGCTTGGCAAAGGCGGACGCGGCATCGTGGATCATTTCGGCTTGCATGGCAAAGTGGATATCGAAGTCGGCACGATGTCCAAAGCCTTTGGTGTTGTAGGTGGAATCGTCGCCGGCGATAAGGTCATCATCGAATGGCTGCGTCAACGCGGACGACCCTTCCTGTTCTCCTCCGCGGTTACTGCGCCGGATGCAGCAGCCTGTCTCGCAGCAGTTGACCTGCTCGAAGAATCAACTGAGTTGGTTGATAAACTCTGGGACAACGCCAAATATTTCAAAGAAGAAATGAAGAAACTTGGCTTCGATACCGGCGTGAGCGAAACGCCCATCACTCCAGTAATGCTCGGCGAAGCTCCGCTCGCGCAACAATTCAGCCGTGAGTTATTTGAAGAAGGCGTCTTTGCCATGGCAATCGGATTCCCCACGGTGGCAAAAGGCAAAGCGCGGATTCGGGTAATGATTTCTGCATCACATGACCGCGATGACTTGGGTCAAGGCCTGGAGGCGTTTGCGAAGGTCGGGAAAAAGTTGGGTGTAATTTCATAATTACTGTTATTAAACTGCAAACATAAAGCGGCGTAAAAACGCCGCTTTATGTTTAATCGCTTGATATAATTAGCCAAATCGGGAAACGATCCATATGCAAAATCAAGTGTTAGCAATCACATTCACTCTTGTCTTTCTGTCGCTTGAAGCCATCTGGCTGATAACCATTCGCAATCGCTACATTATTCTTGTTAGTTTAGTTACAATTTTGTTTGGCGTGCAAGTTTTATCGTTTTTGGTTATCCGAGATCATTATGTAATGGGAAACGGATATTTTCCGGACCGCCTTGCCCAATTACTACTCAAAGATGGGTTATTGATGCTGGCAATCTGGATAATCTTTTACTCCCTATTGTTCAAACAAATCAAGCAAATGCAGTCACTGTATTCTTTTTTGTTGAATTCGTTATTTTACGTTTCATCTCTTATAGATACTATTATTACAAGTAGATGGTTTAAACCTCTTCTCTTTCTACTAATCATATTCTGGTGCGTCATCAGTACTTGTAAAAGCTGTTCAACATTCCCAGACGGCTGACGTAACAAAACAGAGACCTCCAAGACAAAACTCGGAGGTCTTTTATTCTATCTATCTCTATTTATCTATTAGTTGGCATACGCGTTCAAGAACTCATCCCACCCCGTTTGCAAAGCAAAATCAAGATCCAAATAATAGTCATAATCTGAATCTTTTTCAGTGGCTCTAGAAATGTGATAGATCGTGATGCCATGCGCGTCTCTATAGGCGTTGACATGCCGTTCATACAACACCACCCTATTGACAGCATTCATCACAGCCTGACTCTTCGCTTTGATATTCTGATCAGCAACCAGACGATTGATCTCATACGCCATATCATATAGATCTTTATCCACAGGTGCCTGCCAGAAGGAACGCGTCGCACCAAAGGCACGGTCATATTTCCTGCGATTTGAGTCGAGGCCTTGATTCAATGCTATAGACCAATCATTGACGGCGGTTAACAATGCATCGAAACGACTATCCACTGCAACGGCAGACCAGGTCTTATCCTTTGTCGCGCTCTGAGATGTGACAATGGCAAGCTGGTCAGCGGTCATATTTGGGTTTGCGGCTAATTGTGCAAGCACCAGATCATACTGAATACCTTCTCCGCCTACAAATTCCTGAGAATGTGTAAGTGCAGTGGCATGACCATGCCATAGCAATTCCACTTCGATGGAACCCATATTACAGCCATCAAACCCAACTACATCCATGAAACCAATGGAAGGCAATGCAGCTTTTACTTCCTCCATATCAAGGGAGCTACTGTTGGTATCGTCTTGCATCGTGATACCAGGGCGCCAATTCGAGCCATGGCCCCAGAAATAAAACGCATAATGATCAGCCGGGTAATTGGCTTTCGTCCACGTTACAAACTCAATCAAAGTCTGCGGGTCGCCCATATCGCGCTCACCCCAATCTGCGACCGCGCTGGCAGCATCAGCCACCATCCCGCGTGTAATGTGATAAAGTTTGGTCGTTTGCCAGTCGCCGCGGCTCCTGTCGTAGCCCGGTACGCGATCTGCCAAAGCTACAACCTGCACAGCGGCGGTAGAACCTGTGGGTGCCAGTTCTGTTTCAATATCGCTGACGATGAAAGGTTCAAGATTGTTATCCCCTGACATATAAACCATAACTGTCCATTTGGCGCGTGGTGCAGGTGGCGCAGCGCCGGCACCTCCGGTCAACCCAGCCAGTAAGACAATCATAAATACAAACGTACCAAACAAACGCAAAAACTTATGCATGATGCCTCCAGGAGTAATTTGAAATGGATAAGTTTCTCCTTTGAAAAGGTTTTATCACTTACAAATAGTGTAGCACAAAATAACCAAACTCAAGGATGAAAGAAGTTACGTCATGCAAAACAAAGACCCCCGAGTTTTGATCGGAGGTCTGTTTACTGGTCTATAGTGTATATATTTACTTGTTACTGTGCGTAATTGTTCAAAAACTCATCCCATGCGTAAAGCAGGGCGAAATCAAGCGTGGAGCGATAATAGGTGTAGTTTGAATCCTTCTCGGTGGCTTTGGAGATGTGATAGATGGTAATTCCATGCACATCGCTGTAGGCATTGACATGCCGTTCATGCAAGACCACTGAGGCAAATGCATTCATCACAGCCTGACTCTTATTCTTGATATTTGTATCAGTCACGTTACGATTGATCTCATACGCCATATCGTATAAGTCTTTGTCCATGGGCGCCTGCCACATGTTGCGAGTTGCAGTAAATGCCTTGGCATATTTGGAACGATTCGCGGCCAGACCATTATTCAACGCGACAGCCCATTGATCGACAGCCGTAAGCAGCGTGGTCAGCCGCCCATCCACAGCGACAGCAGACCAGGTCTTATCGTGGGATGCGCTTTGGCTGGTGGCAATCGCGACCTGGTCGGCAGTCATATTCGGGTTGGCGGCTAATTGTGCGAGCACCAAATCGTATTCAATGCCATCCCAACCAACATATTCCTGGGAACCAGACATTGCCGTGGCATGTCCCTGCCAGGCTTTCATGACTTCAATGGAAGCCATATTACAGCCATCATAGCCAACTACATCAATAAAACCAAGCGATGGGATTGCCGCTTTTAACTCATCCATATCGATCGTGTCTGCATTTGTATCATCCTGCATCACGTAACCGGGATGCCAGTTCCAGCCATGGCCCCAGAAATACAACACATAATGATCAGCAGGATAATTCGCCTTTGACCATGTAACAAAATCGATCAGGGTTTGTTTATCACCCATGTTACGCTCACCCCAGTCTGCCACTTGATGAGCAGCATCTGCAATCATTCCCTGGGTGACGTGAAATAACTTCGTCGTCTGCCAGTCGCCGCGGCTGGTGTCATAACCAGGAGCACGATCTGCCAGCGCGACCACTTGCACATTTGCGCTCGAACCTGTCGGTGCGAGTTCTAATTCAAGATCTTTCACAACGAAATCTTCGAGATTGTTATCCCCCGAGATATACACCATCACCGTCCATTTGGCCTGCGGTGCGGCGGCCGCTGGAGCGGCAAAGGCAGTGCCAGATAAAGTTGAAAGCAAAACGAACAAACGGGTGAGCGTAACAAACGAACGAGTGGACTTGCGCATGGTTCCTCCGATAGTGAAATAAGGATTGGTACGACACAATGCTTGAAAGTCAATACTGAATGGAATGGATAAATATATAAGCACACTCCTTTTCAATGAAGAGCCCATTTGACAGGTAAACGCACAAGGCTGCGAAATGTAGGCACATCGCGCCATTCGAGATCCGCGATATCCATATCTAGCGCAAGATCAGGCATTCTTTCCAGTAAAATCCGTAAGGCAATTTCGCCTTCCAACCTGGCGAGCGGCGCACCCAAACAATAATGGGGGCCCTTTCCAAAGGCAATGTGAGCATTCGGTTTACGATGGATGTCCAACATATTCGCAACGGAAAATTGGGTTTCATCACGATTGGCCGAGCCAATGATGGGAATAATGAGATCACCGCGTTGAAGTTGGCACTCCCCAATCGTAATATCCTCCTTCACAATGCGCGTCAGGGGTCTCTCAACAGGCGCATCGTAACGCAGAAATTCTTCCACTGCAGAAGGAATCAGCGCATGGTTATTCATGACTTCCTCGCGTACTTGCGGAACCTGAAGCAATGCCAGCACAGCGTTCCCAATCAGCGACACGGTTGTTTCATGCCCAGCCACGATCAACAGGGTCAACATACTGAACAATTCACTTTCGTTCAGTCTATCGCCAGCTTCCTCAACATGGATCAAGCCGGATAACAGATCATCTCCGGGATGTAACCTGCGATCAGCCACCAGATTTTGCATATAAGCAGCAAAGTCCTGAAGCAGCAGAAAGGCTGCCTGTTGTTCCTCATCCGTGATGGCAGGGCGTACAAAGGCATTCGACCAGATTCTGAATTGGTTTTGATTATGAAGAGGTATGCCGAGTAATTCGGCAATCACCGTAATCGGCAAGGGAAATGCATACTCTGAGATCAGTTCCATTCTGCCATTCGCCTGAACTTTGTCCAACAAATCCCCTGCGATCGTTTCAATCCGTGGGCGCATATTTTGAATGACTTTGGGTGTGAACGCCTTGCTTACTAATGAGCGCAGACGGCGATGATTCTCCCCATCTTTATTCAACATATGATTATTCATCATACTGTCAATGAGCGGGTCATTCCTTCCGAATATTTTTTCCTGTTCCTCTTCACTATATACCAGACCTGCATCGAGCACGAAATGCTCGTCATCCAACAGAACCTGCTGCACTTCTTCATAACGTGTTACAAACCAGATGGCGGTACTACCATCTAGCCCAGCCTGCTTAAAGACCGGGTCATCGGCCCGCATCTGAGAAAAAATTGCGTGCGAGTTTTGACGAAACTCCTTTGAATACAATTCATATTTACGCGTTGCCGGCACGTTGCAGTCTCCTCAAATAGACACATGCAATTCTTCGATGACAGAATTATATATTGGTACCAATAGTGTAGCATAAGGGAGAATCAAGTTCAAGCGCTGGCGTTACCTTTTCTCATTTTCCTTCTGCCTCTGATCATCAAATTCTCGGGCCATTCCATGAATGGCGCGGAATTGGGGAGAAAGATCAATCCAAATAACGCCCGTGCAAAGGGTAAGTAACAATAAAGGGACCGACTCGCGTCGATCCCTTTATTGTTTAATTTAGTTCAACCTCCCATTACCGGTCTGGTCGATGAACGATTTGCAATGCATTGATGATCGGTTGACCGAAGCCTGTTCGTGCGATAAAGCGGATATTCAGCTGTCCGTCGGTGACAACCACGTAGAAGACGTGATTATCCGCGGCGAAGCTTCCAACTTCGGCAGCAATGTCGTGCGCTGGCAACACCGTGTTCCCTTCGATGATTACATCGAAGAGGTGTCTGCCGGGATTCGTTCTAGCGATCTCGGCAAAGCGCAGATCCACTTCGTACACGCCATTCGGCAAGCCATCAAAGCGATATTCCACCATCCTCAGCCGGAGGTTCTGGTACAGCCTATCATCCAGCGTGCCAGCGATCGGCTTGTTGGTGCTTTGTGTCGAAGATTGGCCCACGTAGCCATAGCTTCCGGCAGTAAAGGCTTTGTCTGCCGCCCATAAGTCTCCAGACAAGTCGGTATAGGCGCCGCCACCTGCATTCACGCCCTGGAAATAGGCGGGTACGATCAGGGTGACGGGTATCCGTATGGATGGCTGGCGTGCGCTATTGCTTTGAACGAACATGGTGGCACTATAAACACCTGGTGTCATGCCAGCCGTGTTCACACGAACCTGAATGGCTTGGGTTGCACCTGGGGCCAGGTTCCCGCTGGATGGAGTCTCAGAAAGCCACGGCACATCCACAAAGGCTGGTACACCGCTCTCGATCAGATACACGGTGCTATTCGCCTGACTGGTCGTCCACAGGTTTCCGGCATCGTCCATTTCCAATCCGCTACCACTGAAGTTCCCGGTGGGATGTGGAAGGCTGCTGAGCACTCCACATGTATCTGGATTGAGTTCATAGATCGTATCGGTGGGACTATTGGTCGCCTCCCAGACAATGTTGAATGCAGAGTTCCAGGCTAAACCTGAGATGTTGGGATCTGGCGTCGAGCATTGGCTGATCACGGCACCTGGACTCGCGCTTCCCAGGCCTTGAATGTGATACAGGATGCCTTCATTCCAGCCGCCAACGTAGAAACTATTATCATCAGGACGGTATGCCAAGCCGCGCTGCGAGATTCCGGTCCAGGGTCCGCTGGTGATCGAGCCGACAACATGACCGTCATTCAGGTCCCAGCAGTAGATGCCATTGTCACCACCGACGTTGACCTGGCACATGGCGTTGTGAATGGTGTCGAGCGCCATGTCAGCATTCCATGCAGAAGCCCACGGAGCGTCGTGGTCTCGCCCGGTTGGAGCACCGGCTACAGTAAATTCCTCATTGTGACAGGACACACCACCACACAAGCCTCCGCCTGCCAATGGATCGGACAACCAGACGTTTCCGCTAAAGCCTACGCCCCACGGCAAGGTAAACCCGGCGGGAACCCAGGATGTAAGCACATCACCTGGCGCGCTCGGTGCCTCGACTTTCGGTGGAGGATTTACATAGAGTCCCTCTGTCGTTGTTGAATTTGTATCATAGTCGGGATTCCTCTCTAAATTTGGCACCGGGCTAGCCGTTGCTGCGCCACCGCCAGTTTCCTGAATCTCCCAAACCAGGGACACACCACCCGTATTGGAGAGGTTGAGAGTCTGGGTGCGCGTTTGCCCGACGGGCACGATGAACTGGAACGAACCCGGGTTCACCTCTGCGCGGGCGGTGTCAAGAGCGAAGTCTTGCTGCACGGTCTGATCCTCTGCAACTGCGACCTGTGCAGTCTCGGTCGTGTAATTCGTAGCACTCGCTTCCACATCGTAGGTCCCCACTGGTACCTGAACACGATAGAAGCCGTTTGCATCGGTGGTAGTCGCGCGCACTACGTTTCCATTCTGGAGTGCTTGCACGGACGCACCCGCGATTGCCAGGTGATCATTCGCGTCGGTTACATTGCCTTGGATGAAACCAGAAGGTGGCAGACTGTAACGCACCGCGAAGTCTGGACTGCCAATCGAAGCAGTATTGAAGGAGTATTGCAACGCGTCATCACCAGCGGCATTCTCAATGCCTATGGTGGCTGAGTTGCCTTGCTCGCGACCATCTGCTGCGATATTGCGATACTGGGTCAGGATTTGGCCGGTTTCGTACAGGATCGCTTCAAAGTCAACCCGGCGTGATGAGTCACCAAAGAAGTGCACGTTACGCCATTCGATCAGGAAGCGGTGGGGATTCTGCAGTTCGCTTGTAAACATGCTCGAGCCCGTACCTACGAACAGATCATCCCAGAAGGGGTAGATCGCACCATTGGGAGCGAAGGAACTGGGGATGGCACTGTTCGTGAATATAGAATTCCCGGCGAGGAAGTTCAAATAACCATTGGTCGCGACGAAGGCCGAATTGTATGTCTGACCATAGAAACTGAACCCGAATGGCAGATTCACTTGGGTAAAATTATCGTCTCCGCTCAACGCCAACGGTGTGGTGCCTTCCACATAGGTTGGCGTCACGACCTGACAGAAGTAACCGAAGTTGTCTGTCAGTGCAGGTAATGTGAAGTCCAGGGTTTCATCGCCATCCACGATGAGCTGTTGAGTTTGTGAAGCATTACAGCCGCCCGCCTCTGCCATAACATCGTATGTACCTTCCGGCACGCTGGCGAAACTGTAGAAACCAGCCGCGTCTGTAGTTGCGGGAGGAATCGGTGTTCCTAAAATCGTGACGGTTGCACCCTCGATGGAATTGTTGAAATTATCAGACACTGTACCGGAGACAGTATGTGAGGGCGCTGCAACTAGGGCAAAGTCCACAACTGTGGTGCCGCCGTCCGTGACGTCAACGCCTGTTGTGGTTGCGCTTGTATAGCCGAAGGCGCTGGCTGTGACATCATACATCCCAACGGGCAGTACGAGGCTGTAGTTGCCGGATCCGTCGGTCACCGTAGAAGCGCCAAGCGGACTTACACTGATCTCTGCGCCAGCGATTGGCAGGTTGGTCGCCGAGTCAGTGACGGTGCCTTGCAGCGTGCCACTGGGCGCAGTGGTGCATGTGGGGAACTTGAAGTTCCCGATGCGCGTGCGCCAGTTGAAGCTGGAGTTAACCGAGTAGTATTCCTGTGTATACCAGAAGGTACAGTCGTCTACCGGATCAACCGTCATGTCGCTGTAGTCTCCCCAGCGGCTGACCGTGTCGAGCTGGCTGCCGGTCCCATCGAAGAGGTGTTCCTCTCCCTGAGCCAGCGTGTTCGGCGGATCACCCGCCAATCGGCCCGCGTAGCGGATCTGTGGGTGGATGGTCGCGTCTGAGGCGCTGAAGCCGACCGCCAGGTTGCCATTGCCGTCCATGGCGGCGCTGCCCATCCAGCGCCAGGTGCTGTCGGGCTGGTAGGTGCTCTCTTGGACGAAGCTCGCCGCCCCCGATGTCACATTGGTGACCTCGAACCAGCGAACTCCAGCAACGCCACCCGATGAGACGGTCATGTTGCCAACGAGCGCCTCGTGGCCATCGCTGAACCGCCGATAGGCAGAGCGGAACATACCGCGATCGGCAAGGCTGTCGAGACCATCCCCTTGAAACTGCGGCACGAGCGAGAATAGTACCGTGAATGGAGAAGGCGTCAGTGTCGCGGCGAGCGTGAAGCTTGAGCTCCCCGGGTTCCCGAAGTCAACGTGGAAGTGGTACAACGGCCACGTGGGATTGACGCCTGTGCTTAGGAAGGGATTCGGCGAGCCGGTCGGCGGCGGGATCAGGCCATCCATATCGGCAGGCATGAATTGATCGCTCGATGGGTTGAAGAAGGCCGGATCGCGGAAGGTGATGAACGTAGCCGAATTGCCAGCCAGCATTGCGTCACGATCAAAGGCAAACGGCTGCGGTCCGAGGAACGCCGTGCCAGACGAGTTGAACACGTTCATTCCCATGTAGTACGCGTCGGGCCAGACGCCAAACTTTGGGTAGTCGAAAAAGTCCTCCCCGAGGTGGAAGTCGTAACGGTTGTAGGCGCTGCTCGCGTCGCTGGTCTGTGAGACGGCTATGCACTCATCGGTTGGAATGCCTGCGCCCGCGAATTGGGTGACCACCCAGCGGTTGGCGAGCTGGTCGTAGAGGACGACCGGATCGCCATGGCCGTTGAATTCGCACACGCCGCCGAAGCCGGACCACAGGGTCGAGATGCCGACCGGCCCAAAGATGGAGTTTCCGGTCGACTTGTCGAAGACCTGGAGGCCCTCGTTGACGATCTGGACGTACTGGGTCAGACCGACCTCACCGTTCGTATCGGGCGGCGCGCAGTTGCAGTTCACACCTGGGAACGGAATGCCGTCGAAGTTCAGCATCGGAGCCGGCATATTCGGAGCGGCCGGCGAATTTTGGACGACAGGATCCGGCTGATTGGGCTGATTTGTGTTGCGTGTGGGAAGTTTCAAAAGTGGGATTACCGCGTGCTGTTGCGGCGTTTCCTTCTGATTCGGGACCACTGGCGATATGTCGCGCAGCGGCGCTGAGGAATCGTGATGGTCATCATATCCCACAATCGGCTGCGCGACCTGGGCTTGTATCGCCTGAAGCTGCGCATGCGGACTAACTGATGCACTCACTGGTACAACAAAAGCCGCCAGAATGAGCGAGGTTGCTGTCACAGTACCAAGAAGTCTTTGAAGGAATTTAACACTAAACATCAGAATCTCCTTTTGTCAACTATGATCAGTTACGGCTATGTTTACGATATTGAAGGCTATATGGTGTATTGGTAATAACGGTTTGGAGCTACCGATAGGGCTTGCCAGGCCAATCTCTTAATTGTTGCGAAACCTCCTCTCTCCAAGCTCCCGGGATGAGGTCTGATGGATCAGGGTCAGAAAACAGTCTTAAAGCAGGAAAAACCATTGCACTCGTTGCAATAGTTCCGATATAAGATTGGCGCTTCTTGAGGATGCAAGCATGTTGCTCACATTTGTTGTTCTGTCCACAATCCTTCTATCTTGACTCAATCAGATCTGACTTGAAGGCTTAGAAAAACTCAATCAGGTAGCAACAGCAGCTACGGTTTTTAAGAATGTATCAGGCTTCGAAGCAGGGTTTGAAGACTAACCCCCATTGGACTAAAATCATTGTAGCACGGACAAAATTGAATTTCAATACCCAAGTACTATGAATTTCAGTACTCAGGTATGTCACCGTTCTATTCTGAAGAACTGCTGCCCACCTACATTGGATTCTTATGGAATCCTTCTAAAGTTTTTCCTTCTCTTCTGCCCATCATCATCAATGCCTCAATCCTTGCTGCCAGCGGTGGCAAGACATCCAGCAATTGCCGAATTTCTTCCAAAACCCACCACCTTTGTTACGGTCACTTTGAGAAAAGTTTACATTATGCAACAATTAATAAAATTCAGGCGGCGGATCATGATCCGCCGCCTGAATTTTGCTCGACGCTCTCAGGGCAATGGATTGTGCCAGCATGCATTCATTGCCCTGATTATCTGTTTGCTTGTGAATGAATGTCTCTATATCATTTGGCTACAGAGCTCGCCTCATTCGAGGCTGGGCTCTCTCCCACGGCATTCACAGCCTTTATTATGTAATAGTAAGTTTGACCCCGGGTCGTTGAATTGTCTTTGAAGGAGGTCACATTGCCAACAGAAGTCAGGAAGATCTCACCACCTGAGGCAGTGCCACGATAGATATTGTATCCGGTGATGGGGCTGCCCCCATTGGAAGCGGGTGGCGACCAGGTCAGTTGTACTCCTCTGCCTCTGGCGGGCGCAGCGATCAGGTTCTGCGGTGCAGAAGGAACTGTGATACCTGGTGGTGTCGCTGTGGCAGTACTCGTCGCCGTGGGCGTATTTGTCGCGGTTGGTGTCAGCGTATTTGTTGCCGTTGGAGTCGGGATGGGACCACCACCGCAGGAGGCGAATTTGAAACTACCAATCCGGGTGCGCCAGTTAAATGAACTGGTCGTGGCGTAATACTCGGTAGTGTACCAGAAGGTGCAGTTATCGACCGGGTCAACCGTGAGATCGCTGTAATCGCCCCAACGATTGCTGGTGCCAGTCTGGCTGCCCGTGCCTGCAAAGAGTGTAGTTTCGCCCTGCGCCAGCGTGTTAAGCGGATCACTCGCCAGCCGCCCAGCATAGCGGATCTGGGGATTGATGCTGGAAGATGATGCGCTAAAACCGAGCGCCAGGTTGCCGCTGCCATCCATGGCGGTGCTCCCCATCCAGCGCCAGGTGCTGTCCGGCTGGTAGGTGCTCTGCTGGAAAAGACTCACGGGCCCGCTAGTGACATTGCGCATCTCGAACCAGCGGATGCCTGCCACACCACCAGAACTGACGGTGTAATTACCCACAACTGATTCGTGGTCACCAAAGTTGCGGTAGGCGAGCCGGAACATCAACCGGTCAGCGATGGCATCCAGATTTGCGGTGGAGCCCAGTTGGGGTACACAGTTTCGTGTGATCGGGCAAAGTTGGGTGAAGCCCGCGGCTGGCACAGTAGTAAAGAGAGTAAAGGTCGAGTTGGTCGGTGTTGCAAAGTCAACATGGAAGTGGAAGACCTTATGGGAGAGGGGTGCACCGCTTGGCCATTCCACGAACGTGTTGGGGGCGCCAGCCGGTGGGAGCGTATTACCATCCAGATCAGCGGGGAGATAAGTCTCCTCAGTAGCTCCGCCTGTTATCCCTGGAGTGATGATCGTCGCCGCACCGCCAACGAGCATTGCCGCGCGGTCAAAAGCGAACGGCTGAGGACCGAGGAAGGCCGTACCTGACGAATTGAAAACGTTCATGCTCATGTAGTAGGCATCGGGCCAGACAGCCAGCTTGGGATAATCAAAGAAGTTGGTGCCAAGGTGGAAGCCATAACGGAAGTAACTCCCGGTTGCATCGCTGGTGGTCGAGACAGCAATACATTCGTCAGTGGGGACACTTACACCGGCGAACTGACTGATGATCCAACGGTTGGAGATCTGGTCATAAAGCACCACGGGGTCGCCAGCGCCGTTGGACTGGCAGACGCCGCCAAAGCCGCTCCAAAGAGTGCTGATGCCAACAGGTCCAAGGACGGACGCGCCTGTGCTCTTGTTGAAAACCTGGAACCCTTCGTTCACGATTTGAACATATTGCGTCAGACCGACCTCGCCATTGGTATCAGGCGGGGCACAGTTGCAGGCAACACCGGGAAAGGGGATGCCGTCAAAGTTTAACAGCGGACTTGGCATCACTGCCGGGAAGAGGACATCCTGCACGACAGTGTCCACCTCGTTCTGGTGCTGGCTAACTCGCCGGAGATGACTTTTCTCATGCTCTGGACGTTGTGGGAGAGGCAAAGGATGGATGCTGCGAACCGGCGGCGAGACATCGCGCTTGTAATCGTGAATGACGGTCACTCCGCCGGGTCCTTGCGCCGCGGCGGGTAGCGTCTGATTTTGCGTTGCGCCCGGTGCCAGGAAGATCAGTGCAAGGATCAGTGCGCTATACAGTGGCAGACGAAGAAGTTTGCTTTTCACGGATGCTCCTTTCTCATTAACAACACGAAACGGCAAATAAGGATAAGCGGTACTTTGCTTGTGGAACACGCCTGACGTGCACCCAGCAAATCACGAATAACAAATTCTACATAGGCATTCCATTCCTTTCCTGGTCTTTTACCATAAATGTTTTGAAAGGGAGAATCGATGAGATATCAATGCATATTAAATTTTCATTCTGATCCATATCCACCTTTACGAGTTTCCACCCAATCCCAATGTTTGCGATCTTTCTAACATTATACAACTCAAATTATCTTTTTCAACCGAGCCCTGTAACATCCGCGCTTGGTCAATTTATTTTCCCACTTGAACGGTATCAGACGGGGAGGATTCGTGCCAAGCACCAGACTTTTCTCCCATCGGTTCAAAAACCCACCTACGTTGGATCTTTATTGAATCCTTCGAAGATTTTTCCTTCTCTTCCGCCCCCTCATCATCCACGCCTCAATCCATGCCGCCAGCGGTTCGGGCGGCGGATAATTCTGAATCTCAAACTCTTCCTTTTCACATAAAGATAATACTCGATTTGCCGCTTCGATGCCCGTCACACAGGCGCGCTCCAAAAAGAAGGCTGGGGTTTGCAGCCAGACCCAATCGCCTGCACAAAAGAAATTTTCCCAGGGTGTTTCAATTCCTAAATGCGTACCACGTTCACCCAACGCGGGCAGGGTATGTGTCGCGGCATTGCGTTGCAAATGCGGCTTGATGAGATGCCCTTTTAGCTCAGGGAAAGCGCGATAAAAATCAGTCAACACGTTCGTCAGCAGAATCGTATCCGTTTGTTTCAACACCTCTTTCGGCCCATACACGTGGATTTCAATACAAGACCCGCCCGTCTCTGCCTGCCATTTGCGATATGGCTCATAGATCTTATCGAGCCAGAAAAAGTTGTGCATGATAAAGTCACCGCTGAAGATACCGGCTTCAGGATGTTTGCGAGGTTGCTTGTCAAACCACAAGCGGGTCACCGCGTGGGCTAGTCCGTGGGGGAAGAACAAACCGTTAGCTTTGAAACTGTTTCGGATAATGGATTCAGCCGCGGGTGAGTCAGAAGCGAGGATGACAAATCGGGACTTAAGCGACTCCTGGACTCCATCCTGTTCGTAATGCACGATCCAATCCCCGTTCTTTTCCACTCGTTTCACACGGGACTTGAGCTTGATTCCGCCTCCGAGTTCCTTTACCTTCACTGACAGTTTCTCACAGACATCCCCGCCGCCAGTGGGAAGATATTCAAAACGCCAGGCATCGCGCCGCATGACGGTGTAAAAGCGCAGAAAGGCCAGAAACCCTGCGAGCGGAACATGCTCGGGATTGGTGGAGAGACCATTGCGCGTGAGGCCAGAAAAAAGGGCGCGAAATGCTGGCCCCCAACGCTCAAGTGATTTTCCAAACGTAAGACCAGCAAGGGGTTGATCCTCCACAAATGGATCGACGCCAATGGACATGAGCAATGTTGACCACACCCGAAAAATCGAAGCCCAATCATGGATACTAAGCATCCATAAAAACTGCGGCAGAGCAAAGAGTTGAATGTAGTGAAGTGGCGCGGGGAGTTTGCTATTGCGAATCACTGAACCAATCGGAGCGCGCCCGATGAAATTGCCCGAACGATAAATCCATTGCTCTTCGCGGGCAGGGATAAGCTGATCGATAATCTTGTGCCGCCTAAGCATGGACTTGAGATTCACGTACGAAGACCAGATGCCATGCACCCCATGCTCATTCGGAAAACAATAATCGTTGACAAGGATATCCTCCTTGCCAGAAAGCCTGCCGCCCACCCGTTCATCAGCTTCGAGGACAAGGGGTTTGAGTCCACGTTCGGCCAGGTGGAGGGCAACGGAGAGTCCGGCAACTCCCCCGCCGATGATGATAACATCGTGGTGGTTATCCATTCGGTGGATTATAGTTCACGTGTTTGAAATGAACATGTCAGGTTCTTGAAAGGTATAAAACATTGTACTGGTTTGGTAGATAATGGATAATTGGCGTTGGAGTAAACATGAGCGACCGCGATACCTACATCAAACGTTATGAAACTGCCCGCGCCGAACTGCGCGAGATTCTCAAACTGGCTCAAGGCAATCCAACCATTTACCAGCCTTGGAGAATGAAAGAAGTTCTGGATCACATCACTGGCTGGGACGACGCAGTGATCGCGTCTATCAAATCCTTTCTGTCCGGTGATGTCCCTGCAACTCCCGCTGCCCGCGATATTGACACTTATAATGCTGAAACTGTCACATCGCGCGAAGCCATCCCTTATGAAGTAACTCAGAAGGAATGGGAAGCTTCTCGCACAGAATTGTTGAGCTTGTTACGCAAAATGACCAATGAACAATTACACACGCCGTTTGTGTTTCCCTGGGGTGGTCAGGGAACCATTGAAAACCTGGTGGAAATCTTTACTGACCACGAAGAGACCCACGCCAGGGAAATTCGTGAAATCATAAACAACGGAAAATAAATCTCCTCGCCCAGATATCCGAAGTCAATAGAACATCGGATGTCTTTTTTTACCTCTTGACAAGAATAAATAAACACTGTATATTTACAGTGTAAAGTTAATTTGGAGCAAACATGGTCAGACCCATCAAGAAGAAACAAATCCCTAATTTGCAGGAAGCCATCAAGGAAACTGCTTGGAAACAGATCGCCGAGTTTGGAGCCCCTGCCCTTTCGCTGCGGGCTATTGCGCGTGAACTAAAAATCACCGCGCCTGCCATCTACAACTATTTCCCCGATCGCGACGCGCTGGTCACCGCGCTGATCATTGAGGCCTATACTTCCTTTGGCGATTGGCAGATCGAAGCTCGTGATACCGTCCCTGCCAAGGACCATTTGGCACGCTTAAAGGCCATTGGGATTGCATATCGAAGTTGGGCACACACCTATCCACAACGTTATCAGCTTATTTTTGGAACACCCATCCCCAGCTATGTGGGCCCAAGAGAAAAGATATTTCCGTCGTCTGCCCGTTCGATCAGTGCCTTGTTCAGTGTGGTCGAGGACATTCGCGCAGCCGGAAACTTGAAAATCGATTCGTTCCCTGATGTCAAGGATGAATACAAAGCCCACTATGAAGCGTGGCAAACCTATTTCAACGACGTTCATCCACATTCCATGTATGTTGCCATGCTCATTTGGGCGCGTGTGCACGGTATCGTTTCACTGGAGATTCAAGGCAACTTGCCACCCTACGGTAAAACAGGTGACTCACTCTACATATTTGAGTTGGAGTCAACTGCGAGTCAATTTATCAAGGAGTAACCCATGAACAAAATCTATAACGGTCGTTATACTGCCAAAACCGAACAACCCTTCGTCGTCTTTCTGATCGGTATGCGCATCAATAAATGGTGGCGTTTTGACAAGTGGCTGCCGGTCGCTTCAGCGATGGGGCCCATGCTGCAAACCCTTTTCACCCATCCCGAAAAAGGATTTTTACATGCCGAATTTTTCTGGAACTTGAATGGCCCTATTCTGATTCAATACTGGCGTTCTTTCGAAGACCTGGAGCGGTTTGCCCGTCAACCAGCCGATCCACATCTGGGAGCGTGGAAGAAATTCAACCAGGCGATTGGCGCGGATGGCAGTGTGGGCATCTGGCACGAGACCTATAGC
>Ga0070699_100002136_pt1 | contig 17924 bp, 17 predicted proteins | sample KBSK1503metaG_FD_65473 | JGI IMG/M metagenome (GOLD analysis project Ga0070699, IMG submission 65473) | Corn, switchgrass and miscanthus rhizosphere microbial communities from Kellogg Biological Station, Michigan, USA - KBS K1-50-3 metaG | ecosystem: Host-associated > Plants > Roots >... | reverse complement strand
ACGACGCGGCGATCCACCCCGATACCCCCGATTCGTCGCGCGGGTTGCTCGTGAAGCCGTTCACGGCCAACGAGCTTACGAACAAGGTGCACGAAGTGCTCAGTCGTCCGGAGCACATGCCCAAGGTCTCAAAATGAGAAGTAAACGTGTCTCCCGCCCGAACCGGAGATCCGCCGAGTCCCGGTTACGTGGGCCCTTTGCCTCGGGTACCCCGCGCCTGCTCCTGGTGGATGACGAAGAACCGGTTCGCAGGCTGCTCGCCAGGTTCTTCCGGTCGCGCGGGTACGTGGTGGAATGTGCCGAGTCCGGGCCCGTCGCGCTCGCGGCGCTCGACGCTGCTCCGTTCGCCCTCATGGTGTGCGATCTGCGGATGCCGGGGATGCACGGCATCGAGGTCCTGAAATCGGCGCTCACCGCGCATCCGGATCTCGCCGTGATCGTTCTCACGGCCGTGGACGACGCGCGTACCGCGACGCAGGCGCTCGGCGGCGGGGCATTCGACTATCTCGTGAAGCCGGTGGATCACGCATTGCTCGACGTCGCCGTGGAACGTGCGCTGCATCAGCGCGGGCTGCGCATGGAGCAGCGTCGCGTGGAGCAGTTGATCCGGGAGGAAATAGAGCAGCGGACGGCGGAACTCGAGCGCGAACGGCTGAGGTTACGCGACATGAACGTCGCCATTGTCGAGTCACTGGTCACCGCCATGGAAGCCAAGGATGAATACCTCCGTGGCCAGTCGCACCGCGTGGCGCAGCTGGCGGCATCCATTGCGGCGGAGCTCGGATTGTCGGAGGAAACCGTGGAACAGGTTCGCCTGGCCGGCCGGCTGCACGAAGTGGGCAGAATCGGCGTGCGCGAAGCGGTGTTGCACAAGCGCGGATCCCTGACCGACGAAGAAGTGGGGCACATTCGTGATCACCTGCGCATCGGGGTCGAGATCCTTGCGCCGCTCACGCACCTGGGCCCGGTCCTGACCTTCGTTCAGGATCACCACGAGCGGTGGGATGGCAACGGCTACGCTCGCGGCCTCAAGGGGACGGAGATCTCGATCGGTGGCCGCATTCTGGCCGCTGCCGATGCCTTCCAGGCGGTCACGTCGCGGCGGGCCTACCGCGATTCCCTCCCGCCGGCGCGCGCCGTCGAGTACCTGGGAGAGTGCAGCGGAACGCTGCTGGACCCGACAGTGTATGCGGCGTTGCGACGCGTGGTGGAGCGCGGCGGCAATCTCCCCTTCATCGACGTGCACTGAGATGACCGCGCTGCCCGGAGAGCGGGCCGTGGCTGCGGTGGACGCGCGAATTCTGATCATCGATGATCAGATTTCCAACGTGCATCTCGTGCAGCGGCTGCTCGAGCGCGCCGGTTATCGGAACATCAATGGCACCAGCAGCTCGCGAGAGGGCATTGCGCTCGTGGAGCGAATCCACCCCGACGTGATCCTGCTCGACCTGCAGATGCCGGCGCCGGACGGATTCGCGGTCCTCGAGGCCATCCGGCCGCATCTCTCGAACGGCTCGTATCTCCCCGTGCTGGTGCTGACCGCCGACACAAGCGACGAAGCCACGCAGGCCGCGCTGTCGCAGGGGGCCAGGGACTTCCTGGGCAAGCCGTTCCAGCCTGCGGAGCTGCTGCTGCGCGTGAAGAATCTGCTCGAGACCCGACTGCTGCACCGCCTGCTGCAGGAGCAGAACCGCGTGCTGGAGGAGCGGGTGTGGCAGCGGACGCGCGAGCTCGAGGAGGCGCAGGTCGAGGTGCTCGAACGTCTCGCGAGCGCGGCAGAGTTCCGCGACGACGATACGGGGCGGCATACGAGACGCGTGGGCGAGATCGCCGCGCAGCTGGGCCGGCTGCTCGGCTTTGACGACCAGCGCGTGGAGATCGTGCAGCGCGCGGCCGTGCTGCACGATGTCGGCAAGATCGGCATTCCCGACAACATCCTCCGCAAGCCGGGCGCGCTGACGGCCGCGGAACGCCGGATCATGTGCACACACACCACGATCGGCGCACGCATGCTGTCGGGCGGGAGCTCCGCCATGGTGCGTGCCGCCGAGCTGATCGCGCGGAGCCATCACGAGCACTGGGACGGGAGTGGGTACCCCGATGGCCTGTCCGGCGAGCGCATTCCGATGGAGGCTCGCCTGGTCGCCGCCGCCGACTACTTCGACGCGATGACGCACGACCGTCCGTACCGCAGTGCGTGGCCTCTCGAACAGGTGATGACGGACATCGAAGCGGCGCGCGGAACACACTTCGACCCTCGCGTCGTAGATGCGCTCCTTGCGCTCTGGCGGAGCGGCGCGCTCACCGGCGACATGGCAGGTTCCCCGCGGAGTCCCATTCCGTCACCGAACCGTGCCGCCGCGACCGAACGCAATCAGTGATTCCGGGCTGACCATGCGCTGCGTCACCAGCGCATCCGACTCACGCGCGCGATGATCCTTGCGAGCCTGCGGTAGCAGCCGTGTCTGAGCGCAGCGAAACCCGCGCGGAGCCACGCGGCATTGGCGGGTGGCTCGCGGTCTTCGTGCTCCTGGTCATTGGCGGCCTCCTCATCGATGCGCACGGGCTCTACCTGTCACGCCACGCTGTGCGGCTGGAACTGCGCGCTCTGCCGCGACTCTCGCACGTTCGTGCCCCGCAGTTCATTCTGCTCGCTCTGGCGCGGCATGTCGTGGTGGCCGCCGTGGTCATTTTGCGTGTGATCGGACTCTGGCTCATTGCGCGATGCAGTCGCCGCACGGCGGCGTACTGGACGATCGTGAGCGCGGTACTCATGCCGTTACAGCTCTACCACGGCGCGATGGGCGCGTGGCAACGGCGCGCGGCGGCGCGGATCGGCATCAGAGTCCTTCAAGCGGTTCCCTTCGGGCTCGTCGCGGTGGTCGGCGCGCTCACCGCCGCGATCTGGTGCGGCTACTGGCTCCGCTCGCGGCGTGTGCTCGCAACGTTCGGCCGGCGCGGGCTCGACTTGTTCATGGATCAGCCTGCGCCGCTAGCAGCGACGCGCATTTGAAAGCGCGGGGGTGCCCTCACCCTTGCACCCAGGGGACAGCTCCATTGGTGGAAGAAAGGGGACGTCTCTATTGGTGGTTGACAGATGGTGATCGAGTCCTTGTGCGCATCCATCCCGAGATAGATGATTGGGCGATCGGAAACAGCAGCCGACGCTGATGACATGGGTTGGACTCCGCGAAAGTGCAACAGGGTGAATCGTCACAGGTGGCTCTGGTGACTCCGTCTCAACACGCGAGGAGCTACCCCACGCGAAGGCCGGAGGCCAGACCGGTCATAACTGCCTCGTCACCGACGCCAGAGATCTCCTCCTCGTTGGTCGTGGCGTGTTCGCGTGGCTGCGCCGCTCACCTTGGCGCCACGAAAGAAGCTCATGCCTTGCCGCGAAAAAATCCCGGTCATCATGGGCCCGGCGCACTCGTGTCGGGGAGATTTGCGCTCGCGCCGTGGCTTAGAGCCGGTCCTAAAACTGTTCCTTCATGAAGGCTGTCACGCGAGGAGGGCACATGCCAGGTGGAAGAGCGCCAGGTCGTTGGCTGCTTTCACCTCCCAGCGAACCCGGAGAGCGCGGAAGCGGTTGCACCAGCTGCCGGTTCGCTCCACTACGCATCGTCTTGGCGTCCCGTGGACACGACCAACCAGCGGCTGCTCCCCCTTCCGTCGTATGTGCGGCACTATGTGACGATCTCGCACCGCTGCCTCGCAGTCCGGAAAGAAGTAGCCTTGGTCGAGGCAGAGATGCTCTGGCCTGCGCGGCCAGCGGCCCGCACGCATCCCCGTGTTGTCGAGCGTCTCGGCCAGCGTCCACCTGTCCTGCACATGGGCCGCACTGAGCACAGCGGCGAGTGGAATCCCGCGGCCATCGGTCAGGAGGTGGCGCTTGCCACCCTGCTTCGCCCGGTCCGTTGGACTCGGCCCCGTGAGGTCCCCCCCTTTGGTGCCGTGACCGTCAGAGCGTCGAGCGCTGCCCACTTCCACGCGAGACCATGCCGACGTTCATACCGGCGGCGCATGGCGAGGAAGGCATCGGTGAAGACGCCAGCCTCGACCCCCTGCTGCAATCTGAGGTGACACGTGGAGCCCGAACCGAACTCGCTGGGCAGTGCGTGCCACTGACAGCCCGTGCGGAGGCGGTAGATGATGCCGGCGAGCACGTGCCTGTCTGGTACTCCGGGCCGCCCGCCTCGCGGTGTGGGCCGCTCTGGCAGGAGCGGCTCGACCGCGCGCCAGAGCTCGTCCGGCACGGTGCGATACTTCAGATCCATGCCACAAGACCGCCGCATACTTCACGCCGGTTCTAGGACCGGCTCTAAGTACTGCGCTGTTAGTCGAGAGGCGTTTGATGCGGAACGATGTTGCCGCTGCTAGTGAGCGTAGCCCGAAGGTCCGTAGCTAACCGGACTCATTAGCGACCTCAATCTTTCATTGAACACTCTCAACAGAGCTGTACAGCGGGAGCGGGCGGCGGTCCGTCGTCGTGGCCGTCGCCGCCACGCCTTTTTCTCCTTCGGCCGGATCGCCGCCGGCACACGCCGCCCGAAGTACACCGCTCGGTGGCCGATTGGCTCCTTCAGGCGGCGCTGCGCACCATCATTGCGCGTGCTTCCACCGCTCCGCAGTTACCCACGCCTGCTTTGACAAAGCAGTACTGACCTCCGGCTGATTCACTCCTCCAACCCCAGTCCGCTGTACAGAGAGCGGTGCCATTTCACCCTTCGATTGCCTGCGAAGCGTGAGGCCGTCGTTGACCTTATACCCAGGCCCATGGTTCCAGGCATTTATCCCGTCCGCACTCGGCATCTTGGCTGGAGTTGCGTCTCTGCCCCACGTGTCGGGTCGTCGTGACCGCTGTTCTTACGGAACGCGGAGAACGCCAGCCGCGTCCAGCGTCGAGGTAAGCCCGCCAAGACGGAGCTGCGATGCCACCTCGGCGTTGAGGTTGGCGAGCGCAGCGCTCGTTGTCACCGCCGTGTTCACACGCGCGAGCGCTGACTCAGAGCTCTGGCCCAGGCGAACCAGATCGGCGAGAACCGCGACTGCGACGACCCGGCGCTCTTCAGGCGCGCTGCGGCACAGACGGACGAGCGCGTTCTCGCTCACGCCCGCCTCGAGTGCATCGGCGGCGACCGCCAGTTCGGCTGCACTTCCCATCTTCACATCCGCGCTATGCAGCGCCGCGGATGCACGCACCAGAGACTTGAGCCGCGCTTCTACGGCGTTCGCGATTCTCTCCGGCGGCACGTGTTTGGCCTGTCCTTCCGCGACCTTGCTCGAGAGGAGCGACGTCGGAATATCAGCCTCGGCGGCTGCATGGAGCGCCGCATCGATGCGCGCCTGCGGGGTGGTAGCTTGCGCCTGCGCCTGTGCCTGAGCGGTCGCATGCATGTCCGAATTCTGCGCCGCAACCATGGCGGGCGCGGATGCAAGCGCAATCATTGTCGTGAGGATTCTGTATTTCATCTTGTCTCCCGGTGTCTTGGTGTGTCGTTCCCGTCTTCAATCAAGAGACGATCGGCGCCCAGCGAATTGTCACCTACGCCGCGCTGACCCCCTGGTCGATCAGGAACGCGCGCAGCGCCTCGCGCGCGCGGTGCACACGCATCTTCACCGCGCTCGGCGACGCATTTGTGAGCTCCGCCACTTCGTCATACGTGTAGCCCGCATCGTGCTTGAGCAGAAATGCCTCGCGGAGAACGGGTGGAAGCTGTAACAGCGCTTCCCGCAGCGTGCGATCGATGTCCTCCGCGCTGTCGTCCCGATCGGGAATGTTCTCGATACCGCTCAGCTGGCTCATCGGAACCGACATTCGCCTCACGTTCTTCAGGTGATCGAGGCAGAGATTGCGACCGATGCGGAAAACCCACGCGCGAAAGTGAGCGGGATCGTGACATTCCGCGAGGCTCATGTACGCTTTCACGAACGCATCTTGCACCAGGTCGAGGCTGGTGTCGTGATCGAGCCCCATTCCGGACGCGTGACGATAGATCAGCGCCTGATGGCGGTTCACGAGCGCGGCGTAGGCAGCGCGTTCTCCGCGCATCACCTGCGTGACGAGCTCCGCGTCCGACGGAGCGGAACCATCATCTCGTGACTGAGGGTCAACGTGTCTCATCTGACCACCAGCACTGCGACGTGTCCGCCCATTCCGTCGTCCTTTCGGCCGGGCACGTTCTCCGGTACGAACCAGTCACCGGTGGCCGAGACGAAGGCGTAGTTGTACACGCCGGGAGCGGCGGCGACCGTGTAGCTCCAGAACGTTCCATCGCGCTCCATTTTCGACGGAGTCCAGTTGTTGAAATCGCCGGCGACGGATGGCGCCGCTGCGGCTGCAGAGGCCGGCAGTCTGATCGTCGCAAGCCCGTCGTGGTATGCAGCAGGCACGGGTGCCGCAGGTGAATGCGGGCGACCACCGATGAGGATCGACAGTCCCACATTCCATGAGGTCTGCGGCGGATTGAGGTAGAGCGGGTCGAACGCATCGCGTCGAGCGCTCGCGTTAAGCGCCGCGCGCTCGGTGAGGCGAAGCGAACCGCCGAGTCCCCAGGCTGTCCGTGCGCGCGAAGCAGTATCAGCGCCAGCGAGCCATTGTCCGACGTTTCCCCAAAGACTGGTTCGGCCCAGGGCCACGACGCCTGACAATCCGGCGAACGTAGAGGCCTTCTCGTTCGCTGCCTGAAACCGTTGCAAACTCGGAGTGAGTGCGAGCGACGCGGTTGGCTGGAACGTGAGCTGAATGTCGCCCAGCCTGACGGTACGCTCCCGGTCCTGTCCGCTGATCGCGGCGGTGTAGTAGGAGACTCCTGCGCGTGCCTGAAGCCGGAGCGGTCCCGTCTCGAATCCGATCAACGGAAGAGCTGTGCCCGCCAAGGCGTGGCCCGATTCCCCGGCAGCCGGCGGTGGCGCCGAGGGATCGAGAAGCCCGCCTCCCGAGCTGGCGCGCCCGGTGCGGCTCTGAAACAGGAAGCCGTTGCCGGACAGATCGATGCCCGCGCTGAAACCACTCCGGTGGAGAGCCAGTCGCTTCCATGCACCGAGTGCTCCCCAGAATGGCGCGTCGGCACGTGTGGGGACTCCGGTGGAGATGCGGAAGGCCGTCACTGGATCTTGGTAGCCGATGCCTGCGACGACGCTCGCCGTGCCGCTGGCCGATGGATCGAGGGTCGAGCGGATTCGTCCACCCTGCGCGTCCACCTGCCACTGCTGGGCGGCGCTTGGCGCAGCGATGACGAACGGCGCAATCACGGTAATGACCAGGCGGCGCATCACAGGGACCTCCCCGCATCGGGAGCGAGGACCGCGATGCGACTGTTCATGCCACCGAATCCATCGGCCATCGCGGGCGCAGCGGGATCCGGAATCCATTTCTCGCCGTCGACGATGAACGAGTAGTCGTGCACGCCGGGTCTGAGCGGCACGACGATTGTCCAGACTCCGGCCCCGGAGCGTTTCAGCGCGTATGCCGGGGCCCAGTTGGTGAAGTCACCGGCGAGTGAGACTGCATGCGCCTGTGGCGCATCGAATCGGAACTGGACGAGGACATCCTGTGATCCAGTCGCGCTGGCGACACGTGGATTCTCCACGACACGATCGACGAAGTTCACGCCGCGGATTCCAACGATGACCGCGAGCACCGCAGCGACGCCGATTGCGTATGCGGGGCGCAGAGAAATCGAAATGCGTGTGGGCGACCAGAGCCAGCTTATGAGACCCGATGAGCGACGAGTCCTGGCGCTTCCGGTCAATGGAGGAATCGTGGACTCCTCGACTGCATCGATGCGCCGGAGGACAACAGCACCGAGGCTCGGCAGCGGCTGCGGCGAAATAGCGCGCAGGACGCTGGCGAAGAGTGCGTTGGCTTCATCGAGCTCCGCCAATTCCGCGGGGGTCAACTCGTCGCGGCTCAGCTCACCGTCGAGCGCGCGTTGCGTGCGATCGTTCATGCGTCTGTTCCTGCACGGTTCGTAGTCCGAAGATCTCTCTGGCCGACGATGCGCCGAAGTACTGCTTCAGCTCCTCGAGGAGGCCGAGCCTCGTCATGTATGAGAGACGAGCGGCAAGGGCCGAATTGTCACATTGCGGCCGAACTCGCCCAATCACCGGCCGCGTGACGCAGGTCGCCCGCTACGGGGTCCAGACGTCTTGTTCGCTTCGGTTCGGTCTGGTCGTCGCTTTCCTCGGCGGCGTGATGCGCGGGGCGCCGGCGGTGGCCCAGTCGTCGTGGGGCCGGCAGTCGCCGACGCGACCGGTCGAGGCGAAGCGCCCGATTCAGGACAACAGCTTCCTGATCGAGGAGGCGTATAACCAGGAGTCGGGCGTCGTGCAGCACATCAGCACATTCAGTCACTCCCGCTCGAAGTCGCGTGGTCCCGTACAAAAGCGGTGGCCGCGCCAAGCGAGCATGAGGCGACCCGCAGTCTGTTCGTCGCTCCCGGGGTCCGGGGGGCGCGCGACTTTCGCTCAGGCCTGCAGCTCGTGCCAGGAAATGCGGCATCGCAGTCCCAATGGTGTCATTCATGCGTACCGAGAGATCTTCCGGCGCTCACTGTGAGGTACAGATGGCCGTCATTGACGAACTGATGCGGGCCAACGCCCGCTACGCGGCGACCTTCGACCAGGGCGAGCTACCCATGCCGCCCAGGCGCCACGTCGCGATTGTCACGTGCATGGACGCGCGAATCCATCCATCGCTGATGCTCGGGCTCGAGGTTGGCGATGCGCACGTCATTCGCAACGCGGGCGGTCGCGCCGCCGACGCGCTGCGGTCTCTGGTCATATCGCAGCGACTGCTCGGCACGAACGAAGTGGCTGTCATCCACCACACCGACTGCGGCATGCTGACGTTCACGAACGAGCAGCTGTGGGAAAGGATCGGGCAGGACCTCGGCGTAGGCGCTCCGATCAGCGACTTCCTTCCGTTCACTGACGTGGAGCAGAGCGTGCGCGACGATGTAGCGCAGCTTCGCGCGTCGCCGCTCATCGCCCGTGATGCCCCCATTCGCGGCTTCGTGTACGATGTGCGCTCCGGCCGGCTCACCGAGGTCATCTAGCGACAGGAGGGAGAGAACCGCGGACTGCTCGGTGTCATGCGAGCACGATCATGTCACATTTCTATTGGTGGTTGACAGCCGCGTCATGTCGCGCAGCGCGGCGGCGGGGAAGCGCAACCGCAAGACCGGCGTGGTGATCAGCGAGCGGCGCGTCACGCTCGCGATGATGGAGAGTGGATGAAGGAGAAGGAGGTTATTCTGCGCGCTGGCGGACTCAATGAGGAGAGCCCGCACGCCTACTCGTAGAACACCACCACACGCCCGTCGTCCAGCGGGTCGAGCGCTACCACGCGCGCCATGGCGATGTGAGCCTTCGCGAGCACGTCACGGATCAACTGATTGTTGGGTGCCGGGCGGCACCGGCCGTACCGGCACCACTCTGTACTCGACAGATTCCGTCGCAGCGAGTCGATCGCGGCCGCCTTGTCCTTCACTGATTGCTCGTACGACTGCCGCATCTGCGAGCGCAGCGTCGGTGCGCCCGCGGTAGCGGCATCCAGTGCCTGCTTCACGCTCACGAGCGCGATGTCAGTGGCCTTGACGTCACGGAACCCCTGCAGATCAAGGTATTTCTTCCCCGGAATGAGTACCGCCGTCATCAGGTCACCGGACGCACTGCTGGCCTGCGTAGCGACAGCGGACGGGAGCGAACACGCGACGGCAAGGACCGCTGCAGTGGTGCACAGGACACTCCGCATCGTGTGGCGCATGATCCGGTATCGGTGAGAGACGGCAGGGGGATGGAGGCGCGATGCATGGGCACCGCGGCTGACTTCCATTCTGAAGGCGACCGCCTCGGCTGTCCAGCGCCGGGCTGGTCCATTACCGAGACGTGCGCTAACCTGTGGGCCATGAGACCCACACGTCGCGAAATCACCTGGCCGGCGGTGATCGTGCTGCTGGCGCTTCCACTCTGGTCGAGCCGGACGCCGGCTCAGACGGCCGACGAGGTCGTTGCCCGCTACCTCACCGCGCTCGGCGGCCGCGATCGCGCAGAGCAGGTGCATTCGCTGCGGCTGATCGGCACAATCTCCTTCGGTCCCGGTGCGGAGGGCGTGGATACCGTGGAGCTGGAACGGCCCATGAAGCTGCGCACGACGATCGTGATGCAGGGGCGCACGCTGGTGCAGGCATACGACGGCCATACGGCATGGACGATTGATCCCTTCTCCGGACCGCCAGTCCCGCGCGTGATGCCGCCGGCGCAGGCCAGGAACGTAGCGGCCGGCGCGGACATGGACGGTCCCCTCATTGATTATGCGGCGAAGGGAAATCAGGTGACGCTCTCGGGAATGGACACGCTCAACGGCCGGCCGGAATACCGGATTGCCGTCACCGCCGCGGATGGCTTGCACGACACCTACTACATCGACGCCCGGACCTTCCTCAAGTCCCACTGGGAAGGACAGCGGGAGATGAATGGCAAGCCCGTCGTGTTCGAGTCGTATTTCGGCGACTATCGGCGCGTGAATGGCGTGATGTTCCCGTTCCGCATTGACTCGGACACGAAGGGAAATCCGGGCGGCCAGCATCTGCAGTTCACCAGCATCGAGACCAACGTCCCCGTGCCCGACGCGCGCTTCCAGATGCCGGACAGCTCGGCTACGTCAAAGGATACCGCATCCTAGACCGCCGCGGCGTCCGTTACGACGTGCTCGGATCCAGCGAGCGCGCGAAATCGTCGCGCAGGCCGGGGTGCGCCTTCCAGAAATACGTGCCCATGCCGATGGCGGCCAGAATATTTCCCAGCATCACGTTGTACCAGGCGAGCGCGCCGAGCGGTGTCACGAGCTGGAGCAGCGCGACCAGTGCGTAGAAGCCGATCTCGGTGGACACGAACAGCAGCACGAAGCCCAGCAGGAGCGATGGCTCGCGCCGCGCCGCGCGCGTGACGAGCGCGGCGATGGTTCCGACGCCAATGAACACCAGGTAGTGGAAAATCGTGTAGACCAGAATGTCGATACCGCGCCTCTGGGATACGCCGGGGCCGAGCACCGAGAACAGCGCGTGTCCCAGCGTTGCCGGCGTGAGCAGGATGTGGCCGGAAATCACGTCGATCACAAAGAACCACACGGCGAGACACGTCGCGCCGATCACGCCGGTGATGACACCCTCGCGCAGCACCGGATGCGGGGCATGAAACACGGAGTCCCACGCCTGCTGGAAGTCCGCGGGGTTGCGCTGCCAGATGAGCACGAGCAGCACGACGCACACGATCACGGGCAGCCACGCGCCCGGTTCGTGGCTCATGATCTGCGTTGCGGTGGCGGGCAACATGAGAATCGCGAGTGACACGGCACCGAGCGTGGCCACGTGCGGAATGAGGAGCGCGATCGCCGCGCTCACCTCCACGATGCCGACGGTGATCTTGATCCACGCGGGGAACCCGTTCATCGAGGCCGCCTGGAACACCCACGTGTTCGCCCCGAACAGCTTCGGAATTCCTGTCGACAGGAAGAGCAGGGCGAGCACGATGCTCAGCACCCACACGACGACAGTATTTGACCCGCGCGCGTTCTCCATGATGTCCCTCCTCTCGCCCGTACACGGCGCGGCACCGAGCCGGACCGGATACTGGCGTGCCGGCCGCGTTCGGTGTCCCCTGTACTATCCCGCCCCCGTCACCGCTCGTCAAGCAATGGGTGCGAACGCCGGCTCAGCTGTCCTGGGCGAGCACTCGCGACACCTCGGCGTGCGCCAGGACGACACCGGGATCCCGCTGCAGCGCCTCGTAATAGTTCGCGCCGAAGCCGTTGCCTTCCTCAGCCGGCGTCAGGAGCGCGCGAGCCTCAGCCAGCAATCCACGCGCATCCGCCTCGGTCGCCGGCTCGTCCGCATCCAGCAGCTCGTCTATCTGCACGACCAGTGCCGAAATCGGCCGCAACCACACGAACCACGGATCATGCAGCACGAGCTGGAGCAGCGCGCCACTGTTGGCGATGCGTCCCTGCACGCGCTCGTAGGTCAGACGCTCGGAATCCACGAGCGCCTTGTGCAACTTGAGCAGGGAGCGACGAAGCACTCGCAGCGTGCCGAGGACCTCGCCGCCGGGCGTCGGCGCGGCAGTCATGATGGAAATGTAGCGGATGCAATGGGGGCAGACACCAGTGACCTGTGCCCGTTCACCCGGGCTGGCGCGCTAGGCTTCGATCGTCTCTACCGGGAAGAACCGGGCGAAGGGACGATACAGGACTTCGAAGTGCTCGGCGGAGAGCTGGTCGCGGACCAGGCAGGCGAGCGCGGCGCTGATGACGGCTTCGGCAAACGCATTGGCCAGTCCGTCCTCGAACTGCGGCAGATGCCCCGTGGTCCACTTGATGGATTCCGTGGCGTGTTCGGCGCGACGAACGATCTGCTCGCGTGCATCATGCAGATCGCGGCGCTCGATGGACTCCATGACCGTCAGGAACGCCGCGCGCCGCTCATCGGCCGGAAGGTGCCGATACCCATGGGCAACGTCCAGCACACCCTGGAACGTCATGCCGGCGGCGCAATCGACAATTGTCTGCGCGCCGCGAAATTCCGGAGAGAGGATCGTATCCATCTTCGGAAAGGACGCGCGATCAGGGAAATTGCAACTGGACGCGCCGCAGGGCGGATCGCATGCCAACCCGCGTTTCCCGCCCACCGGTAGCGGCGCCCCGATCCGGCCACTTCGCCCTCACCGCACGTGCCGGTACATCAGCTCCAGCAGTTCTTCGTACATGGCTTCCGCCTCGGCATCGCTGGCGCGAATGGCGGTGGCGGCGCAGTGCCGCAGGTGGTTCCGCATCAGTTCGCGCCCCACGGCGCGAAGCGCTTCATGCACCGAAGCAATCTGCACCAGGATGTCAGCACAGTAGCGGTCCTCTTCCACCATGCGCTGCAGCCCCCGCACCTGTCCCTCGATGCGGCGCAGGCGCGTCAGGTTCCGTGCCCTGGCGTCCGGGTCCACGGCGACGGCCGTACGACCGGTGCCACCGGATTCGGCGCCGCGTCCGCGCGTGGTCAGCGACGCAGCCGCGGTCGCTCTGGATGTCTTGCGTCTGGTCGCGGGTCTGGTCATGGAGGAATGGGTCGCGCTTACGCGGCCCGGAAGCGCCCGAGGCGCAGGCTGTTGGATACGACGCTCACGGAGCTCATCGCCATGGCCGCGCTGGCCAGAATCGGACTGAGGAGAAGCCCCGTGAACGGAAAGAGCGCTCCCGCGGCAATCGGAATGCCGATCACGTTGTAGATGAACGCCCAGAAGAGGTTCTGCTTCATGATGCGCATCGTGCCACGCGACAGTGCAATCGCGTTCGACACACCGGCGAGATCCGGGCGCATCAGCGTCACATCGCTCGCCTCGATGGCGACGTCGGTGCCGCTGCCGATCGCGATGCCCACATCCGCGCGCGCGAGCGCGGGGGCGTCATTGATGCCATCGCCGACCATCGCCACGCGGCGTCCGCCACGCTGCAGCCGTTCGATCTCCGCTACCTTTCCCTCGGGTGGAACCTCCGCGATCACCGTGTCAATGCCGGCTTGCCTGGCGATGGCGTCCGCCGTGCGGCGCGTATCGCCGGTGAGCATGATCACATCCAGTCCGAGCCGGCGGAGCGTCGTGATGGCCCGGGCCGACGTCGGCCGGATGGGATCCGCCACGGCGATCAGCCCCGCCAACGCGCCGTCCACGCCCACATACATGGGCGTCTTCCCCTCGTTTGCCAGGCGAGCGGCGGTCTCATGGAGATCGGTCGTGGACACGCCCTGCGCGGCCATGAGCTGCGCGTTGCCAACGATCAGGGCATGACCGTCCACGGTACCCAACGCGCCGTGCCCCACTATTGCCTCGAACCGTTCCGGCTGGACGAGCGGGAGCGACCGCTCCTGTGCGTGCCGCACGACGGCACCCGCCAGGGCATGTTCCGACGCCTGTTCCAGCGAGGCCACGAGGCGCAGCATTGCATCATCCGTGAGCACATCACGCGCACGGACGACGTCGGTGACGGCTGGATGTCCCTCGGTCACCGTCCCCGTCTTGTCCAGTACAACGGTATGCAGCGTGCCTGAGCGCTGCAGCGCCTCGCCTCCCTTGATGAGAATTCCCATTTCCGCGCCGCGTCCCGTGGCGACCATCACCGCGGTCGGCACCGCGAGCCCCATGGCACACGGGCACGCGATGATGAGCACCGCGACGGCGGCGGCGAATCCGCGCACGACCGGCGCGGAAGGCGACGCGATGAACCAGGCCACGAACGTCGCGACCGCAATGGACAGCACCACGGGTACGAACACGGCGCTGATCCGGTCAGCCAGGTTCTGGATCGGCGCGCGTGAGCCCTGCGCGTCGCGCATCAGTCGCAGAATGCGAGCGAGCACGCTGTCCGCACCGACTGTCGTGGCGACGTACCTGATGCTGCCGGTGGTATTGATGGTGCCGCCGATCACGCGATCGCCCGCCGCGCGACGCACCGGAAGCGATTCGCCGGTGAGCATGGATTCATCCACCGCGCTCTCTCCGGATTCGACCTCGCCATCCACGGCAAGGCGCTCGCCGGGGCGGACGACGATGAGGTCGCCCGTGTGCACGCCCTCCACCGGTAGCTCCACCTCCATGCCGTCGCGCAGCACGCGCGCCGTGGGAGGCTGCAGGCGCCCGAGGGCGCGAAGGGCGGCCGCCGTCTGCCGCATCGCGCGTGCTTCGAGGGCATTGCCCGCGAGTATGAGCGCGATGATGAACATCACGGCTTCGTAATAGACGTCAGGCGCTACGCCGCGCGAGATGAAGAGCTCCGGCCACACGGTGGCGAGAACCGAGAAGAGGAACGCTGCCCCGGTTCCCACCGCGATGAGCGTGTTCATATTGGCATTGTGATGCCGGAATGCGGCCCAGGCGCCGGTGTAGAAGTGCCGCCCCGCCCAGAGCATCACTGCCAGCGTGATGCCGAGCAGCGCGTACTCGACGGCGCGCGGTGGCAGCGCGTACAGCCAGGGCAGGGCATGCGACAGCGACGGGTCCAGTGTCCGCATGACCCAGCCGAGGAGCGGATCGGCTGATGCACCGAAGCCCATGCGCATGTTCGCGGACATGAGTGGCATGGAGAGCAGCATGGCGACCGCCGCCGCGACCAGACTGATCACCGCGCGCAAGCGGAGTCGGCGAAACTCTTCGGCGCGCGAGCGATCCTGCTCCTCCTGCTCCTCCACGATCGTACGTCCAGCGCTCGGCAGCTCCGCTCCATAGCCCGTGGATCGGATGCGTTCAACGAGCGTGCCTGGCGATGCCACTGCGGGATCGTACGTCACGGTGGCGTTGCTCATCATGAGATTCACGTTCGCATCCACGACTCCCGGCGCATGGGCCAGCTCGCGCTGCACGCGCCCCTGACAGGCGGCACACGTCATTCCGCTCACGGGAATCACCACCGTGTCGCGGGGGCGACCGGCGCTGCTTGCGCGAGATGCTGCGGCGGAAGTCTGTGGCGCGGCACTGGTCATGGTTCGTTCCTAGGCGACAACAACGCGTCCGCGCAGCATGCTCATGCCGCAGGTGAATTCGTAGGTGCCCGGCCTGTCCGGCCGGATTTCCACGGGCGTGCGCTGGAAGGCGGGCAGGAAGGTCCTGATGCCGAAGTCGGGGAAGACGACTTCCTCGGAGCAGCTCGCATCTTCCTGCCGGTCGAAAATGAGGCGCAATGGACGGCCGATCCTGGCCTGTATGGTGGCCGGAGCGTATCCGCCGCGCACGGCGACGACGACCTCCGCGGCGTCAGCGCTCCCCTCGGTCGCGGCGGCCGCCGGGGTTCGGGCCAGAAAGAAGTACCAGTTGATCCAGACGATGGCCGCCAGGCCGATCGCGAGGACGATCCACTGATCGAGACCCATTGCATGCTCCTGCCGGCGAAGACCGCATGAAAGGTAGCATACCCCCCCACCCTATGTCAATCGAGCACGGCCGGTGTGACGCGCCTGGCGAGTCTGAAACAGCAGACCGGGGCCAGGCGCCTCTGGCGTCCGACCCCGGTCCTGTTCCCGCGGTGATGCTGATATCGCAGCGTTACCCTGCCTGCCCTACCACCCCGGTGCGATCTGGAATCCGAAGCGGCCGCCGCTGCCGGGACGCTGGAACGGATATGCCCAGTACACTTCGGCAACCAGGTATCCGAACAGATTGAAGCGCGTCGTGACGCCGGCGCTGAATACGGGAACGCGCGCGTTCGTGTTTCGCGAAAAGGTCAATGACGCCGAGCTGTCCGCACTCCATGCGACGCCCGCGTCGAGGAATGGCGCGATCTCCGTCAACAGATACGGAAAGTTGATCAGTCCGAACTGGCGCGTCCCCAGCAGCGGAATGCGCCACTCGAGGTTCACGACTGCCAGACGACTGCCGATCAATCGGTCAATCACGGGACATGATGCCGTGAGCGACTGTGCCGCCTGAGGGCAGTCCGACGGACTGAACGAGCCCGCCTCATATCCGCGAATCAACGACTGATCGCCAAGAAACAACGGAAACAGCTCCTGATTTTCCGCATCCTTTCCGTAGCGCCCGATGTGAACGCCGCGGATGGCGAAGGTGAACGGGCGCGCGAAGAAGTAGCGCCGGTAGTCCACCAGAACGCTCTCGAAGTTGAGATTCCCGAACGTGGGGTCCACTTCGAAGCGCGACCGTCCGCCCGCCACGGGCGACGTGAATCCGAAGTACGAATAATCGGTCACGAACGCCGCGGTCGTCTGAAAGAGATTCAACCCGGGCGGCGATTGCAGATTCTGGCGGTCCTCGCCGAATGCCGAGCCGTCAGGCGCAAGGAAGAACCGGTCCAGCTCGGTCCCGAACGAGATGCGCGAGTATCCCGCGCCGAGTTCGAGTCGCTTCGTCATGCTGAACGGATACTGCGTCCCGAGTTGTGCGCTCTCGAAGTACGTGCGGTTGATCTGTTGCTCGTAGACGGCGACCGGAAACGGAACTCCCGCCAGCGTCGTGTCTCCACAGCAGGCGGCGAAGCCCGTGATGTACGGGACGTGCGAGAGTCCGGCGCTCCAGTTCCACCGGTGCGCCAGATTCTGGTAGATGACCTGTCCGGAGATGTTCCGGATATCGCCGCCGCCGCCGACCTCGACACCCACGATCTGGTTGCCGAGCATGTCGCCGAAGTATGCGGCGAGCCCGCCACCGGCCACGGTCCCGACCGGTCCGTTCGACACGCCCACGCCGGCCGATCCGCCCACGTACTCAAGCGAGAGCGAAGGCTTGTACGAGGACGTCTCGTACGTCTGGGGCGCCTCGAGGCCGGTGAGCGGGTCACGGATCTTCTCGGTAACCGCACCGAGATTCGGCACGTTGGATGGCGGCAGTATTCCAGCGATGCCCACCGTGTCCACACCCAGCGCCATGATTGGCTGCGTGGGCATCGGGCCCGGCTCGAAGCGGCGCAGCTCGTTGCCGCCCCGGTTGAACACCGAAAACATGATGCGGCCGTTCTGGCTCGCCACCGACAGGGCCGGGGAGAGCGCGGTAATGCCGCTCACGCCCGTGGCAATGTGCGTGAGCTGGTCAATCTCGTTCGTGCCGAGTGTGGCACGATAGATGTCGTCGAAGCCGCCACGATCCGAGACGAAATACAGTTGCCGCCCATCAGGCGAGAACTGCGGGTTCATGTTCTTCGCGTTCGGGAAGAGGGGAACCATCTGCGTCGCCCCGCTCGCCACATCATAAAACCCGATCTGCATGGGCCCGTAGCGCAACTGCGAAAAGTCGGTCTCCGGCCCGCTGTCCGTCGCGAACGCCAGGGTCTTGCCGTCGGGCGACCACGCCGGCTGCAGGTCGGCGTACCTGTCGTTGGTGAGCTGTCGCGTCTCCTTCGTGCGCAGATTGTAGAGATAGAGGTCGCTGATGCCGCC
>Ga0070699_100002135_pt1 | contig 17928 bp, 17 predicted proteins | sample KBSK1503metaG_FD_65473 | JGI IMG/M metagenome (GOLD analysis project Ga0070699, IMG submission 65473) | Corn, switchgrass and miscanthus rhizosphere microbial communities from Kellogg Biological Station, Michigan, USA - KBS K1-50-3 metaG | ecosystem: Host-associated > Plants > Roots >... | reverse complement strand
TCGCGGACGTGGCGCGGGCCCTCGAGCAATGTGGCTGAAAAAGCCGGCCCACCAATGAAGCGAACGTTCGACATCCTCCTCTCCGGCATCGGCCTGATCGTCTCGGCGCCGTTGTGGCCGGTCATCGCGGTGCTGATCAAGATCGACAGCCGCGGTCCGGTGTTCTACGGCCAGCCGCGCGTGGGGAAGCGGGGACGCGCGTTCATGGTGCTGAAATTCCGTTCGATGATCGCCGACGCCGAGCGTCATGTCGGTCCGAAGCAGGCCGACGCGGACGATCCACGCATCACGCGCGTCGGACGCGCGCTGCGCGCGACGGCGATGGACGAATTACCCCAGCTCTGGAACATCTTCCGGGGGGACATGAGCTTCGTCGGCCCGCGCGCGCTCCGTCCCGAGGAGATCGACGCCGACGCCGCCGGCACGCCGTTGCCGCTGCACGCGATTCCCGGATTCGACGAACGCTCGACCGTGCCGCCCGGCCTGACCGGCATCGCGCAGATTTACGCGCCGCGCGACATCTCGCGCCGGCAGAAATTCAGGTTCGATCGTCTGTACATCCGGCGGCGCTCGTTTCTGCTCGACGTGCGCCTCATCCTGCTCTCCTTCTGGATCACGATGCGCGGCACATGGGAAGCGCGGGAAAAGAAGTTCTGATCGAACACGGGCACTACGCGGCGAAGCAGATCTTCTGCAGGGATCGTCTCGTCGCATGGAGCCATCGGCGCCGCTTCGAGGTCGGGCTGGCGCTCGCCGCGCGCTTTCACGGCAAACGGATCCTCGATTACGGGTGCGGCGACGGCACGTTCCTCGCGCTGTTGTGGGAGCGCGGCGATCGACCGGCATCGGCCGTCGGCGCGGAGCTCGATGCGTTTCAGGTCGACGATTGTCGCGCCCGGCTCGGTAACCTGCCCGATCTCCGCTTCGAACCGATCGCTCACCTCGACGAGCCGTCGCACCACGGCGCCTACGACGGCGTCGTCTGCATGGAGGTGCTCGAGCACGTCGTCGCGGTCGACGCCGTCATCGATCGACTGTGGCGGCTGCTCGCGGACGCCGGCACGCTGATCGTCAGCGTGCCGGTGGAAACCGGCGTGCCGCTCCTGCTGAAGCAGGCAGTGCGTCGCGTGGCGGCGTGGCGCGGAATCGGCGATTATCGCGGAACATCGGGCTACAACCTTCGCGAGTACGCCGCGAGCGTCTTCGCCGGCGCCGCGCCGCACATCGAACGTCCCATCTACAACCTCGACGGCGACGTGCCGTTTCACGACCATAAAGGCTTCAACTGGCGCGCGCTGCGCGATCGTCTGACGCGGCGCTTCGTGGTCGACGACGTCGTGGCGTCGCCACTGCCGCAGCTCGGACCGCACCTGGCGACGCAGGTGTGGTTCGTCGCGCGCAAGAAGACCGTATAATCACCCGCGCCTGACGTGAGCCACACATACGACGCCGTCATCGTCGGCGGAGGCCCGGCGGGGCTGTACGCCGGCTGGACGCTCGCCCGCGCCGGCTTCTCGGTCGCGATTTGCGAGGAACATCCGACGAGCGGCATGCCGGTGCATTGCACCGGCGTGCTCGCCGCCGAGGCGTTCGATCGATTCGGTCTCTCCGACGACTGCGTCCTCAATCAGCTGCGGACGGTCCGCTTTCATCCGCCGTCGGGTGACGCGGTCGATTACTCGACGCGAACGGTCGAAGCGGTCGTCATCGATCGGACGCGGTTCGATCGACGCCTGTCCGAGCGGGCGGCGCTGGCGGGCGCGGAGCTGTCGTACGGGGAGCGCGTGACCGACGTGGCCGTCGATGCCGACGGCGTGACCGTCACGTCCGGATCCACGGCTCGCCGCGCGCGTATGTGCGTGCTCGCCTGCGGCGCGCGTTACGGCGTTCAACGGAAGCTGCGCCTCGGCATCCCGCGTCTGCTGCTGCACTCGGCTCAGGCGGAGCTGCCGGCGGCGCGGCTCGGCGACGTCGAAGTCCATTTCGGCGAGCAGATTGCTCCACGCGGGTTCGCGTGGGTGGTGCCGGTCCAGCGCGAGCGGCCGTACGTGCGCGTCGGCGTCATGTGCGAACGGCACGCGCAACGCCATTTCGAGCGCATGGTCCGCGACGTCGCGCCGCGCTGGGGCATCGACGCGGACGCCGGATGCAAGCCCCGTCAGAAGATTCTTCCCCTCGGCCCGATCGATCGCACGTTCGACGATCGCGTCGTCGTGATCGGCGACGCGGCCGGCGTGGTGAAGCCGACGACCGGCGGCGGCATCTACTACAGCCTGATGACGGCGAGCCTCGCGTCGAAGGTCGTCGCCGGCGCGCTGTCGCGCGGCGATCTTTCGGCCGCGGCGCTGAGCGAGTACGAGCGGCTGTGGCGTCGCGCGCTGGGACCGGAGCTCCGGTGGCAGCTCGTGCTGCGCCGCATCGCGCAGCGGCTGACCGACGACGACATCGACGGCCTCTTCGCGCTCGCGCGGACCGACGGGCTGATGCCGCTCGTCCGGCGCACGGCGGCCTTCAACCACCACCGCGAATTCATCGTCGCCCTCCTGAAGCATCCCCCCGCACGGCGCGTCCTCTTCCGCGCCGCGCTCGCGTAGCCGTGTCCGCGGCCGCGCTCGCAGCTCTTCTCCGACAGAATCAGAGCGAAGACATCGGCGGCGGCGAGAGCGCCGACGGCGTACTCCAGTCAGTGGATGCCTCGCTCGTCGAGGCGTCGCGGAGCCACGGCGTCGGTCCGCTTGTTTACCGATCGCTCGGCGAACGCGGTTTCTTCGATCGTCTGCCAGCCGATGTTCGTGCGGCGTTCGCACAGATTGCGCGTGAAGAGGCAGTGCTCGAGTCGGTCCGGCAACGGGAGACGACGCGGGTTCTCGGGGCACTCGCGGCCGCTGGCGTGCGGCCGATTGTCTTCAAAGGCACGGCGCTCGCCTACACCTGCTATCCGGATCCGGCGCTGCGCCCGCGACTCGACACCGACTTGCTGATTCGGCCCGAAGAGGTCGCGACGGTCTCGAGCGTCCTGGACGCACTCGACTTCGAACGAACGGCGCGCCCCACGGGCGAGCACGTCACGCATCAGTTCACCTGCGTTCGCCGGGCTTCGGGCGCGACGAGCGCGTTCGACGTGCACTGGAAAATCGCCGACCCGAAGGCGTTCGCCGATCTCTTCACGTACGAGGAACTTCGCCGCGAAGCGGTGGCGATTCGCGCTCTCGGCGCGGATGCGCCGTCGAACGTTCATGCTCTGCTGATCGCATGCGCGCATCGCGTCGCGCACCATTACGACGACGATACGCTCATCTTCTTGTGCGATATCGATCTGCTCGCGCGGCGGCTGCAATCGTCGGACTGGGATCGCGTCGTCGCTCTCGCCTCCGAGAAGCGGATTCGCGAGATTACCGCGCGCGGACTCGATCTCGCGCGTGGGCTGCTGGGGACGCCGGTGCCCGACGCGATTCCGCGCGCGCTCGCCGGCACGCCTGGCGCCGAGCCGACGGCGGCCTATCTCGATCCGCGGCTCCGGAAAGTCGATGTCCTCTGGTCCGATTTGCACGCGCTCGGCGGCTGGCGCGCCCGCGTGAAGCTGCTGCGCGAGCACGTCATCCCGACTCCGGATTTCATCCGGCGATCGTACGGGGCGACGAGTACGATCCTTTTGCCAGCGCTGTACATCCATCGCGTCCTGCGCGGGGCGAGCAAATGGTTCCGGCCTCTCCGGTGACGATCGTCCGGCTTGGATTCAGGCAGACCTGGATCGGCGCCTCCGCGGCGGATCTCGAGCGCACGCGAGCGTGCTTCGATCGCGACCATGCGGTCGTGCTGCGCGAATTGCTCGAGCCGGACGTGCTCGCGTTCGCACTGCGTCAAGTCGAGCTCGACGGCTTCGAGGAGCGCGTGCACGATCAGTTGGTCAGCCGGCCCGTGGATCTCAGGCTGAGGCCCGGCGTGGCGTCGGCGGTTTTGATGCTCCTGACCAACGACGCGCCGTTTCTCGACTTCGTCAGACGTGCGACCGGACTGCACGACGTCCGGAGCTTTCGCGGCGTCATCCATCGGCGACTTCCAAATGCAGGACACGACGACGCGTGGCACAACGATCTCGTCGACCGCCGGCTGGCGGTCCTCTCGATCAACCTGAGCCCCGAGCCGTACGAGGGGGGCGTGCTGCAGATTCGCGAGTTGCCGGCCGGCCGGATCGTGTACGAGTTCGCGAACACGCAGCCCGGCGACGCCGTGCTGTTCGCGCTCGGCGATCGGCTGCAGCATCGGGTGACGCCGCCGGAAGGGCGCGTGTCGCGAACCGTCTGCGCCGGCTGGTTCAGGAGCGAACCGGTTCGTCCATCGGTGGGCTTGCCAACTCGAGGGCACACTAGACTGCTGTAGACGCCATGACCGAAGTTTCATTGCAGACCACCGTGCGTGCCAGCGACGACGTCGTGGTGCGCGAACTGGACGGGGAAGCGGTTCTGCTGAATCTCGAGTCGGGGATGTATTTCGGGCTCGACCCGGTCGGCACGCGCGTCTGGCAGTTGATCGACCAGCATCACCGGCTGTCCGCCGTCGTCAGCGCGATGTGCGAAGAGTTCGACGCGCCGCCTGAGACAATCGAACGCGACGTCCTCAGGCTCGTCTCCGAGCTGGTCGAAAAACGGATCGTCGTCGCCGGTCCGTAGGCGTCAGACGCCGGCGACCGGACTCTCGAAAAACCGCCGCAGCCACACCTCCAGCCCGGCGACGGCTGCGAGCTGCCACCTCGCCACGGCCGTCTCGTCCTCAGCGATTCTCTTCGTCACGCCCGCAATCGATTGCTCGAGAGCGTTCCCGTCCACGAAGCCGGCGCGCGCCGACAGGCAGTCGCGCGTCAGCAGACGGGCGATCGCGTCGAGCTCCCTGACCGCCGCCTGATTTCCGACCTCCGTCAGGTCGGCCTTCCACCGGCGCGCGCGGATGCGCTCGGGCAGCACGCCCTTCAGCGCCTCCCGCATCAGCCCTTTCGGAATCCCGTTCCAATTCACGATCTCGCCGGGAATCGCCATCAGGAACGCGACGAGGTCCCGGTCTCTGAACGGATAGCACACGTCGATTCCGTACATCAGGCCCGCGCCGATTTGGCGCTGCACCTGACTCAGGTAGTGGCCCGCCGTCGCGTGCCCGTAGAGCTCCTGTGCGTGATACGTGGCCGCCGACGCACGGTCGTCGATCGGACGCATGTGACGCGCGACCGCGCGTTGCCGAAGCTGCTCGGTGAACCATGTCGGATAGATCGACGTTCTGCCGCGCCAGCCGCCAGCGTGTCGTTTCAGGATGCGGAAGAGCCACCGCGGAGGCAGCGAGCGGACGAACGCCTGACGGAAGTCCTGACGGAAATAGCCGGGATTGGCATCGGTCATCCATTCGGCGAACTGACGGAGATCGCGGTGGACTTTGACCCATCGTCCCGTCCGAGCCAGATCCACGAGGTATCCGCCGCGGGTGAACAGCATCTGATCGCCGAAGAATCCGTCCAGCATCACGCGGCATCCTTCCGCGCGCGCACGTTCCAGGATGGCGTTGTGCGACGACCCTAGCGTTCCCGGCATCTCCAGATGGCCGACGACCGCGCGCGCATCGACCGCGTCGCTGTTCGAACCGGACACTCTCGCGATCGTCGTTCCGCAGGCGGATTCGAGCTGTTCGATGAATTCCCGCTCGTCGGCGCGCGATCCAGCCGGAAATACCATCGTGATTCCTCGGGGAGACGCAGCGCCGCTGCGGCGCGCCAGGACCGAGGCCTGACAGAAGATCGCCGAGGAGTCGACGCCGCCGCTGACGGCCACGGCGACCGCGCGGCTGCTGCGCAGCCGTCGCCGCACCGATTGTTCGAACAATCCGCGGAAAGCGTCGACGTATTCGCCGAACGATCGCAGGCGTACGCGTGTGGCCGGGTCGAAGGCCCAGTGTTCGCGGATGACGACGCCGCCGCACGTGATCACGGCCATCGAGCCGGGGGGCACGCTGAAGACGCCGCGGAAGCAGGTACGTTCGGCATCGGTCCAGTCGTCGAACATCAGCTCCGCGATCGTGTCGAGCTCCGGCGCAGTGGTCACGCGCGGATGAGCGAGGATCGATTTGATTTCGGAGGCGAACAGCACCGTTCCGCGAATTGAACAGTAGTAGAGCGGCCGCGCCGCCATCACGTCGCGCGCGAGGAGGAGCTGCCGGCGGCCCGCGTCGAAGACCGCCACGGCGAAGTCGCCGTTCAGGTGCGAGGCGAACCGATCGCCGTATCGATCGTACGCGCCGAGAACGAGCGCGCCGTCAGAGGTGTCGTTCTCGGGTTTCGGAGAGGAAGACGCGAGCTCTTCCCGGTTGTCGAGGCGTCCGTCGATGCACACCACCGTGTGCGCCGGCGAAACGAGGGGCTGCCGCTCGGTCAGCGAGTCGGGTGTGTTGCGCGCGTGCTGGTGCGCGACGCCGAACGATCCTTGGATCCAGACGTCTTCGCCATCGAGGGCGCGGTGCCGCGACGCAGCACTGAGCGTTGCAATTTCAGAAGCAGCGACCGGCCGGTCGTCGTGGTGAAAGACGCCGACGATGCCGCTCACGCGGCATCAGCCGCCGCCGCGCCTGCGGCGCTTTGGCGAGCCAGAGCGCGCCGGGTCCGCAGCGTCTCGGCCGATTCGGCGAACGCCCGGCGCGTCAGCGCGTCGAAGAGGCGAGCGAGCGGACGTCGCGGCAGCCACCCTTGCCGGAGCAACCGGGCGGCGGCCGATCCGCACGCCACGTACAGCGCGACGAGATGCCAGCCGCGGCGCCTCGCGGCGTAGATGTCAGTCAGCCATGACCGCAGGAGCATCGTTCGCGCGTCGTCGACGCCGAAGAGCGCTTCGGCAACCCAGCACGGCTTGGTCGCGCGCCCCGTGCCGGGGTCGTTGGCCTTGGTGCCGCCGCCGCCCTGAACGATATCCCTGACGTGACCGTATGCGATGAGTCGCGGCGTCGCGTACGGCTTGCGAGCCGCAGGCCGCGGCGTGCGGTCGTGTTCTGTCTGCTTCATTGGATGTTCCTCGCGCGCAGAAGTCGCGCATGCTCGACGATGCGTTCGCGCAGGACCGGAAGGTGATGCAGGCCGGCCGGATAGCTCAAGCGGACGCCCGCGACCTCGGACGCGACGCGGGCCGCAAACGAAAACTGCGCGGCCAGGCGACGGCGATCGACGATCTCCGAGTTGAACGTGTTCTTCAGCAGCTCCTGCATGAAAGCCGGCCGCGACATCGGTGCGATCTGAATGGACGCCGTGGCATCTCGCTCACCGGGCGCGGGCAGCACGAACAGCGCGCGCAGCGGGAGCGACCCGTGGTGGCGGCGCGCACCATCGAGCACGAACGACCGTTTCGTCGTCTTCGCATGCAACGGCACGCCGCGATTCACGTTTCCGAGGAACGCGGACGCGCTGTCGGGCCGCAGCTTGATCCGGCCCGAGCCGGAGCGCGCGATCGGACGATCGTCGGACAGGTCGACGACGAGCAAATCGTCGGTGAGCACCTGAAAACCGTTGGCGACGAACGAGGCCAGCAGCGTCGATTTGCCGAAGCCGCAGTCGCCCAGGAATCCGATCGCGAAGTCGTCGACGCGGACCACCGTCGCGTGCAGCGGCTCGACGTCCTGGTAAACGAGCGCAAAGGAGAGCGTCTGCGCGAACAGAAAGTTCTGCAGAACCGGCAGGCCGCTTCCCTCGAGCGGCCGCGATGCCACGCGCGCACCGCCGCGGCCGATGCGGAACTCGTACAATCCCGACCAGCGGAGATATGCGGAGCGATCGGGCAGCAACCGGCACACGAACCACTCGTCCTTCGCGGATGCGAGCTCACCACCAGCCGGATCCCGAAAGTCGTCGTCGTCTCCCTGAACGAATTCGGCGCGCGCGATCGAATCGGCCGTATCGGTCAGCGGCGGGAACTCGAACGGCCACTCGCTGCCGACGTCCACTCCGTAAACGGAGTACCGATTCGGGACGCGGCCGGCCATCATGACGCGACGGTCTCCCATCCGACGATGGGCTGATATCGATCGCCCGCAGTCGCTCCGACGATCACCCGGCTCTCGCGCTCGATCCACGCATGCGATTCGAGACCGCGATCGCCTCCGCGCCTCACGCCGATCACCAGACGCACGGGGCGATCGACATCAGGCAGAAGGATCTCGGCGACGAGCGCGCGAACCAGACACGTGCTGTAAGAGCCCAGCCGGCGTCCCGTCGCATCGATCGCCGTCAGTAGGCGATCCTCGTTCCACCGCGCGGCAATCAGGCGGCCGCAGAACCTCAGACCCACGCCAGTCCGGCGAACGGCGCGGATCGGCATGACGACGAGCGCCGCGCGAACGGCTGCCTGCGCGACCGCGACGATCGCGAAGCACGCTGCGTCGAGTGGTTCACGCATGAGGCGGAACATGAGGCTGATCGCAATTCTACACGTCACGTCGACGCGGGCGGCCGCGCCGTCACGTGCACGTGCGTGTCATGCAGCGCAATCGCGGCGAGAGTCGCCAGCAGGACGGCGTTGGCCGGCACGCGCAGCGTCATCTCCCACAGGTTCTGTATCGCGACGCCGGAGATGCCGCACGCCGCCCCCAGCCGGATCCAGAAGAGCGGCGTGCGATCGCTGCGCAGACGCTGCCGGATGGCGGCCAGCGCGGCGACGAGCGCCACGGCCGCGGCGATCGCCAGCGGCGCGCCACCCTCGGCGAGGATCTGCAGGTACTCGTTGTCGGCGTGGCTGATGTACAGGTTGAGGCCGGCGGTCTGATAGAGGACCATCACCGGCTGATAGGTGCCGACGCCGGAGCCGACCGGCCAGAAGTCCAGCACCATGGGCCACGTCATGCGCCAGATCAGGGTGCGGCCCGAGATCCCTTCGGTCAGACCGGTGCTGGCGCGCTCGGCGAGCGCGCCCGTGTTGGCGTACATCAACGCGAGCGTCACGATTGCGGCGATCACGCCGATCATCCACGTCAGCCGCCGGCGCGACATTCGCCGTCGAGCCACCGCGACGAACAACACGAACGAGACCAGCGCGCCGCCGATGCCGGATCGCGAGAGCGAGGCGAGGAGCGCGGCGGTCATCGCGAACAGCGCGAACCCGAGCGCGATGTTCTTCGTGTCGAGCGCCAGTTCCGGGTCGAACGGAACGCCGTGCTGGCGCCGTGATTCGACGCGCGCCATCACGTACCCCATGGTCAGAGGAATCGCCATAAGCAGCCACGCCGCGAAATCGTTGCGGTTCACGAACGGCGTGAACGGCAACGCGTTGCCGGCGATCGGGTGAATCGCGGCGTAGAACAACTGCGGTTCAAACAGGTGCTGCAGAATGGCGAGCGGCGCGACGACCAGACCGCTCCATGCGACGGCCCGGAGCACCGTGCGCACGCCGCCGCGTGCGAAGCTGCGGCGCGCCGACCAGAAGAGCACGACGACGGTGGCGGTGAGGAAGAGCGCGAACAGGGTTGCATCGGGATCGACCGAGATCGGTGCACGATCCGGCGGCGCGACGCGAACGGTTTGCTCGTAGGTGACCGACGCGGGCGCGATCCGCTGCCGCAGCGGCTGCGAGAGCGGAACGAGCTGCGCCGCCATGACGAGAATCGCGGCGACGAGCGCGGCATCGAGCCATCGCGTCGCGCCCCGTCCGAAACGCGGCGGCGACAGCGCGGCGACCAGCAGCGTGCCGGCGGCGAGCGGAACCGTCGTCCAGCGATAGATTCCGGCGAAGGCGAACAGCGTCCAGACGCTCGTGAGCACGAGCAGACGCGCGGCAAGCCGATGGCCCGACGATGGTTTGACCACGGTCGGACCGTGGTCCGGCGTCGATCGGCCGCCGGCCGCGAGCCGCGCGTCAGACTGCGGCTTCGGCTTCGGCTTCGGCGTAGTAGTTCTTGTACTGATGTCCGTAGTAGCGGTGATAGTAGTACTTGTTGCGGGCGAAATCGACCTTGTTGAGCACGACGGCGGCGTACTTCGGCCGCGTCTGCATCACGGTTTCGATCGCGCGCTCGGCCAGGCGACGCCGCGTCATCTCGGCGCCGATCACGAAGGTCACGCCGGAGACGATCGGCGCGAGGATGACCGCGTCGGTCACGGCCAGCACCGGCGGCGTGTCGACGATGATCCAGTCGAACGGTCCGTGCGCGAGGTTGGTGAGCAGCGTCTTCATGCGCTCGGATGACAGCAGCTCCGACGGGTTCGGCGGCGTCTTTCCCGCGGTGATGGCGAGCAGATTCGGATCGACGGTGCGCTGGATGACGTCGCGCACGCGCGCCTGACCGATCAGAACCTGCGACAGCCCGCGCTCGTTGGTGAGCCGCAGCGGCCGATGCAGGCCGGGGCGCCGCATGTCGGCGTCGATGAGCAGCACGCGCGAGCCGCCGTACGCCAGCGCCATCGCGATGTTCGCCGCCGTCGTCGTCTTCCCCTCGAGCGGCTGCGCGCTGGTGACGGCGACGATCTTGGTGCCTTCCGCCGGGTACTTCGACATCAGCGCCGTCCGCAGCGCGCGGAACGATTCGCCGAAATCGTGCGGCACGCGCGACGAGGCGAGCAGCGGGTGCTTGTCGCCGCGAACCGACGGCACCAGGCCGAGGAAGGGCAGGCGCAGGCGCCGCGTCACTTCCTCCGGCGTCTTGATCGTGTCGTTCATGTAGTCGAGGCCGTAGGCCACGGCGATGGCGAGCGTGAGGCCGACGGCGAGCGAGAGAAGCCACGTACGGCGGCCGGTCGGCGCGAGCGGCGCCTTCGGGATCTCGGCGTGGTCCACGACGCGCACGTTGTTCGCGCGGCTGTTGCTCGCGACCCGCAGCTCGCGCTCGCGCGTCAGCAGCGCGTCGTAGATCTGGCGGTTCGTCTGCGAGTCGCGCTGCATGACGTTGTAGTCGACGCTCTTCTTGCTCAGATCCTGCATGTCCGCCTTGGCGTTCTCCAGACCACGCGCCATGGTCTGTTCCTCGATCAGCGCGGATTCGTACTCGTTCTTGATCGCATCGCGCGCCCGCGCGACCTCGAAGTCGTACTGGCGCTGCGCCTCCGACAGGTCGGCGTTCGCCTTCTGCATGTTCGGATGGCGTTCGCCGTAGCGGTCGGCGACCTGGGCGCGCGCCCGCTGCATCTCGACGACGCGCGACTTGGCCGCCGCCACCGCCGGGTTCTGCGCGATCGCGGGAATCGTGTCAGGCGACTGCGTCGAGGCCGACTTGATCTGGTTGAACTGCGTTTCCTTCTGGATGCGGCGGCTGCGCGCCATCATCACGTCGTCGTTCAGCTTGTTCAGCCGCGCGAGCACGATGTTCTGCTTGTCGTCGAGCGACAGCGCGTTCTGCCGCTCGCGGTATTCGGCCAGGCCGCGCTCGCTGTCCTGCACTTTCTGCTGCTGCTTCTCCAGCTCCTTGTCGAGCCAGTCGATCATGTTCTCCGTGCTCTGGAGCTTGACCTGCAGGTTCTGCTCGGCGTACTCGTCGACGAGCGTATTGGTCGCCGTCGCGGCGAAGCGCGGGTCCATCGAGTCGAACGTGACGTCCACGAGCTTGCTGCCGGTGACGGGCGCGACGTCGACACGGCTCAGAAACGCGCTGACGAGCCCAGACTCGTCGGACGTCTCGTCGACCTTGGGCGACTCGGTGGTCTGGGGCGCAGGGGCCGGCCGCACGAGGCTGATGATCTTCTGCTCGAGATCGTGGAGCAGCGTCGCAGGCGTCGACGGCTTTTGCGCGGTGCCGTTGAACTCCGGGACCGCGCCGAGGTTCACGCGCTTGACGACGCGCCGCGCGAGATCGCGTCCCTTCAGAATGCGGTACTGCGTTTTGTAATAGAGATCGGGATCTTCGTAGTAGGTGTTATCAGGTGTCGTGATGCCCGGCAGCGCCGTCGCTCGCTCGTCTTCGATGAGCAGCCGCGCCTGAGCGCGGTACATCTGAATGCTGCTGTACCCCTGGATCATCATCGCGACCGTCGTCAGGATGAAGACGGCAATCGCGATCCGCCGATAGCGGTACAGCACCGCGACGCGATCGAGGATGTGGATGTCGGTGTCGGGAGTGTACGTCGACGCAGCCGGCGCGGCCGGCGCGTGATCGACCGCGGCAGGGCGTAGAGTCTGAGGAGCCTTGGATTCGGCCATTACTGGAGTGCGCAGGTCGGGCCGACGCGGGTGCCAGGCGCGGTGACCGCCAGCACGCTCGTGGCCGCCGCCTGCACCGCCGCCGCCGCCGGCGTCGACGCCGAGCCCATGAGTCCGGCAAACGGTGGAATGCGAAGCGGCAGCTTGATGACAGCCGAAAGCGCGTCCCCGGCGTTGACGTAGATCATCTGGCTCGCGGTCAGAATCGTCGAACGATCCGCCGCCATGAGCTCCACGACATAGCTGCCGGGCTCGATGTTCTGGAAGGTGAACAGCCCGGACGCGTCGGTCGACTGCGTGTCGACGATTCGGCCGAACCGCGCGTCGCGGAGGCGCACCGTCACGCTCGGCATCGCGCCGTTGGTCGATGTCAGGACGTGGCCCTGAATGGTCGACGAGAACGAACCGCTCCGCGGCGCCCCCACGCGCGGTGCGGCGGCGGTCGCCGCAGCCTGCTGTTGTGCAGCCGTGTGAAGCGAGCTCGTGCTAAGCAGCGCAATCAAACAGACGAGGCGGCGCATACAATCCTCAGGATTTATCGGCGGGAGCGAGATCGCTCAGCAGAGAAGCGACATCATGACTTGAAACGACGGCTCTTGCCGCTAAATCTGTGATGAATAACAAGATTCTAACCCTTGGAGGGGTGAATGGGCGAGCGCGTTTCTTCTATATCGAACGGCTATTCGACGGTGGGACGACAAAAGCGTATCTCGCCAAACCGGCTTGTCGTAATCCAGCAGTATTGGAGCGATGCCCGCAACGACGGCGGCGCCTCTCGCTCGGCGGAAGACGCTGGCGTTTCTGTGCCGCGAGCTGAAGGGCTGACGTGATGCGATCGGCGGCGCTCGTCGTGCTCGCGATCGGTGCCGCGCTCGCGCCGCTACCCGCGTCGATCGTTGAGCGGTTGTACTCGACGCGCGCGTTCGTCGCCCTTCAATCGCTGCTGACGCCGCTGTCCAATGTCGTCCCCATCGCGCTCTTCGACGTCCTGGTCTGCGGCGCCGTCGCGGTCTGGATCGGCTTGGCGGTCGTCGACATTCGACGCCGCGGGTGGGTGCGCGCGGCCGGTTCGATTGGCGTGCGGACGCTGACGTGGAGCGCCGCGTCCTATCTCGTGTTTCTCGCCACGTGGGGTCTCAATTACCGGCGCGTACCGCTCGCCGACACGCTTCAGTTCGATCGCTCCGCCGTCAGCGTCGACTCGGCGCGCCGCATGGCGTTGGTCGCGGTCGATCGCGTGAACACGTTGTACGCGTCGGCGCACCGACTGGCGCCGGCGTCCGGCGAGGTGACCGGATCGCTCGCGGAAGGATTCGCGCGCGCCTCACGCGATCTGGGCCTGCCGTCCATCACCGTCGCGCGTCCCAAGCGCACGCTCCTGGACGCGTATTTTCAGCGGGCCGGCGTGGCGGGCATGACCGATCCTTTTCTGCTCGAGACGCTCGTCGCGAGCGATCTGCTGCCGGTCGAACGCCCGTTCGTTGTCGCGCACGAGTGGAGCCATCTGGCCGGCATCGCCAACGAGGGCGACGCCAATTTCGTCGGCTGGCTCGCGTGCCTGCGGGGATCGGCGGCGGACCAGTACAGCGCGTGGCTGTTTCTCTACGATGAATTGGCGCGTTCGGTCACAGCGCGCGATCGCGCGGCGCTCGTGTCGGCGCTCGCCGACGGACCGCGAGCCGATATCCGCGCCATCCGCGAGCGCGTCATGCGCCACCTGAGTCCGCGCGTCTCGACCGCCGGCTGGCGCGTCTACGATTCGTACCTGAAAGCCAATCGCGTCGAGTCGGGCGTTGCGAGCTACGCCGAAGTCGTCCGGCTCGTGCTCGGCGTGAAGTTCGGCGATGACTGGATTCCCTTGCGGCGGCGGTGAAGGCGTCACGATTGGCGACGTTCCGTTCTGGGATACGCGCGCTGCCCTGACACGGCGTATTTTTGAAACGTGCTCTAACCTAAGAAGATGTGGGGCCCCGCGCGTTTGAAAAATAGAGCGGCGTCGCGGCGCGAATCGGAACGTCGCGCGGTTCGCCTTTGTAGAACACCTTCTCGAGGAAGAGACCGGACGCCGGCGCGGTGAAGCGCGCGGGATCGTCCGGCATCGCGCGGCCGCGGCCTATCTCCACGAGCGCGCCGACGATGCGGCGCACCATCTTCCACAGGAAATGCGATCCTTCGATGCTCACGAGCACGAGGTCGCCGTCCTCGACGACGTCGAGGCGCTCGACGAGCACGATCGTCGACGTCGGCGGCGTGTCGTCGCTCTCCTCGCGCGAGCCGCGTTCGCTTTCCGCGAACGTCTTGAAGTCGCGCATGCCGACGAGATCGCGCGCGGCGTCCCGCATGCGATCGAGTGCGAGCGGCTCCTTCACCCACCACACGAACGCTTTCGCGAACGCGGTGCGGCGGCGCGCAATCTGATACAGGTAGCGGCGCGCGACGGCGTCGTGTCGCGCGTGGAAGCGGTGCGGCACGCGATCGGCCGCCAGGATGTTGATGTCGGCCGGAAGCTCGTCGTTGATCCGGCGCCGCAGCAGGTCGGCGGGAACGTCCGTGCTTACGTCGAGATGCGCGATCTGCGCGAGCGCGTGCACGCCGGCGTCGGTGCGGCCCGACCCGTACAGCTCGAAATCGCTGCGGCCCGTCACCGTGCGCACGACCCGATCGATCTCGCCTTGAATCGTTCGCGCGTTCTTCTGAATCTGCCAGCCGCTGTACCGCGTGCCGGCGTACTCGATCGTCAGCTTGAAGCGCGGCACGAGGCATTCTAAGACAGCTATATAATCCGGCCTTCATGTCCGACGCTCCCGCGCCGCGCCTGGTGATCACCGACGCGCTCGGCCGCCGCATCGTTCCGATCGACAAACCGCTCTTCACGATCGGCCGGCGCAGCGAGACCGATCTGCGGCTGCCCGGCGCCGACATCTCGCGCGTGCACGCCGAGATCGCCGTCGAGAGCGGCGGATGCGTCATCCGCGACAAGCAGTCGCGCTTCGGCACGTTCGTCAACGGCGAGCGGACGGCCGAGAAAGTGCTCGCGCACGGCGATCAGATCCGGCTCGGTCAGGCCGGCGACACCGAAATCGTGTTCTTCGTCGACGGCGAGGCGCCGTCGGTCGAGCGCAGCGCGATTTCGGCGGCGACCGAGCTGCGGCAGATGGCGGCGCTGCTCGAAGGGCTGCGCGCGCTCGGATCGGGGCGCGTGCTCGACGAAGTGCTCGCGCTGGTGCTCGACTCGGCCATCGACGTCACCGGCGCCGAGCGGGGGTTCATCATGCTCGCCAACCGCGAGAAGAAGCTCGAGTTCAAGCTCGCGCGCGCCCGCGGCAAGGTGACGCTCTCCGGGCGCACGTTCGAGACGAGCCGCAAGATTCCCGAGACCGTGTTCGCGACGGGACAGCAGACGATCGTCGAGGATCTGCTCGACGGCGATCTTGCGGCGCTGCACACCGGGACCGTCGCGCTCGGCATCCGCCACGTGCTGTGCACGCCGCTGCGGCTGGTGCGATACGTCGAACGCGTCGAGCAGAAAGTCGCCGAGGAGCTCATTGGCGTGCTGTACCTCGACAGCCGAGAGCGCGGCGCGCTGCGATCGGCGTCGGCGCAGTCGGCGCTCGACACGCTGTCGGCCGAAGCGGCGCTGGCGATCGAGAACGCGCGGCTGTACCGCGAGGCGCTCGACAAGGCGAAGTTCGAGCAGGAGCTGAAGGTCGCCGCCGCGATTCAGCAGTCGCTGCTGCCGCCGCCGAACCGCGACGGCGCGTTCTTCTCGACGTCCGCGGCGTCGATCGCGTGTCGCGCCGTCGGCGGCGATTTCTTCGACTACGCCGAGCTGCCGACCGATCTGTTCGGCTTCATCGTCGGCGACGTGGCGGGCAAGGGATCGCCGGCGGCGCTGCTCGCGGCGGCGGTGCTCGGCATGTTCAGCGCCGAAGCGACGTATCACACGAGCGCCTCGCAGCTCATCGCGCGCCTGAACCACGGCCTGTTCCGGCGCGCGATCGAGTCGAGGTTCCTGACGACGTTCTACGGCATGCTCGGGCCGGATGGCTCGCTGACGTACTGCAACGCCGGCCACAACGCGCCGCTCCTCGTCTCGCGGTCGGGCATCAGGCGTCTGGAGACCGGCGGCGTGGTGCTCGGCCTCTTCGACCACGCCACCTTCGACGAGGAGACCCTCGTCCTCGAGCCGGGCGACCTCGTCGTCGCCTTCAGCGACGGCGTCACCGAGGCGCTCAATCCGGCGGGCGACGAATTCACCGACGCACGCCTGATCGCCTCGGTGATGAAGCATCGTGGCGCGACGCCGCAGGCCGCGGTCGAGGCGCTGCTCGCCGACGTGCGCACGTTCTGCGAGGACGCGACGCAGAGCGACGATGTCACGATTCTGCTCGTCAGGTACGACGGGCCGAAAACGTGAACGCCCTGCGCCGCACGGCGGTATGATGGCGCCCATGAAATTCACCAAACATATTCCGCGCGTGCTCGCCGTTTGTCTCTCCTTCGTCCTCGGCGTCGTGGTGTTCGCCGCCGACGCTCCGAAGGCGAAGCGCATCAACCGCGCGATCGAGCTGCTCGATCAGGGCCAGCCGATCTACTACACCGGGTCCCACGAAGGCACCGACGGGAATTTCGAACAGGGCGTCAAGGACGCGCAGACGTACGCTGATTACATCAGCTACGACATGGAGCACGCGCCCTTCGACGTGAAAGGTCTCGCCGACTACATGAAGGGTCTTGCCAAGGGCGGCCCGACCAAGAGCGGCCATCGCACGCCGGCCGTCATCGTCAACGTGCCGGTCAACGGCACCGACGAGGCCACGGTGCGGGCGAACGCCTGGATGTTCCAGCAGGTACTCGCGACCGGTGTCCACGGCATTCTGCTCTGCCACGCCGACGCGCCCGGCGCGGTGCGCGCGTTCGTCGACGCGGTCCGGTTTCCGGCGTACGGCGGGCGCCGCGGCGTGCACGGCAATCCGACGGCGGCACGCATCTGGGGCATCACCGCCGACGAGTACGCCGAGAAAGCCGACGTCTGGCCGCTCAACCCGAAAGGCGAGCTGCTGCTTGGATTGAAACTCGAGGACAAGTACGCGCTCGAAAACGCCGAGGCGAACGCGAAAGTCCCCGGCATCGGCTTCGCGGAGTGGGGACCGGGCGACATGGCGTTCTCGCTCGGTGTGAAGAACGGGCCGGGTCCGATGCCGCCGCAGATGCAGGCCGCGCGCGCGAAAGTCTTCGCCGCGGCGAAAGCGAACAAGATTTTCTTCCTCAACTCGATGAACGCCGATAACGTCATCGACATGATCAAGGAAGGCGTGATGATCGGCCCCGCCAACGAGCGGGCCGCCGAGATCGGCCGTCGGTTCACCAAGCGGCAGATGCCTTGGTGACACGGGTCTGAGGTCGGAGGTCAGAGGTCAGGGCCTCTGACCTCCGACGTCTAACACCTCTGCCCTCTGGTCCCGCCTCCGTGTCCCCAAGCAGCCACAGTCAACCTCAGCGTTGCGCGGCCGGGCGCAGTGATTGCAGACCGGTTGCTCTTGGCGAGACCGACTCGGCGGCCTCGACAGGAGGGCGTTGTGGCGTTAGGACGGATTAAACGGGTCGTTCACGATAAGGGGTTCGGGTTCATCCGCGACGAACGCGGGCAGGAGTTCTTCTTCCATCGCTCCTCAGTGGAGGGCGACTTCACTCGGCTGGCCGAAGGACAGCAGGTTGCGTTCGAGGAGGAGCCGTCGCCGAAGGGTCCGCGCGCGGGCAACGTTCGACCCCAGTAGAGCAAGTC
>Ga0070699_100002133_pt1 | contig 17937 bp, 12 predicted proteins | sample KBSK1503metaG_FD_65473 | JGI IMG/M metagenome (GOLD analysis project Ga0070699, IMG submission 65473) | Corn, switchgrass and miscanthus rhizosphere microbial communities from Kellogg Biological Station, Michigan, USA - KBS K1-50-3 metaG | ecosystem: Host-associated > Plants > Roots >... | reverse complement strand
GTGAGCGGCTCCTCGGCGATCGTATTCCATGCGTCACAACCCTCGCAGCGCCCTGCCCACTTGGGGTGGTCGTGTCCGCATTCGGTGCAACGGTAGACTGATCGGGCCTTTGCCACCTATGCCTCCATCGCAATCATCAAGTTCTCACCGCACCACGGGAATGCGGTAACCAATTCTCCGCCCGACCCACCAATTTTCCGCAGCTATTGGGGTGCCTTTCCTCCGTCGCCTCCCTGCTTCCCCGCTTCCCTGCTTCCCCGCAGAGGCCTCCGCCCCCTATATGGGGAATATCGCCCTTATACGCGTCGAATGCGTCACCCGAAAAGCGCGTGATGATGATTCACGACGACGCAGGACTTTCATCGAACAAATCACGGACTCCAGCTGACCCGATTCGACGACGGGCTGTTGCCAGCCCGGAGAATGATGGTCGCACTGCTTCCGTCCACCGGAGCGTACACAAAACCATTCACGTAGAACGCCAGGAACCTGCCATCCGGCGACCAGGCTATTTCGCTCAAGGAACCACCATAAATGCCCGGCAAGGCATGGCGATTGGTACCATCCTGGTTCATGATCCAGGCTTGGCTATTCCACGCGAACGCGATCTGCGATTGGTCAGGCGACCAAGCCGGGTGGTACCCACCACCGGTGGAAAGCGTATCCAGGCCAGTGCCGTTGGGCGCGGTGCTGTAGATCTGGGGGCTGCCGCTTCGAACTGAAGCGAAGGCAATCCGGTTCCCGTCCGATGACCAGGACGGATCATCATCGTCAGAAGGGTCGTTGGTGATGTTCAGCAAGTTCGCGCCAGTGGTGTCGACAACATAGACCTCGTACGGAATCCCCAGGGATGCACTCAACGCAATCTGATTCCCTGCAGGAGACCACACCGGGCTCTTGACGTTGCCTATCTGGGCAATCCGATGCGGGTTCGAGCCGTCGCTTCCCATGACCATGAGCGAGTCGTAGCTGGTCGCGTAAACGATCTGCGTTCCATCCGGGCTCAGGGCGGGATAGGTCCCACCGGAAACACCTGGGCCCGCAAGCGCCTGGATTCCGGAGCTGTCCGCGTTCATCCTGTAAATACTCCAGCTATTCATATTTCCAACCGTCACATTTTCATCAAAAGCAATGATTCCAGGCGAGCAGTATCCTGCGAGAGTCACCATAGTCAGCTGACTGCGGACCACTGTAAACGGCTGGCTGGCCCCGTTCGTGACCCGGCAGTTTGGAGTGGTGGTCGCGACGGTCAGCTGATGGGCTCCGGGCGACAGGTCACCAAGGTCAAGCGTCTCCCCGGGGAATGATGCCCAGCGGCGCCTGACCGTCCACCGCAAACATGACATTGCCGGCACCGGTGGAACCTCCCGGATCGAACACCACCTGCGCTTGGCCGGGCAGTACGCCGCAGGTCACATCCCAGATCGCGGTTTCGCGCTCCTCGTTTTTGAGCGTCAGCACTATCTGGGTCGGTGCCGAAATGCAGTTATCGGCAAGCCCGGTAATGGTGAGGGTATATCGGGCCGGCGGCAACCGGGTGATAGCCGTGTCGTTCACTCCGAGAGCAACCGGGCCGCCTGGGAGTCCGGTGACCTGATAGCCATCGACGTCGAGGTCGGGAAACTGGCCGGTCGTGCTGCTGCGCAGCACCAGAGTGCCTTCCCGCGACTCGTCACCGGAAGTACTGCAGCCCGCAATCAGGAGGATAGTGGCGGAAAACAAGGCGATCGGAAAACGCGGAAACGGCATGGGTACGCCTTGTGAGTGATGCCGTCCAGACGATCGATGTCGTAGCCTCAGCACAAGCGGCAGGGGCAGTTCTAGTTCTCCGGCTCCGGCCGGTTGGTGTGGTCGTCGAAGCGGGTGAACTGCTTGTGAAAGAACAGCTCGACCGTACCGGTCGGCCCGTTGCGCTGCTTGCCGACGATGATTTCCGCCTTGCCCTCCAGACCTTCCGCCCTCGACTCCTCGGGCGTCTTGTACATCTCGGGCCGGTGAATGAAAATCACCACATCCGCATCCTGTTCGATGGCGCCGGAGTCGCGCAAATCGGAGAGAATCGGGCGCCGGTCCCCGCCTCGCTGCTCGGTCGCGCGGGAGAGCTGGGACAGCGCCACCACCGGCGTCTCCAGCTCCCGGGCCAGCGCCTTGAGCGACCGGCTGATCTCCGAAATCTCCTGGACCCGGTTCTCCGACTTTTCCGGCGCCCGCATCAGCTGCAGATAGTCCACCACGATCAGACCCACCTCGTTCTGCGCCTTCAAGCGCCGGGCCTTGGACCGCATCTCCAGCAGCGACAAGGACGGGGTATCGTCGATCCACATCGGGCAGCTGTGCAGCCGGCCGGCCGCCTTGGCCAGGTTGGTGAAGTCGCTGTCCCGAAGCCCGCCGCGCCGTACCTTCTGGCTGTCTACCCAGGCCTCGGACGACAGGAGCCGCTGCACCAGCGACTCCTTGGACATTTCCAGGGAGAAGAGGGCGACCCCCACGTCGTCCTCGATCGCCGCGTGCGCCGCGATGTTCAAACAGAAGGCCGTCTTGCCCATGGAAGGCCGGGCCGCAACGATCACCAGGTCGGAGCGCTGGAATCCCGACGTCAGGTCATCCAGGTCCTTGAAGCCGCTCGCCACGCCGGTAACCGTTTTCCCGCTCTTCTGCAGCGTCTCAATGCGCTCGATGGTATCTGAGAGCATCTCCTTGATCCGGGTGAAGCCCCGCTCATGCCGGGTCTGGGAGATCTGGAAGACGCGGGACTCGGCGACGTCGAGCAGCTCGTTGGCGGTGCTGCGCTGCTCGTAGGCTTCGCCGATGATGTTGGTGGCGGTCTCGATCAGCTGGCGGATGACCGCCTTGTCCCGGATGATCTTGGCATGAGCCTCGAGGTTGGCGGTCGAGGTGACGGAATCCACCAGCTCGGCCAGGTACTCGACCCCGCCCGAGTCGTCCAGCTCGCCTTGCCGCATCAACTCGTCGCGCAGGGTGACCGGATCGATCACGCTGCCCTGCTGGACCAGCCGCGCCATTGCCCGGAACAGGCGGCGATGCCCCTCCCGGTAGAAATGGCTCTGGTCCAGCAGCTCCGCCGCGCGCAGGGCGGCGTTCTGGTCCAGCATCATCGCGCCGAGCACGGCCTGCTCGGCGGCATTGTCCCAGGGCGCGGAACGCCCCGAGAGCTGCTGGTCAGCCGTCGAGGAGCTGGCGGGCGATACGAACGTCATCCCAGGTGGGCTTCTTCCAGTTGGGGTTCCTGAGCAGTGCAGCGGGATGGTAGGTCACGACCAGCGGAATGCCCGCGAAACGATGGACCTTGCCGCGGAGCTCCGTGAGGCTCTTCTTGACGCCCAGCAGGGATTCACCCGCGGTGCCGCCCATTGCTAATATCACCTTCGGTTTGATCAGCGCAATCTGCCGGTGGAGATACGGTATGCATGCACTCACTTCATCCGGCAAGGGCTTGCGATTCTGGGGCGGCCGCGACTTGACGATGTTGGCGATGTACACTGTCTCGCGCGGCAGTTCGATCGCGGTGAGGATGTCGTTCAGCAGCTCACCGGCCCGGCCCACGAACGGCCGACCCAGCCGGTCCTCGGTTTCGCCCGGGCCTTCCCCGATCAACATCAGTTGCGCCTTGGGGTTGCCTTCGCCGGGGACGGGATTGGTGCGGGTCCGGTGCAGTGGACAGCGGGTGCAGGCGGCAACCAGCGTAGCGACGGCGTCCAGGGTTTCGGCCGCCGCGATCTCGTCGCCCAGCAGAAATGAGGACGGTTCGACCGTCAGCCCCGGACCGGGAATGGGCGGCGCATCCTTTCGCCACCGCGCAACCTGCTGCTCGGCGGCGGCGGGTGGGGACTCGGGAAGCGCCATCGCGGGTGGAGCAGCCGAGAGGACCACTTCGGAGCCGCCCATTTCAATCTGTTGTTCGAGGTAGCGGCGCAGCAGGTCAGACAAGTCGGGACTCGATATGGTCGAGAATGGCGTCAGCCACCTGTTCTTTGGTCATCAGGGGCAGCTCTTTGGATTCGGTCCGGGAAATCAGGGTGACCCGATTGGTATCCACCTCGAAGCCCGCTCCAGGCTCCAGCGCGTCGTTCACCACGATCAGGTCCAGAGCCTTCTTCTCCAGCTTCTCTCTGGCCCGGGGATGCGCGTTGCCGGTTTCCAGGGCAAATCCGACGATGATCGCGCCCTCCTTCCGGGCATCCCGGGTGCCGCCGAGGATGTCGGGCGTGGCCTCGAGCGCGAGGTTGAGCGAGCCGTCGCCCCGGGGCCGCTTGGTGGCGTCCGGCTTTGACGGGCGGAAGTCGGCCGGCGCGGCCGCCATAATGAGCACGTCGGCCTGGGGGAGTTCGGCCCGGACGGCATCGGCCATCTCCTCTGTGGTTTCGACGCGCTGCAGGCAAATCCCGGGGAGACTCCCCAGGGCGACCGGGCCACTGATCAGCATGACCTCCGCGCCGCGCCGCCAGGCCGCCTCGGCGAGGCGAAACCCCATCTTTCCGCTGGACCGATTGGAGATGAACCGCACCGGATCCAGCGATTCACGGGTGGGGCCCGCGGTCACCACGACTCGACGCCCCGCCAGTTTTCCTTTCTTCGACATCAATCGAACGGCGTGCATCAGGATCGTCTCCGGCTCGCTCATTCTCCCGGGCCGCTCCGACGGTCCCTCCGCCAGGGGTCCGACTTCGGGGCCCACAATCGCGACGCCGCGTTCCTTGAGAATCCTGAGATTGGCCTGAGTGGCGGGGTGGGCGAACATTTCGTCGTTCATCGCCGGCGCCATGAGGACCGGGACGGTGCGAGCCAGGAGCAGGGTGGTGAGCAGATCATCGGCGAGACCCATGGCCGCCCGGGCCATCAGGTGCGCGGTGGCGGGAGCGACCAGGATGAGGTCGGCGTCCTTGCCCAGCCGGATATGCGAGAGCGCCTGGTCCCGCTCCCAGAGGGAAGTCAGGACCGGGCGCCCGGTCAGCGCTTCAAAGACTACCGGCCGCACGAACGCGGCGGCTCCCTCGGTGAGAACCACGTCGACGCGAGCCCCAGCCTCGGTGAGCTGCCGGGCCAGCAGGCAGCTCTTGTAGCTCGCAATCCCACCCGACACGCCGAGGACGACGTGCCGGCCGGACCAGCTCACGCTTCGGAGCGGCGCCGGCGCAGCAGGCGGTACTCGAGGTCACCCGCGCAGAGATTCTCCAGCGCTACTGTGGTGAGCTTCTCTTCCTTGTCGATCAGCTTTTCCCGGGGCAGCTCGTTCAGGTAGCGCGCGAACCGCGCCGCCACCAGCACGCCCAGATACTTGTTGCCCGCCTGCTGGGCGGCTTCCATCGGAGTGTAAATACGCACAGGTGCTCCACTAATGAGAGAGATTGCAGCTCCGTTTTAGGACTAAGGACTTTGCGATTCATGATCCTGCCGGCAAAGCTGGAACCTTGAAACTCTAAGTCCTCAGTCCTCAGTCCTTAGTCCCTTCTGGTTTAGTCCATAGTCCTAAGTCCCTCTTGTTGTACTTCACGTCTCAACCGTTCCAGCAGCCGCAGCAGGTCGGGATGCCGCTTGACCTGCCGGCTTTCCGCATCGAGAATGGCCGCCACGTGCTCCACCGCGGACACGATGTCGTCGTTGACGACGATGTAATCGTACTCCCCCGCGGCATCCAGCTCGACGATCGCCCGCTCCAGCCGCTGGCGTACTACATCGGGTGGCTCGGTGTTTCGGCCTTTCAGCCGCCGCACCAGGTCGGCCCCGCTGGGCGGAAGGATGAACACCGAGACGGTCTCGGGGTAGTGCTGTTTCAGCTGCCGGGCGCCCTGGATGTCGATATCCAGCACCGCGTTCTTGCCCTCCCGGAACAACCGCTCCAGCTCGCTCCTCAAGGTGCCGTAGTACTCGCCGCCATACTGGGCCCACTCGACGAACTCTCCCGCCTCGGCCCGGCGCTTGAAATCTTCCTGGCTGAGGAAGAAATAGTCGCTGCCTTCCGCTTCATTGCCCCGGCGGGGCCGCGTGGTGGCCGAAACCGAGTACCCCAGGTCGTCGCGCGCCTCCAGCAGCTGCCGCGCGATGGTGGACTTGCCCCCGCCCGAGGGCGATGACAGAACCAGCGGGAACGGGGTCATTCGAGGTTTTCGAGCTGTTCGCGAAACTTCTCCAGCTCACCCTTCATGAGGATCACCTGCTGGGTGATCGCCGCATCGTTGGCCTTGCTGCCGATCGTGTTGACTTCCCGCCCCAGCTCCTGGGCCAGGAATCCGAGCTGCTTTCCGGCCGCCGCGTTCCCGGCGAGCGCGGCCCGGCAGGCGTCCACGTGGGCCTGGAACCGGACCAGCTCTTCGGTGATATCCAGCTTGTCGGCGATGAAGGCGATCTCCTGGGCCAGGCGATTCTCGTCCGGCGCGGTGCCGTTCATCAGGTCCCGCACTGCCTGGCGTAACCGCTCCCGTTCCCGGACCACCCGGCCGGGCGCCTGGGTCGCGATCTGCCGGGCCGCCGCCTGGAGCAGGTCCAGCCGGTGCCCGAGTTCCTGGGCCAACACCTGGCCTTCGCGTTGCCGCATCGCCTGGCAGGCGTTCGCAGCCTTCACCACGACAGGTTCGATCGGGCCCCACTCCAGCTGGACCGATTCTTCCTCGCGGCGCTGCAGCACTTCCGGCTGGCGCACCAGGAGACCGAGATCGACCTCGCCGGGCAGCTTCAGCTCGGCCTGCAGGGCCTGGAGCTGGGCCAGCACCAGCCGGGCCTGGTCCAGGTTCACCCGGGGCAACGCGGCCTGGGCCGGCGCCGCCACCCAGCGAACCATTACTGTCACGTGTCCGCGCTCGAACTCCTTGCGCAGCCGCTCCCGGAACTCTCCCTCCAGCGCCCCAAACTCGGCCGGCAGCTTGAGCGAGAGATTGAAATACCGGTGGTTGACCGTCCGGATTTCGACCCGCAGCCGACCCCCCAGGACGGCATCCTCCGCGGCCCCGAAACCGGTCATACTTTGGGGCAAATCAGGGCTCCAGGAGGGGGGAAATTAGGGGGCGAAACTTAGTCGGGCGGAGGGTCAAACGCTACCGCTTCAACGCAGATGAACGCGGAAACGCGTGGATGGGCTCTCTTGGTCGGCCAGGGCCTGTCGTGACAGCTATTACCACAGATGAGGCACTGCAACAAACCGATTGCCCCGGAGTGAATTCGTACATTCAAAATCGGTACTACAATCTGCCAGTCTTCGACAAATAGGCCTGAAGATTATGAGGTACGATCAGTTGGTTTCGGTGAGTTATCCGTGGTGAAAAAAGCTGGCGTCGCACGAGGAGCCAATCGGCGCGTTTCCGCGTTCATCGGCGCAAGAGCGGTAGCGTCTCCGCGCCCTCAGTTGCTGAATTCCCAACGAACCCCAAAGGTGCTCCCGAATCGAGGAACGAAATACTCGGGGACATACGATCGTTTGTTCCCGGACAGGTTCAGCCGGTCCCAGAACAGGATCAGGCTCCCCAGTTTCATCTGCAAAAAACTCCGGAAGAACGTCGCACCGCCCAGCGTGATCGCCGCTCCGCCCGCGTCGCGCCCGATCACGCCGTCGCTCCACGCCTCCATTCCCAGCTGCAGTTTGAGCTCGAAGATCCCGCTGGGAAAGGTCCGGAGGAACCGGGACCGGATGGTGCCGGTGAGCGAGGAATGAGTCGGCGGGATACCATCCACCGTGCCCTGGAGCGGGTCGCTGTACCATCCCTCCAGCGTCATCCATTGCCGGGGCGAAACCCGCCCGGCAAACGTCATCCACCGCGTGGTGCCGGGCGCCCGAAGCGAGTCGATGAGCAGGAAAGGTTCCGGACTCTCGGGGCGGAACCCATCGGTCTGGGTCAGGCCCACCTCGAACCCGACCCTCGACCGCTGCCAGCTCAGCCGCCCGGAGAGGTCGACGATATCCTGGGCCTGCTCCGAGTCGATGGCCGGGGCTGCGACCACCGAACCGAGCCGGGCCGATCCCGAAAGCACCACGCCGAGCGGCAGCGAAAGACCCGCGCCTGCCGAGACCCAGCGGCTGGTGCGGTTGCCTTCGTGCTGTTGCAGCACCGCTTCGCCGTTTACCGCAAAGCCGCGGATTCCGGTCCAACCCGCCGTGCCCCGCACATCCCAGGTGGTCCAGCGGGAACGATGGAACACCGAGCCACCCAGCCGGAGCGATGGCCCCCGGAGCGACAGCACGGCGCCCGCCTGGTCCACTCCCTGGCTTACCCCGCTCCCCCTCCAGGCCGAATGCCCGTAGAGCAGGTCCACCCGGAGACCCAGGTCGCCCTTGCCGCGCTTGAAAAAGACCCGGAGCTCATCGTCCTTGCGGTCGCCCACCAGGAAATCTCCGATGGTATCGCCGGCAAGGCGCACGAATGCATCCCGCTTCGGCGACATGCGCACCGTCTGCGCCGTCACCCCGAAGTTCTCCGACGGCACATAGCTCAACTGGAGCCAATAGTGGGTATTGGTGTGACCGCTGCTGAGCCCGCTCCCGCTCGGCGCGTCGAGATACTCCCCGCCAAGCGACAGGCCGAGCCCGCCGTTGAAGCGCCGCTCCAGGGATCCCAGGTAGCGCGAGATGTTCTTGTCGCCCGAGGAGAGCCCCACCCGGGAACGGGCGGACCGCCGCGGATTGCGCCAGGTAAAGAGGTACACTCGGAGCAACCCGGGCCAGCGTTCGATCTCGATGCGCTCGTAGAGGCTCAACGCGGTGAGGCTGGGATCGAACGCCACACTGTCCCGTCCCAGCGGGATCAGCGGCAGCCCGTCCTGGTAGTATTCGACCGACGTCGCGCCCCGGCCCTGGTAATCGGGATACTCCGGGCGCCCGATCCACCCGCCGCGCCAGAGATACACGCCGGGCACCCGCATCAGCAGGTCGCCCAGGGTTTCGTTGATGGCCCAGTCGATGGAATCGCGATTGAAAACGATGCGGGAGAGCGGCGCGCGGGGGCCGTCCACGCCGATATAGGGCAGCACCGGGACCTGTACCAGCGATTGTTCCTGGGCCTTGAGGAACCGGCCGGTTTCGTCCACGGTATCCTGGGGCGGTATGGTGTCCCCGGCGGCAGGAATCGAGTCGAGGATCTGAGCCTGCAGCGGGACCGCAAGCAGAAACAGGAGTATGGCAATACCTGCCGACCTGCGGGCCTGCCGACTTGCCGTCTTACTTGGCACGGCCCAGCACGAACTCGCTGAATAACCGCACGCCGGCGCCGGTCGGACCCTTCGCGGAATCCGGGCTGTCCCGCTCGGTGTACGCGGTGCCCGCGATGTCGAGGTGGGCCCAGGGAAAGCCGTCCACAAATTCGCGCAGGAACCAGCCCGCCGAGATGCTCCCGGCGATCCGGCCCCCGCTGTTCTTCACGTCCCCGATGTCGGACTTGTTGAGCTCGCGATAGTCGTCCCACAGCGGGAGCTGCCAGGCCCGCTCCCCGGCCCGGTCTCCCGCCGCCCGCACTTCCTGGATCAGCGCGTCATCGGTGCCCATCACCCCGGTCGCGCTGTGTCCGAGGGCGACCACGATGGCCCCGGTCAGGGTGGCGATGTCCAGCGCGCAAGCCGGCTGGTACCGCTTGGCGTACGCCAGGGCATCGCACAAGAGCAGCCGGCCTTCCGCATCGGTGTTCACGATTTCGATATGCTTGCCGGACAGTGACTTCACCACGTCGCCGGGACGGAAGGCCGTGCCCGATGGCATGTTCTCCGCCGACGGTACCAATCCCACCACGTGCACCTTGGGCTTGAGGCGGCCGAGCATTTCAAAAGTGCCGAGCACCGCCGCGGCGCCCGACATGTCGAACTTCATCTCTTCCATGTTGGCCGCGGGCTTGATCGAGATTCCGCCGGTGTCGAAGGTGACGCCTTTGCCTACCAGCACCACAGGAGCGCCAGGCGCGCCCTGGTAATCCAGCACAATGAACCGGGGCTCCTGCGCGCTGCCCTGGGCCACCGCGAGCAGCGCGCCCATTCCCTCGCGCTCAATGGCCGCCCGGTCCATCACGGTCACCGCAAATCCGTACCGGCTCGCCAGCTCCAGGGCCCGCTCGCCGAGGTAGGTCGGGGTGCACACGTTGGGCGGAAGGACCTGGAGACCCCGGGCAAAGACGTGCCCCGCGGCAATTGCCTCGCCGATCGCATGGCCAGCCTCGACCTCGGCCTGCTCGGTCGGGGCCAGAATATCGAAGTGCTCCAGCGGCGGTTTCTTATCTTCAGCCGGCTGCTTCAGCTCGACGTAGTTCCAGGCGCCCTGGGCCAGGCCTTCGGCGATCACCTGCCCCGCATCGCGCGGGGAGATGGTGCCGCGCACTTCCGGCGGCAGAAAGAACGCCCCCCGCGCGACCCCAAGGGTACGAGCCCGCTTGGCCGCGCTACCGGCGCCACGGCGCAGCGCGGCGCGATTGACCTCTTCCGGCTTTCCCAGCCCGATCAGCACCAGTCGCTGAGTCTTCCCCGCGGGATAGAGCACTGCGACGTCGTCCCGCTTGCCGGTGAAATCACCGGAGGCGAGGAGTCGTTCCAGGGCGCCACCCACCGCCTGGTCGAGCGGCTTGAGCGACGCGGGCAAGGGGCCGCGAGACAGCGCGACGGCGAGCAACGGCGTCTCAAAGGACGCGGGCGCGCCAGCGACAACTTTGGAGGAGAAAGGCATTCGGAGCATGGGTGAGGGTACTCGCGACCATCAACGAAACTTCAAACCATGGAACAGTATGGAGTTACGCGCCGAGATCCGGCAGGGGTCAGGGGCCGGGAAGCTAACCGGCCAAAGGCCCAGGTAACAGTCCCGGTGCAGGTACTGGCGCGGCTGTGACCTGGAGTCCAGAATCTCCGGCCCCAACCGACTACAATTGGTGCTCCCGTTGAGCTTTGTATCTGTATGATAGTGGCACCATCTCCCCATGGAGGATCGATGCGTCATGTACGAGCCTGACCCGGAAGGCGCCACCATTCCTCAAGGCACCGAGCGCGCCATCACCTGGCGGAGTCCCCTGGAGCAGCGCCGGACGCGGGGCGTGGACCCGGCGGAGACCGAAGGGAAAACCGGTGACGCCGACGCCGGAGTAGAGGCAACCGTCCATCGCCGTCGCGCGGGGGAGCAGGAGCCGGTGGAATCCCACGAAAGCGTGGTCGCGCGCATCGAGGACTTCAACCGGAACCGGGAACGGGAGCGGCTCCAGATCAAGTACGCCCGAATGAGGAGCAGCCTCTACCGCTTCTTCCGGGGCACACCGCACCTGTACTACCAGGATTGGCCGGTTACCACGCTCGACCAGACGCCCCCCATCTGGTCCAGCGGCGATCTCCACATCGAGAACTTTGGCAGCTACAAGGGCGACAATCGGCTGGTCTATTTCGACGTCAGCGATTTTGAAGACGCGCTCCTGACTCCCGCGGCCCGGGAGTTGACCCGGTTCGTAAGCAGCGTGCTGATCGCGGCCCGGAGCCTGGGAATCGGATCCCGGGATATGGTCGCCCTGGCCCACCTCTACATCCGGTCCTATACCGCCGCGTTGCGCGACGGCCAGGCCCGCTGGGTGGAGCGTCCCACGGCCAAGGGCATGATCAAGGACCTGCTGAGCGAGCTCAAGCAACGCTCCCGCCGCCAATTGCTGGATGAGCGGACCCTGCTGACCGGTCGTTCCCGCCGGCTGCTCATCGACTTCAAGCGGACGCTTCCGGTCCCCGAGGTAGCCCATGCCCGGATCGCGGCGTTCATGCGCAAGTACGCGGCGAAGCAACCCGATCCCAATTTCTACAAGTTGCTGGATGTGGCGCGCCGCATCGCCGGCATTTCCAGCCTGGGCCTGCCCCGCTATGTGCTCCTGGTGGAGGGCGAAGGATCGCCCCACCAGAATTACCTGCTCGACTTGAAGTTTGCGCCGCCTTCGGCCGCCGCACCTTACACCCCGACCACGCAACCGGAGTGGAAGAACCACGCCGAGCGCATTGTGGCGATCCAGCGCCGGATCCAGGCCATACCACCGGCGCTGCTCCACCCGGTGCTGGTGAACCGGCAGCCGTACGTCCTCCGCGAGCTGCAGCCCACAACGGACCGGCTGCGACTGGAGGACTGGGAGGGCAAGCTCCGCCGGCTGGAGAAGGTCATGGTCAGCATGGGAGAAATCACCGCCTGGGCGCAGCTCCGCAGCAGCGGCCGTCAGGGCTCTGCGATTACCGACCAGCTGATCGAGTTCGCCCGCACCGACGGTTGGCAGCAGGAAGTCATCGCTTACGCGCGGGTGTACAGCACCAGGATGGAAGCGGATTACAAGGAGTACTGCGAGGCCTACGATTCCGGCGTGTTCGGGGACACATAGTGACAAGTGACAAGTGACATGTGACAAGGGACTGGAATCACTGGCAAAGTACCAGGTTCCCAGTCCCTCTCACTTGTCACTTGTCACTTGTCACTTGTCACTTGTTACTTGTTACTTGTCACTTGTCACTTGTTACTTGTCGTTAGAAGTACAGCCCACCAGTGAACACGAACTGATCCCCACCCCCCAGCGACACTCGGGCCTCGAGGAACGGCATCAGCCTGCCATGGGTATGGATATTAATCCCGCCCAGGAGATTGGCGCCCAGATCGGTATTGCCGCAGTTACCGCTGCAGTTATCCAACGAGGCATGTCCCAGGTTCAGTCCGCCGCCAACGTATGGCTTCACATTCCCGTGGACGTTGGGAATCAGGTAGCCCAGGTTGCCGTTGATTTCCCAATAGTTGACGTTACCGCCCGGGAAGAAGTAGATGAACTCACCGACGCCGAAGAATCCGGTTGTTCCGAAGGTACTGCTCAGATCGAAATTCACCCGCGCTCCGATGCCAAGGTCTGTATCGTCACCGACCGCCAGCTCGGGAGCAAACCGAACTTGCGCCTGGGCCGCGGAAGCTCCGAGCATGAGGCAACCTGCCAGCATCAAGCTTCGCATTCTCATTGGGTAGTCTCCCTGGGAAAGAGGACGGGCTTTAGGTACTGGTACTGGGTACTGGGTACTGGGTACTGGGTAGAGTACCGGCACGCAGTAGCCAGTACGCGTTGCCCAGTACTCTTGTTATGCCCGAGGCGAGAGTCGAACTCGCACGGGGTTGCCCCCGGCGGATTTTGAGTCCGCTGCGTCTGCCATTCCGCCACTCGGGCCGATCGGCCAAACTTCGTCGGGTGAGGAGGCAAAAACAAGCGCGATGAGTTCAGCTCAGCGACTTCTCCGGGCGGAATGCGGCGCGCTGATCCAGCATTTCGCGCGCCTTGCGTCCCAGGTCTTCGGTGCTGAACGGCTTCTGCAGGAAGGGGGCCTCGGCGTCGAGCAGCCCGCGGCGAACGACGTCTTCACCGGTGTATCCCGACATGTACAGCACCGGGAGCTGGGGATCGAGCAGGAACAGCCGCTGGCCCAGTTCCCTCCCGCTCATCCCCGGCATCACCACATCGGAGATCACCAGGTCGATCGGGCGGGCGGATTCGGCCAGACAGCGGAGTGCCTGGAGTCCGTTTTCCGCCTCGAGCACCGAGTATCCCAGGAAACGGAGACCCCGGCAGGCCAGCGAGCGCACGACTTCTTCGTCTTCGACCACCAGGACGGTCTCGTTGCCGCCCCGCACCGCCCCCTTGTTCGATCGCTCCTCCGGTAGGGGCGGCCGGACATCGGCCCGCGGAAGGTAGATCTTGAAGCTGGATCCCTGTCCCGGCTCACTGTACACCCAGATGAAGCCGCCGCTCTGCTTGACGATGCCGTAGACCGTGGAAAGACCGAGCCCGGTGCCCTGGCCGGTGGGCTTGGTCGTGAAGAAGGGTTCGAAGATCCGGGATTGCACGGCGGGGTCCATTCCGGACCCGTTGTCGCTCACGCAGAGCATGACGTACGACCCCTGGGGAATGCTGATATCCGGATGCCGCAGGGCATAGACCTCGCCTAACTCCACCGGCGCCGTCGTGATGGTGACGAGCCCTCCCTTCCCCAGCGCATCCCGGGCATTGAGCAGCAGGTTGACCATCACCTGTTCGAGCTGCGCGCCGTCGGCCCGGATCTGCCCCGCCGCGGGGGAAAGCTTGAACTCGAGTTGGTGCTCCTCGCCCAGGGAGCGCAGTAGCAGCCGCTCCATCTTCTGTACCACGGCGTTCAGCTCCAGGATCTCGGGCCGGAGAATCTGCTGCCGGGTAAAGGCCAGCAGCTGGCGGGTCACGTCGGCCGCGCGGGTTCCCGCCTTGATGATTTCCGCTACTTCGGCCCGGCGCGGGTCATCCGGCGCCAGGCCTTTCATGAGAAAATGGCTGAAGCCGAGCACGCCGGTCATCATGTTGTTGACTTCGTGGGCGACGCCGCCGGCGAGCCGTCCCGCGGACTGCATTCGCTCCGCCCGGCGAAGCTGCTCCTCGACCCGCTTCCGCTCGGTGATGTCGCGATAGATTCCCCGGATCATGGGCGGCCGCCCGTCCTGCCGGGTGCTGCTCAGGTTGCCGTCGATGGTGATGGCCCCGCCGCCCCGGGTGAGCAGCGTCAACTCCACCCGGTCCACCGTTTCGCCTCCCCGCACCCGTTCAGCGATCGCCTGGTACAGCTCCCTGCTGTCGGGATGGACCACATCGATGAAGCGGATCTCGCGCAGTTCCGGATCGGTATACCCGACCCGCTCATACCAGGCTTTGTTCACGTACTGAAAAACGCCATCGGCCGTCGTCATGCAGACCATGTCGCTGGCGTTGTCGAACAGGTCGCGGTAGCGCTCCTCGCTTTCCCGGAGGGCCTTCTCGGCCAGCTTCTGCTCCGTCACGTCGCGGGCGTTGAGACACACACCGATGACCTCACCTTCGTCGTCCACCACCGGCGCGCTGGTCGTCTCGAGCCAGTGTTCTCCCCCTTCGACATCCCGGAAGGATTGCTCCAACAGCACCACCTCGCCCTTCAGCGCCTGCTCGAAGCCCAGGGCGGCCTGGGGAATGAAGCCGGTTATGGACTCCCCCTCCCGGAGCCGCCGGGCCAGTATCCGTTCCGACCAGGCGTCGGCCGTCCGGTTGAATGCCTTGATGGTCCCGTCCCGGTCGACCAGGACGAAGCACTGAAGACTGTTGTTGAAGATGGCCCTGAGGTTGGCCTCGGAGCGCTGGAGTGCGGCTTCGGCCCGCTCCTGCTCGCTGCGCAGCTTGGAATGGGCCAGCGCGCCCTCGATGGCAGGACCGATCCGGGCAAGGTTGCTCTTGAGCAGGTAGTCGGTGGCACCGGCCTTCATGCAGCGCACCGCGGTTTCCTCGTTCACCGACCCAGTGACGATGACAAACGGCACGGTAGGCGCTTTCTCCCGCGCCAGGGCGAGGGCGGCCATGCCATCGAAACCGGGAAGGGTGTAATCCGAGAGGATCAGGTCGGGCTGGAACTCGTCGAGACTCTGGAGAAATTGGGCCCGGGAATTGACGCAACGGGAGGTAAACGAAATCCGCGCCCTGGTGAGCTCATACTCGACGAGCTCGGCGTCCATCGGGACGTCTTCCAGGAGCAGAATGCGCAGCGTTTCGACGCCATTACCGCGGGTAAGGTCGGTCACGCTCGCCAAGGCTGGCGGTTAAGGACGGGCTTCCGGCATGGTGAAGTCTGGCTCTGCCCCGAGGCCCCCGTCAAGCGTCGCGGGAGGTACCTCTACCTACCCTGTTTACCTCCCCACTGGTGTGATGAAACTCACCGATATTTGATTACTTACGTTACAGTTTTGCCCATCTTGGGGAGATCCGCCCCGTTCCTGAGCATTCCGGGAGTTTTCATGTCGGTACCTACGACGACGACCACTGGTCGCAGCCGCAAACGATCCCGTTCGCCGGCCCCGGCGAATCCCGAAATCCTCGACCTCGACCAGTTGCTCTCGGTCCTCACCGCGGTCCGAAAAGGTGATTTTTCGGTGCGGATGCCGGTGTCGAAGACCGGCCTGGCGGGAAAGATCGCCGACACGCTGAACGATGTCATCGAGCTCAACCAGCAATCGACCCAGGAAATCGAGCGGGTCAGTCTCGCCGTGGGGAAAGAGGGCAGAATTGCCCAGCGGGCGCACCTCTCCGGGGCCGGCGGGTCCTGGGCCACGTCGGTCAACTCGGTCAACGTGCTGATCGGCGACCTGGTGCAGCCCACCAGCGAGGTTGCCCGGGTCATCGGCGCCGTGGCCAAGGGCGACCTGTCGCAGACCATGGCGCTGGACATCGAAGGGCGTCCGCTGATGGGCGAGTTTCTCCGCATCGGCAAGACGGTGAACTCGATGGTGGACCAGTTGAGCTCCTTCGCCTCGGAAGTGACCCGGGTGGCCCGCGAAGTCGGGACCGAGGGCAAGCTGGGCGGCCAGGCGCGGGTGAAGGGCGTCGGCGGCACCTGGAAGGACCTGACCGACAACGTGAACTCCATGGCCGGCAACCTGACGGCCCAGGTGCGTAACATCGCCCAGGTGACCACCGCCGTCGCCCTCGGCGACCTTTCCAAGAAGATCACGGTCGACGTCAAAGGCGAAATTCTCGAGCTCAAGAACACCATCAACACCATGGTGGACCAGCTCAACTCCTTTGCCTCCGAAGTGACCCGCGTCGCCCGCGAAGTCGGCACCGAGGGCAAGCTGGGCGGCCAGGCCCAGGTGAAGGGCGTCGGCGGTACCTGGAAGGACCTGACCGACAGCGTGAACTCCATGGCCGGTAACCTCACGGCCCAGGTGCGCAATATCGCCGACGTCACCACCGCGGTGGCCAACGGCGACCTCTCCAAGAAGATCACGGTGGACGTCAAGGGCGAGATTCTCGAGCTCAAGAACACCATCAACACCATGGTGGACCAGCTCAACTCCTTCGCCTCCGAGGTCACCCGGGTGGCCCGCGAAGTGGGCACCGAGGGCAAGCTGGGCGGCCAGGCCCAGGTGAAGGGCGTCGGCGGCACCTGGAAGGACCTGACCGACAACGTGAACTCGATGGCCGGCAACCTGACGGCCCAGGTGCGTAACATCGCCGAGGTCACCACCGCCGTCGCCCGCGGCGAGCTGAACAAGAAGATCACGGTCGACGTGCAGGGCGAGATCCTGGAGCTCAAGAACACCATCAACACGATGGTGGATCAGCTGAGCTCCTTCGCCTCGGAAGTGACCCGGGTGGCCCGCGAAGTCGGCACCGAAGGCAAGCTGGGCGGCCAGGCCCGGGTCACCGGCGTGGGCGGCACCTGGAAGGACCTGACCGACAACGTGAACTGGATGGCCAGCAACCTGACCGGCCAGGTGCGCAACATCGCCGAGGTGACGACCGCGGTCGCCAACGGTGACTTGTCGAAGAAGATCACGGTGGACGTGCAGGGCGAGATCCTGGAGCTCAAGAACACCATCAACACGATGGTGGACCAGCTGAGCTCCTTCGCCTCCGAAGTGACCCGGGTGGCCCGCGAGGTCGGCACCGAAGGCAAGCTGGGAGGCCAGGCCGAAGTGCGCGGAATCGGCGGCACCTGGAAGGACCTCACCGACAACGTGAACTCCATGGCCGGCAACCTGACCGGCCAGGTGCGCAACATCGCCGAGGTGACGACCGCCGTCGCCAACGGCGACTTGTCCAAGAAGATCACGGTCGACGTGAAAGGCGAGATCCTGGAGCTCAAGGACACCATCAACACGATGGTGGATCAGCTGAGCTCCTTCGCCTCGGAAGTGACCCGGGTGGCCCGCGAAGTCGGCACCGAGGGCAAGCTGGGCGGCCAGGCCCAGGTGAAAGGAGTCGCGGGAACCTGGAAAGACCTCACCGATAACGTGAATTCCATGGCCGGCAACCTGACGGCCCAGGTGCGTAACATCGCCGAGGTCACCACCGCCGTCGCCCGCGGCGAGCTCAACAAGAAGATCACGGTCGACGTCAAAGGCGAGATTCTCGAGCTCAAGAACACCATCAACACCATGGTGGACCAGCTCAACTCCTTCGCCTCCGAAGTGACCCGCGTCGC
>Ga0070699_100002131_pt1 | contig 17942 bp, 16 predicted proteins | sample KBSK1503metaG_FD_65473 | JGI IMG/M metagenome (GOLD analysis project Ga0070699, IMG submission 65473) | Corn, switchgrass and miscanthus rhizosphere microbial communities from Kellogg Biological Station, Michigan, USA - KBS K1-50-3 metaG | ecosystem: Host-associated > Plants > Roots >... | reverse complement strand
CCAGCTCCGGCCCCAGTCGTCGCTGCGAAACAATGCTGCCGGTTCCCCGCCTGCCCACACAACACCCGGCTCCTCGGCGTGCCCCGGCTGAATGTACCAGATGCGTTTCAGCGAAGTCTCCGGTACACATTTCAACTCCAGCCCTGCCTCTGACAGCTCCCACGTTTTGCCGCCGTTCTGGCTGCGCTCCAGGTGGGGTCCAAACCACCAACTACTCACGGCCGCATACGTTAACTTCGGATTCCGCGGGTCCTGAACAAGATGATTCACCTCGCAGCCGCGGAAAAAGGGTCCCTCGACGTCCCATCGCTTGCGATCGTTCGATCGGAAGGCAAAGCCCCCCTTTCGAGTACCCACCCAAAGCGTCATCTTCGAGGTTCCGGTACGCGTAGACGGCATCTGCACTCCCAGAACACGATGGTATACACCGTCATTCTCCGTGCGCAAGGCCACGGCAGCGGTCGCTGACACTCTTGCAAGACGGCGTCAAGAATATACCTCGGTAGAGGCCACCCAACAATTAAGGCGAGCGTTCTCCTTCGAAAGAAGCTCCCACCAAGGCGCCTGGGTCTGATAGAGAACGAAGTCCCTCAGCTTATGTATCGTCGGCCAACCGGAAGTTGGCCGGAAACGGGCTTCTGGGAAGCGCCACTTCACGCCCAAACAGCTTAAGTTAGATGGGATGAGAAGGTCGATCCCCGATCACGGATGGCGTTAAGCTACCAGCCCATTCAGAAAGAACGCTTCCTTCATGCAAGTCCGCGGGTGAAGTGCCGGGGGAACGGGTGGCGTCGATGCCCATTTTCGAACCATAGTTTGGCAAGCGCGAGGCGTGGGTCGAGGAAATCGACCGGGCCGAGCGTGAATTGAATGTCGGGTTCGGGATCGATGTGATTCAGAACCTTTAATGTCACCTCGCCGAGTTTTACCTCGGGAACTGTATAAAACGCGTTTACTAAGCCTATCTGTTACACCCGGTAAGGGAGGCTGTTTGCCTGGTTGCAGAACTTCCGGAGGCGAGTTGTCCAGTACGAACGATATTCTGAGAACTTTCTTGGAATGCTTCACCTTGGCTGCTCCGTAATCCTGTTGAGGTATTTGTGAGATGGCTTCTAGCCTCATTCCCTGGCACCGGCAATTCCAGAAGGCAGATCTGGATGAAACTTCAAACCAAATAGGGGCTGCAATTGTATGGCGTGACAACCGAACGGCAGGTTTATGGCCTGGGCTGGAACTGACTGGCACAAATCCGAAGTGCGCGGCAATTTGGGGAATTACCTAAGTAATTGCGAGAAGCTCGAATTGTGACTTAGATCACATTGGGCGAGGTCACCTTGGAGGTAGTCTAGACATGCAGACAGACAAGGCTGCCCTCTCGACCGGAACCCTCTCGCGTTACTGACCAGGAACCAATCGGGCAATTGTGAGTTACTTCCATGCCTTTACGACGCTCGATCTTTCGCCACGCTCTGATTTCCCTCTCGTTCCTGCTGCTATACGTGTTGCTGAACCGTCCCGAAGTCATTTTCTTTTCTCGCATTGGATTCGTTGCCTGGTATCCCGCCATCGGTGTGGTTATGGCGCTGCTGTTGGGAATCAGCCCCTGGTACGCGCTGCTGGCCTGTTTCGCCGATGCTTTTGCTAGCAGGGTTATTTACTCGCTGCCCGTCATGTCCTTCAGCAATACGGTCGGTACCGTGGGAATTGGTGTTTGTTATGGCGCAGCAGCATACGTGTTGCGCGGTCCCCTGCAAATCGATCTTGGACTGCGTCGCCGACGAGATGTGGTTCGCTACGTTTCCGTGAGTGCGGCGGCCGCTGTAGTTGCAACCATGATCAGTGTCGCCTGCCTGATTGCCGATCACAGCATCACCTGGGGTGAATACCAGCCGTCCGCGCTGGGGTGGTTCTTAGGGGACGCCATCGGCTTGGTAGGTATTGCACCGTTTCTTCTGGTCCATGTATTTCCGCATGTTCGTAATTGGCTCTCGCCGACGCCATCCCGGCTACACTCAGCACATTCCCCTGGAACGACGTTTACTTTTGGTGCGCTAGCAGAGACCTGTGGCCAAATTTTTACGATACTAGCCGTCCTCTGGGTGATGTTCGGAACCGAGGACGGGCGTTACGACCATTTTTTTCTTGGTTTCGTCCCCATCATCTGGATTGCGATGCGTCAGGGGGTGCGGCGAGTTGTCACTGGGCTGCTGGCGCTAAATTTTGGAATCGTAGTCGCGATGCATTTGTTTCCCCCCACCGCAGCCATGTTCACCAAAGTCGCCCTGTTCATGCTGGTACTCTCCGCAGTAGGACTCATCGTGGGATCCGAGGTCAGCGAGCGACACCGCCTGGCGATGGATCTGAATGAACAAACCACCTATCTAGACTCGTTGGTACAAAACAGCCCGCTAGGCATCGTCGTTCTCGACCGGAAAGGCTCGGTGGAACTGGTGAATTCCGCTTTCGAGAGACTCTTTCAGTACGACCGGAACGAGTTAACCTCGGTTGATATTGCGCATATGGGAATAGCTGACGATGAAGCTACGGACTCCGCGCAACTGATTTCGCAGATCTTCGCCGGAAACGCCTTGCACAGGACGGTGCGAAGACGCCGCAAAGACGGACAAATTCTTGACCTGGCACTGCATGCAGTTCCGCTGCCGGTCAACGGCGAGATACGGGGAGCATACTTAATCTACGAGGATGTTTCGCAACAGATCAGGGCCAGCGAAGCACAGCAGCGACATGCGGAGTTGTTGGACCGCCTGGTGAAGGAGTTGGAACTCCGCACAAAACAGATGACCTCGCTGAATGAAATGGGGTCTCTGCTAGCGTGTAGCGGGACGATTAAGGAAGCCTGTGCTGTGGTTGCTGACTCCCTGCAGAAACTCTTCCTTGACGCTCCTTCTGGGGCGCTCTATTTGTTCAAGTCGTCGCGAGACCTCATCGAGGCAGCAGTTCGGTGGGGGAAAAGAGACGTATTAGCGCCGACATTTCCTCCCGACGCATGCTGGTCTCTGCGCCGTGGACAGCCTCACTGGAGTGGGCATCCCGGAAGTGGCATCGCTTGCCAACATTTGACCCCGAGTTCAACCTCCGAGTGTCTATGCGTGCCGATGGTCGCGCAAGGAAACACGGTTGGCGTGTTGCATCTCGAATTCGAGAGAGCATCGGAGCTCCAATCCGATTCAGGCATGGAGAGTTCTCGTGAGTCTCATCAGCGACTGGCCATCAGCGCAGCCTCGCAGATCGCCCTTTCGCTGGCCAGCCTGCAGCTGCGAGAGACCCTTCGTGAACAGGCGGTGCGTGATCCATTGACTCTCCTATTCAACCGGCGATTCCTACAGGAATCGCTCGAAAGAGAGCTGCAATTAGCTGCTCGCAAGAAGCAATCCATCGCTGTTCTTTTCCTCGACCTCGACCATTTCAAGAGATTCAATGATACTTTCGGTCATGATGCAGGAGACATGGTGCTTCAGTCCCTTGCCGATCTGTTTCGCAATTTCTTTCGCGCCACCGATATATGCTGCCGCTATGGCGGCGAGGAATTCGCCATCATTCTGCCTGAGTCATCTTCCCACAATGCGGCTATCCGTGCGGACGCTCTGCGCTCCGAAGTAAAGCGCCTTCGGTTGCAGTATAAGAAGCAGACTGTTGGTCAGCTCACGCTCTCGGTAGGTGTAGCTGCGTTTCCGGAGCATGGCTCAACCTCCGTCGAGTTGCTCAAAATCGCGGACCAATGCCTCTATGAATCCAAATCGCGCGGCCGTGATGCGGTAACCGTGGCTTCTCCACAAAACGCGTGACTGCCTTGTGGACTTGGTCGTTGATCGTCAATAGAGCTCCTTAACACGAGATCTAGCTGATTGCGGTCTGCGAATTGATGGCAGGTTTTCACTGGCCCTTATGCGCTGATACAACGTTGACTCCGGCGCTAGTTAATGCCCGTCCAGTCCAAGTTGGACGTTGAGTCGTCAGCCGTCGAAGTGACCGCGGTTCTCCGCCGATCGGCGGCCTTCTCTGAATCCCTCCCGCATCACGGGCTTAACCGGCCAAACTGTTTGATTATTAAGGAGCTTACGCTGAAATAAGGTCCAAACAGATTTGGACCGGTTATTTTTAGCAAACCTGAAGTTATCGGCGCGACTCCACCTTCCTATTTGCCGACCACTCGCCAAGTGACCGGGCGAATTCCAGGGTTAAGTGGCATGACGAGTGTGGCTCGATGCGGGTCAGGAGCTGCGTTCGCCGGAGTGCGCGCCTTCAATCGCAACTTTCTCAGTGCTTAAGAATGCACCCTAAAGAAAAAGGCGGAAAGCTAGTCAAGCGTTCTGGTGACGCGAAACCCACACCGCCGCTGCGATAGTCCTGGAGCGTCGCTCCCGGTCCAGGACCAAAATTCCGGAACGCGGAGCGAATCATCGATGGTGGATCGCCCCAATCGCCGCCGCGGAGCATCCGGAACGAACAAGAGCTTGCTCCATTCATCTCTGGAAAGGGAGCCGCTTTCAACGGGACCGCCACCTCGTATGCAGAACCATCCGTCGGCAGTCCGGAATAGTTCGCGAAACAATCCTGCACCCAGTGCAAGACGTTACCGTGCATATCGTAAAGACCGAACGCGTTCGGCGGAATGCCGCTTCGACGATCAAATGACGGGAACGAGGGACCGGGAACGAACTCTCCGTCGATGGCGGGCACGCGTCAGGTCTGAATAAATATGGACATCAAGCGAAGGTTCACCTCCGGAAGCTCATATACATCGCAGCAGGCTGTGTTGTCGCCGAACTGTCACCACATTGGACCAAGTCGCGAACTCCTTGGACACCAGGACGCCAAAGATAAAATCGAAAACAAGGAACGCAATGTGTATCTCGGCACCAGACAAATGCATCCAATCCAAGAACCATGCAAAATCTTCGTCCTCTTCTTCCCTTGGTGGTCATTGCCATCTCAGTGGTGAGTTGTGCACCTTCGGTATTGGCACAGACTGCAAATTCCCCGCGTTCCGCTGACGCTCCTGCGGACGTCACACTACCCGACGATCCATCAGTGCCGCAGGCCGCTACAAGTGCTGCCGTGCACCCGTCCGCCGCCGAGGGCCAGCAAACGAAACGCATTCTCGGCATTATTCCCAACTTCCGCTCCGTCTCGGTCGACGCAAAGCTGCCGCCGCTCTCCCCTGGAGACAAGTTCAAATTGATGCTTCAAGACAGCTTCGATTACTCATCATTTATCTACGTAGGCATTCTTGCAGGGATCGGCCAAGCACAGAATTCGTATCCGGCGTTTCACCAAGGTGCGGCAGGCTATGGCCGCTACTATTGGCACAGCTTCGCCGACAATGTGGGTGGAAACCTGATGACCGAGGCTGTTGTGCCAACGCTCACGCGTGAGGACCCTCGCTACTACACGCTTGGCCGGGGCGGGTTCGTGCGCCGTACAGGCTATTCCATCTCGCGACTATTGCTCACCCGCACTGACGGGAATGGCCGTTCGCCCAACATCTCCGAAATAGTCGGGAACGGGGCGGCGGCTGGAATTGCGAATCTCTACTACCCCAGCCAGGAGCGCACCTGGACTAAGACCGGACAGCGCTGGCTCACTCAGATCGGCCTCGACGGCGCCTCAAACTTGATTAAGGAATATTGGCCGTTCCTGAACTCGAAGCTCTTCCTCAGGAAGCATTAGGCATTGTGCTGATAACAGCATTCACCATTGACAGTGGATCGCGCCCCTTGGCAATTACTGCCGAGTGTCGAGCTTAACTGGCCCAATCTGTGCACGCGCCCGTAAATCTCTTCATCTACTTGAGTTACGCCCGCGCGGGCATGATGATTGGCCAGTTAAGCCGACCAACCGCTGAGAACCCTTATTCCCTTCTGCCATTGAGCGTGAGGCAATCGCTCCAAGGCGTTCAGGACGTTTGTGCCAGCCGTGAGCGAAGAATCTCTATGGTTTGCTCAAGTCTCTTCGGAGCTATCGCGCGAACTGGGAAGTAAGTTTCCGCGTTCTTCCCCGTCTGAAGCAGGGTCTCATCCAGGGGCGTTCGTCCTTGACGGTTTCGAACGCTCGCGTCCGCGCCGAAATCGAGCAGAACTTGTATGAACTTCGCGGGGTCAAGGACGATGCGGCTGGTGATGACACAGTGAATCGGAGTGTTGCCTCCCTCATTCCGCCAGTTTGGGTTCGCTCCGTGTTCAAGCAGGATTCGTGCGACATCTGTTGAAGCGACCATAGCCGCTGGTCTCCATGCATGAGAGTCGTACGGCGGGCGGTCGGCGACGGCGCCATGCTGAAAAAGGATCGTCGCCGACCCTGGTTGATGGCCGTAGGCGGCCCATCCCAGCGGAGAATTTCCGGTTGTGAGATCGTTCGCATTTCTTGGATCACTCTTCAGAATTTGTTGAAGCTGGTCGTGCATCCCATAGGCTGCTGTCGCGCACACGTCGGGTACCGCCCCGGCGTCCAGCAAAATCCTCGCCAAGTCGTCGTGATTCAGCTCAAAACAGTCGTGCAACGGCATTCGGCCGTCGGCGTTGCGCGCATTGAGGTCCGCACCACGTTCAATGAGGAGTCGCAGCACGTCGATCGTGCCTTCCGCAATTGCCAGGTGGATCAATCGCATGGTGAGCGCGTCGCTGGGCCTCACGCGCTGATGTAGTACTCGCATTCACAAGCTCTGGATGGCTATCCAAGACTTCTCGAATCGTTTCCAAGTCGCCGAGGTGTACAGCGTTGATGAGTTGCTGGCCAAAGTCGTTCAACGCATCGATATAAGACTTGAGCTTGCGCCAGCTTGGAAAACCGTAGCTGCGCGCGACCAAGAGTTGCGCTTCGGAAAGCCGCAATGCAGGACTGTGTGCACGCATGGTTTTGAGGCGTTGTTTTGCTTCGTTTCTTAGGTGTTCGAGATTTGCGCGGGCCGGAAGCTCGCGTGCAGGGTCGGCAGGACGAACGGGTGTGTCGCTCATGAAACCCTCCTTCCTTGATCGCCCGCTGTCCGCGCGGTTTTCGGGCTGGAAGTCAGGTTGACTGAAACGACTAGTGAGTGGGCTGCGCCCTTTACGCGGACCGACGGCCTCCCGCAAGGCCGAGAACAGCATAGACAATATCCACGGGCGGCGCAAGCACGAGCCAACGGGCATCAAAAAAGCTCGTGAGTGCAGCCGATGCAACGGACCTGCAGACACCAGATGAACTGTCCATAACGGCTTGCCGACCAACCAGAAGGTGATTACGAGTTTGCTGATAAGAAGTGATACAGCACAATAGAAGAGCGCTGCCATTTGACCGTTGCCTATACTGCGCGGAAAATAGGCGCGAGGTGACCCATGATTCGCCATCGCTTTGTTCTGCGGTTGCTGGTTGCATCCCTGCTGACCCTCAGTGCCACGGCGCAGCAGGCGCCAGCGGCACGTGTGATTGACCTGAAGGCATCCGACGGTACCATCCTCAAGGCAACCTACTTCGCCGCAGCCAAGTCCGGCCCCGGTGTTTTGCTGTTGCACCAGTGCAACCGGCAGCGGAAGGTATGGGACAACCTCGCCGGGCAGCTGGCGACAGCGGGGATCAACGTGCTCACCTTTGACCTGCGCGGCTTCGGCGAAAGCGGTGGCTCACCATTTGACAGGCTGACGCCCCAGGAGCACGCACAGGTGGAGGCGGAGAAATGGCCTGGCGACATGGAAACGGCCTTTCAATATCTGGTCTCCCAGCAAGGCGTCACGCGAGATGTGATCGGCGTGGGGGGCGCGAGTTGCGGCGTCAACCATTCCATCCTGAGCGCGCGCCGTCATCCCGAGGAGGTGAAATCGCTGGTTCTGCTGTCGGGCGGGACCGACCTGGCTGGCCGTGGGTTTCTGCGCCAGAGGTCGCAACTGCCCGCACTCTTCGCGATGGCCGACGACGACGAATTCCGCCCCACGGTGGAGGTCGTGCCCTGGCTCTTCAGTGTCTCCTCCAACCCGGGCAAGAAATTTGTGCACTACACCACCGGAGGACACGGAGCCGACATGTTCGCAGTTCACCCTGAATTGCGGGGTGTGATCGTGGATTGGTACGTGACCACCCTGATCACAACGCCGGGACGGGCCCCGGCTGACAAGAGCAGTGAGGCGGCCTCGCAATCGGCACAAATCCTAAATCAAATCGAGATGCCAGGCGGAGTCGAACAAGCCGCCCGGAAGCTGGCCGAGGCCCGCCGGAGCGATCCCAAGGCGGTAGTTTTTCCGGAAACAATCGTTAACCTCATGGGCTATGAGCATCTTCAAGCGGGCGACAATAAGGAAGCATTGGAGATCATGAAGCTCAACGTCACCGCTTTTCCGGAATCGCCCAATGCCTACGACAGCCTCTCCGACGCCTATTTGGCGGACGGCCAAAAAGAACTGGCGCGGCAGAACGCCAAGAAGGCACTCGAACTCCTGGCCTTCGACACCACCGATACGCAGGCGCGCCGCAATGCAATTCGCGACAACGCCCAACTGAAACTCAAGCAGCTAAGCGCAGTGCAGCCATAAGCGCGCCCCCGTCGATTATTAGCGCAAAAAGCCAGTTCCATAAATGCTGGCCGATTCCGGGCAAGTGACGGGGTTGCCCGTCAACAGCCAACAATCGGCAACCGACCAACCAGCACAAGACTCGGCAGCTCTAGACAGCTGGGTGTTTGGTTTTCCAATTTGTCGTTGTTTCGTATCGATATGCTAGGCGAAGTACCGTGGCTTCATCCCAGGGCTTGCCCACCATTTGTAGTCCCAGAGGGAGACCATTGCTGGCAAAACCGCATGGAACGCTTATGGCCGGCAAACCATAGTAGTTGGCGAATACGGTGTTTTTGGGCGAGAGTGCTTGGGGGTTGACACCTGCGTCTGCAATCGCCGGAACTGTGGTCGTCGTGGTCGGCAGCAAGAGAACGTCAATGTCTTTGAAAGTCTGGCCGGCAATGCTTTTTCGGTCAGCTTCGATATTGCCTAGGCCGCCTGCTGGGTTGCCAAAGGGAACAGCCACGCTCTTCATGGGATAGCCGAGACAACGAACTGTTTCGATTGCTCTCTCGAATGCCTCGGAGACTCCTCGGCCAGCTTCAAAATTATTGCCCACACCGATACGCACCTTTTCATCTTTGGCCAGCCCGTCAAAGTATTGGGTTGCTTTGTGTTCGCTTCTTTCCGCGAGTACATCAAGTACCAGCGCCGTATCTTCAACAGTGCGCGTCATGATGCCGGGGTGGCTGAACCAACGGATCATCTCACCAGGATCCTGCTCGCCCTCAAGGATGCCCTTGGGGTTGATAAGGCCGTAGGTGCCTTTGAAACCCACTACCCCACAGCACGCAGCGGGTAATCGGCAAGATCCAATAGCGTCCGTATCGAGGGTGGCGTAGCACATGCCGGTTGCCACTGCCGCCGCCGAACCGGCCGATGAGCCACCAGGAATGTACTCGGCGTTCCAAGGGTTACGGACTGGCCCATAGTGGCTATCAATCCCCGTCGTACCCATGCCCAGCCGGTGCATATTCATTTTTCCGATTATGATTGCCCCCGCCTCTTTGAGTTTGGCAACGCCAACCGCATCCTTTCCGGGTACACGGTCTTTGAAACGGTCAAAACCGGCCGTCGTTTTGATCCCGGCGGTATCGTAGAAGTCTTTGATTCCCACCGGAATGCCATGCAGCGGGCCACGCCATTTTGCCGCCTTTATCTCTGCTTCGGCGACTCCAGCCTGCTCAAGCGCTTGGTCAGCCAATACGGTAATGAATGGGTTGAGCCCCGGGTTAAGTTGTTCGATCCGCTTGAGACATGCGTTTACAAGTTCTACGGGCGACACTCTCTGCCTGCAAACCTGCTTCTGAATGGTTGTGATACTTTTGAGCTCTTGCTCTACTGCCTCGGCGTGAATCGGCGCCATCGCTCCTCCTCCTACTGCGGCTTGCTGCACGTCTTGATTGGTATCCATATTTCAAAACCTCCCGTTCCAGTAGCGGAATCGAAATCGTCCCCGTAACGCTCAAAGTTCGGTGCATCAACCACTTCGTACCCTGATTCCGGCAACCAGTTATTCCAAATGGTGTTCCACGTGCTCCGGATCGCAGAGATATGCTCACGCTGAAGGAAAATTGCATATCTCTGTTCAGGAATGCGCACCCGGGTCCAATCTGCAGGAAGCCTGGAAAAGTCCTCCACTTCTACACCACACACATAGTCAAAATTCCCCGCGTCGTCACTGTTGCAACACACTCCGTAAGCTGTCCCGCCGAGCTGCCCGGGAATCTGGCCCAGGTGCGGCAGGAAGCGTTGCCACTGCGATGGAATGCCGGCGCTGGTCTCCCACGTGTAGCGCTCCCCTAATCCTGCGATGAGCAGCCGTTTACCGCTCACCAAGCGTGGCGCTGCAAGCTGGATTAGCAGTGTTTCATCCATTTTGGTTGGCCCGACAAGGTCGATTTTCTTCAGATGGCCTTGTGCGCGAATCGTTTCGGGCGTCACGCCGAACTCATCGCGGAACGCGCGCGTGAATGCCTCATGTGAGCCATACCCCGCATCCAAAGCGACGGACAAGATATCCGGTGCACCGTTCGATAGTGCCTTGGCCGCTTCGGTCAATCGCCGGCCACGCACGTAACGCATGATCGAACGGCCCGTCGCTGAACCGAATGCTCGCGTAATATGAAAACGCGATACTCCTCCAGCTTTTGCGAGGTCCTCGAGCGTAATTTCGCTTGCAAAGTGGCTCTCGATAAACCAGAGTGCCTTCTCGACAGCGTTCATACAAGCTTTCCTGTCGCCACAGGCCTAGTATGCCCCTGGTTCCTTCGCTCGATTTGACTGAAATTGCGCTTTTCCGAAATTCCGATGTGAGGTAAGGGCTTCGCGGTCTCATGATGGGCTCGCAAACCGCGCCCTGGGCGAGTCGTTGGCTACTCTTACCTTGGGATTACTTCAGGTTTGCCCGTCCATAACGAGCATCTGCTAGGCCAATACTCCGCTTCTCCTCGGTGAAAGGGATCTCCTCTAGCGCGAACAACCGTGAGACCTTGCTCATGCTATCCGAGCAAACGCAAAGCAAGACCTGTCTCTGCGAACGTGCACCTTTTTGCATGCCTGTTCGCCCGGAGCCACACGTTCGGGCGATTCGCGTGCGGCTTGGTCCTGCTGTAAGATGCCACGACTCGCGCGTACATCACATGACTCAAACTCGTGTCCAACGATTACCAGTGGTCAACGGAGTAGAGCTCCACATCCTGGCCAAGAGGGACTGGGGTAGTCTGATTTTTGTTCCGGTGTGGCTTATATTTTGGACTTTTGGCGGGCTTACGGCAATGAAGTGGGTCATCCATCCGGGACCGTCAACGCCCCGTGCATTTATTTCTCTATGGCTGGTTGGATGGCTGCTGGGCGAAGTATTGGCCATCTACTCGTGGCTCTGGGCTGCCTTTGGGAAGGAGATTGTGACGATTAAGGAAGGCTCTTTGAATGTCAGGCGGGATGTCGGGGAATTTGCGGGCTAGCGGTGTTTTCCCGTCCGACTCCTATTGGGCAAATCTACTAATACAGATGAGACTCTCCGGTGGAACTGTCGGTTTTGATTCTCACGGTCGGACCCAGAAGTTTGGTATCCAGTTGACGGAGTCTGAGGCGCAAGAGGTGGTTCGAGAACTAAAGCCTCACTTGTCGTGCTCTTAATGGAAACATCAGACAGCACTTCTACCGTGTCAATTTTGAGGTCAGGAACCTAAAGGCTGAGAGGTTTTTGTTGGTCCCGTTTAGGAGCTAGCGATGGCCATGGTCTCCTATCCAGTTCCGAGGGATGCGGCAGAGGAGATTCGGCGCATTCCTTTTTATCATCCGCGAGCAAAAGAATTGCGAGGTTGAGCGCCTCGATCGCCCTCTGCACCTGCATTATCTCTAGCTGCTTTCGACGCAGTCCTGCGAATAGAGTCTTCAGCTCACATGTTTGATTCGACTTATTCAATGTTCTATCCCGAGGGGGCACTTGGCTGAGGAACTTCCCCCCGAAACTCCTACCCAATTCCGAACCATACGGCAGAGAAGATGCGGCACATTCCTTTTTATCATCCGCGAGCAAGAGAATTACGAGGTTGAGCGCCTCGATCTCCCTCTGCACCTGCATTATCTCTAGCTGTTTTCGACGCAGTCCTGCCAATAGAGTCTTCGGGGCACATGTTTGATTCGACTTATTCAATGTTCTATGCCGAGAGAGCAGTTGGCTGAGGAACTCCACCCCGAAACAATCGTCCTTATGATTGCGAACCACCGCCATGACCCCTGAGGGCTTGGAGGTGGGAAACTCAACCTGCATCAGGTCGCCTGGTTTAAGACCAAGCGTAGAGCGAAGGGCCATACCGCTCCCGCTTATTTGGGTGGCATGGCCAGGAACAGTGCTGGTTAACCGTCCATTTGGGATGACGATGCGAACCGGAAGATCGACGCGGTGTCGCGGCCAACGGCGAGTATTAAGAGATGACGACAGCATTTGACTAAACTACTTGCAGTGATCTTAATCCTCGATGTGCCGCCCGCTCCAATTACAAAGGTCTAAGACCCTTGGAGCTTTCCAAGAAGCCGAAGAATTAGTCGCGACGCCAGAACGGAAGCTCAAAACAACACACTTTGGCCTCAGACCGTTGCTTGTATTCTCTCACCGGTTGTATCGGAGAATCGCCCTCCGCACACGGCGTTCCTGTTGCTGCATGCCGTCGCTATCCGCCCGGGCCGACGCCGTCCGCACGCGACACTGGCAGGTGCTGCAGAACTGGCGGGCGTTTCGGCAGATGTTTAATGAGCCGACAGTGCAGAACAGAAATGATGATTGCGCATTTGAGAGAGTAAGTAATGGAGGCAAAGGAATTCGGATCCCCGGACTCGCGACTATTGGTTGCTGCACTGCAGGGACGAGGAACTGAAACCGAAACCTGCCATAGGCGTCGGGCGTGCGTTCAACCACGCAATCTGGTTAGGTGCAAGGATGCTTCTTATTCGACTGGGAGAACTGCACCTGAGATTTGAAATTCTGGGTGGAGTTAAAACACGCCACGAAACCCACTCTCGGATTTCACGGGATCTCCTGGTTCATCGGGCTACTTCGACGGGCTCGCCAGATCATCGCTCTCGATTAACACCCACGTTGTCACCCCGAGAATGGCAGCCCCGCCAATTCCGACTGCAATAGGAGAGTTGAAGACTCCCCCCGCTGCGGCGGCAGGAGCGGCGGCAGCTCCTTTTTTCCTCTTCTTCTTGTCGGTTTGCGGCTCTGACTCCTCCCGAGTCGTCTGTTCCCCCTGGGCCAGTGTCGTGGTACCGGTTTCATCGCTTATCGTGAGATTCCCCTTTCGCGCCGCGATGTGGACCGTACCATCCACGTCTCTAACTTCAAATTCGGTCCACACACTGGCGGCCGGCGAGACGGTAATGTCGCCGGCGCGAGTCGCCAACAATTTCGATGTCGATATGGTTATGCCTCCGTGCTCCAACTTGACGGCCTGGTCTTGATACTGCACCAGCGAGTCATTAAGAACCAAGACAATGGAGCCTGAAGCGTTTATGTTGGCAGCTGAGTCTGCGTTGGTCTGTACCAGGTCGCCGAAAAAGATAGCCGACGACCTCGCGATGCTGTGGCCATTGAGTAATGCGGTTCCGTGACTGTAAAGCATGGCAGCAGGCCGGTCCGCCGCAAACAAGGCAAGCGGAAGAATCAAGACCAACAGGCTGCTCAGAATCTTCAAGTATGGAGCCCTCGTCATGGCAAGCACTTCCATCCTTCAGAGATGAACCTGAGTGATCGTAATCCGAATGGCCTTCTTCGTCAATCGCTTCTTGCCACCAGGGCCACCAGGTGGAGTTACTTCCGGAGTCCTTCTTGACCCAAGCCGGGGTTGTGGGAATCCGAGAACCAATGGCGAGCTTTCTTAAGCTTGAGCTTAGTTGGCGAAAAGCTTTTTTGGGCAGGGCGGGAACTGATTACAACCAGCGATCCACGCACTGCCACCAGATCAAGCGTAACCATTCATCCAGGAGAGTCTTGGCCCACTGCCGATGAGCCCACCATCGAGTTCCAAATTGCGTGCTGTCTTGAGCCGCAGCCACGGAAAAGCTGATCCCCGGGATTTCCTTCTGGAAAATATGAAGAGCTCGGCGGGTGTGAAAATCCGAGGTTACAATCAGTACGCTTTTTGCGCCTTCGCGCGCGAGGCATTGTTCAGCCTCTCGCACCTCATCCTTGGTGGACAGGCCTTCGATCGGACACATGCTGATCGACGCTTTTTGCGGAAGATTTTCAACGTATCTCCGCGCCAGCTGCAGCAGACTGAATTCGTAGACCTGTCCCTCTGCCGGAACATCGAGGACTATCTTGCGAGTGTAGCCTTCCCCTAGCAGCTGCAACGCCCGCGCGGGTCGGTGCTCGGTCTCGCCCGCAAGCACCAGGATCACATCCGAGGTGCGTGGCTGGTCGATGACAAGCATTCGCCCAGCGTTCAGGGCAAATCCGGTGACGAGTCCCAATACCGCCACAGTGATAAGAAGCTCTCTTTTTTTTCGCGCTGGAGTTTTCATTGATTCTTCGAATCCTACTGTACGAATCACCTGTCGCTCGAGTGGGCGAAATGTTCGACCCGATCTGCAGCTCTCGATGTCACCGCAGAACTGGACATCCTTAGACTGAAGCGGGGCCTACGGCATGCTAGAATCGAAACGATTCATGCGCTTTCGGAAGTTTTCTTTTCAGAATGAAGACGAACCACTCTGCTGCAAACCGTTCCGCCGACCATCTGAAGAGCAAGATCCAAAAACGAGAAGCCCGCGTCGGGATCATCGGACTAGGCTATGTCGGCCTACCTCTGGCCTTGTTGTACAGCGAACAGAAGTTCCAAGTTACCGGTTTCGACATCGACCAGCGAAAGGTTGATGCTCTAGCGAAAGGCAGTTCCTACATCTACCGTATCAGTTCCGAGGAGATCGCTGCGGCCAAGTCTGCGGGCTTTACGGCCACGTCGGACTACTCGCAGTTAGAAGCGATGGACGCCATCATTATCTGCGTTCCAACGCCACTGAATGAATACCACGAGCCCGATCTCAGCTTTATCACCGACACAACGCACGCCATTGCACCACATCTGCGGACGGGGCAGCTCGTGGTATTGGAGAGCACGACATACCCCGGTACGACGGAAGAGGTGATGGTCCCAATTCTCGAGTCCGAGAACCGCGAAGGCATGAAAGCCGCGCGTGGCACCACTGTCGATGGCAAGGGATTCTTCGTGGCGTTCTCGCCCGAGCGCGAGGACCCGGGTAATACCACCGTAGCGCGGCGCGACATTCCCAAGGTAGTGGGAGGGTTGAATGCTGAAGCAGCCGAACTCGCCGCCGCACTGTACGGAGCCATCTTCACCCGAACCGTGTCAGTTTCATCACCCGCAGTAGCGGAAATGACCAAGCTTTTGGAGAACATTTACCGCTGCGTGAACATTGCCCTGGTGAACGAACTCAAGTTGCTTTGTCTGCGTATGGGTCTCGACATATGGGAGGTCATCAGTGCGGCCTCCACCAAGCCCTTCGGCTTTCACCCTTTTTATCCCGGGCCGGGATTGGGAGGACATTGCATTCCCGTGGATCCGTTTTATCTGTCGTGGAAAGCCAAGGAATTCGATTTTCGGACCCGATTCATCGAGTTGGCGGGTGAGATTAATACGGGTATGCCTTACCACGTACTGGCTTCCGTGAGTGGGGCGCTCAACCAACACAAGAAATCGGTGAATGGCGCTCGCGTTCTGGTGCTGGGAGTGGCGTACAAGAAAGACATCGACGATTTGCGCGAGTCTCCCGCTCTCACCATCATCGAACTGCTCCAGAAGGACGGGGCGCAGGTCAGCTATCATGATCCCTATTTCCCTTTTATCGGCAAAGGCCGCAAATACGACTTGCAGATGAAGCGAACTGAGTTGGAGAATCTGGGGCAGTATGACTGTGTTCTGATCGTGACCGACCACTCCGATTACGACTATCGCCGCATCGTCCAGGAAGCTCAACTGGTCGTCGATACCCGCAACGCCACTAAAGGGATCGAGAACCCCAAGATCGTCCGTTGTTGACCCCTTTTGAGCCCAGACGGCAAAAAAACTGTCGAGAATCGGTTTAGCCTCGACAGTACCTTCCTATTCTTATGAGAAGGAACTGCAGCGCAAGTGTAAAAACTTTGCGCGTTGGTTTCCATTTTTTAGGGTGAAACCGCATCTAAGAGCATAAGTGGCTGAAACAAAGTAAGTTAGCATGCAGCAAATGCCACAGAAATTGGCCTTGGTCGTGCAGAAATGCTGCTGAAGTATTATATTGGGGTCGGTCTTCCAGCCCTGCTCCGGGTTCGCCACGCTGTCAGTGACTCGAAGAACTTTGACCCTAATCCGGTGTTTTGACGAGGACGGAACCTACCAATGGGATCTGCTGTGCCCCAAAGCGGTCTTTTTTCGCTCCTGCCGGAAAGAAGACCGCCCTGGATCGAATTCACCTTCAGCACCGGCATCCAAGCCTTGGTGGTAGCCCTTTTTCTGTGGGTACGCCTGCTGCACCCTGAAGTTCTATCCACGCCCGAACATGACTATCGTGTGGTCACGTTGGTGAGCACCCCGGTTCCTGTCAATCATCAGCCGCAGCCTCTGCCGAAACCCATAGTCGTGGCTCGTGCCGAGTCTCGGCCGGAGGTGCTGCATGTGCCCGCGGCTGATCCGAAACCGAGAGTCGAGGATGTTCCCGCACCGACGGTCAACATAGCATCCAAAAAGCTGGATCCGATGCCGCCTGCAAATAAGCCAGTCATACCCCGGCAATTGGTGAAGACCAACCTATTTTCCACTGGCAGTTCAGCTACGCCGACGATTGCCAAGGCGCCGTCCCAGGTGCAGACCGGAGGATTCGGCGATCCCAACGGGGTCCCTGCGCGAGCCAATGATGGGAAGCGGGTGAACATCGCGCAGCTCGGGTCTTTTGATCTCCCTGCGGGCGGCGGCTATGGCAATGGAACCGGCGGGGCGAAGGGGGTGCGCGGGGTTGTCGCCAGTTCCGGATTTGGCAACGGTGTAACCACCGGTGATAACAGCGGCCAGGTGTCGGCCTCACGGGGAACGGTCCGCCAGGGAGGATTCGGGGACGCTGACGTTCCCGCCCCACCTACTGTCAGATCACGCCCGGCAGAGGCGGCAACCGCGAAGACAATTCCGGCGGAAATCGTTTCCAAACCAGTGCCGATGTATACCGACGAAGCGCGCAGCCTGAAGATTCAAGGAGAAGTGCTGCTCGAGGTGGTATTGGAAGCTTCCGGGAAGCTGCGCATCGTGCGTGTAGTGCGCGGATTAGGACACGGCCTGGACGATGCCGCGGTCCGAGCCGCGGAACAAATCCGATTTAAGCCGGCACTGCGGGACGGCCAACCGGCTGACTCAGCAGCGGTTTTGCATATCATTTTTCAGTTGGCATGACGTACTCCCAAAAGGTCCTTATGCGTATTTCGCGGTTGGGTTCGCTCTTGTTCTTCTTCTTCCTGCTGTTGGCTTCAGTTTTGCCAACCTTTTCGCAGGATTCTAATCCTGCTGCGCCGCCGGCTGCCCCCGATTCGGCGACTGTGAGTAAGGCCCCCAACCCCAGTCCTCCGGCCAACCCGTTGTCATTTAACGACGTGCTGGATCGGGTCATCCAGCGCGAGCATCTGTTTCTCGCGCAGATGCGACATATGCGGCCTATGGTAGAGACCTACCTGCAAGACCTCAAGTCTGACAGCGACGGTAACTCGATCCCGGTGAAGGACCAATACTTTCTCGGACGCCTCGAGATGAACGAAGGCCCGGATGACGTATCCTTCGTCGGACAGCCGGGTTTCGGCCATCGGATGCTCAACAAGCTGACGGGGGTTTACTCTATGAGGTTTCTTCCTCT
>Ga0070699_100002130_pt1 | contig 17945 bp, 17 predicted proteins | sample KBSK1503metaG_FD_65473 | JGI IMG/M metagenome (GOLD analysis project Ga0070699, IMG submission 65473) | Corn, switchgrass and miscanthus rhizosphere microbial communities from Kellogg Biological Station, Michigan, USA - KBS K1-50-3 metaG | ecosystem: Host-associated > Plants > Roots >... | reverse complement strand
GCGGATGAGTTCTTCATTTCTATGCCCTCCTTGTTCTCAGATTGCGGGTCCGTTTGCGTTCCGTGATCGGAACATGCTCGCAGGTTCCATCCGGAAGGATTCGGGGCCGCCGGACCCTCAGTCGATGCCTACGCGCAGGAGCAGTGTTTTGCGAAGCTTTGCGCTTATTCATCTGCTCCGGTCAATTGGCGCTCCCTTTGAGTGGTTGACGTGCGAGGGAATCTCGCTGCTGAAGACGCCAGTCCACGGCCAGATAGAATGCCGCAAGGCCGCGGAACGGCGCGAATGGCGACAATGCGCGTTCGAGCTGTCTTGGACTGAGGCGCCGAGACCTGCCAATGGTCCGGCGCAGGCCTACGTCGTCCGAAGGCAAGCAATCGAACCTTCCCAAGCCGCGGAGGAGAATGTATTGCACCGACCAGGGGCCGAGGCCGCGGCACGCCGAAAGACGATCGCGGACATCCGCTTCGGTCGCGTGCTTCAAAGTTTCGAGCGCCAGCTCACCCTGGGAAACGCATCGCGCAAAGTCTCTCACATACTCCGCCTTGCGGTGAGACAGGCCGCACGACAGGAGGTCACGCAGCGAAGCTTTGGCAAGGACGTCGGGCGTCGGAGAGACCCAGAGATCTCCGATCGGCCTGCCAAAGCGCTTGACTAATCGAGTGCGGATGTGAAAGGCCGCCGCCAGCGAGAGCTGCTGCTCGGTAATCGCGATCAGGGCCATTTCGAACAGGGAAGGCGGTCGCAGCGGCTTGAGCCCGCGCAATCTTTTTGCAATCGGACCCATGACAGAGTGACACGCGGCAATGCGATAGAATCGGCGCAGGTCGAGGTCGCCCGATGTGACCCATCGGGCCAGCTCGACCAAGCGGTGTTGAGGAATCGACATCGTAGCGGAGGCCTCGATCACGGGGGAGCTTTTCTTGCTTGTCGAATCTCGACGACGGCGGGTTGGTCGGCAAGTAGAACAGCGAGCTTCAGCGATCGAGGGATAGTACCGGCTGGAGGCAAAAAAGATGCAGCCGCCTTCAGCGATAATGGGAGATCGAACGGCCCATCGGGCGTGATAATGGCGGATGCGGGCATTCAAACCGATTTGTGAAAGACCATCGCTGACTCAATATTCAGCGCCCTTGTGGGAACAGTCTTCGCGACGCTTTCGTCGTTGTCATCGCTATTCTCCTTCTCGCGAGAGAGCTCGCTAGGGGTCACTGAAGAGAACGGGACAGGAGATATGCTGCCGATCCAGGGCATCTCAATCAAACCCGTACTTAGAGCAGTGCCTGTAATGAGATTGTCGTGAAGCCAAATCAAACGAGGCGGGCGATATCACCTTGTCGACTTGACCACCCGTCTGCCGCATGGCGGCTTTGAATCGGTTGAGGGCCCCAGGGCGCGATGTCGCCTAATCATCCTTCCGGCCGTCAGGATCGAGCCCGTCCGCGGCCGACTGCTCGGGCTGACGGGCGATAGGAAGGTGCCATCCGCGGCGAATGGCCATGAGGCGGATCCCGAAGCACAGGATCGCGCCAGCGATGGTGACGCCCACGGATGGAAGATTGAGTTCATCGCCGATCACCACCACAGCCGCGCCGACGAGCGCGGCGACCGCATAGAGGTCGGCGCGCAAGACGGTGGGAATCTCGGCCAGGAGCACGTCGCGCGCCATGCCGCCGCCGATGCCCGTCAGCATGCCGAGGAGCGCCGCCAGGACGGGGTCGAGCCCGAAGGCGAGTGCCTTTTGCGCGCCGGAGACCGCGAAGAGCGCCAGCCCTGCGCCGTCGAACACGAGCACCGGGCTGTGCAACCGGTCGATGACAGGATAGCACCAGAAGGTGATCACGCCGGCAAGAAGCGAGACAGCCAGGTAGCGCCAGTCGCTGATCGCTGCCGGAGGCACCGCTCCGATCAAGAGGTCGCGGATGATGCCACCGGAATTGGCTGCTGCAAAGGACAGAACCAGAACGCCGAACAGATCGAGCCGACGCTTCACTCCCGCTGTCGCTCCACTCAGCGCGAACACGAACGTGCCGACGAGGTCCAGCACCAGAAGGAGCGTTTCCATTTCATGTTCCCCTTGCGAGAAACGGAGCCTATCCCACCCCATCCCACCCCACACCGCCAGCATGGATATGGACTCACCATCGACGCCTTTGACGGGGGACGCGATGGCTTCGCCGTCCTTCCTCGTCGCGATGACGTACAGCAGCTGCAAATAGCGATCGAGGGTTGGAACAAACAGCACTGCTTCCCGCCCGAGGGTCACGTAATGGATGAGCGGGTTGGTAGTTGTCGAAAAGCATGAGGTCTTTCGCCTACTTCTCAGCGAATTGCCCCAATCATACAGATCGGGCCTTAGCGCTCGGCCCGCACCGCGTTCATTGGATTGCCGTGTCCTAAGAAGATCGCGGGCAGTGTATTGGACATCTGGTGCTGCCTCCTCGCCCTTCGCCCTACGGCGACTAATAGTCTTCGGCTGGCGGAGCCTCTTCCGCGGAGCGCTGGATTGGCGTGCCGCACCCGACTATGCGGACAGCCAGGCCCGCGCCGCCACGACCATCGCCTCGACGCCCGTCTGCAATGTCGGATGGATGACCGGGAGAAAGCGCGGGTTATGGTTGGTCGGAATCTCGTTGAGTCGGCCCGCCGCCTTGGCCTTCGCGTAGGCGTCTGGGTCGGTACCACCGACGAACCAGAACACTGAGGGCACGTGCCACTCGCCGCCGAACGATCCAAAATCCTCGCTCGCGGACGCCGGTCCAGTTTCCCGCACGCGGTCGGCGGCGAAGTAGTTGCGGAAGGCGTCGACGACGCGCTTGCTCGCCGACTGGTCGTTGACGACGAGAGGATAGTGGTCGAGCTGCATGATCTCCGGCGGCCTGGGCGCGCCCGAGGCCGCCGCCTCGGCCTTGACGATGCGCTCGATGGCGGCGAGTACGCGCTGGCGCACGCCATCGTCGAAGCTGCGCACGTTGAGTTTGATGACGGCCTCATCGGGGATGATGTTCTCCTTGGTGCCGGCCTGCAGCGCGCCGACGGTGACAACCGCGGCCTCGGCGGCGGCGAGCTCGCGCGAGACGATCGTTTGCAGCCGCATCACCGTCGCGGCTGCCATTACCACCGGGTCGATGCTGGCCTGCGGCATCGACCCATGGGCGCCGCGCCCGAACAGTCGGATTTTGAGACTGTCTGCGGCCGCGGTGATGGCGCCCGCGCGTCCGCCAACGGTGCCGGCCGGTCCGACCATGACGTGTTGGCCAAGCACGACGCTCGGTTTGGGGAAACGCTTGAAGAGCCCATCGTCGATCATTGCCTGGGCACCTTCTGCTGTCTCCTCTGCCGGCTGGAACACAGCCATCAATGTCCCCTTCCAGGCATCGCGCGCCTGCGCGAGCAGCGTGGTCGCGCCGACCAGCCATGCGACGTGCATGTCGTGCCCGCACGCATGCATGACCGACACGGTTTTCCCCTCGCGGTCCGTCGCCTTGACTTTGCTGGCATAGGGCACGCCGGTCGCTTCCTCGATCGGCAGCGCATCCATGTCGGCGCGCAGCATGACTGTCGGCCCGTCGCCATTGCGCAGCAGACCGACGACGCCTGTCTTACCAATTCCCGTCATCACGTCGTAACCGGCGGCGCGCAGCTTGTCGGCGGCCAGACCGGCCGTTCGCGTCTCCTGCATCGACAGTTCCGGATGCGCGTGTACATCCCTGTAAAGGGCCTCCAGGTCCGGGAGCAAGTTAGGGAGGTTGACCAATATGGGGGCGGAAGAACTCGCTTTCCTTGTGTTCATGGGCTGATCCTTTGCACTCGACGAGGACAGGATGGTGATGCGGCGGCTTTCCATAAAGGGCCACATCTCCACAACAGATCGTGCCCTCGATACCGTCACGGTAGTCGTCTTGCTCCGCGGGACGCTTGTACAGGCGGCTACTTATGCGGTGAACAGCTAACGGCGATAGCACCTTTCCCTATCCTCGCTGAACACATCATCGCGTCTTGGCCAGCTCATTGCCGATACTCTGCGAACTCTCAACCTATCCGATATGGACGACAAATCCGGAGTTCCCTGTGACTTTGATGGAGGGGCTTCGTGAGCCGGAACTCGGTCAGCACCTTCCCTTTTGGAAACCCCGCGCGCCATCATCGAACTTAGCCTGATCGGCGGCTGATGCCCTAACAGCCATGGTCAGGTGGACATGGTGGAATTCGGCAAAGCATACAGCGACGCCGAGTGGCTGCGCTCGCGAATTTTCGTCACTAGCCCCAAGCCCGCGACGCTCAAGCCTGAGGAGGTGGCGAAAGCGCCGGAACTGGGACTAGCGATGCGCGTGCTGCGGATCGTGTGGGGCATCGATCGTCGCAGCGATGCTTCTGGCAGCGACAGCGGAGTTCCGAAGGATTGCTTGAAGGCTCGACAGAAATCAGCAACAAGATCAGCCGCCGCATTCTCTCCGGCGACCAAGGAATGATCGTATGGTGGAGCATCGGGGCTGGCGTCCATGTCGAGCCGCATAGTCACGCAAACGAGCAGATCGTGTGGATGCTCAAAGGGAAGATGGAGTTCCGCCTCGGCAACGAACAGCGGGTCTGCGGCCCAGGCGACGTCGTGGTCATTCCGGGAGGTACCGAGCACGAAGGGCGGTTCCCCGAAGACACCGAGGTGATCAATTTCGCGCCTCCGCGCGACGACTTCCTCGTCGGCGGCAAACCCGCCTACATGAGCGAAGGCTGACCATCCCTCATTTCGTGCCCCCAGCGGTCATCCGACGGCGACGCTCGCGCCGGCGAAAGGGCGGCTGATCCGCTCAATCTTGTCTTCCCGATCTGCTCAGCCGACTTAATGTTCATAAAGTACCCAGCGTGATGCCACACCTAGTGACGATCACTGGCGCGGTGATCGCATATGCCATCTAACAAATGTGGCTAACGGTGTGCTTCGCGATCATCTTCTCCTCGTCCGTGGGAATCACATAGACACGGACCCGGCTCGCCTCTGCCGTGATCCGCATCCGTCCCGCTCGATTGGCGCTCTCGTCGAGGACAACGCCCAGCCAGCTACAACGTGCACAGATGCGCGACCGTATCTCCGACGCGTGCTCGCCGATGCCCGCCGTGAACACAAGGCCGTCGAGGCCGCCCAGGGAGGCTGTCAAGGCGCCAATCTCGCGTGCGGCACGGAATACGAACAGCTCCACGGCTTCGCGCGCATGCCGATTGTTGTTGGCGAGCAGCGTACGCATGTCGCTTGAAATTCCGGATATGCCGAGGAGGCCGCTGCGGTGGTAGAGCAAGTCCTCGATCTCGGCAGCGCTCATGGTGCGTTCGCGCATGAGGTAGGTCACGGCGCCCGGATCAAGTGCGCCCGGTCGAGTTCCCATAAGCAGCCCGTCAAGCGCGGTGAAGCTCATTGTGGTATCAACGCTACGTCCATCATGCATCGCGCAGAGGCTCGCGCCATTCCCGAGATGAGCGACGATCACGCGACCCTTCGCGAGCTCAGGATCGATCGCGCGGAGCTGCTGCGCGATGAACTCATATGATAGTCCGTGGAAGCCGTATCGTTGTACGCCCTCCTCTTCGTAGGCGCGCGGCAGTCCCAGGCGGCGGGTGACAGGATCCATTGTCCTGTGAAACGCGGTATCAAAACATGCGATTTGCGGAACGCGCGGTTGCAGCGCCGCGCAGGTGCGAATCCCAGAGAGGTTATGCGGCTGGTGCAGCGGCGCGAGCGGCTCCAGTTTCGATAGACTCTCCATCACGTGATCGTCGATGCGGACCGGCGCGGTGAATGCAGGACCGCCGTGCACGATACGATGGCCGATCGCCTTGAACCCGTTCCGGCGCTGCTGCGACAGCCAGGCGAAGAGCTCGCGCAGAAGGTCCTCATGGCTGAGCTTGGGGCCGTCGTCCTCAAATCTGTTGTCGATGACCGTGCGGCCACCGGGCTCCCGCGCAGACAGGTGCGGGGCGATCCCTATCTTCTCGATCTCGCCGCGGAAAAGCTCCCGCAACTCAGTACCGGTCTCTGCCTCCCAGAGGGAGAACTTAAGACTCGACGATCCAGCATTAAGGGTGAAGATGTCGTTGGCCATGGCCACTCGACTGGCTCGCTGTGCTTCGCCGCGCGTCAATTGCCGCTGCGCCCTGCCGTCTTATAAGGCCAACTCCATCTTTGAATTTCCGGCATGTCTTCGCCATGCTCATTGACGTAATTGCGGTGCTCGGTCAGCTTGTCGCGGAAATGCTGCGTCACGTGTGCGGTTTTCGAGGCGAGACCCGGCACCCACTCAATCACGTCCATTGCCAGATGGAAGCGATCGAGCCTGTTGAGCACCACCATGTCGAATGGAGTCGTCGTGGTACCTTCCTCGATGAATCCCCGCACATGCATGTTTTCATGATTTTTGCGCCTGTAGGTCAGACGATGAATGAGATACGGATATCCATGATAGGCAAAGACCACTGGCCGGTCGGGAGTGAACAGCCCGTCGAATTCGGCATCGCTGATCCCGTGTGGATGCTGGTCCTTGGGCTGTAGCGTCATAAGATCGACGACGTTCACGACACGCAATTTCAGTTCCGGCAGGTGTTTGCGCAGCAGCCCGACCGCCGCGATCGTCTCGAGCGTTGGAACATCGCCGGCGCAGGCCATCACCACGTCGGGCTCACTCCCGTCTGGGTCGTTTGAGGCCCAATCCCAGATCCCGATTCCCACATCACAGTGCTTTACTGCTTCGTCCATGGTCAGCCATTGCGGAGCCGGCTGCTTTCCCGCGACGATCACGTTGATTCGGTCATAGGTGCGCAGGCAGTGATCCGTGACCCAAAGCGAACAATTTGCGTCCGGCGCGAGATACACGCGTACGATGTCCGCCTTCTTGTTGGTGACGAGGTCCACAAAACCGGGATCCTGGTGGCTAAAGCCATTATGGTCCTGCCGCCAAACGTGCGAGGTCAGTAGATAATTCAGAGAGGCGATGGGCCGGCGCCACGGGAGCGTGCGCGATACCTTCAACCACTTGGCATGCTGGTTGAACATCGAATCGACGATATGGACAAACGCCTCGTAGCAGTTGAACAGCCCATGGCGGCCGGTCAGCAAGTAGCCTTCCAGCCAACCCTGGCATAGGTGCTCGCTGAGCACCTCCATCACCCGACCTTGCCGCGCAAGATGGACGTCGTAGGGTTCGATCTTCTCCATCCATACGCGATCGGTCGCCTCGAAGACGTTGTCGAGGCGATTGGATGCGGTCTCGTCCGGACCCATCAAGCGGAAATTTCGACATTCGGTGTTGAGCCGCACAACGTCGCGCAAATAGGAGCCCATCACGCGCGTTGCTTCGGCCTGCGATCCCCCTGGACTTTCGACATCCACGGCGTAGGCCCGAAAGTCCGGAAGGCGGAGCTCGCGCTTGAGCAGACCGCCATTCGCGTGCGGGTTTGCGCCCATCCGCCGACTCCCAGTCGGCGCTAGCTCGGCGATCTCCGGCGCCAAGCGCCCTGCCTCGCCGAACAGCTCTTGCGGATGGTAGCTGCGCATCCATTCCTCGAGCAAGCGCAGGTGTTCGGGGTTTTCACGCACCTTGTCGAGCGGAACCTGGTGGGCACGCCAAAATCCTTCGACCTTCTTGCCGTCGACCTCCTTAGGACCGGTCCAGCCTTTCGGACTCCGCAGGATGATGAGCGGCCAACGCGGCGGCTGCGCTTTATCGCCTTTACCCCCACCTTTCCGCGCCAGCTGCTGAATCGAGTTGATATTCTCGATCACCTTATCGAGGACCGCAGCCATACGTTGGTGCATTGGGGTTGCGTCCGACCCCGCGACCGTAACCGGTTCATAGCCGTAGCCCCGAAACAGACCGACGACTTCGTCATTGGGCATCCTGCCTAGGATGGTTGGATTGGCGATCTTGTAACCGTTGAGGTGCAGGATGGGCAGGACGGCTCCGTCCGAAGCCGGGTTAAGAAAAGTATTGCAATGCCACGATGCTGCGAGCGGGCCGGTCTCCGCCTCGCCGTCGCCCACGACGCATGCGACAATCAAGTCCGGGTTGTCGAATGCGGCGCCGTACGCGTGGGCAAGAGCATAGCCGAGTTCCCCTCCTTCATGAATGGAACCAGGCGTTTCCGGCGCCGCATGGCTCGGAATTCCACCTGGGAATGAGAATTGCCGAAACAGACTACGCATTCCATCGGCGTCCTGCCCGATCGACGGATAGATTTCGCTGTACGTGCCTTCGAGATACGTATTGGCCACCATGCCGGGACCGCCGTGACCAGGGCCGCAGACATAGATGACGTTGAGATCACGAGCCTTGATGATCCGGTTGAGGTGAGCATAAATAAAATTCAGCCCGGGCGTCGTGCCCCAGTGTCCCAGCAGCCGCGGCTTGATATGCTCGGGTTTCAATGGCTCCCGGAGCAGTGGGTTATCGAGCAGATAGATCTGTCCCACTGAGAGATAGTTCGCGGCCCGCCAATAGGCGTCGAGACGAGACAATTCTTGCCCATTTAGAACGTCCGCTTTTCCGCTCTCGGATGCCGTTTCTTGCATGGGATTGGACCTCCCTTGGAATGGCTCACACCGTCGACCCACGGCGGCCCTCGGCGCATGATCAAAATGAGAACTGTGTACGATGATGGCTGATGAGATAACGAGACCCACAGCGCCTCGTTCCCTGCGGTCGCCGGTATCTCTGCACCCTAAATGGCGGTGTGCGGCGGCCAGTAAAGCAGTTGCCGCTAAGGGAGATCCCACCTCCGCCGCCCCACGTCATCGCCAACTCGGCGACCACAACCACCTGACGGCGAACAAGATCAATCGCCACGCGATGCTTAGTCTCGCGCGTCGAAAGACGGTTTACAGCCGGATCATCCGTCTCGTCCCGCGGATCAAATGCGCACAGCTTCCACGTCGATCTGCGATTTCGCCCAAGGTTTTCACACTTCCACTTCCGTCATTTTGGTTGTGAAGCCGTGATGCCCCAGCCAATAGCATCGGTGCCGGTAATGAAGTCATGAAAATCCGCCGTGGGGACGCAGCCACGGCTAAGGGCCAAGCGAATCTTTGCGGCATAAACTACGTTGTTGGTGTTTATCGACCAGAAAAACGCTGAGAAGCGCCACAAACCCCATCGTGAAGATCGCTATCAGTGCCATGCTTTGGTAGATCTGCATGGCCTGCCATTGCTGGCCTGTTGCGTCGGTGATCACGGCATTCCCACTAGTCAGCGCGGGTAGCGCCGAGGTAAGACCCGTAGTCGCGTATGCGGCCGCGGCTTGATACCAGTACCCTCGATCTATCGTACCAGATTGCTCTTCCTGTGCCGAGGCAACGCTTTGCCGGGAGATGTAGATCGCAAAAAGCTGGAAGATCGTGTAAACACAGAGCAGCCAACCCAGATAGTTGACAAAAGGTACGCCAAAATAGCTTCCCCCGTCATGCCATATCCACTGTTTCTGAACAGTCGCCGCGATTGGGTCCATCGTTAGATCCCACATAACCATGACGAAGGCCGCGACTAGGGGCACACGCCAGATTTGTTCGGCGCGGAGTTTATTTCCAAAGACCCCAACGAAAACATGTGCGAGCGACCAGGCCAGGTAGCCGCATCCAAAATAGGCGGGGGCGATGAGTAACGGCACGAGAAAAAGCTTGGGGCCGAGCGCCTCCGTGTAGTGGTAGTGTCCAAATGGGAAGCCCGTTAGGATGCTCAGATTCTCGTAGAAATTGCTCACAATGAAGGCAATCACGAAAAAAACAAGGAACTCCTTCAACCTGTAGCGCCGCAGGCCGTGAAGGGTCGCAATGGCAATCACGAAGAAGACATTCACGGTTGCAGACACGCCAGTAGATTCCCGATGGAAGAAGGAATCGGCGAGCACCCACAGGAAATACCCGGCGACCAAGAGCCAAATGACAGTATTCGATAGAGCTTTGTTCATGATGACATGGCGGAACTCATGGAGTCCTGTTCCGTTTTAGCTAACAGCACGTGATGAGGTGGAACGGACATGGTCACGCTACATGAAGTCCTGAAGCAAGCGGAGACGGAAGGAGTTGCAGTCGGTCATTTCAATGTTTTGGACTTGGTCACATTGAAGGCGGTCTTCGAAAGCGCAAGCGACCAAAATGTTCCTGTTATCGTAGGAGTATCCGAAGGCGAGCGGCAATTCCTAGGTGTTCGGCAAATCGCCGCGATGGTTAAGAGCCTACGCGAGGAATACGATTTCCCCGTTTTCTTGAACGCCGATCATACTCACTCTCTGGCAAGCGCCATGGAAGCCGCGAAAGCAGGATTTGATTGGATCGTGTTCGATGTTTCCAGCCAACCCCTGGAAGAAAATATCCGCCAAACGAGAACAGCGGTCGAAACACTAAAGGCAATTCGACCGGAGATTCTTGTCGAAGGCGAAATTGGCGACATTGGCAGCGGTTCCGAGATCCACGACACCGCGCGCGACCTGCGTAAAGGGCTTACGACTCCCGCTGAAGCGAGACAGTTCGTGGAAGAAACAAAAATCGACACGCTGGCACCTGCAGTCGGCAATATGCATGGAATGCTCAAAAGCATGGTAGCTGGAGAGACGAAAAAGCGATTGGACATCGAGCGAATTCGCACGATTAAGGAACAGACGCGTGTCTTCATGACTTTACACGGCGCTTCAGGAACTGACGACGGAGACCTGCTGAAGGCCATCGCAGCGGGAATTACAGTCGTGCACATCAATACAGAAGTGCGGATCGCCTGGCGGCACGGACTGGACAGCGCCCTCTCGACACAGCCAAACGAAATTGTCCCCTATAAGATCCTTCCGCAGGTAATTGACTCAGTAAAGGGACTAGTGGCAGCCAGATTGGCATTGTTCAGCAGCGGGCGGCGTCATGATCCAAGCTGAGACACCAGAAAAGGCATGCCGCAACACACGAGATCCCAGGGACCTTTCAAAGGGATAATTTGCGTCGACATTTCTGAGTTCGAGTCCTTCTCTATCGGGGCGGGTTGGTGTCAAGCGCTTTCAGACGCTCCGTCGATCTGATGTGGGATGTCACTCGCAGGTCCTCGCTTCTCTTCGGGATCGGCACTTGGGCCCTCCCATGATGGGATCAGGAGGATGCGGCGGACCAATCTACAGAGGCGTCCTTGCCGTAAGACTTACGGCAGGCATCAGGACTCGAAACGGACTCGCCTCATCCATCGTCCTGCGGGGACATCGCTCCACCGGTCGGCGGAATTCACGTTTCTCCTGTTTCTATTGTGCACAACTCGCTGTGAGATACATGAGCGTCACAAGTGTGCACTGACGGCACGGGCGCTCTTTGCGAACGCGCCCACCGAGCAATCATCCGTGCTGCCGCGATGCGCACCACCATCGGACACTCCCGGTCATGTGGCCGCAGCTTCTTTCCTGGTCCAGCGAAACTCGGTGCCATCCACCCACATGCGATGCATGATGACCCCCAACCGTCGCGCCACAGCGACGATCGCGCGCTTCATGCCACGATGCCGGGCAATCTTCATGCCCCAGGCCTTGAGCCACGACCACTTGCGGCTGTGGGTCATCAGGACCAGGGCCGCCTCGAACAACGTCTCGCGCATCAGGGCGTCTCCGCATTTCGAGATGCCCCCCATCCGGTCGATCTCGCCCGATTGCTGCCGGCGCGGCGTCAGGCCGAAGGCGGCACCGACCGCCTTCGAGCTGGTGAAGCGGGAGGGCACATCGACCGTGGCGCGAAAGGTCAGCGCGACCACTGGTCCGACGCCTGGCGTCGTCATCAGCCTGCGGCAGACCTCATCGTGGCGCACGATCTCAAGCAGTTGGCGGTGAAGCACGCCGAGCTGCTCGCGCAGGACCCTGCGGGCGATCAGCAGCGGCGACGATTGCGGCCAAGTCCGGATGGTCCGCGACCAGCTCACGTATTCGAGCCTCGAACTTGACCGTGCCCACCATGCCAACCTTGAGGCCGAAATTGCGCAGCGTGCCACGCAGATCGTTCTCGATGTCGAGTGCCTTGGCCTGCAAAAGCTGGCGACTGGTCAGCAGCATGCGGCGCTTCTGGCTGGCCAGCGTCTTCATTGCACCGGTCGGTACAGGCCAACACGCATCATCTGTGCAATCCCGCGCGCATCATTGCGGTCGCTCTTGTTGATCTGTGCCGACAGCGCCGCCTTCATATGCCGGGTCTCAACACAGATCACCGGCAAACCCGCTTCAGCCAATGCGCTGTACAGCCACTGCGATAACGGTCCCGCCTCAAGGCCAATGCGCTCAATGGCAAGCGCTTCCTCTGTCAGAACCGCGAGGATCGGCACCGGCTTGGTTGCGACCTTGACCTCGCGGATCACTTTGCCCGCCTTATCGATGATGCACACGCTGGTCTCTTTTACTGAGAGGTCCAATCCGACATAATGTTGCATGGCTGCGCTTCTCCTCTGATGCTTGAGGCCGCCCTCATGCGGACCTCGTTTCGCCATCAGTCTGAAGCGCAGCCACCCAACGGCCCGCTAACTGCAGCGACCAGCCCCGATACCCCATCTACATGCCACCGGCTCGACTTGAACGGCAAGCCGGAATGCTCGATAGTACAGACATCACCTAACCGGTCCAACCAATGAAGCGCCGTGAGGAAATAATCAGCCGTGGGTGGACTGAGCGATTTCGGAATCCCGAAGCAAGAAGCCGACATACGCCCGCTGCGCTCGACCACGAGCGCGGCGCCGCCCTAAACGTTGCTAAAGCCAGACCGAGCCGCCATGGCTGACGATCCAACAATCCTGATTCTCACAGGCGTCTCGGGCAGCGGAAAAACCACGATCGCGACAGCCCTCGCGCAACGACTCGGCTGGCCATTCAAGGAGGGCGCCGACCTCCATCCGGCGTCGGACATTACCAGAATGTACCCTGGCCATCCGCTTGATGACCGCGACCAGTGGCCCCTGCTCGAAAGGATCGCAGACTGGATCGACGGTTGCCGGCAGGCCGGCAAGTCGGGCGTGACCACCTGCTCGATGCTCAAGCGCAGCTATCGCGACTTCCTCACCGGTGGGCGACCCGAGGTGCGTGTCGTCTATTTGCACGGCGATAGGGCGCTGATTGGCGCGCGGCTGGCCGCACGCAAAGAGCATAGTACGCCGACAACCTTTCTCGACATACAGTTCGCAATTTTGGAGGAGCCTGACCCCGACGAGGATCCGATCCGCGTCGACGTGGATCGGCCCGTGGAGGACATTGTCGCGGTGATTGTGCATGAACTCGATGCCCTGGCGTCCGAGAATCGATCGGCTGTGGTCGCTCGCGATGGCACCGAGCCATCTACCATCCCGCAAATCAAGCCGGACCTCCAGCATGTAAGCACTGTCCCCCGGCCAAGCCGTGGGAAGGAGGCGTCGATAGGGTCGGATCTCCCTCTGGCCATTGAGGATTATGCGCTGATCGGTGACTGCACGACCGCAGCGCTCGTCGGTCGCAATGGCTCCATAGATTGGCTGTGCTGGCCACGCTTCGACAGCAATGCGTGCTTCGCAGCCCTGCTCGGCACTTCCCAACATGGGCGATGGCGGATCTGCCCCGCCGACCCGACGCCACATGTCAGCCGCACTTATCACGACGGCACCATGGTGCTGGAGACGGTTTTCGATACCGAGGATGGCCGTGTCGCGTTGATCGATTTCATGCCAGTCGGCCACGCCAATTCGTCGGTCATTCGTCTGATAAAGGGGCAACGCGGCAAAGTGGCAATGCGATTGCACCTGGCGATCCGGTTCGATTACGGCATCACTGTGCCGTGGGTAACGCAGCTCGAAGACGCGTCCGGCCTGAGTGCCATTGCCGGACCGAGCCGGGTGGTGCTGCGCTCACCGGTCCCGTTGCGAGGTAGGAATTTCGCGACCGTCGCGGAATTCGATGTCGCCGAAGGTGAATGTGTGCCGTTCGTGCTGACTCACGGCCCGTCGCACCTAGCGCCGCCCGCACCGGTGGATTGGCGCGCGGCCTTACAGAAGACGGAGTCGTTCTGGCGCGATTGGTCCGGGCGTTGCTCATATGGCGGTCGCAATACGGAGGCTGTACAGCGCTCCCTGTTGACCTTGAAGGCGCTGACCTACGCGGAGACGGGCGGCATCGTCGCCGCTCCCACGACGTCCCTGCCCGAGCAACTTGGCGGCCAACGCAACTGGGACTATCGCTACTGCTGGCTGCGCGATGCGACTTTGACGCTTATGGCGCTCGCTTCCGCAGGTTATCGCGAGGAAGCGCGGGCATGGCGGGCATGGCTCCAGCGCAGTGTGGCGGGAAGCCCGAACCAGCTCCAGATCATGTATGGCTTGTCTGGCGAACGGCAGCTCACCGAATGGGAGGTGCCGTGGCTACCGGGTTACCAAGGCGCCGCCCCGGTGCGCATCGGCAACGCCGCTTCCGTTCAACTCCAGCTCGATGTGTACGGCGAGCTCATGGACGCCATCTACCAAGCACGCAAAGGTGCTCTTGCTCCCGTTGAGTCGGCCTGGGCGCAGCAACAGACGTTGATCGAGCATCTGGAACAAGTCTGGGATCAGCCGGACGATGGAATTTGGGAAGTGAGAGGCGGTCGCCGCCACTTTACCTTATCCAAGATCATGGCATGGGTGGCTCTGGATCGCACGGTGCGGGATGCGGAGCGTTTCAAATTGCAGGCGCCGCTGGAACGTTGGCGACAAGTTCGCGACCACGTGCACCGGACGATTTGCGAGCTTGGATTCGACAGCAGCCGCAACACCTTCACGCAAAGCTTCGGAAGCAGCGAGCTCGATGCGAGTCTATTGTTGATGCCTCTCGTTGGCTTTCTGCCGCCGGACGATCCACGGGTACGCGGCACGATTGCGGCGATCGAGCAAGAGCTCATGATCGATGGCTTCGTACTCCGATATCGAACCAAGGCCGGCATTGACGGTCTGCCCCCAGGAGAAGGGGTGTTTCTGCCATGCAGCTTTTGGCTTGCCGACAACTACGCGCTGCAGAACCGCGACGCTGAAGCATCCTCCCTGTTTGACCGCCTGCTATCGGTTCGCAATGACGTCGGTCTGCTCGCGGAAGAATACGATCCTCAGGCGCAGCGGCAGATTGGCAATTTTCCGCAGGCGTTTTCTCACCTTGCGCTCGTCGGAACGGCCCTGAGCCTGCATGATACGGGCCCTGCGCAGCAGCGCTGCGATCGAGCAGAGGGTTCGTGAGGCGGGCCCAGCGGAATTCGGTGCGCATTGCCGTGCGGCTGGAGCAGAATGTCGCCCTTTCGCAGACGGATCGTAGAGTAGCTGGGACCATCAATCGCGCATTCGCCGCGGGTGACGATATGGAAATGTGCCCAACCTGCTTGTGCGACCCCGTGTCGGCGCGCCTGCCGAGATCACACGCTGAGGCCAGCACGACGAGGATGTGCCGCTAGCCATCGTCACGAGGCGAGGCCTACAATGATGGTATGAGAATATTTCTTGCCGGCGCCTCCGGCGTGATTGGGCAGCGGCTGATTCCCCGGTTGGTTCAGGCCGGGCACGTAGTCGGCGGCCTGACGCGCTCGCCCAGCAAAACGGAGTTACTGAGCCACCTCGGTGCCGAACCGATTCTTTGTGATGTCTTCGACCGGGAGGCACTTATCCAGGCGGTTCGTGACTTCAAACCGGACGTCGTGCTGAACGAACTGACCGATCTGCCGGATGATGCGGCGCAGATCAGTGAACTCGCAGATCTGAACGCTCGCATCCGAACCGAGGGAACCCGGAATCTGATCGAGGCCGCGCGGCGGAGCGGGTCGCCGAAAATCCTGGCTCAAAGCGTCGCCTGGCAATTACCTGATGGGCCCGATGCCCAGGCTGTCGCAGAACTGGAGCGTTCCGTTCTCGCCGAGGGCGGCGTTGTGCTGCGCTATGGACAGTTCTACGGGCCCGGCACCTATAACGAGCAGCAACCACCCGAGGAACCTCGGGTTCACATCGACCGAGCTGCCGAACGAACGGTGGAGGCGCTGGGCGAGCCAACGGGCGTCGTCGTCATTATCGACTGAGCGCGCGACCGCGATTTTGGCGCTGCTCGGCATGGGCGGCAAGTGCTACAAGGACGGCGCGCTGGTCACAGACGGCGTGTCAGCGTCTATTCGCCCGCCCTCGACATCACCATCGCTGCCGCCAGCATTGGCGAACGTGAAACTGGACGAGGCTGCTGAAAAACGTCTTGCACAATTCCGGGCTGACTTCGATGCCAAGCGCCGCAATGCGTCGCAGTTCGTATCGAAGTTTTTCCATTCATAGTGGGAGGTAAGATGATGGGTAGAAGAAACATGAGCGACGTGGTGGAAAAGAAATACCAGGATCGTCTAGAGCAGCAGCGCCGAGAGCGGTCACGCCGTCAGAAGATGCTTGCTGAATATGCCGCAGCACCTCGCTACGGCGATGTCCTAGAGAAGCCGAAGAAGAAATACCACAGATTTCTACGGAGAACATGATGATGCCGCCCAAGAAAGATCTGCCGCCAGAAGTCTTGGCCAAGCAACTCGTCTCGATCAAAGAACGTGTGTCGCAGATAAACTATGTCTTGCGGCACTTGTCGGAGACCGATCCGCAGGCGCAAGAATTAGTATCCGAGCGTCGCATCTACGCAGACATGGCTAAAGACATCGAGAAGTTCACGGGGCTGCGCGCGAGCGAGCTGCGCGGCTTGCGCTGGGAGGACGTCGATCTCAAGCGCGGCGAGATCCACGTTCGCCAGCGGGCCGACCGCTACGGCAAGATCGGACGGACGAAGAGCGAGGCGGGCGAAAGGACCGTGCCGCTGCCGCCGCTCGTCGTCTCCACATTGCGCGAGCATCGCCTCGCTTGCCCGAATAGCGCGCTCGGCCTCGCCTTCCCGAACAGCAAGGGCAGCATCGATCACCGCAACAGCATCGTCGAGCGCGGCCTGCATCCGGCCCAGGTTGCCGCCGGTGTCGTCGATCGGCACGGCCGCGCCAAGTACAAAGGCCTGCACGCGCTGCGGCACTTCTATGCGTCGTGGTGCATCAACCGCCGCGTCGATGGCGGGCTCGAACTGCCGCTCAAGGTGGTGCAGTCGCGGCTTGGCCACGCTTCGATCCAAATGACTGCGGACGTGTACGGGCATCTGTTCCCGCGCGGCGACGACGGCGCGGAGCTGGTGGCCGCCGAGCGTGCGTTCCTGCGCGGGTGACCTTGGGCGCGCGCCCCCGCTTCGTGTCACATCGCTTAAGGCTCGCTCCGATGGTGCGGCGTCCAGCCTGTGTTGCGCGGCGGGTCGAAATGCCGCCGCTGCACTTCGCGAATCACCACGTAGAGCTGACCGTCACCGATCTCCCGGTAGTCAGCCAACACCCGGCCTAACTCTTCGAGGAATGCACCACGGTCGGCGGGCGCCAACGGCTGGGCGGCGCGCACGACAGCATCGACTTGAGCGTCGGATAGAGCGAGCGGCATCGGTGTGCAGCCTACTCAATTTCCGGTACGAGCGGAAAATTCGGATTTGGTTACAGAGGTTTCTGTAACCTTCCGCTAAAAACAGCGGAAGCTAAAACAATCGCCGAGATCTGTCTTTCGTGCTGTATCCTTAACGTTCCTGGCCACATCGTCTCGGGACGGGCGCTGACCCGATTTGCACAAATCGGTATTGGTGCACCGATTTCCGACCTCGGACCGGAATCGCGAGCCCGTAGGAAGGCCGCTGGTGCGTTAATCGGGTCGGCTAGGTACTCTGGGTCGGGGCCGAATCCTTCCCTTGAGCCGCGAGACGCGACGCATATAGCGCCATCTCCGGCGCGTCACCGCTGCTCCCACTTTGAGGTGCGCGGCATGCGGCCGCCATCGAGGTTGGGCGGATCAAACAAATGATCCAACATCCACCAACTTCAGCGTCATGGGGCTATTCGTTGCTCGGGGGTTGGTGCAGATTGGGAGCCGGTGCAG
>Ga0070699_100002128_pt1 | contig 17968 bp, 13 predicted proteins | sample KBSK1503metaG_FD_65473 | JGI IMG/M metagenome (GOLD analysis project Ga0070699, IMG submission 65473) | Corn, switchgrass and miscanthus rhizosphere microbial communities from Kellogg Biological Station, Michigan, USA - KBS K1-50-3 metaG | ecosystem: Host-associated > Plants > Roots >... | reverse complement strand
CTTGCAAGAGATAAATCCCAGTGATGAGACAAAGAGTTATGTAAAGAAAAAGATTGATACCGGCGGGCTTCTCCCAAAAGAGAAAATCGAATACCCATCCAAGGAATATGACCAGCAACCAAAAACGGTTTGGGTTGGCTTTCATGCAGACCTCCAGGTAAAATTTCTGCAAGGATAGCGGTGTTTGGCTCGCTGAGACTCTCAAAAGGTATCAAATTTTCGCAAAAGTGAGCCAAAACTGGAATTACAGTTTGCTAAGAAGGTTATTCCGCCTATTGACATCCGTATTGAAGTATGACATACTTTTAGCATCATTCGGGGGCAAACAAATTGAATTGCCATCCTTAAGAAAGGAGGAGGTGATGTCTAATATGGATAGTAGTATCAAACCCAGCGCTGTGGCATCCCTCCTCAAGTAAGTAGGCAGGAACTTTATCTGCCCTTACGGGAAGCCACAGCGCCCCACGGAAGCCGTCCATATTTGGGCGGTTTCCTGGTCTTAAACCCCCAGTTGTTTGCCTATCATTCAGAGCGCGACTCATTCATCCCCAAAAGAAGTGCCTAAACCCCGGGCCGTAACCACGGCATCGCTATGAATATCTACCCGCTTGGGAACGGCGATGGCTTCTTCAAGTGGAATATCTATAATATTTCCGGCACGTAAAGCAACCATTCGATCAAATTTACCCGCTGCCGCCAGGCGAATCGCGGCCGCGCCAAAACGAGTTGCGAGCCAGCGATCAAATGGGGTTGGCGAGCCACCTCTTTGAAGATGTCCTAAAACAGTGACGCGTGTTTCAAACCCCTGCTTGTCGATGCACTCCCCCACCATTTGCCCAATGCCGCCGAGCCGCGGCACGTACATTTCATCCCCACCCCGCGAAAAGACTTGAGTACCACTTTCAGGTTTTGCTCCTTCTGAAACAACTACAATACTAAATTTCATGCCCTGCTCCACACGTTCACGAACTTTCGCAACCACAGCTTCCAACTTGAACGGAATTTCAGGAATCAGAATTACATCTGAACCACCAGCAATGCCAGCATGCAAGGCAATGAACCCGGCATCACGGCCCATTAACTCCAGCACCATCACGCGGTGATGTGCTTCTGCAGTGGAATGCAGGCGGTCTATGGCTTCCGTGGCAATCCCCATGGCCGTATCAAACCCAAACGTGAATTCTGTCCCCCCAATGTCGTTATCAATCGTTTTGGGCACCCCAATGACCGGTGCGCCCTTTTGGCATAATTCATGAGCGCTGCGGAGCGTCCCATCCCCACCCAGCACCAACAGGGCATCCAAACTAAGGCGTTTAATTCCCTTGATAATTTCATCGGAAACGTCAATAATTATTTCTTTTCCGTCACGAACCACTTTACGTGCATAAGGATTGCCGCGATTGGCTGAACCTAAAATTGTTCCACCACGCGTTATAATGCCGCGCACACTTTCAGACCCCAATGGCACGATCCCATTTTCGTCAATAAACCCATCGTAGCCATCCCGAATTCCAAGAACTTCACAACCATATTGCTGAATTGCAGTCTTGACTGCCGCACGAATGACCGCATTTAAACCCGGCGCGTCGCCACCGCCTGTAAGTATTCCAATTCGGTTCATGGTCAACTCCTTTGTGATGGAATAATCATACACTAATTGGAACCTTTGCTTGCACCTAATCGTATATACCCATATAATGACCGTAATGGAACAGCTTTCTTCAACATCCCAAACAAAAAGCTTTACCCGCTGGCTTATTCCCCTTCTGGCAATGGTCGTATTTGGATTTTGGACTTACAACGCCCCGCCTGGTCTGCTTGGCAAAGCTGATGCGATTGGCTATGCCATCTGCCATCGTATTGGAGAACGTTCTTTTCATATTGGAGATCGTCAACTTCCATTATGCGCACGCTGTACCGGCGAATTTTATGCGGCTGGCATCACATTAATATTCCTCGCCTTTACCAGTAAAAAGAAAAGCGGCTTTCCGGGGTGGAAACTGGGGGCACCACTTTTTCTCTTCTTCCTCGCATTTGGTATTGACGGGTCCAATTCCTATCTCTACCTGCTCAAACAAACCTCGGGTGCGTTTGGCAACATCCCTAACCTGTATATTCCCAATAACACTCTCCGTCTCTTCACTGGCAGTGGTATGGGAATTGCGTTGGCCTCGATTATCTTTCCGGCTTTCAATCAAAGTGTGTGGAAAACGTACGACCCCAGCCCGGTCCTCGATTGGAAAAAACTGAGTACACTTATAGGCATTATTTTCCTGATAAATTTGCTCATCCTCACAGAAAATGAATTTATCCTTTTCCCCATCGCTATCCTGAGTGTGCTTGGTGTTTTGGCAATGCTCATCATCGTCTTCAGCATGACGTGGTTGCTCATGATGCGCTCCGAAAACACCTTTGACTCAGTAAGGCAGATGTGGCTTCCGTTCCTTGCCGGAACAACACTCGCCTTTATCCTCATCACAGCGATAGACTTGCTGCGCTTCAACCTCACCGGAACCTGGGGAGGTTTTCCCCTGGGCTGATACTCACTTTGACTCTCGCGCCCAACACCTCGCCGTTGATATAGATTAGGAGAAAATATGGAACTACTTACTGGAATTTTCACAGCCTTCGGGCTTTCGGCTAGCGCTGGATTAAATGCCTATATCCCATTGCTGATTGTAGGACTACTCGCCAAATATACAAATCTTATTCACCTCAATAAACCCTGGGATACGCTGGCAAATCCGTGGATCGTTTTAATGCTATGCGTACTCGTCATCATTGAAATGTTGGCAGATAAAGTTCCCGCGGTAAACCACATCAACGATCTGATTCAAACTCTGATCCGCCCGGCTGCAGGAGCTATAGCTTTTGCCGCCAGTGCCAACGTGGTGACAGATCTCAGCCCTGCCCTGGCACTCGCTGCCGGATTACTCGTTGCAGGAACCGTGCACGTGGCAAAAGCCGGGATTGTGCGCCCAATGATTACTGCTACGACGGCAGGAGTTGGAAACACGCCGGTATCCATCGCGGAAGATGTCACTTCAACTGTTGTATCCGTCGTTTCGATTATTCTCCCCATCATCATTGGAGTGTTGATTATTGTTGGCATCGCGTTCCTGCTCTACTGGCTTTACAAGCGGTCTGAACGCCAAACTACCTGATATAATCTGCCCCAGTTATTTCAAATTTTTTCAAAAATAGGAGAAGAACTCATGAACGATCAAATGCCCCCCGTCTCTGATCAGCCCAAGAAAAACAATACACCCATGATTATTGCTGCTGTCGTGGTCGTGGTGTTGTGTTGTTGCTGTATTCTCGGTGCTGCACTTTATCAATACGGTGATCAAATTTTTGGCACAGGCTCCGTCTTACAGCAAATTATCTAACCCACTATTATTTAGAAAAGACCTCCAATTTACGACGGAGGTCTTTTGTCTTTAAACAGCTTCTTCAATTCACTCAACCCGCTCAAGGCACTCGCATGTACCATTTCATCCAAGCCCAGTGCTTCAAATTCATCTTCATCCAGCACCGTCTGGATTCCATCAAGGGAAACCCATAAATCGAGCGCGAGGTCAATATAGGAGACAACCTCCTCTTCGATCATGGCAGGTTTACCAATGTTGCAATACCAACCTTTGATTTTTCCATCGTCGCGGTCGTATATCTCAAAGATGTTGTACCAACGGTCATTGTAAAAGGTCTCTACAAAACGGTCATTTTGCTTGAAAACCACATCCATAAAGGGCATATCTGGGCGGTTAAACAATGCCTCTAAAACAACCAGGTTTGATTCACGCCTTAACACCATCCCTTCGTATTGCCACGTCACTTCACCAGCCAGATTTTTTTTCTGTACTTTGATATTCATGCCAGGCATTCTACCTTAACTCTTACAGAGACTTTTCTGCCCAGTTTTGGCGCTTCGTTTAAGTAAACGTAAAAACCATTATTGAGTGTCACCTTGAATCTATCCTGCTGAAATACTACATCGGTAACAACCCCACGAACGGAGTTCGCTTCCTGCTCAGCCGCCGATGGCCGCGCCAGCAAAGGGATTTTTTCTCTCCGCGCGTGTTTGTGATTGCATCGGATGGTGAAATCACCGTATTTGCTCTTTACAATCCACTCGTTATCTTTCTTGCGAGCTCCAACTTCACCTTCAAATACATTCCCCAGCCCTAAAAACCTGGCTACATATGCAGAGCCTGGGTTAGCCCATACATCCACAGGGGTTCCATCGCGGACAATTTCGCCGTTATGCAAAATTAGAATTCGATCAGCTATTGCAAAAGCTTCCTCCTGATCGTGAGTCACATAGACGGCAGGGATATTGGTTTGATGCAAAATAGATCGTAATTCGTTCAGCAGACCTTCACGAAGCGTTCTGTCCAATGCACCAAGCGGCTCATCGAACATCAACAAACGTGGACGTATTGCCAGGGCCCGTGCGAGGGCAACACGTTGCTGTTCCCCGCCTGAAAGGTCAGTAATTTTTCTTTGCCCGAACCCTTTTAGATTCACTAAATTCAATAAGTTGGTTACACGCTGGGAGATTTCGGACTGTCCCACACGGCGCATTTTTAATCCGAATGCAACATTATCATTGACATTAAGGTGAGGAAAAAGTGAGTAGTCTTGGAAGACCAGGCCAAAGTCACGAAGATGAGGCGGTGTGGAGGTAAGATCATGACCGTTGAATAGGATGAGACCCGAGTCAGGAGTTTCGAGTCCAGCAATGATCCGCAAAAGAGTGGATTTTCCACTTCCCGAGGCGCCAAGGAGGCAGATCGTCTCCCCTTCCGCAACAGTGAAAGAGATGTTTTTTAGAAGAAGTTTGTCATCATAGGTTTTGAAGATATTGCGAACTTCGAGCATTAGAATTCTCCCGCGTTGGGCAGTCGAAATTTTTCAATGATCAGTATACTAATGACTGTGAGCATCATAAGAATCGTTGCCATTGCCATGGCTTGACCATAATTGAGTCCGCCTGGCTGCGAAAGGAAGCGTTCGATCGCAACTGGAATAGTTGGGTATTCTGGGCGAGCCAGAAGTAATGTGGCGCCAAATTCACCGAGGGAAATGGTAAAGGCAAAAGTTGCCGCAGCCAGCGTGGCACGTCGCAGGATGGGCAAGTCGATTGATTTCCAGACTTCACGCGGTGAGGCGCCGAGTGATGAAGCGGCTTGACGCAATCGTTGAGGAATGGAGGTAATAGCAGGCTGAAGAGTGCGGATCACAAATGGCAAGGCAATCAGGGTATGCGCGAATGGGACAAGCCAGGGAGAGGTAAGCCATCTGCCAAAAGAAATGATAAACCCCAACCCAAGCATAACTGCGGATGATCCTAACGGCAACATGATAAGCGGATCAAGAATTTTTTCAAGACGCGTGGGTCTCGCAAGTGCAAAGGCAGCGGGAAAGCCAAGCAAGAGAGAAATGATTACCGTCGCAGAAGCATAGGCAAGTGAATTAACAGTCGCCTGAATTGGTGGAACGTAAAAGACCGAGTCGCGGCGGTTAATAAAGAGTTCTTTGTAATAGTCTGTCGTGAAACCATATTGGACTTCGCCACGTTGACCACGATCAGCTTCAAAACGAAAGAGTGAGCGGATTGGGAGTGATGAAAGAGGTAAAAGAAAAAAGACGGAAAGAACCAAGACAAAAGTTGTGACGAAGATTTTTTCGCGCAAGGTTTTGGCTCTACGATTTTGCGCAGTGCGTGGAGTAAGCGGCGTGACAAGCCGTGCCGTGAGGCGAGTATAGAAAATGGAAAAAATTAGAGTACAAACAAGTTGAATGATTGCAAGTAATGCGGCAAGTGCCAGGTTGAGATTCCGTGCAGCCTGGTTGTAGATTTCCACTTCGAGTGTTGCGAACCGGGAACCACCTAGTAAAAGAATCACACCGAAACTGGTGAAATCGAACAAGAAAACAAGCAGGCAGGCCGCAAAAATGGCTGGCCGTAGTAAAGGCAAAGTCACATTCCACCAGACGTGGAAAGTGTCCGCGCCGAGAGAGCGGGCTGTTTGTTCGAGTTTGGGGTCAAGGTTGGAGAGGGCTGTTCCCACAATGCGGATGAGGATGGTGGTGTTGTAGAAAATATGGGCAAGGAGAATAGCCACGAAGGGATGAACGGTGAAGGCTGAAGAATGAAGAATATTATTCAGCAGGCCGCGTTGCCCAAGAAGTGAGTTGAATGAAGCCGCAACAACAACCGTGGGAAGCATAAACGGCACAGCTGTCAATGCGCGGAGAAAAGATTTGCCATGAAATTCATAACGGGCAAATAAAACAGCAGATGGCAGACCAAGTGCTAAAGTCAGCAGTGTGGATAAAGCAGCTTGATAGAAAGTGAAACCCAGAACACGAAAAGCTAGTTGAATATTTTCACTTGAGAGCGTGTTGATGTTGAATGTAAGCGTGAGAATTCGAGCAAGAGGCCAGAAAAAAGCGATCGTGAGGAAGGCGAGAGGCGGAAGCCAAAGGAAAATTCTTTTTAACCACGGTGCCACAGAGGGCGCAGAGAAATTAGAAATTCTCTGCGTCTCTGTGGCTTTATGGTTAGGTTTTCCGGCCATCTTCTATTTCAGAACAACTTCGGTCCAGGCTTGAATCCATGCATCACGATTGGCTGCAATGGCTTCGGAGGTCAATGTGGCGGTTTGGCTTGGTGCCTGGGCATATTTAGTAAAGGCTTCGGGCAAGGCAGCATTCTGATTCACTGGATAAACAAACATCTGCAAAGGCATATCTTCCTGAAATTGCCGGCTGAGCATAAAGTCCACAAATTTTTCGGCGAGGCCGCGTTGTGCAGTCCCTTTGAGGATGCCAACAAATTCAATTTGACGGAAGCAGGTATCGGGTCCAAGAATGGAGGCGGTGGGTGCATCATCTAGTGGCTTCTCAGCGAAGACCATTTCCGCGGCGGGAGATGTCCCATAGGAGACGACCAACGGCTGAGGTCCCTTTCCGGAGGAGGCGCTGAAGTTGGTGAAATAGGCAGTTTCCCAACCGTCTACAACAACCACGCCATTTTCTTTGAGTGCACGCCAATAATCGGTGAATCTATCACCATAGTGTGCCACGGTGGCGAGCAAAAAGGCAAGGCCAGTTGAAGAAGTAGCAGGATTCTCAACAACCAGCAAATCTTTATACTCTGGCTTGGTGAGGTCTTCCAGCGATTGCGGGACGGTCAATTTTTTGTCCACAAAATAGGATTTATCGTAGTTAATGCAAACATCGCCAAAATCCACTGGGAGGGCACGATTGGAAGGATCGAGTTTGAATTCATCCGAAATATTTTCCAGCTCGGGGGAATCATAAATTTCAAAAATATCGGCATCAATGGCCCGCGATAGGAAAGTATTATCTACGCCAAAGAGCACATCCGCTAGCGGCGCGTTTTTGGCCAGAATTGCTTTGTTCAAGGTCGTACCAGCATCGCCGCTTTTTAGAAATACAAGCTTGGCGTTATTGGCTTGCTCAAAAGCTTGAACAACCCCATCACCTACAGAAAACGAGTCATGCGTCATGACAGTCAATTTTTGAGGGCCAGTTGGTGTGGCAGTTTGCTGTGACGCGCAAGCACTGAGAAGCAAAATCAAAGTGGAAAGAATTAAAGTTATACGTTTCATATTTACCCTTTATAGTTTACGAGTGTGAATCACCAGGAGAAGGCCAGAGGAGATTTCGACACTAGCTGTAGCTCCCAGCATTTCGTTACTGATACCGCGTGTTTTATCAGCATAAAGTGTTTCGCGATGAAGAGGCCACTTCAAAGTCTTCGTTAAGACTCCCTGAACGGGATTACCCCAGGGGATTAACGAGACGATATCTCCGCTGCCTCCGTGGATTTGGACCTGATTCCGACAAAAGAAAATTTCCTCCACCCCATCGTCGAGCCGCACATCGAAAGTTGAAAGTCGAGGAGCGGCAAGAAGGGCAATATTGGCGAGGGTTTGATCCAGGCGGCCTCCCAGAGCCGCAACAATTAGAAGTTGTTGCGGCTTAAGTTCAATGGCGCGGTTGATGGCCAATTCAAGGTCGGTTTCGTTTTTGTCATGTGAGAACAACTCAATCTCGACATCATTGTTTTTGAGTTGCTCTAATTGATTTTTTTCAATTGAATCCATATCCCCAATTAATAAATTAGGCATCAAGCCTAAGATCAATGCATGCTGTGTACCACCATCTGCACAGATGAGGAAATCATCGGGGCGCAGAAGATTGCGCGCTTTGTTGTAGTCTGGCAGGTTACCATTGGCAAAGATAATGATGCGGTTCAAAACAAAACCATCCTCGCGGCAGAGGATGGTTGGTAATCAAAGTAACATCCCTCCGCCAGCATGATCTGGATCAGGTAATGCGGGTTAAGCGTGTTACGCTCCTCTCAGCCCGTTCGTTCACAGGCACCCCGGTCAGTTGTTGGCTTACTTATAAAACGTGCAGGTTATTTTGTCAACATGAAAATTTAGCTTTGGCGTAAATAAAAAAACGACCAGCAAGCTGGTCGTTTTTTTATTTATCGAACTCTGCGTTTCCACTCTTCCTTCATTTGCAACTCACTAGGACTCACACCCGAATCCAGTGCCAGGAAGTCGGTGAGTAAACGGTTGAAACGAATCGTCTCATCGATCATCGGGAAATGCCCGGAACTTTCAAGAAATACAGGGTGTGTCATGGAACCCAGTGGGAAAGACTCATCGGGCGCAAGAACCGCCTGATCTTTTTCACCATAGACCAATAAACAGGGAATATTCGAGTTACGGAAGTTGCCATACAGATTATCTGCCTGCAACCCAACCATGGAGGCAGTGATCGCCTGACTATCGGCTTTAGCCGCGTCGGATAAGGCGGTGGTCGATTCAGGGGTACGAGAAGACAGCCAATCGGTCAGTTCCTGAGGCGTTCCGGTACGTAGGCGGGAGTTGACCGCATCAATATGCAATGGACAACCGATCGCCATCACACGATCCACGCTTTGGGGGAATCGATTGGCAAACTTCATCCCAACCAACGCGCCCAGACCATGGCCAACCAGAGCAATTTTGCCAATCCCCATTTCGCTGAGGAAACGTTCCAACAGCGTGGATTGCTGCTCCAGAGAGTAATTCAAAACACTGTGAGCAGTATCCCCAAAACCCCATAAGTCAACGGCATAAGCGCGATAGGAGGTTGAGGTAACCTGCATGGAAGCGATCCAATACTTCCACGAGCCAACCCAGCCGTGCAGAAAGATAACCGGGCGACCACGTCCCAGCACTTCGTAATGCACGATGGAACCGTCAAGAAGGATAGCGCTCAATCGTTATTTTCCAAACTTTGCAAGAATGGTCTTGATGCGGGCAGTCAGTTGATCAGGGGCAAACGGCTTCAAAAGATATTCCTCCGCGCCCACTTCCAGGCCTTGTTGTATTTCAGTCTCCTGCCCTTTGGCAGAGAGAAAAACTACGGGAATATCCCTCAAATCGGGGTTGGCCTTCATGGCTTTACAAGCTTCGTAACCAGTCATACGCGGCATGCGAACGTCCATCAGGATAAGATCAGGGCCGACTTTGGGAGCCATTTCCACTGCTTCCTCTCCATTGCTGGCAGCAAACACTTCATGCCCGGCAAAGCGCAGGGTAAAAGCAACCAGATCCCGAATATCGCGTTCATCTTCTGCAATCAAAATCTTAGCCATTCATGCCTCGTTATTTTTCGTGCGCCGGCAGGGTGAAGGAGAAGATACTACCCTCACCAGGGATGCCGCTACTCTTCATCCACATGCGTCCATTGTGCATTTCCACCAACTGTTTGACGATGGAAAGCCCCAGGCCAGTTCCAGGTGTTGCCAATACCAGTGGATGTTCACCGCGATAAAAACGCTGGAAAATACGATCCTGATCTTCCAGTGAGATACCAACGCCGTTGTCTTCCACATCCACCTGGACTTCATGTCCACCATTCGAGGAGTGAATTTGAACCTTGATCGTGCCGTTTTCCGGGGTGTAATGGTAAGCATTAAAAACCAGATTGGCCAACACCTGCCGCACACGCTCCATGTCACCATAAACAAACGGAAGTTTCTTGGGCGCATCCAGGGAGAGCGCCATGGGTTTGTTCTCCTCCTGAGAACGCCGCAGAACATCTTCAATAACATCTTCGGCAAGTTCACGCATGTCGAGTGGCTGCGGCGAAAGGGTTACGCGGCCTGCCTCAATTCTCGAAATATCCAGTAAGTCATTGACCAGAATATTGAGGCGTTCCGTGTTGGTCTTGATAATCTTCAAGAAATGAGTCTGATTCTCGTTCAGGGCACCAGCTGCACCCATCAAAAGCACATCCGTATAACCACGAATGGAGGTCATGGGTGTCCGCAATTCATGACTGACGGTGGCCACGAATTCAGATTTCAAGCGATCTACTTCCACTTCATGGGTAATATCACGGAAAATGGAAACTGTGCCTAAAAAGTCGTTTTGTAAAATCACGGGCGCAAGATGAACGAGCACGATCCGTCCGTTTTGTAAATCCAATTGTTCTGCAAAGGTCTCGCCATCGTAAGAGGATGGGTTATCAGACCAGGTACGAATGGTTTGCATCCAGGACCCGGCAGCTTTTCCGAACAAACCGCCAAAGACATCCAGTGGTTGACCAACCACCTGGCCAGTCTCCAGATCCAGGATGTTTTCAGCCGACTGATTCATAAATGAGATGCGGTTGCTGATACCTGTCACAAGAACGCCATCCGCGACGGCTTCGAGAATGGCTTGTGAACGACTGGCATCCTCTTGTTCACGACGCAACATGCTACCCAGTCGTTCAGCTTGATCACGAATCAGTTCGTACAAGTGAGCATTATTGATGGCAACCGCCACCTGCCCAGCGATGGCTTTGACAACGTTTAGTATTTCTGCACTGAAATATCCGGGCTTACGATGGAAGACCATCAGTACGCCAATCACATCCTCGGCAACCAAAAGTGGTGTGACAATGGCACTCCGATGCTCACGTGAATTAGAAGAGGTACGTACCCAACGCTGATCTTCCAGCAAATCGGAAATGAGAGCCGATTCACGATTCTCCACCACCCAGCCAGCCAAACCTTCACCAATCTTTAACTTGAAGCCGCGTCCTGTACCACCAATTAAATCAGTGAGATAGCCATAACCGGCACGATAGTGCAACATGTTATCTTCAATACTCCGGAGCATGATAGTACCCTGCTCGGCACCGATGGCATCATTTAGCAATGCAAGTGTACGATTCAAAGCACGGTCAAGATCAAGGCTGGAAGAAACTTCTGTAAGGATACGCAGGAGTGTTTCGGTATTCTGTTGTTCGCGCTGCAATTGAGCAGTACGTTCAACCACACGTTGCTCAAGTTCCTGTGCCAATCTTTGTGTCTCATTGAACAAGCGTCCGTTTTGGATTGCGACAGCAGCCTGATTGGCTAGCGTGTTCAGAATCTGCTGATCATCTTCCGTGTAGACATTTGGTTCATAACTCTGAGCCGAGAGCATGCCAACCGTTTTTCCACCCAGCACCATGGGAACCGCAAGAATGGATGGCGGTGTGCTTGGTTTTCCATACGCAACTCCGCCCATACTATCCACCACATCTGTGCCATGTAGTAGCAGGGGTTGGCCAGTGGAAATAACATGGCCGCTCAGGCCTTGGTCACGCGGAATGCGGGAGACTGGAGCGCGCTTGTCATCATCTACAAGATATACACCCTCGATTTCATCGGTTGTCTCATCCAAAAGGCTGATCACGAAGGATTCGGCAGGCATAAGTTGCTTTGCTGCATTGTGCACAGCTACATAGACCTGCTCCGGGTCCAGGTTTGCACCCACCTGGTAACTGGCTTGATTGAGGGCCCTAAAGCGACCAGCCGTTTGAGAAGCAGACTGGAACAAGCGGGCACTTTCCAAAGCGATGGAGGCTTGATTGGTCAGTGTACGCGCCAACTCAATCTCAGCCAGGCTAAAGCGAACGGTTGACGTCTGATGAATAAATATCAGTGCCCGCAAATTTTGTCCGCTGGCAACAGGTAGGACCAACAGCGATTGTGTATCTTCGCCAAGGAACTTATTCAACGGAGCCAGATCAGACTCGGAATTGACCGAGTCAGTAACAAAGACACCCAGCGATTCCTGCAAACGCTGGAAAAGCGGCGCATCAGGTAAAGTCACAGGGAGTTTGGTTTTGCTTCTGGGAGTCACATGTTTCCAAATAAATCTGCCGCGCTCAAAGACAACCACTGAAATGCGCGGGGCATTCAGGGCGTCCTGCAGTTCCTGAGAAGTGAGATCAAAGATTTTGTCTTCTTCCAACAAGCCACCCAAGGCAGATGAGAAGCGGTTCAACAATGCCAGACGTTGTGAACGTTCATCAAGTTCACTGGCACGATTGCGGCTATCTTCAAATAATCTGGCGTTCTCCAATGCGACTGCGGCCTGACTGGAGAATGTAGTACCAACCTGTACATGTTCACGCGTAAAGAAATATGCCTGCCATTTTTCAAGGGCTAGCACACCAATTACCTGATTTTTGGAAACCAGCGGCAATCCCAGCCAGGATAAACGCGGCGCTTCCAACGAAGGGAAACGTGGATCCTGGCGCACGTCACCCACCAATAAACCATGGCCAGTGCGAATCATTTCTTTAAAGAGCGCACTGCCTTCTGCGGCGATGGTCAGACCAAGGCGGCGTTCTGTGTCAGGGAAGCCGCGTGCAGCTGCCACAGTAAGGCGGTCTTTTTCACGTAACCACAATGTGGCTGTATCATAAGGAATCACCGGCCCAAGTTGATCCAACAGGGAAGCAACCAGTTCATTACTTTGCAGACTGGAAGTGAGAGTGGTCGATGCATTAGTTAGGGCTTCAAGCTGTGTAGCGCGCTCCTGCGTGGCCTGCACCAGGCGAACGTTTTGAAGGGACAATCCTACCTGTTGCGAGAGGGAAAGCAACAAGGTCTCATCTTCTTCCTTGAAGGCTGCAGGGGTGTTGAAATTATCCAAGACCAAAACGCCGATACTTTGATCACCCGATTGGATGGGAATAAGCAAACTTGAAACAGGCAAACGTCCACCCGTTGCCTGACGATAGTGCAACAATCCTTCGGTCGAAAAAATATAGTCACGTGTGAATTGAATTTCATCCACCCGCATGGGTCGTCTAGTATCGAAGACCTGTCCCGGTAACGATTCGCCCAGATGGTAGGCAATCTTCTTCATCGCGTCATTGTCTGCATATCCGGAAACTGCTTGAGGGATCAACTGTCCAGCATGCTCATCCCAAATCAACACCACACCTGCATGAGCAACGGCTAACGCACGCCTGGCGCTATCCAGAAGTGAACGGACAATACGCTCGGCATCCAACCCACGCAATTGGCGGCTGAAATCGAGCAGAAGGTTCACCTCTTGCAAACGTCGGCGGGTTTCATTGAGCAATGAAATGTTCTGCAAAATAACAGATGTCTGGCGTGCAATTTGATAGTAAACCTGCAAATCTTCAGGAGTGAACGTAGGCAATGGCTCCGGGCTCAGAGCCATCATCGCCGCAACAGTCTTCTTATCGATCTTAATTGGCAGACATACCAGTGACTTGGCACGCAACGCTGTTAACAAAGGTGTCTCACGCCAATCCAAATCCTCATCCAGGTTTGCAATCAGGATGGCTTCTCCGCTCTGCAAACAAGCTCGAAGCGGATTCCTCTGCCCAAACAGTGCCTCAGGGTTGGTTTGACGTGGGATACTACCCATCACATGGAGAAGTCTCGGACCATCGGCCGCAGTTTCTGCAATGATCGCCACTGACATGCCTAATTGTGTGAGCGTTTCACGGCCCAGTGCCTGCAAAGCAGTAGACGAATCCAACTGGCGGCTGACTGACTCAGTGATGGCCAAGCCCGCGCGGACGCGTTGAGCACGCTGATCAAGATTTTGGATGGCAATGGTTTGATCCAAATCTTTGCGTAATAGAATTGGCAGGTCATTTTGTGTAACTGTAAGCAGGCGTTGTTGCCTCTCCATACCCGAGGAAAGAGCATCCACCTGGGTGCGCAGCCCTGTATAGCGATTATGACTGTGAATAATCAGGGCAGCCTGAGCAGAATAAATTTCAAGGGTTTCAATTGTTGCCTTATCTGGGCGCAAACCATCGCGCGGAGCGTCAAGACTGACCAACCCCAGCGGATTACCCTGGCTATCTTCTAATGGGATTAACAGGAAATCATCAGGGTCCCAGGCGTTGGCAGGTTTTTGTGATTTTCCAACAGCTTCAAGGGTTACGGTGTGAACATCAGCAGGGATGATAGGAGTCTGGTCTACCGGGATAAAATAGGAGCGGCTGATCTTAAATTGAGGTTTGAACAGTTGTTGAATGCTGGAAAATGGTTGTTTACGCGCCATCAATTCGGTTAATGTTTCCTGTGAGAATCCGACACCAACTACACGTCTCAACAAGCCTGTATCTGGTTCGATCATGCTGATCAGGATCGCGGCAAAAGGTGTGGCTTCACGAATTCCCATGGCGATTCCGCGCAGAGATTGTTCAAGCGGTTGATCGAAGTTGAGGAACGAATTTGTTTCAGAGAGTTTGGTGAGGGCATCAGCACGGCGGCGTAGACGCTCAGCAACCTGACGTTGTTCCTGATAACGATTGGCATTACCGAGAGCAACAGCGGCTTGCGAAGCCAATGTTTGGGCTACTTCCAATGCGGCATCATCAAAGAAGTTTGGTTGTTGTGAATGCAGGTGAATCAACCCAATCGTTTTGCCTTGAGTAATGATTGGCACAAGCAGGATGGATTGAATATCATCATGGGGAGGTTTCTGCCCGGCTTGCTTAACATCTGCAACCACCTTTGCCAGACCCGAAGAAATTACTTGCAATTCCAGGGTTGAAAATGTTTCAGTGTGGGAACAGCCAATTGAAAGCATAACAGGCGGTGGGTTGGATGAGGCGGTCGTATCAAAGAGCAGGATGGTGCCACAGTCAGCGCGGGTCGTCCGCAGGCTTTCATTCCGTACAATTTCAAGCAATGCATTTACATCCACCATTGCGTTGAGTTCCCGACTCACACGGGCAATGGAAGTTAGAAGTTCTACACGGCGGCGCAGGGTTTCATCCGTGGAGGAAGCACGAATAGAGTCCTCCAACGCGGAAGCCAGCAAACCTGATACTGTGGAAATGATCTGAAGGTCATCGTTGCTGAAAAACTCAGCTTTGCGGCTTCCCAGCATGAGTTCGCCGAGGCTTCTATCACGCAATATCAATGGAACGACAACACAGGATTCCACCTGCAAGGTGGTTACTAAAGGGCGATAACCTGGCAGCACGCGTCGATCCGAACTTAACCTGCCAGAAATAAATGATTTCTGGCTACCGGATACAGTGAGGCGATATTGGGAGGCATCCATGTGGAGGCGAGCTAGAGTACTATGGGCGTCAACCGAGGCGCCCACGACTGATTCAGCATGAACACGAAGTTCTCCCAATTGTTCATCATAAAGAAAGATCGCAGCCAGATCGCTTTGAAAAAGACTATGAAGTTCCTGAATGGAATAACGCAGAATTTCATTCACCGTGGCATTGGAGGCCGCCAGGCTAGCAATGCGGCGCAAGGCATCTGAGCGTGTGGCACGCTGACGTGTGCGTTCAATCAACACCGAGTTTTCAATGATGCCAGCTGCCTGATTTGCAACGGTGATGATTAACCGAAGCTCTGCTTCAGAGAATTCAAAAGAAGATTGCTTATGATTAGAGACTTGGAAATATCCAATCAATCGATCACTTGAAATGAGCGGTTCAAGGACCGATTCGCGCAGGCTTGCAGCTTGTGCAAGATTTTGCAAGCCAAGGTCGCGCCAGGCCTGGTCATCAGCCGCGTTCCGCGTAATAATCGCTTTGCGGCCAAGAATAATTTTTTCAGCCAGACTTTTGAGATTGATAGTGGTGCGATAAATATCAACGATATGAGAAGGCAAGCCTTGAAATGGCGATTGAGCCTCAAGGGTATTTTTGCCTTCGTCATACAACAGGAAACCAAGAACGTCTACTGCGAACAATGGCTTTACACTTTCAACCAGACGGTTGATCAGATTCGTGTGGTCTTGTGAGTCACCAAAAGCCTGAGCCAGATTAGCAAGCCCGGCAAGTTCAGCTGAACGATTCTGTTCAGATGCAAAAATCAGGGCATTCCGAATTCCGTAAGCTGCCTGTGCAGAAACCAATTGCACCAGATCCAGATCATGCTGTCCCAGTACTCCGGGAGACAAATGTCCAAACTCCAAGGTTCCCAGCAACTTTTGATCAGCAAACAGCGGTATACCAATATAGGACTGTACTCCTGAATTCACCTGCAAAGTGGGTACGGAGGAATTGGGCGAGCGTGTGTCCGAAATCAGTAACGGTTTTTGTTGGGCCAACAGGAATTCGGTAAATCCTTCAAATTGTGAACGTGGTACCTGTTGAACACCTGAAGCACCAGAAGGATCCAACATATATGTGGTCAGAGATTTCCGAGGGGCATCCCAAGTCTTTATCTCGAGAAAATCTGCTGGAATCAAATGAGAAACGTTTAATAGAATTGCGTGCAATATATCTTCCGACTGCAAGCTGGCCCCTGAAAGTTTTGCCCCAAAATCTGTAATGAGTTGCAGAATGGAAGAATCTGTTTTGGCTTCCGTCAGGTCTTTTGAAAGCTCAATATTTCGCATGGTAATGAGCATGAGAAGATCAGGACCTGGTATTTGATAAGATGTGACTTCCACCAGTTGACCACTGATGGAAATCCGTTTTTTCCCCTGACGGGTGCATAATTCAATGAATTCTTCAAGAGGACGAACGCGTCGGAAGAGTCTTTCCAAATCTGGCAATTCATCTGAGCGGAACCCAAACCACTCGCGTGCCAGCTCATTAATATATTCAATCCGTCCGCCAGACTGGACGATCAGAATTGCTTCATTTGTATGTGGTGAGGTGGGGGAAAGAGAGGCTAAATCAGTTTGTGCTGAAACAGGCACATTGCGTTGTACTTTGCGCAGGGAAACAACTATCGACACCGACACAATCAGTGCCAGCGCCAATACAATCAACCCGAGGCCTGCCTCCAGCCCGGCATTCATTCTCTGATAACACCTTACCCGCCAGTCGCGGAATCCTGCCGGCGGGCTTCAGCCGCAAGTTCAGTAATTTCGCGAATGTCGGCAAAAGAATGTGCACTAGGTGATACAAGACCCACAGACATGTTCATAAAGGGAACTTTGTTTGTCGTGCCATCAGGAGCGGGCGCCTGCACAAACCCCTGTTGGCGATCCATGAAGTTGTAATGGCTCAATACTTCAGTGGCAAAGCGTTCCTTCAGGCGGGCCTTAATCGATGCGGACTTTTCCTCCGAGGTAATAATAATGAAATTGTCACCTCCAGCATGACCAATAAAGTCTGACGGGGAACCCAACTCGTCGACTATTTCGCCAATCATCATGGAAGTAAAACGAATCACATCATCACCAGCGACGAATCCGTAAACGTCCTTAAAAGATTCAAAGTTATTGACCTTGGCATCAAGAAAAGCCCAACCCTTTTCACGAATGATGCGACGCAGTTGCTCTTCGATCAAGCGCCCAGCTGGGCGACCAGAGCGGGGATCAGTGAGACTTTCTCGTTCAGAGCGTTTGATCGCGCCCTGCACACGCAGCTTAAGTTCCTCAATATCAAAGGGCTTGGTGATGTAATCATCTGCGCCCAGTTCGAGGCCCTGTAGTTTGTCACTACGTTCGTCCTTTTGAGTGAGAAAAATCACGGGAATGTGACTGGTACGCATATTGGTTCGTAAATTGCGGCACACTTCATAGCCGTCAATATCGGGCAACATGATATCCAGCACGATCAAATGCGGGAGCACCTGCTTGGTCTTCTCCAATGCATCTGACCCACGTACGGCAACATCTACATCAAATTCCATGCCGCT
>Ga0070699_100002127_pt1 | contig 17970 bp, 14 predicted proteins | sample KBSK1503metaG_FD_65473 | JGI IMG/M metagenome (GOLD analysis project Ga0070699, IMG submission 65473) | Corn, switchgrass and miscanthus rhizosphere microbial communities from Kellogg Biological Station, Michigan, USA - KBS K1-50-3 metaG | ecosystem: Host-associated > Plants > Roots >... | reverse complement strand
CCAGATGAACAGGGCGCGGTCGATCCAACGCAAGTGCAGTCGACGGCGCGGCGTGCGCTGCTGCAGGACGTTGAGTTGATGCCGCAGTATCAGGATTTCGGCTTCCAGCCGCGGCCGCGGTTTGAAGAAGTCGCACAGCATACGGACGAACAAGAGGCCGATTGCTAACATTCGGCGATCATGTTCTGATTCGTCGGTGACTGCGAGTCAAATGGATAGAGTTTTCGGAAGCGACAAGCTATTGAATCTATGTGAAAGAGTTCTACTGCAGCCCGACGAAGAAGGGGAGACGAAAGTCCGATCCCATGGACGCCGCTCCGGCGCAGATTCGGATCGCCAACCACCCGACACTCGCGGCCCTCGTGGGATCAGCATCCACGACATTGGCAGCAAATCGCGAAGAGGCGTTAACGTCAGCCTGGACATTTCAGCAATAATCACGCTCCTGCTCAAGGAGCTCGAAGTACCGACGACAGATAAGCCCGATCCGACGCCCGAAGAGGATGAAAATACGGGGGACGGGACGCCCGAAGACGAAAAGCCTGGAGGGGAACCAGCACAACGCGCACATTGGGAAGACATTGTCCGCGCTATTCGCCCTCGGGTTCGGCGGCTGCTGAACCGCCTCGCCGACAGAATTGAAGAAGACTACCCTGCAAAGTGGAAATATGAACGAGTACTAGTCCTGCTGGCGTTATTGAAACGCTTAAGGAGATATCATCCCGGTGCGACCATTCCGTTCACGGGAAGGCCAGAACGTCTTGTCGATGAGGAGCAGCTTCGCGACGCACTTAAGCTCGCGATGCACTGCTATTTTGCAAGAGGCAGCGGCGTTGTGAGCGCCCTGGAAGTGATGGGAGGTGTTGACACTGAATACGAGATCATAGGGCGGTCCCTCTTGCTCTGGGTGGCTTATGAATCGGGCATGGACGTTGCACAACCGCTGAGCTTCAACATTGACCGCGAAGAGCTTCGCGCGATCCAGGCGGATCGTACTGATGCGCTTATTGCATCAATCGCTGCAAGTGCAAGTCCGGAGACCATTGAACGGGCTCGGCGCGAAATCTTTGATCGGGGCGCCTGGGCTGAGCGTTGCGATAGCACCGAAAAAATAGAGCCTTGGTTCGAACGGCATGCTCAGATTGGACAAGCGATTCAGAGTGCGTTGACTAGCAGCCAACCTTCGCGCCTTCCGGTGATTTCGCGTCCGCCCTTATTGCAGGATATTGTTGTCTGGAAGAATGAGCCCGGTTGGCCACGGTTTCCGGAGATGATCAGTGGGCGCACCGTGCACTTAGCAGACGTCGGTGACGCGGAGCCGCTCAAGATAGCACAGCAATTCGTTCAGGCAGTCGATGTCGATGCTCTTGGCGTTAGCGCCGCATTCAATCCTTTCCAAGCGCTAGCAGCTCAACAAGCTGTGAGTGTAAAGCCCTCGAGCCACCTACGTTTATCGCGACGATGAAGACCGAGTCGGGAGCGGAGTTCGGTCATACAACGAGCAGAGTCCCGCAGTTGGCAGCATGTTGCTTTGTGAATTGCTTCCACTCCAGCCGTTGAAGTCGGATGTTTCCTGGCGAAGGTCCGAGTCAGGCTCCTGTACTGTCCTGCCGCAAAGTATACGTGAGCCGGCGGCCTGGCCCACTCCCATGACGACGATTATACGATCGAGGAGAGACAACTACGACCCGGCGCGTTTTCCTGTTTTCTGGGCTAATGCCAGCCAGCATTGTCCATCGGTAGGCTTTGGGATCGCGTCACGCACCGTACCGCCCGACTTAGGTACACAGAAGCCGCCTGACTGCACGTACGATCCGGCGCATCGCCCATCGCGTGGTTTGGGATAAAGCAGCACCGCCGTGATTAGGGCAACGAGCACAACCATGATCACGGCGACGAGCATAACGATGATCACGGCCGCACAGAACCTTTACTCTTTGGGTCTCCCAATATCTGTCCGCGCGCTGGATTGGCCTTCCCATAAATCTTGGTCTCGGCCAATCCCGGAACATCGATCTTGCGGAGCCGCCAGTAGAAGATCAGGCCCGCTGCGATCGTCAACACGAGCGCGAGCAAAGAGCTACCATTACCATTCCCACTGCCGAAGAGTGGAAACATGTTCCACTCGTTGGCGAGCTGCCCGATGCTGTCTTTGAAACGGCCACCAAAAAACACCACGAGGCCGCGGGAAGCTGGGTACACCCACGCAGCGAGAATTGCTGCGTAGATCATACTGAGCGCCGTGCGGTGGTTCACGCCAAGGCCAAGAAATTGACCCTCGGCCCTCGCGCGGAGCGTGTGCGGACCGGCATAGGAACCGATAGCAGCGAACTTACTGTGGCTTTGCATCTCGAGTGCACCCTCAATCAGCATTGCCCGATGAACATGCGCGTTGTAGAGCTCGGAATTCCGCAGGTCATACAGGATCACCCCTAGCGTTCCGAAAAACCCAAACACAGAAACGCCCACCATCAGCAGAGGTGGCACAGCAGCTTGGCCGAGCCCAACGGATATCAGAGCCACCGCGGCGGTCACGAACGGCGGCATGAAAGTGAGAAGTCGGAAACGAATGTCCGTGCGTATAGCGTCCGTCACGCTCTGGATTGTCCTTACGCAGGCATGCCGTCGAGTAGCTTGTAGGCGTCGGCTCTAGTGATCTCTGCAATCGGCCTGTCCAACCATTCCTTGCAGTTAACCTTGAGGCAATTGCAATCTGCCCACGTAGGCAAACCATTGATCGAATTGATGAAATCGACACCTAGCCGCGCCTAAGGCATTGAAAACACTAACGCTGAGATCAGCGATCACACAATTGGATCCACGCGAAGTCTCCCGGAGTGTTCGGCCCGACAACGTTCATTGTTGAGCCTCAGCCGCGGAGGGAATTTATCATTGCCAACGACGTGAGCGTCGGAATGGCTCATGACGCCAGTCTTCCTTCTGGTCGGCATCAGCTCGAATTTAGAGCGTCGTAGAACGAAAAGGAACGCGAGCGGCCAATTTTCTGTCTCCGCTCCGAATTCCGCGCTGTATAATATAATTCGTTCCTGCTCTGGATGCCTGTGCAACCCTGACAGGGAGACAGCACATGATGGGAGGCAGCGAGCATTCAGATGCTCATTCCGATAATCCGCAGCAAGACAAGTTCCAAGTCAGCGCACCACAGATCTCGTTGCCCAAAGGGGGTGGCGCACTCCGCGGAATAGGCGAGAAGTTTGCCGCCAACCCGGTTACAGGCACCGGTTCTATGACGGTGCCGATCCCTGTTTCCCCGGGTCGATCCGGCTTTGGTCCGAAATTGTCTCTGTCCTACGATTCGGGTGCGGGCAACGGCCCGTTCGGAATGAGCTGGAATGTTTCCCTTCCCGCGATTACGCGAAGAACCGACAAGATCCTCCCCCGCTATGACGATACCAACGAGTCCGATGTTTTTATCTTGTCCGGTGCGGAAGATCTCGTTCCCGTCCTCAAGCTCGACGCGCAAGGCCAACCCGTTGTGGGGAATGACGGCAGTCCCGAATATGACGAGGTCCCGGACATCAACGGCTATCGGGTCCGGCGCTATCGGCCGCGCATAGAGGGCCTATTCGCGCGCATCGAGCGATGGACGCGTCATGACGGGAAAGACAGCTACTGGCGCATCATCACCGGTGACAACGTCACTACGATCTATGGAAGCTCGCGGAACAGTCGGATTGCGGACCCGGAAGACCAGGATAAAGTGTTCTCCTGGCAGATCAGCGAGAGCTACGACGATAAAGGCAACGCGATCATCTAAGACTATGTCTGGGAAAATGCCGCCAACGTCGACTTGAGGCAAGCGCATGAGCGTAATCGCGAGCGCCGCGCCAACCGGTATTTGAAACGCATCAAATACGGCAATGTCGTTTCACGACTGGTCGACGCAAACTTGCGCGACCCCGGCCGCAAGTGGCTGTTCGAGGTAGTGTTCGACTATGGCGAGCATCACGCGACAAAGCCTACGCCGGATCCCCAGCCGGGCCAGAAGTGGCTTTGTCGCCGAGATCCGTTTTCGAGCTACCGCCCTGGATTCGAGCTGCGCACGTACCGTCTGTGCCAGCGCGTGCTGATGTTCCATCGCTTCGCAGAGCTAGGTGACCAGCCTTGCCTCGTGCGGTCGACGGATTTTTCCTATGGCGACGACAAGGACGCCGAAAGCGACCCGAAGCGCGGCAGTTTGCTGGCGTCGTTTTTGTATTCGGTCACATCGTGCGGCTACAAGCGCCGAGGTGGCAGCTATCTCTCGAAATCGATGCCCCCGATGCAATTCCGGTACCAGCGGGTGGAGCTTGATCCGACCGTATACGACGTCGATCCGGCGAGCATCGAGAATCTGCCTATCGGTCTCGACGGTCAAATCTACCAATGGGTTGATCTCGACGGGGAGGGAATTTCAGGCGTGCTCGCCGAGCAGGCGGGCGGTTGGTTTTACAAGCGAAATCTCAGTCCGGCAAAGCAGGTCAAGAAAAACAATGTCGCGCGCCCGCATGCGAGCTTTGCGCCGGTCGAACGGATCGCCGCCAGACCGAATACAGAGATCGGCGCCGCCGGGGCGCAGTTCATGGATCTGGCCGGGGATGGGCAAATGGATCTGGTCATGCTCGACGGTCCAACGCCTGGCTTCTATGAGCGCGACAAGGACGCCGGCTGGAGGAGTTTCCGGTCCTTCCTCGCTCGCCTTGATCGCGACATGCGCGACCCCAATCTCAGATTGGTCGATCTGGACGGCGACGGCCGCGCGGACGTGCTGATCACGGAAGACCAGGTGCTCACTTGGTATCCGTCTCTCGGCAAAGATGGCTTTGATGCACCCCGGCGCGTTGCCAAAGCGCAGGACGAAGAAGACGGGCCGGCTCTGGTCTTCGCCGATGGGACGCAGTCGATCTATCTGGCCGACATGTCCGGGGACGGGCTCAGCGATCTGGTGCGCATACGCCCGAACAGCATTTGCTATTGGCCCAATCTTGGCGGGCGGTTTGGCGCCAAGGTCACGATGGATAACGCGCCGTTTTTTGCCGCGCCCGATTGCTTCGATCAACGCCGGATTCGCCTGGCCGACATCGACGGCTCGGGCACGACCGACATTATCTACTTGGGCAGTGACGGCCCTTCGCTTTTCTTCAATCAGGCTGGCAATAGCTGGAGCGCGGAGCAGACGCTTCCCGGGTTCCCGCCGGTCGACAACCTGACCGCCGTCAGTGTGCTCGATCTGCTGGGCATCGGCACGGCATGCCTAGTCTGGTCGTCGCCGCTACCGGGCACCGCGCAAACATCGATGAAATACGTCGATCTGATGAGCGGTCGCAAACCCCATCTACTGATCGAAGTCCGCGACAATCTCGGCTCCGTCACCACGATCGAGTATCAGCCTTCGACACGATTCTATCTCGAGGACAAGATCGCCGGCAAACCCTGGGTGACGCGGTTGCCGTTCCCAGTCCAATGCGTCGCCAAGGTCACTGTTGCAGCTTCGCCCTGTCCGTTGCCAATCTGAGCCTGCTCTACCGGTACGCGACGCTATGCCGTGTCCTGAAGATTCCGGTTCCGAAACTGTTTCAACTCATCACGCTGGCGGGTATCAGCGCGGACATCGCGGCGCCGCGGCCCATTCAGCCGAGCGGGGGATCGTCCGTCGCCCACGTGGCGGACGCGGTAATCGCCCTGCTCGATGCCCGCGATTGGCTGTCGGCGAGCGGCTTCAGCAACGACGAGGCGGCCTTTATCGCGAACGGTCCGGTTCTTGACACCAGCAAATTGCCCGACAAGGCGGCGCTCGCCGATGCCGCCATCCGTCAGCTGCGATCCGATCGCGCGTTCGAATTTGCTGATACGATTCTCAGCGGCTTGCCCAACGGAACGGGAACACTGACCGATACCCAGTCGCGTGCGATCATGGATGCAAACAAAGGGCTGTTCGAAGCGGCTGCGACCAGCTCCAAGCTGCAACTCAAAGCTTCAGTCATCCCGGAGCCAACCGCTTCCGACATCAAGATGCCGAGCGATCCGGCCATTGTCGTCAGCGCCGCAAGTGTTGCTGCGCGACTGGCGGGACACTCGATCTACAGATTAACCGGCGCGGCGCTCGTCAACGCACTGGCCATTGCCCTGCGCATTGCGCCGGACAAAGCGGACGCCGTTTACCGCCTCAGCAGCCAGGCGGCGGCGCTTAGCTCGACGGCATTCCTGCAATCGATGGCTAATGTCCTCTATTCGGGATCGAACGACCAGAGCGGCCTCGTGGCGGTTGCCGGTGCCGTTCTTCCCTACGCAGTGCTCTATCGGGATGATGTCTATACCCAGGCTGTGATCGATTTCATAGCAACCGCAAAGAAGCAGTTCGGACTTACGGCCGGCCCCAGTCTAGAGGCGACGCGGCTGTCGGCCCATTTCCGCCAATTGGCCACGCCGCCGGACGCTGCCTATTCCGGCAATCTACCCGTGCCCGACATCACGGCTCTCCTTACGGTAATCGGGACCACGGGCGTCGCCGCCGCCAACTCGGATGACATCGCGCGCGCTACGAACCGACAATGCGCGCATCGCGGCGCTGATGCCCCATATCGCTGCACAGTTGCCCGGCGCGGGGACCAATCTGGATCAGCTCAGCCGGATCGCCGCATGCGTCGACCTGATGTCCATGCTCGGCATCAACGGCGAGACGCTCACCGATTTGGCGTTGCCGGCGCCGGCCAGTACGACCGACCCGGAATATGCGCGGCTGCGGCGGGCGGCCGACGGTCTGTTCGCGGCGTTTCGCCCAAATACGGTACGGATGCCGATTTCCAGGCCAAGGTCGAGCCATATGAAGACAAGCTCCGCTCCCGGCGGCGTGATGGACTCATTGCTTATTTATGCTTTGCTGAACCGCGGAAGTTTCCCACTGCAGACGACCTCTACCCCTATTTCCTGCTCGACGTGAAGTTCGAGGGGTGTGCGCGAACTACCCGCATCGCGGCGGCAGTGTTCACGCTGCAGCTCTATGTCCATCGCGTCCTCATGCATTTGGAGAGTTCCAGCTTTACCGTGCCGTCCAGACACATTCCGCGAGACGAGTGGTCATGGAAGCAGCGTTGGAGACTATGGCAGGCGAACCGGAAAGTGTTCCTCCATCCGCAGCGGTACCACGAACCGGATCTGCGCGACGACAAGACACCATTATTCAAGGATCTAGAAGACACGCTGCTGCAGCAGCCGATCACCGAACCAAATGTGCGTGACGCGTTTGCGCGGTATCTGTCCGGCTTCACCGAAGTCTCGGCACTGCGGATCGCTGCAGCCTGCAGCCAGGCCATCCAGCCGGATCTGGACGATCCGAAATCGAAGTCCGACATCCTGCATCTCATCGGTGTCACATCGTCTGACCCTCCCACCTACTATTATCAGGTAATCGAAAATATCGAGGCGGCGAAGAAGACGTCCGATGTCAGCTTCGGCGCCTGGATGCCGATCAACGTGCAGATTCCGGCGAGCACGTGCTCAGCAATCATCTATCTCGGTGCCCTGTACATATTCTGGGTAGAAATCACAACGCAGCCGAAAACCAAGTTTTCGGCGGGCGCTTCGCAGTTCCTCGGCTACACCCACAAGGTGGCTTTCAAATTCAGCTCGCTGCTCGTCGATGGCCGTTGGTCGGCGCCGCAGCAGCTGCGGGTTTCGACTCCTGCGGGACTGAGTGACCGCTGGGTCGCCCTTTGACTATCCACCTGGTCCGCCGAATCCTACCTACAAAAAAGACGACCCCGTCCCTGCCCCAATGACGCTAGCAGTACTGCTGGTGCCGTTATATGACCCAGACCACGAGCACTGGGAGCCGCTGGATGGCTACACGCTACGCGGTTACGAGTGGGAGAAACCGTATACGGCCATTCTGGGTGGCACCTTTGTGCTAACGCTTGGTGGGTTCAATTTTGGGGTCGATCTTCTCGACCGCTCGGCTGTCGCGCCGGTAGTCATGCCGCCGCCGCCCGCGCACACGTCAGGGCAGAACGCGCTCGTGCTCCTCAGGGACAACAGCGCGCACCAACTTGCCAGAGGTCTTGCGGATATCAACCTCGTGCCCGGAGCCTGGGGCCCCAGTCCTTCCAATCCTTATTTCACCAGCGCGTGGATGCTGAACGAAGGCCTCATCGACGTCGCGGACTCCACCATCATCGCGCCGGCCGGGAGCGCCTTCGAGGTCACGGTGATCGCTGGCAATCCGGAGAGCGCAGTTCTGCGCGTCGACAGGGACCACTATTATGTTCGGGGCGCGTCGCCTTGGGTGGTCCGCCTAAACAGCAGCCTTGGGCCCTCGCTGGCGCGAACGCTGTTCACAGCCGGTCTCGAAGCCCTGCTGTCGCTCTCGACGCAGATGCCGTTCGACCCGCAGCAGCAGAAACGTGCCCTGATGAAGGAGCGCGCGCCGTCCTTCAACCTCGTGGGGCCGCCCCCTGTCGGACCATACGTTGATTACAGCGGCGCAGCCGGCCCTTATTACAATGAAATATTCGCGCACATTGCCTGGCGGATCGCCGATGCCTGCCGTTCAGAGGGGAAACACGAGAGCGCCTACAGCTGGTTCAGATTCATCTATGATCCAAGCGGCGAGAATGATCCGCCGGCCAATCCGCCGGCGCGGCGCGTGTGGCAATTTGCACGCTATCGCACCGAGGACTACCAGACGCTCCGCGATTACCTTGACAACCCGGCACAGCTGGAGGCGTATCGCAGAGATCCCTTCAATCCGTTTGTGATTGGTCGGCTGCGTCCCGGCACTCAGGAAAAAGCCGTTCTGATGCAGAGCGTCGGTAACGTCCTGGAATGGGCCGACTCGCTTTTCATGGAGTTCACATCGGAATCGATCGATGAAGCGGCGATGCTCTATCGTCTCGCTTCAGACATGCTCGGCCCGAGGCCGGTCAACGTCGGAAGTTGCACAGACTTGAAATCCAACAAACCGGTGACCTACGCAGCGCTGGCTCCGCAGCTCCGCGCAGGACACGAATTCGTTCTTGAGCTGGAAAACCTGTGGGCGGTACCGGCCCACCCGGACCTGACCGATCTGGTGCAGGGCGCAACGCGGATCGCAAGCGCATCGAACCCGGCACTGGTTATGGCAGGGGCTCTGGCCGGACCGGCGGCAAACGACAACGCTTTGAGCCGTCCTCTTGGATGGCAGTCTGCCCAACCCGCAATGTGGCAGATGTCCAAGGCGACGCCCCTCTCAACCCTCAAGCTCGGCATGCGGATGGGTGACGGCACGCGATCCCCGACTGTCGGACCGCCAGCCGGCGGCTCGCTCGGCGTGTCGCCCGATCCATTCGGCCCACCCGGTACCGAGCCATGGGTGGGCGGAGACTTGATGCCAGGAGGGCGGGTGGCCCCCGCCGGGGTCGTCGTCGATCCCGGTGATTGGACCAAGCCGCTGTCCAACGGCAGGCCGACGCCCAATGCGCAGCCCTGGCAGATGCTCGACACCGCGCTGGCATTTTGTATTCCGGACGATGACGAGCTGATCGCGCTGTGGGACAGGGTCGAGCAGCGGCGCTATCAGATCGAGCACTGTGAGGACATCACCGGCGCCAAGCGTATGCCCGATCTGTTCGGCCCGCCAATTGACCCGCGGTTATTGATGAAGATCAAGGCCGAGGGACTGACGCTCGATCAGGTCCTAAACGTCACCTCGGGCAGTTTACCGCCCCATCGTTTCCCGGTCCTGCTGGGCAAGGCACGGGAATACCTCGGGGTAGTTCAAAATCTGGGTTCAGCGCTGCTAAGCGCGTTGGAGAAGCGGGACAACGAGGCGCTGAACAAGCTGCGGACGGTTCATGAGCAGCACCTCCTCAAGATGCGCGTGCCAGTCCTCAACTTCGAGCTCCAGAACGCGCAGCAGACGCTCACAGCCTTGCAGCTGCAGCGGGACGCGGCGCAATACCGTCACGACTATTACATGGGTCTTTCGCAGGCTGGCCTGAATGCCTGGGAGCAGGCGCAGCAGGCTGCGAGTCAGCGAGGACACGTGCTGCTTGAAGTAGCGGGAACCATCGACATTATCGCCAGTGTTCTCTCTTTGCTGCCTCAGTTTGGCGCGCCGACCGCGGATAAATGGGGCGGGCTCGAGCTCGGCAACGCGGCGCGAAGCATTTCCGGGGCGCTCAGGATTCAGGCCGATCAAGAGAATTTTTTTGCGCAGTCGGCGGGTACCCAATCGGCATTCCAGCGCCGCGATGACGAGTGGCGGTATCAGGCCGCCCTCGCTCGGCGCGAGGTCAATCAGCTCGCCAGGCAGATCACGGCTGCCGATCTCCGCGTCCAGATCGCACAAGGCAATCTCGACGCGCACAATACACAGATTTCCCAGACCGAAGAGATATTTCAGTTCTATCAGGATCGTTTCAGCAATCTCGGCTTCTACAATCTGCTCGCCAGATCGGTGCAGCGGCTTTACCGCAGCGCCTTCAACTCGGCCTATGCCATGGCGCAGCTCGCTGATCAGGCATACCGCTTCGCGCGGCTCGACGACGCCGAACCGCATCTGACCGCAGCTTATTGGAATGCCGATACCGGCGGGCTGCTCGCTGGCGAGCTTCTGCTGCTGGATCTGCAGTCGCTCGAACGCGCCTACCTTGAGAGCGACCAACGACCGAACGAAATCGAGCAATCCTTCTCGCTGGCGCAATTCGCTCCCGATGCCCTGCTCCGGTTGCGCGAGACCGGCGAATGCTACTTCGACCTGCCGGAGTTTTTCTTCGATCTGTTCTATCCAGGCCATTACCGCCGGCGGATCAAAGCGGTCAGGATCACGCTTCCCTGCGTGGTTGGCCCTTATACCAATGCCAGCGCTACCCTGCGCCTGCTGAATAGCACTATTCGGATGAACCCCGACGACGCCAAGCCCGTTCCAGCTCCGTCCCCGCACCAGGTCGCGATCGCGGCGAGCAGCGGTCAGAACGATGCTGGCCTGTTCGAATTCTCGTTCCGGGACGAACTCCACCTGCCGTGCGAGGGTGGTGGGGCGATAAGCAGCTGGCGGTTGAGCCTTCCCAGATCTTTCCAGATGTTCAATTACGAGACCATAACGGATGCAGTCTTGCGGATCAGCTACACCGCATTGAGCGATGAGGGGCTCCGCGACTTGGTCGAGGGCCGGCAGGCGGATCTCAGCCGCGCGGTCGCTACCAAGCTTGCCGGGCAGCAGCTGCAATGCGTGATCGGCCTCCGTCAGGACTTGCCCGCAGTGTTCGCGAAACTGAACAGCACCGTGGTCGGCACCGATCTGCAGTTCGACACCGGCCCCAGGCTGCCGTGGTTCGTGAATAACCGAACCATCACGATTTCTTGGCTGCGCGTTGTGCTGCGCACACCCCCACCAGTACCGCACCGACCCCCATCCTCCTGCTCGACGGCACGACCGCGAAGGACTTCTCGCCCGACGATCGTGGCTTGGTCCCTGGGACGCCCTCCACCAGCGGTGCTGTGGTCCCGCCAAACTATACGTTGTTCGCCTCTCCAAACCTTTCCGGCACCCTGAGCGGCTGGTTCGCTCAATCCTCCCATACCGTCCGGCTCGTCGATGCCGGCAATCTCAAAATCGCCCCCGCTGGATCCGGCCGGGGTCTTGGATATCCTGATCGATATTGGTTACACGGTGGGATCGCCGCGTAGTAGCAACTGAATGCGGGGAAAGCATCCTAGCGATACAACTTAGGCGGCAGACAGCAGAACTCAGGCTGCCCTGTTCTCTTCGGCGGACCCCAGGAGCCGGAAAATAATGGCCCGCTCGGGAAGACCTACGAACCTCGGTGGCGCTTCTGGCTAGTCTCAGCTAGGGCCTTAAAGCTCGGTAGAACAACAACAAATGTCAGCGGCCGGTCCCCTGTTTGAAGCAGTTGCCGGGAACGAATGAAGCGCGCCCCCGCTACCAAATTCATAAACGATCACAAGTACATGCTGGCAGGCCAGATGGGCCATTGCAACGAACTATCGTTAACCGGAACCGCTTCGCGAATAATAGAGGACAGCGTCTCCTCCGAATTGAATAGAGGAGTTTTCATCTTGTGCTTTGCGATGCGTTGGAAGCCACGCCGAATAGCTTACGACGAGATGATGCGCGCGACCATGCAACGTCCAGTTTGTCGGGGCAGTGGCAGCGCCGGAGCCGTCGTCAGCCTGTATGCGGACCCGGCGAGCGCAGCGCACATCGGTTGGATCGATCGCATCGTGGCCATCCAGCGCCTGATGAACGGTATCTTTGGCAAGCTGCTTGACTCCGAGGTGCTGAAGGCGCTCTTGCAGAAATCCAACATCTACATCCGTGACGACTCGGGGATTAAAGGGGGCAAATTGTGATTAAAAAGTTTTCGAAGGAGCGATACGGCCTCCCATATCTGGTCTCAGAACCTGCGGTCGGTCTTGAACGGTGGCCGCTGCTCTGTTTTCTGCACGGTCGGGGCGAGGCAGCCCCTGTGGACATCGAAGCGGCACTCACTCGCCATGGACCACTGAAAGATAGCAGTTCAGCCCAGGTGACCAAATTCATCGTTATAGCACCTCAGTTGCAGAGCCCGGGTGGGGATGTGTGGCTGAGGTATGCTGATGCTCTCCAGAAAATGGTGCAGGCGTTGCCAAACGTAGATCCCAGCCGAAGATATTTGACCGGTTTTAGCTTTGGCGGCGACGGAGTGCTAGACATCGCGCCTCAGCAAGTGGGCTTCTGGGCGGCACTCTGGGCGGTCGATCCCACACGAGGCCCGCAGGCCCCCGCGCCTCAGCCCATTTGGCTCTCGGCGGGAGAATGTGCTCGTCCTCACGAAGCAGCGTTTAGGCGGGTCTTGGACACGAAGCCACGAAGTGGCGGTGAAGCCGCCAACTTCGTCTATGAGGATCGGCACCTTAAGCACGTTGCGACGGCGGCCGCTGCCTATGCGGACGATAAGCCCTATAAGTGGCTGCTGAGCAAACGTCTCGAATGAGCTAGCCGCATGCTCTTGCGTTGAACCTTGCTCGTCACGGTCCTTGGGCCTCATTGCCGTCGATATCGAGAACGCGCAGCCTGTTGTGTGTCCCGAAAATTGGATTCCACGCTGCCAAGCCACGGCCACAACTGAATGTTTGAGCTTCCCACCGTCGCAACAAGAGCAGTCGCCGTTAACACCCAGATCCTTGGCAGCGTCATCGCTGCGCACCCGTTGGGCGAGTTCATCGTCAAATTCTTTTATCCGCTGGTCGATGCTCCGCCACTCCTTACGCGGCCACGCAATCAATACGGATAAGGTTTCCGGTACACACAACGGAGCATCAGGCGCGAGTGACGGTTACCAGCGGCGATACGGGAGCGTCAGGTCGTACAGAAATGAGTTCAAGTTCTGGAGGCTTTCAAGATCGTATCCGCTAGGCTTATAAGCGAGCGCCTGGCTGACACTATCGACCTGGTCGGAGTATTTCGATTCGGGGAAGCTCAGCAGTTCTTCAAGGAAGAGCCGAAGCCACGGTGCTGTCTTCGGAAACCAGACCCGCCCTTGCTCGAACTTCGCCTGCTGTAAAAACAGCCGGACCTGCTTGTCGTGGTCGGGCTTTATCAGGCGCACGCCCGATAGGCATTTGCGCCTAATCTCTTCAGCGAGCGCGGTGCCGGTCGTTGCATCCTCGATCAGGATATGACGAGGCTTGTACTGCTCTGCGAGCGCCAATCCCATATCGCGCAGGGCCGGGTAGGTCAGTCGTTGCCGGAGGACGTGTAGCAGGTAGTAATTGCGATCGTGAACGAGCCAGGTCGTGCAGCAGCTGTACGAATTCAGGAGGCCCTGTTTCGCCGCGGTATCCCAGCTTTGGAGGACGTAGGAGCGGCTGTCGCGCTCCGGCAAAGCGGTATAGTAACGAAACCATTCCGATGGCAGTAAGGCGCCTTTGAGCGGCACGGGCCGCTGCAGGTACTGGGCAGAGAAATTCGGATGGCCCATTTCCCGCCGCAACATTTGTAGGGTTTCTCGGCTTTCAAACGCGGGGTGAAGGACCTCGTCGACCTGCCGGTCGTAATATCGCCCGCGGCCGAGAGGGACCTGCTGCGGTACCTCGGCAATCGCCGGCAATTCGAAGTGTGTCCAATTCTCGGACTCTCGCAGCAGGTAGCCTGACAGGTCGTCCTGGTGAACTCGCTGCATGACCACGATCATGACGGCTGTTTCCTTGTTATCGAGCCTCGACACCAATGTGTTGCTGAACCACTGATTGACCGCTTCACGCTTCACATCGGACAAGGCATCGATCGGCTTGAGCGGGTCGTCGATAATAAAAAAATCACCGCCCATGCCGGTCATTGCACCCATGACGGAGGTCCACCGCCGGAACCCGCGCTCGGTCGTGTACACGTCGTCGTCAACGATGCGCTTGATCCGCATGCGCGGAAAAATCCGCTGGTACCAATCTGACTGGACAATCGCCTTGAACTGCGCGGAATGCTCAGCGGCGAGCTCTGAGCCATAGCTGATGGAAAAAATCCTTTTGCGCGGGTCATGGCCCAGCACGAAGGCGCTAAAGGCGACATTGAAGGTTAGCGACTTCAGATTCCGTGGCGGCATATTGGCGATTAGCCGCTGGACTTTACCCTGTTTGACCAGCTCAAGTTGATGCGCCATGGCATCGATGTGCCAGTTATCAAAGAAAATTGCACCGGGGTTCACGGTCAGAAAGCACCGATGCAAAAACAGGTCGAATCGGAGCCGAAGCGCGGCATCCAATTCCCGAAGGGCACGATCGTCCATGGATCATTCCTCCTCAATTTCACGCCTGATTTTTTCGCATAGAGCGTCGTAAACGTGCTGGTCTTCTGCGGTCGTGACGGCGATCGCGCCCGCGCTGCTGTCGGTGGCGTCGTCATAGCGCTTGAAAGCGAAAGCCATTGCCTTGGCGTCACCGGCGAGGCCCTTCTGGATGGCCTTCCACAACATGGCCTCCTGCGCCGATAGCTTTTTCGGATCAGGAATTTTGCGACCTAACCGACCTTCCATCAGCCCGATGATGATGGTCTTCTTGTTCTTGCTGCCTTTCGCCCGGCCTTTCGGATTTCCGGATTGGCCCTTTCGCCAGGCATACTTTTTGGGGGGCCTCTTGAATCCAATCTCCGGATTGCCAGCCGGCGGCTCATTTCTCCGCGGGGTGCCGAGCGCCCTACCTTTGTTCCCGTCGGATGGGCTGCGCTTCTTCGGTGGCCGTTTCACGTTGTCCTCCGGCCCGAGCGGCGCGCGGTGGCAACCTCGTCGAAGATCTTGCCGGTCCCCTCCAGCACCGCGTCTCGTTTTGTTGCCGACTGCCAACGCCGGACGGCGGCGTCGACGTAAAGCGGGTCGATCTCAATCCCGTAGGCTCGGCGGCCGATACGCTGCGCGGCCTGGATTGTCGTCCCGACGCCCATGAAGGGGTCCAGCACGATGTCGCCTCGACGGGAACAGTCCCGCATGGCGTCGGCGACCAGCGCAACTGGCTTCACGGTCGGATGCGCTGCAAGATCTGGCATCCGGCCCGATCGGAAGCTGTTGGCACCCGGGTAGGTCCAAACGTTCGAGCGGTTGCGGCCATGGCGGCCAAGCTCGACATTGTTGAGGTGCGGTCCGGAACCGGACTTGTAGACGAAAATCAGCTCATGTTGGGAGCGATATAGCGAGCCCTGACCGGGATTTGTCTTGGACCAAACGACTAGATTCTTCAGCTCGCTAAAGATGCGGTCTCCGGCGTCGAGCAGCTCGCGCATGTGCCGCCAGTCCATGCAGATGTAATGAAGCGCTCCGTCTATGGAGTGCTTCACGGCAGGGGTCAGAGCGTCGACCAGAAAATCGATGAACACCGCCGAAGGCATCTCGCCGGACGCCATTGCAAAATTGCGGTGCTTGGTGCGGCCACGCCCGACGGTTTTCGGGATTGACACGTTATAAGGCGGATCCGTGAACGTCATGGCAGCGCGTTCGCGCGGGATCAGCCTGCCATAATCGGCGTTCCGCGAATCGTCGCAGAGAAGACGATGACTATCGCCAAGCAGCCAGAGATCACCCTCTTGACCGCAGCGGTCGCAATCGGCGGCACATCATCGCCAGGCTGAGTTTCAGGATCGACCAGGTCGGCAAAAATGGCATCGATCTCGGCGGGCTCGAAACCCGTCAGTGCCAGATCTAACCCGATTTCGCCCAGCAATGACGACAATTCTTGAAGTTCGACGGCAAGGGCAGGCCGGTCATAGCCCGCTAGTTCGGCAATCTTGTTGTCGGCCAGCACGTACGCGCGTTTCTCTGCCTCAGAGAGACCGCGCAGAACAACGACGGGGACTTCATTGAGGCCCGCCTTCTCGGTCGCGAGCAAGCGGGCATGACCCGCCAAGGTCACGTCATTTTCGTCGATCAGGGGAGGGTTGGTGACGCCAAACTGCTTGATGCTTTTGACAAGCAGGTTGATCTGCTTTGCAGGATGCGCTCGAACTTTTTTCGGATGTGGCTTGAGTTCGCTGACCTTCCGATACTCAATCTGACGGCGTCGCATAATAGACTCCTCGCGAGCGGGGAGTCCTTACTAAGGGCAATCATGCGCCAACCAAAGCAAAGAAAAACGAGTTCGATTGAGGCGAAGATGTGGCAGCGCTAAACTAGACTAGCTTCGCGGTTTTCGGCCCCGGGTCTTCTGGATTCCTGCAATGTTGAGAGTTCTTTGAACCGCGGCCAGCGGGACTTGCTGGAAGGCGGGATTGCCTTCTCCGCGACTCAGGGATTGGATGTGTGCGTTGATGAACCGGCCAAGCTCCTTAATGTTTTTGATCTGCAAGGTGTGAAGCTTACTATAATCGACGCCGGCATATCCAACTTCGGGCACGTAATAGAGGCAGGTCTTTTCTTCTTTCAGAAAACAAACCGTCAGAAAAACAATTGCATGCTCAGTCTCGGTTAGTTCGAAGGGTAACGTCAACGTGTCAAATCTAACGGCATAGATGGACGTGCCGTCGCGCAAACTGACGTTTCCATCGCCATCGACCTCCGCGCCGTCCAGCTTCTCGAGAGTGAGGTAAATCTGAACGCCTCTCGTCGTCTTCGCCCAACAACCTTTTGAAATGGGGAATGCGATGATAATCTCGCCCTGTTCCCCATTCCCGGAACGATAGACCAGCGAAAAACGCAGGCTTGCCGGCTTGCGACGGTGCGCGGATCTGACCGCGGCTGCTTTCTAAAGGAAACCCAAGCTCGTCCAGCTTATTAAGCGCGTCTGAAATCGTTCGTATGATTGGACGGTACGATGCGTCTCGGGACTCTTGAAACAACCGTACGGCCGTCATGCAAAATCCAGAATCAATGGGCCATCTGGCACCCAAATGTATGGACCAATACTCAGTGCGCAATATTTGCCTAGCAGATCATCAACAGATTTTCTTGAGGGCTTAGCGGGATTTGAGGGCCTGCAAGATTCCTGCTAATCCCTGCAGAATGCGGATCCAGATCGCTGCTCCGACAACCAAAGGATCCCTGCTTTTTTATGGGGGGATTTCCCCGAGTTGAGCCCGCAGATAGGGGGCCTGCCAACTTTGGGAAAGAGCGGGTTGGCGCAAAAAATACGAAAATCCCTGTAGATTTCGCTGCAAACGGCAGTTTCCGGGTTGAAGAGACAGGTTCGCAATTCACTTCCTCTTGATCGAGAATCTTGCATACCGTGCCCTGGGCCAAACCACCACGCACTCCGATACGAACCGGCGTTTCCTGGTCTCTGACGAATAGTGCGGCACTTTGCGGGCGTTTCCGCGGGTTCACGTACCGAGTGTGCGGTCTCTGCCGCCGGTCGAGGTCGCGATAGCCTCGATTTTGGCTCCCGGTCTCTGGGCTCTCCAAACCCGTTCCTGGCGCCGGTCCGCCAGGATCAAATCGACAAACCGAGCATCGCGTATTGGCGCGACCACTCAGCAGGAGCATCGCGCAGGCGAGTGACGCCGATGCCGCGCGGCAG
>Ga0070699_100002126_pt1 | contig 17971 bp, 10 predicted proteins | sample KBSK1503metaG_FD_65473 | JGI IMG/M metagenome (GOLD analysis project Ga0070699, IMG submission 65473) | Corn, switchgrass and miscanthus rhizosphere microbial communities from Kellogg Biological Station, Michigan, USA - KBS K1-50-3 metaG | ecosystem: Host-associated > Plants > Roots >... | reverse complement strand
TGATCGATGTGAACCCTCGCGCCGCTGTCCTGCGCGAGCCGCACGGCCTCGGCCACGCCGGCCAGCTCGTTTTCCGCGGACGAGTATCGCAGGTGCAGGAAGACTGGTCGCTCGTAGCGCTTGGCGATCCTGGCGTATTCCAGCACTTCGGCGTAGGGGGCAGGCTGGTATTCGAGGCTGTGAGATACCCCGAGCGCCCCCTCGTCCAGATTCTTCTCCACCTGTCGCCGGCGCTCACGGAGATCTGCGGCGCGGCCGCGGATGGCAATGACGAAGGTCGAGACGCCGTAGTTGATCGCGTGGGGACGGCCCCCCACGGCGGCGTAGAAAGCGGCGCAATCGGCGCTGCCCCCGTGCATCTGCAGGGCGGTGGTCACTCCGTCGGAGACCTTGTACTTCTCGAAGATCGGGAAGGTCCTGGTCGGATTGGAGCCGTTGTCGGCCAGCACGTCGATGAACCCCGGGGCAAGCACCCTTCCTGAGATGTCCAGCACCTCCGGCGCTCGCAGGTCGGATCCGAAGCGGAGCCTCCCGCCAGCATCGATGCCGACGTCGCCGGTTTGCCAGGAGCCCCGGGCAAACCACCGGCCGCCCCGGAGCACCAGGGCCAGGTCCGGGGGCAGGGCTCGGCCGGGTCGTGGTTGCCCGAACCTCGCCCACCGGCCGGCGACGAGGGGTACCACCAGGCCAAGCAGGTGGCGGCGCTTCACGAGGTTTCCCATTCTGGGGTTGGGAAGGTCAAGTCTCGGCGGTTCATGGCTGCCACAATAGCCAGTGCTCGTCATTCGAGCATCAGGTAGGAGTCAAAGCGCCGTCAAATCTTGAGTTGGGGGCTGAATCGCCCCAGGGGGCCCCGGCTGAACGCTTGTAACTATTCCACATCGATGTGTGGAGGCTTCCTGATCCAGGTGCCCATTTACATGCCCGCCTTCCGCTTGGCGGTCAGATAGCGCTCCTGGAACTGGGGATCGGCGCGCCGCCAGGCGGATTCCACCGCCCGCCAGTGGGCTGTGGCGCTATCCTGGCGGCCAGCCTGCTCGAAGGCCTCCGCCAGCGCCTCGTGCAGCTCGGTCCGGCTCACGTAGGTGTTGCTGCCGTCGACGCCGCCCCGGATGGCGGGCTGCAGCACCGCGATGGCCTCGGCTGGACGGTGGAGCGCGATCAGGCTGCGCGCCATCATCAGATTGGTGCGGGTGTAGCCATCGGTGAGGGAATAGAGGGAACGCCGGAAGGCGTCGACGGCCTCGGCGTGACGGCCTTCCCGCTGCAGGAGGAGTCCGCGCAACACGTAGTGCAGCTTCTCGTCCCGTCCCCCATAGAAGCTGGTTGGGCCAAGCACCTCGAGCGAGTCGGCCAGACGGCGGACCACGGCGGTGTCTCCCGCTGCGGCGTGCGCCGTGCCCGCCAGGGTGAGCTGCCAGATCACGTTCCGGGCCCGGTACGCGGCTGGCGTTGTCCAGCGGGCCATCGTCGCCACGTTCTCCCGGTGCGCGCGGATGCTCACTTCGGGGCGCCCCATTTCGAGTCCGAGCAGGGCGTAGTCCACGGGAACCTGCCCCGGCTCGGGAAGCAACACGGCGGTGTTGGGAACTCGCTGCCGATGAATCAACGTGTCGGCTTCGCGGAGCCGACCCTGGTCCCGTAGGCTCAACAGAAGCAGCCACCAGGCGTCCGCCCGGATGTGCATGGTCTTGCTGGGAATCTCAGCAACCAGCTCGCGGTCGACTTGTTCGTAGTGGCCCCAGCGAATCAGATCCCGGTGCATCGAATAGCCGGACCAGTCACCGGCAGGGTCTGCCTGCTTGGTCCAGGCGTCTTCCGCGTCGGCCCGGCGACCCGCCCGGAGCAGCGGTTCGATGAGGTTGTTCCACGTCCCCGGTTCATTGGGCCGGATCGCGATCAGTCGTCGCGATACGCGTTCTGCCGCGGCCGTGGAATCCCACCAGAGGTATGTCTGTACCATCAGCGCGAGCGTCCGGCACACCCGGCAATACGGACCGGTGAGTGCGCCCGCGACGGAGTCGAGCGCAAACGCCCGCTGGTAGGCGGCGACCGAGCCGGCCCAGTCCCCTTGTTTGTGACGAACCCCGCCGAGCAGGATCTGTCCGTCGGGATCCTCGGGGTATTTGACGGTAAGGGTTTCCGCGAGGGCCACCCCGTAAGCAGTGGGTGCATAAATCGCTGCCACTGAGGCCTGGATCAGCAGGCGCTCCCGCTCGATCGCTCGCAGCGCCAGCCGGTTGACATGGGGCAGGATCTGGGTCTCAGCAGGCCCGTCGCCAAAGAAATTGCTGATGTGCCAGATGTAAAAGGCCGCCATGGCAAAGTTGGAATCGCGCGCCAGGGCTGCCTTCATCAGCCGCAGCGCCGCAGGCGAGTCGTACCCGTAATAGGCACGCAATCCCTCATCGAAGAGCGCGTAAGCCACCGGGGAGGAGGTGCGGATCTGGGCAGCCGTTCCGGTGGGCGGAGAGAGCTGAAAGTCCCGGGCGATCGCGGCAGTGGCGCTGTCCACCAGCGCATAGCGATCGGGGGCGCGCACCACGTAGCCCTTGCGCACGACTCCACGCGGGAACGCGACGCGCCGGAGGGATAACACCAATCCCCTCGGCTCGGTCGCCAATTCCCCCTCGATCACCTCGCTGGCCCCCGCGCGGCGGGCTGCGTCGCTCAGGGCCCCTGGCCCTGGATCGGGTCCGCGGGGCATGAGCTCGACCAGCCGAGAGTTGGCCACTACCTGCAGTCCTTCGATCCCGCCGAGGCTGGTCGCCAGCATGTCGCGGAGGATGGGACCCAGCCGAGTGGTGTCCGGAGATGTCTCGGTGCGAATCTCTCCTACGGCCAGGAAGGGCAGGGCCCCGGACGTCCGAGTCCCGGAGCCGCGTACGGCGAATCCCAGGGCCACCACCCCGACGAGCGCCGCCGCGGGCAGCAACCACCGCGCCGGCCGGTGTTTCTCCTGGCGGGAAGGATGCTCCGCAACCGAGGCGATCGCTTCTGGTGGCCTCGCCGAAGGTGGCGAGACCGGCGCCGGTGAGACTGGGTCGGCCACCGGAGCCGCGGCACGCAAGGACTGCTCGAGCTTCTGCACGGCGGCGTCGGGCTCCGCATTCAGCTCCCGAAGCACCGCTTCCCGGTGGACCCGCGCGAGAGCCAGCGCGCCGGACCGATCGCCGAGAGCGACCAGCGCACGGATGTGCCCGGCCGTGTACCGGGCGCTCAGCGGGTCGAGCTCGGTGAGGCGGTGCCACCACCGGACGGCGTCGGAGTGCTTGCCCCCTTCGTCGGTCAGCTTTGCCAGCCGCTCGAGCGTCCGCAGGGCCTCGTGGTGCAAGCCGGCCCGCTCCTCTTCGACCCAACGCTCGAACTCCGGCGCCCCGGGCAGGTAGAACCCCTCGAGAAACATTCCCGAGTAGAGCTTGCCCACGGTCTCCAGGTCTCCCGAGGCCGCGGCGTCCCTGAGATCGGCGATATCGCTGGAAAGGAAGGGATCTGTTCGCAGGTGGGTCGACCCCACGATCAGGTCGTGGCCGGCGCCCCGTCTCAGGCTGTAGAGCGTCTGGGAGAGAGTGTGCCGGGCCTGCTCCTCACCGGTCTCGGCCCAGAGGATCCCGATCACCCGATCCCGGGAGATCCCCTTCTTGCCCGCCGCGGCCACCAAGGCAAGCAGCCCCAGCGGCCTGGGCCCAAAGGTCGGTGCTTCACCTTCGATCCACAGCCCGCCGATGGTCCTGAGGCGCAAGGGTTTCCGCGGCCTTTGATGGCTGGTTGACCAGGTTTGATCCGGGTCTGACGATGGGACGTTAGGCTACCCCGCGATACTACGAATAAACAGGCCGCTTAGGCAAGCGAGGGGGCCTCATGGACCGTCTCATCGCAGTGATAGTCGGTGTTCTCGCGAGTCTGGGAGTGGGGGCCAGGCAACAGATGCTGTGGCAGGCCGACCTCCAGATCCGAAGCCTGACCATTTCGGAAGCCAACGGGAACCTCACCGCGCGCGTGGTCGTCGCGGCCGAGTTCGGGGAAGCACTAGGCGCGCGGGTCGAGGTGCTTCTGCCGGTCGGGGTCGGCATCGTGACCCTCGGCGCGGGCTGCGTGGCGGGTCCGAACGTCACCGGCATCAGCGCGCTCCGGGCCCGGGTGGAATGCACCCTCGGCAACATGCCAGCCCGCTCCAGTCGGGAGTTCTTCGTGGTCACCACGACCCCGCCCACCGGGGTGGCGCGGGGATTTGCGGTGGTGGCGATGAGCGACACGCCCGATCCCAAGCCAGCCAACAATTTTGCCGAGCGGGTCATTCCCCGCGATGACTGAGTCGAGCCCTCCCTCGCAAAGGATTCTCACCATGGATCGATTGGCCCGAAGGAATCTCGGACGCAGCGCTGGAGGAATGCTCCTCTCCGGAGCCATCGCCGTTGGCGTGCTGCCGGGGAGGGTGGGGGCACAGCCGACGCCGCCACGAGGGGTTGCCTATGCCGCCGGCTTCGTTCCGGGAAGCCGCACCATCTTCGATCTCGACCTGGCCGCTGAGATGGTCGGCGACTTCCCCAAGCGACTGAAGCTGCTCAAGGGGAATATGGAGCTGGTCATGAAGGACGGAGCGAAGATGCTCAAGGCCACCAGCGCGTCCGAGTTCCTCATCGCCCTGCCGGAGTTCCTGCCCCAGGACTTCACCGTCGAGTTCGCGCTGGTGCCGAAGCTCTGCTGCTCCGCGCCGGATCTTTCCTTCGAGGGAACCCGCACCGTCAACCAGGACATCGCCTCGGCCCACCTCCTCTGGCACGCCGGATCGGCGCTGTCAATCATCGGCGGGGCGACGGACAACTACGAGACGCCGATGCCGGAAGAGCTGAAAACCACGCTCCCGGGTGTGTTGACGCAGGTGGGCGTGAGCTTCGAGGGGAGCACTGTGAAGCTGTACACCAACGGACGGCGGCTCTACACCCTGGACCGCAAGTTTGCGCGCGGTCGAGTGCTGCGAGTGTTTCTCGGCGGCTCGGATGGGGCGGAGGGCACGGTCTATCTCGCCGGGCTCCGGATCGCGGCCAATTCGGCTCCGGTCACCGGATTCGCCAACGGCCCGGCCGGCTTCGTGCCGGGCACGCGGGTGCTCTACGATCTCAATGTGCCGCCGCCGCCTCCTCCGCCGCCGGGCCAGCCTCCCAAGCCGCGCCCGGGGATCCGCGTCCAAAAGGGAGCATGGGCGCCGGTGCAGAAGGACGGCCGGCGGATGTTCAAGGCCGCTAGACAGACGGAGCTTCTGGTCTCGTTGCTGGAGAAACTCCCGCAAGACTTCACGGTGGAGCTCGAGCTGGTTCCCAAGGAGTGCTGCCCCCCGCCGGATCTTACCCTCGAGGGCACCGCGGCCGTCGATCAGGGACCCCGCTCGGCGCACCTGCTGTGGCAGGCGGATGGCGCGGTGGCGGTAATCGGGGGAGGAGGCACGCAGGACAACTACGAGTCGCCGATGCCGGATGACTTCAAGGTGACAATGCCCGGTGCGCCGACCCACGTGGCCCTGAGTGTCGAAGGGAGCACGATCAAGCTGTACACCAACGGCCGGCGCCTGTACACGCTCACCGGACGCACCTTCGTGCGTGGCAAGGTCCTCCGGGTGTCTCTGGGTGCTCAGAACGACACTGACCAAGCGGTGTACCTGGCAGCGTTGCGCATCGCTACCAACTCACCGCCATGATCCATCCTTCGATGGGGGCCGCGACGGGCGGAGCCCAAAACCGCCACGTGGAATCGGTAAAGCAGTGACCGCAAACAATTCTCCTCGACCATGAGAGGGCGTTCAATGCGTTCCCCAACCATCATGCCGACTCCTTGGAACACTCGCCTTGCCGTTCTGCTCGGCGTTTCGGCTTTGCTCCCGAGCCCTGCCAACGGCCAGGCTGGTACCACGCTCTTCAGGCTTGATCTATCCACCACGCCGGTCGGCGAATTCCCGACTTCCATCAAGCAGACCCATGGCAGTATGTCCGTCGTATTGGTTGGTGGTGTGCCGATGCTCAAGGCCACAGCGGCCTCGGAGTTCGTGATCACGCTTCCCCAGGTGCTGCCGCAGGACTTCACCCTGGAGTTCGACCTGGTCCCCAAGATGGGTTCCAACCCCCAAGACCTCTCCTTCGAAGGAACCCCGACGATCAACCAGGGATCCGGCTCGGCGCACGTGCTCTGGCACGCAACGGGGTATCTGTCGGTGATCGGGGGTGGGGGAGACAACTACGAGTCGCCGATGCCCGAGAACTTGCGGGCAACGCTGCCGGGGGTGCTGACGCGGGTAGTGGCGGACTTCCAGGGGCCGACCATCAGGCTATACACCAATGGACAGCGGCACTTCACGCTGGACAAGCAATTTGCCCGAGGGCGGTTTCTGCGGGTGTTCCTAGGAGCCCAGGATGACGGGACGGAGGCGGTGTACCTAGCGGGGATGAGAATCGTGGCTGGTACAGGGGTCATTGCTGCGAATCCGCCTGCACCGCCGGGTCAGCCCGGCACTCCGCCTGCGCCACCACCTGGACAACCTGGTACTCCGCCTCCGCAGCCACCAGTACCCCAACCCCCAGTGCCCCAACCTCCGGCGCCTCAACCCCCAGCGCCCCAACCTCCGGCACCTCAACCTCCGGCGCCTCAACCCCCAGCGCCTCAGCCGCCTGCGCCGGTTGGTCCGCCGCCCGGCGGACCTGGTGGACCGCCGACCCCCACTCCGGTTCCGACGCCTCAGCCGCCGGTTGGTCCGGCCCCGGGCGGACCAGGTGGACGGCCCACGCCCACTCCAGTGACTCCGCCACCGCCGCCCGTCAATCCAAGCGCGATCCAAGTCGGGACCGGGATGAGCGACGTTACCGGCCCGATTGTGGAGGTGGGGATGATGGGATACGCAAACAAGGACCAGATCGACGGAGGTTTGCATACCAGATTGTGGGCGCGCGCTTTCGTATTCGCCGACGCAGGCGGACGTCGCGTGGCGTTCGTCAGCGTCGATCTTGCCATGCTCTTCAGCTCCGTAAAGCAAGGCGTGCTCCAGCGACTGGCTAGCATCCACGGGCCGAAGTACAACGATCAGAACGTCATGCTCGCGGCCACCCACACGCACTCGGGTCCTGCGGGATACTCCCATCATACGCTCTACAACCTGCCGGCTGCCGGCTTCGTCCGGGAGAACTACGACGCGATCGTGCAGGGTATCACGGATGCGATTCTCCAGGCTGACCTGATGTTGACGACCAATCCCGGCAACAGCGTCTCGATGGCCTTCGGTCCCATCGGTCCGCCGAGCAGCCCGCCGATCAGCGTGAATCGGTCGATCGACGCCTTCCGGTTGAACCCAGAGGTTCTGTCTCTTGCTCCCATCCCTACCCCTCCAGGGGGCGCGCTCGAACCGGGCAGCACCAGCTCCACGTATACCGAAATGACCGTGCTGGGGATTCGGCGAGGGAGCACCCCGGTCGGCGCCATTTCATGGTTCCCGCTTCACAATACGTCTTTCCCGCAAAGCAATGTGTTGGTGAGCTCCGACAACAAGGGCTTTGCGTCTTTTCTGTTCGAGCAAGCAAAGGGAACTATCGCGCCCTTCCAGAACCCCGGTGGGTTCGTGGCGGCATTCCCGAATGGTACCGAGGGCGATCAGTCTCCCAACATCGATACCACCACCTTGCCCGAGTGGACCGGGCCGGGAGGGCCTGACTACTTCAAGTCGGTGAAGGTGATCGGCGAGCTCCAGTCCAATGCCGCACAAGGTCTGTTCAATAGTCCTCAACCGACTGCGGTAACGGGCCAGATCGACTACCGGCACACGTTCGTGCTTATGCCGGGCATGAAGGTCGCCACGACCAAGCGGAATGGACTGGGAGCCGGCCCAGGAGGCGACCTCCTGTGTGTTGCCTCGTACGGCATGTCATTCGGCGCCGGCACCGAAGAGGGGCGAGCCCATCCCCAGCTTTCGGTTGAAGGCACGCCCATGACCGCCGCCGAACTTGCACTCAGGACGGCCGGAACCTTTGTGGCCCTCAACACACTGATACCGCTGCTTCCCCCGCAGATCAGCTCCGCGCTCCAACCGTTCGCCGCTCCTGGGGCGAGCGCCGCACTCACTGCGGTAATGAACGACCCTTGTCAGCTCCCAAAGCCAACTTTGATCCCGAGTGGGGCGCTGAAGTGGACCCCGGACATCCTGCCGTTCCAGTTGCTGCGCATCGGACCTGTGGCGATCGCCGGGATTCCCGGGGAGATGACCATTCAAGCCGGGCGCCGTCTGCACGCGCGTATTATGAACGCGCTGGCACCCATCGGCGTCCGGCGGGTTATTCTGACCGGTCTCGCCAACGAATACAGCGGTTACATCACGACGCCGGAAGAATACGATTCGCAACAGTACGAAGGTGCCTCGGTCATCTTCGGACGCCTGACCTTCGAGGCCTACCTGCAGATATTCGGCCAGCTCGCTGACGCGATGGCGGCTGGACTGCCCGTTCCGCCGGGAACTCCGCCCGTGCCCCTGAATCTGGCTCCACAGATTTCGTTGGTGGCTCCAGTGTCAGGAGATGGTCTCGGGAATATTGGTGAGACGTTTGGTACGGTCCTCCAGCAGCCGCCCGCGACGGCTTCGCGCGGTGCGCCCTTCCCGGTCCACGCCACGTTCCGGTCCGGCAATCCCCGAAACGACCTCCGGCGCAACGATACCTACATCCTGGTCGAGCATCAGGCAGCCAGCGGGTGGGTCCGGGTGGCCTGGGATGCCATGCCCGAGGTCCAGCTCTTGTGGGGGCGTTCGACCAATTGCGGGCCGGTGGCCGCACCAGTGCCCTGCGCGAAGGACGTTTCTCAGCTCGACGCGTACTGGTTCGTGCCATCGAACGCGGCGCCTGGGCAGTATCGCATCACAGTCTTCGGGAAATTCAAGAACGCCTCGAACGGCGTTCTCACATCCTATCAAAGCACCACTCGTACCTTCACTGTGCAATGATCCGTGACCAAGCAGAGCGACTTTGAGCGACTGGAGTTGATCTCATGATGAAGTTGGTGGGCCTCAGTGTCCTGGCTGTGTTCCTGGTAAGTGGGGCTGGCAGACCCCGCGCACGGCGAGGTTCTCATCCAGCGGGGAGATTGCCAGCCGGGATCGGCATCATTGCGCGAACCTACGACGTGCGGCTCGCCTTTGTCGGGTATACCGGCCTGGCCGAATCCCCGGACTGCTCGGCGATGGTGGACACTCTCGGCTACGACTCGCTCACCGGTACTCTGACGGGAATCGAAAACCCCGTGGAGCCCGACGAAAACGTGGCCTACACCGGGACACTGGGGCGGGCTACCAGGATCGACTATTGCCAGACCAGACCGGCCCCGACCAGCGATCAGGTCGCCTTGTGCCAGGCCAAGCTCACCGGGGCGGCTGCCATGGCCGTCGAGCTCACGGTGTTCGGAGAAGACGGCAAAGGCGCCTGGCTCAAGGCCACACCGGCTAAAGCTCCTGATTCGGTGACGGTGCAAGGCAACTGTCTCCAGGCCGACATGGACTCGATCAAGGTGGACTATCCCACGGGCGAGAGCGCGGGATCGCCGGACGGTCAACCGATTGCGGAGCCCGACACGCTCAAGTTTGCGATGCAGGGCGTGCGGAGGCTCCGCTTGGGCTACTTCCCACCTGATCGCCCTATAACAGCGTGGGGGCTTCGGGTGCTGCGGGTCACTCCATGAGCTGCTCATTACACCGGCGAGGAATCGAATGAGCGTCTACGCGCTCGCCCTGGGCGTATTCACCGCGGCCATGAGACAGGGCGGGGGATCGCCCGCCGGCCCAGCCCTCTTTGTGCTCGACCTCCGCGGTACGCCGCCCGGTGACGCCCCCGCGAGTCTCCGACTGCTCAAGGGGAACCTGGAGGTGGTGCTCCAGGGCGGGGTGCCAATGCTGAGAGCCACCACCCCGTCGGAGTTCCTGATCACGCTCCCTCAAGTGCTGCCGAGCGACTTTACGCTGGAGTTCGACCTGGTTCCCAAGGCGGGTTCGAATCCGCAAGATCTCTCCTTCGAGGGCACGTCGACGATCAACCAGGGAGCGGCTTCGGCGCATCTGCTCTGGCACGCGACCGGGTACCTGTCGGTGATCGGTGGTGGAGGCGACAACTACGAGACGCCAATGCCGGAGGACCTGAAGGCGAGCCTGCCGGGCGCATTGACGCACGTAGTGGCGGTAATTCAGGGGAACACGGTCAAGCTGTACACCAACGGGAGGCGCCATTACACGCTGGACAAGCGGTTTGCGCGCGGGCGGGTTTTGCGGGTGTTTCTGGGGGCCCAGGACGACGCAACGGAGGCGGTGTACCTGGCGGGGCTGAGAATCACAGCTGGAAGTGCAGGGGTTATCGCCGCGAATCCTACGCCGCCACCCGGACAACCGATACCGGCGCCTACACCTCCCACCCTGCCGCCGGCCCCGCCGGCCACAACCCAGACCCAGGCGGCGAGTGGAGGGGGGAATCGGGTCGTTCCGAATGTTGCGGTTGCGCAAGGGGCGGGCGGGCCGGTGGTGACGTGGGGATTCCTGGGTGGAGTGTCTTCTTATACCGTGAAGCGCTGGATGGTCAACAACGCGACCTGCTGCAACAACGCGTCCCCGACACTCAGCGGGCCTCCGTGGCAGGACACTCCGCTTGCCGTCGCCGGCACGTATGTGTATGAGGTGACGGCCAGCACGCCGGGATGGGTCGCGTCCGGACAGGCCCAATTCATCCAGTTCAAAACGGCCGGCCAGATCGCGACGGTCACGCCGCCGGCACCGCCCGCGGGTTCCCTGCCCGCAGCCCGCCCCTCCGCAACCGCCGGGGGAGTGACCCGGCCGGGGACGGCGACTTCACCGTCGCTGGCGCCTCCGACCAGCCTGATTGTCAGCGGAACTCCGGTGATGGCGAGCCTGTCCTGGCAGTCGCCGGCAGGTTGGACTCCGACTGGCTACACTGTGCTTCGCAAGACCGTGGGAACCTCAGTGAGCACACTGCTCACCACCTCAGCCATCTCCGCTACTCGGTTCGACGACCAATCTGGCTTTGTCGCTGGGGAGAGCTACGAATACGTCGTGACCGCTCTCAGCGGCAACCCGTTGGCATTCGGTACCGCCCAGGTCCAGCTCACTCCGCCCGCGCCGCAAAACGTGTCGAATCTGTTAGCTCAGCAGACAGGCAGCACGGTCACGCTCTCCTGGGCTGCCGTGCCGGGAGCCTCAACCTATTTGGTGACGGGTCCCGCCGCAGCATCTCAGCAAGTACCGGGAACGCAGAACCTCACCACGTACAGTAACCTTGCGGCGGGCACGTACACCTGGAGCGTCGGTGCGCTCTACAACCCCGGCGCTATCGCGACGCCGGCAGTGAGTTGGCCCTCGGTCACCTTCACGGTGCTCGATCCCAACCCCGTCCTCGCGGAGGGGAAGCTGTATAAGGAAGTCTCCCGTCCAGAGATCTATGTGTTGCATGACTTGAAGAAGATCCACGTACCAACGCCGGACGCACTGCGATTCATGGGCTACAGCTATGACGACGTCACGACCGTTATTGATGGGGGGCTCGTCGGGTACCGGCTATTCCAGTTTGCGTCTGGTTCACCGACCCCGGGATCGTTGCTGTTCCCCCCGAAGGATGTGTATCACCCGCTGCGAGGGATCCCAAATGCCACCCGCGTTATGACGCAGGGACTGGAAACCCAGGTGGGAGAACTTCGCGGCTGGTTGTGGTGGAAAGAGAAGATGGACGGCGGATGTGGCAGTAGCCCCAAGGTTGACGACGATTTTGGAGATGTGAAGTACGGGCTCGAGCTCGATTCCGAATGGGCTTTGCGCCAGGGAATCAACCTGCACGACATCCTTTGGGTCGGCAACGTGCGCGTAGGAGGATCGATCCAGGAGCCGGGGTCCAGGCCCAGGTCGTTGATGTCGATGCCCATCATCCAGATCGAGCTCAACTCGTTTACCTGGAAGGGCCGTTACCCCTGGTCTGCCGTTCCGCAAAGGCCGGCCGATTGGCAAAGCGCCAAGTCTTGTCCGGAAGGCACCCGCTATTTCCCGTTCGACCCTGATCTTCCAAACGTTAATCTCAGCCTGGTACCGGAGATCGGCCCCGAGGCCACCCGTGGACCATACGTGCGTATCGTCGGTGCGTTGGTGACAGACAGCCCACACACCTACGACCTGTGGGATGCAGGCACGGCGTGGTCTCGGTATTACGCGTGGGCTGGTGCAACAGGCGAGCAGGAATGGAATGGAGCCGCGCTAGACTGGTCCCCTGGCCTCGATCCCTACACGGACCCGAGGCACGTCGCCCGATGGACCGAGGTACACCCTCCCGACCTGATTGAGCCCGTCACCAGGGATCCAAACTTGCCCATGGTGACGCTCAAAGCCGTTGCGCTTGTGGCGCGGCCAACACAATGCGAAGCAGCAATTCTGGGCGTCGTGCCCGAGGCACCCCGTCCCTCACCGAGTTCCGTGATCGGATGGGAAGAGTTGCGGGGTCCCGAGACTTTCTGGCCGCTCGGTGAGAACGCCCAGAACGGCTCGTGGGTCACCGATCTCGGGAACGCCATCCTCGTCAACGCCTCGGTCTGTGGCGGTGGCGTGGGCAAATCACCAGGCCGGTTCAAGGCCTTCTACCGCGTGTGGTGGAAGTAGCTTGCCGCTCTCGCGCTCACGCTGGTTTCGAGTCATCCCTTTGTGGCTGCGGGTGGTCACATCCTTGCTCGTCTGTCTGACCCTTCTCCTGCCGAGCGCGGCTGGGGCACAGGAACGGCAGGAATTTGGTGCGGCGACCTTTGTCGCTCCGGTCGGGTGGACCCTCGATAACCAACCCCGCCTGAAGGTATTCTCGCGGGTCGAGGGTCAGACTCGTTGCATGCTGGTCGTGTCCCTGGAGGAACCCTCGCCGCCCGGGCTCGAGGCGGCATTCGCAGCGGCCTGGCGCGCAATCTTCTCCGGCCCCTATAGAAATGCGACGCAACCGGAGAGCGCTGAGCGAACCTCCCCCGGCGGCTCCCGGTACGCATTCGGCGAAGGTGCCCTTGAGGACGCCAACGGCAACCGGCTGGTCGCCCGTCTGAATGTGTTTCCGCTCGGGGCGAAGAGTCAGTGGATCGTGCTGATCGCGAACGGGTCGCAGGGGCTCGCCGCCTGCCGGCCGGATTGGGAGGCATTCTCCGCGTCGTTGCGATTCCGGGCGGTAGCGGCTGACGCGGCGCCGTCCGGGGAGCCTCCTGTCGCGTCACCGCCAGAGGAGCGCCAGGTTCCGGGTAGCGGGGGAGAAACCGCAACGGGCTCGGCTCAACAGTTCGGAAACATCAGCTTCGTGGCGCCGGTGGGGTGGACGGTCCGTCGCATGAACGATCTGGTGCAACTCTCGGCCAATGATACCCGAGGCCCGGAGAAACTGGAGGTACTCCTGCTGCCGGGTCGCGCGTCCACCGCGACGCTCGAGCAGGAGTTGGAGGCCACCTGGTGGGAAGTCCGGTCGCTGCTCAAGGCGGAACCGATGCGGAATGTCAGCGGGCGAAACTACGACCTGGATGAAGCAGGCCGAAGCCTCGCGGGCGTCGAGTACTTGAGAGGGAACGGCGGGATGCGGACCGGCAGCCCCGAATGGGATGTGTCGGTCTACGTGCTTCGCGCCGCGGATCGGGTCGAGCGAGTGGCGGTGGTTGCCCGCGCGTTCACCGAAAACCTCTCCAGGGTCACCACCGCGAACAATCCACGATTCTCGAGAGAGATCCGCCAGCTGGTGTTCCGGATGAAGTTCGCCAACCAGCCCGAGCGACTGCTGGCTCCCGCCCGACTCCAACCTGGGGGAATCGTCGGGGTCTGGGCCGGGCTCGGGATGTCCTTCGGGAGAATCAAGACCGAGCTTGCCGTGTTCTTCGACAACGGTCTGGCCTACTTCGGGCCGACGCTTCCCCTCGAGGGGCTAGACGAGATTGATCCAGTGGTCGAGCAGCCTACGCACCGGCGGGACTGGGGCAGCTACACCTGGAACGGGAGTGCCGGCGTGCTCACCATGCCCTATGGCACGATTCCGCTTCGCAGCACCGGGACTGGTTTGGAGCTCACCACCAACCGGACGCCACACCGCTACATCAGGCTGGTGCTGCCCTTGAATGCGCGACTCGACGGTACGTGGTGCTTTGACGGCGGGAGTTGCCTGCGCTTTACACCGGAAGGGCGTTTCGAGGACGCCGGCGCCGTGCGGGTCGCCGAGCATTCCTTGTATGCGTGGCCCCAAGCGCCGCCGGGAGGTGCAGGCAAGTACTTGTTGCGCGATCACACGCTCTATCTGGTGTACGACGGTGGCCCGGAGCTTCGAATCGCGTTCCCGGGAATCGAGGACGGCCGCACCAGCTCGCCAAACGAGCTCCGGCTCGGCTGGAATGCCGACCTGTTGACTCGACGTTAGCGTCAACCGCGGGAGCTCCAATGTCCCGGAGCCCGTGGCGGGTCAACGCGCCGTCTCCTATGGTCCGGCTTTCTGCTTCGCGCTGAGATAACGTTCGCGGAATTGCGGATCGGCTCGGCGCCAGGCAGCTTCCACCGCCCGCCAGTGTACCATCGCGCTATCCGGCTGCCCAGCCTGCTCGAAGGCCTGGGCCAGCACCTCGTGCAGCTCGGTGCGGCTGGTGTACGTGTTGCTGCCGTCCACCCCGCCACGGATAGCCGGGCGAACCACCGCGATAGCCTCGGCGGGGCGGTGCAGCTCGAGCAGGCTCCGCGCCATCATGAGGTTGATGCGGGTATAGCCGTCGGTGAGCGAAAAGAGCGAGCGCCGGAACGCGTCCACCGCGTCGCCGTGGCGACCCTGCCGCTGGAACAGTAGGCCGCGAAGAAAATAGTGCAGCTTGGCGTCCCGGCCGAACTGGCTGGTCGGGCCGAGCGCCTCCACCGAGTCGGCGAGCCGACGGACGACCGCGGTGTCCCCGACGGCGGCGTGCACGGTGCCCGCCAGGGTAAGGAACCAGACGAGATACCGGTTGCGGACTCCCGGCGGGTCGTTGGAGCGGGCGGTGCGTTCGGCATCGTGTCGTATGGAGCGGATCGAGACCTCGGGATGTCCCCTCTCCATGGCGATCATCATGGCGTCATTGGGCTGGTCCGCGGGCGAATCGCCTTTGGCCAGGTTAGCCGCGCGCCACACCACTCTCACGCTGTCGGCTTCCCGCAGGCGGCCCTGATCGCGGAGGCTCAAGCTCAACAGCCACCACGCTTCCGAGCGGGTCCCCTCGTTACCGATCTCGGCATCCTGGTGAAGTGCCCGGTCGACTGCTTCATAGCGGCCCCAGCGAATGTCGTCGCGATAAAAGTAGAAAGCATTGCGCGAAGCAGCGGGCCCCTCGGGGTGGGCCTTGTCCCACGCCGCCACGGCTTCCTGGCGCCGCCTCTGGCGGAGTAACCCCTCTACCAGGTTTTCCCAGTGGTACGGCTCGCCGGGCCGTAGCGCGATCAGTCTGCGGGCGGTTCGCTCTGCCGCCGCCGCGGAGTCCCACCACGTGTATGCTCGTCCCATTCCATACAGTGCGGTGCAGACCCGGCAGTAGGGTCCTCGCAGGGCCCCGGCGGCGGAATCGAGCACCACTGCGCGCTCGTAGGACTGACGGGCAGCGGCCCAGTTGCCCGCGCGCTCTTCGATATTGCCGAGCAGTATGTGGCCCTCGGGATCGCTGGGGTACTTGACCGTGAGGGTTTCTGCGATCGCGAGGGCCTGATGGAGCGGAGCGTCCACCTCGGCGATGGAGCCCTGGATCAGCAGGCGCTCGCGGTCGATCGTGCGAGTGGCGAGCTGCTTCGCGCGGGCCATCCCCGCACTGATCGTGGACCCGTCGGAATAGTCCCGGCTGAGCTTCCACACGTAGTAGGCGGCCATCGCGAAGCCGGAGTCGCGCTCGAGGGCGGCATTCATCAAGCGATAGGCGGCGGGGCCATCGTATCCGTAATTGGCGCGGAGTCCTTCCTCATAGAGCGCATAGGCGACCGGCGAGGAAGTGCGGATCTCGGTGACCGCAGCCGACGGCGGAATCAGCCGGAGGTCCCGCGCGATGGCTGCGGTGGCGCTGTCCACCACTGCATTGCGGTCCCGTGCGCGGATCAGGTACCCCTTGCGTACCACACCGCTCCCGAGCGAGACGCGGCGCAGCGACAACAGCCAGCCGCCGTTTTCCGCCGTGATCTCACCTTCGAGGACCTCGGTCGCGCCCGCGCGGCGAGCTGCGTCATTGATTGCGGCTGGAACGCCGCCGGCGCGGCGGGGCATCAACTCGACCAGGCGCGAGTTTGCCACCACTTGCAGCCCTTCGATACCCCCCAGGCTGGTTGCCAGCATGTCGCGGAGAATGGATCGGAGACTCGCGCTATCCGCCGCGGCTTCGGTGTGGATCTCCCCCACGGCGAGAAAGGGCAGGGCGGCAGTTGAGCTCTTGCCGAATCCGCGCAGCACCAGTCCCAGCGCCGCGAGGGCAAGCACGGAAGCGGGGACCAGCCAGCGAGCCCGGACGGTAGGGATTTTCGGCCGCGCCGGCCGGCTTTCCGGTTCGGCGGTGGGGTGGGGCGTGGGCTCCGGCACCACGGGGGCAGCCGGGGGTACTTCGACCCGCGGGAGGGCCGTCCGCAGCGCGGCCTCGAGCTGGCGCACCGCGGGATCCGGCGCGGCGTTCAGCTCCCGATCCACTACCTCGCGGTAGGATCGCGCCCGCGCGAGGGCGCCCGAAGGATCCCCCGCTGCGACCAGCGCCCGCATGTGTCCCAGGGCATAGGGTGCGCTGAGCGGGTCGAGCTCGCCGAGCCGCTGCCACCAGCGCACCGCCTCCGGGAGATTCCGATCCTCGTCCGCCCGCTTGGCGACTCGTTCGATCGCGCGCAGCACGACTCGCTCGAGAGCGGCGCGCTCTTCTTCTACCCAGCGCTCGAATTCGGGAGCCCCCGGCAGGTAGTAACCGTCGAGAAACTTTCCGGTATAGAGGGCGGCCGCGGTTTCGAGGTCTCCGTTCTCGAGCGCCTGCCGCAACTCCGCGACGTCGCTCCGCAATGCAGGATCCAGGCGAAGCTGGGTGCCCGCCGCGATCAGCTCGCAACCTGCGGTCCTGCGCAAGCTGTAGAGCGTCTGGGAGAGGGTGTGTCTCGCCTGCTCCTCGCCGGTCTCGGGCCAGAGGATTCCGACGACCCGGTCCCGGGAGATCCCCTTCTTTCCGGCGGCCGCCACCAGGGCAAGCAGCCCCAGCGGCCGGGGCCCAAGGGACGCGGACCCCGGAATGCCTTCGAGCCACAACCCGCCGATGGTTCTTAGCCGCAAGGATTTCCGAGGTTTTGATGAACGGTGATGAGCCTTGATCGCAACCTGACGAGGCCCGGCTAGACTAGATGCGATTCTACGAAGCAATCGCCCGATTCGGCAAGCGCGAGGTGTCTTATGGAAGGTTTCATGGTCCTGCTGCTGCTGCTCGCCGGCCTCGGTCCGGTCACCCGACAGCGCGTTCTCTGGCAAGCCGACTTGCAAATTCGGAGCCTCAAAGTCTCCCAGGAAAAGGGGGGTCTAAGAGCCGTGGTTGTCGTGGCCACGGAGGTTGGCGAGGCGCTGGACGCCCGGGTCGAAGTGCTGCTTCCGGTTGGGGTCGGGATCGTGACGCTCGGACCGGGCTGCGTTGCCGGTCCGAACGTGACCGGCATCAGCGTGCTCCGGGCCCGGGTGGAGTGCAGCCTTGGGAACCTCCCGGCGCGCTCCAGCCGCGAGCTTTTCGTGGTCACCACGACGCCGCCGAGCGGCGTCAGCCGCGGGTTCGGCGTGGTGGCGATGAGCGACACGCCCGACCCCAAGCCCGGCAATAACTTCTCGGAACGCGCGCTCCCCTAGAGAGGGTTTGACGGGGATGAGCCCATTTGCCGGGGATCACCTACCTGAACTTCAGGTTCCACCTCGCGACCACGTGATACGGCACGTCGGTTCCATCG
>Ga0070699_100002124_pt1 | contig 17975 bp, 16 predicted proteins | sample KBSK1503metaG_FD_65473 | JGI IMG/M metagenome (GOLD analysis project Ga0070699, IMG submission 65473) | Corn, switchgrass and miscanthus rhizosphere microbial communities from Kellogg Biological Station, Michigan, USA - KBS K1-50-3 metaG | ecosystem: Host-associated > Plants > Roots >... | reverse complement strand
CCGGTCGATCGGCCTATTCAAGTGGCACCCCCCGCTGATCTTGCGCCATAGCGGTGTTACCCGATCCTGCCAGCGAACCACGCTCGGATCAGGCGAGCGCCCATGCTCGATTAAGATCAGCCGGCCGGTGGGTCGGAGCACCCGTCGCACCTCGCGGAGCGCGGACGCCGCATCCGGGATCGAGCAGAGAGTCCACGTCGTCACGACGCTATCCACCGTGCCGTCCCCAAGGGGGATTGCCTCAGCCGGATGCTGGAGCAATTCCACCGGAAAGGCCGCCCGTTCCGCCCGTTGCCTTGCCATCCGGAGGAGCTCCGCCGACGGATCAAGGGCATGCAACTTCCGCACCCCGCTGCCGTAGATGGGAATGTTCAGCCCCGAACCCACCCCGATCTCCAGAACCTCGCCGCTGGCCTGGGGCACCAAGCGGACACGTTCCGCTTGTGCCGCCTTGTTCTTCATGGCGAGCTCGATGAGGGTCGGCAGAACGTACTTGCGGTAGAAGCCCATGTCTCCCTATCGAAGCGAAGCTTCGTAGCTCTCCCGAATATCGGCCTCAGTCACCGGGTACGCCGGCACGACATCGCCATCAACATTGCGCCGGACCGCGCCCACTTCGATCGCTCGGTCCTCAGCCCTCGCCTGCTCGTCCTTCGACCATCCACGCATCACCCCGAGACGCGAGAACTTCCCATAGTGAACAAGTGATTCCACCCAGGCGAGCTCCTCGACCCCAAGCCGTTCCTTCGCAGGCCGGAGAAGCTCTTCGGCGGCAATCTCCATGCGACGCAATACGAAGCGGCCCGGTATCGCGACCTTCGCATACTCTCGAAAGCGCCGCGCGTACCTTCTGAGGATCGTGCCGCGCGTGGTGATCCGGCCCACCCCAGATCTCGCCCCGTCTTCCTGGCCGTGAAACACCGCCAGGAATGTCCCATCCACCACATAGAACTTGTGATTGATCCGATCCCGCTCGAGGACCATCAGATCGATCCCGTGTTCCTCGATATCGCGCTTGACGATCCCCAGCCCGTGAGCGATGACCTCATCGAGATCGACCACACGACGGTATGTCACTCCGACTCCCAGTCGGTCGCTCAAGGTCGCCCAGAAGGACGCCACGTGCGGCAGCCGAGGAGACGTGCTGACCGCCAGGATCGTCTGGCGAGCCTGTCCCATCGCCTCACAAATCAGCTGCGCGAATTCATCCGTGGTCGCGGCGTCCCACTCCTGGTGGGCGAGCGCCGCCGCGAACGGACGATAGAGCCGGCTGCTGATCGCCTCGATCTCAGTGCATGGGCCAGGCGCGGGACCTCCGACCGGTACCGCGTCGGTTGTACGCCATAGCCGCTCCGAGCTCAGGGACCGCCAGGCGATGTTCGGGTTGATGGCATAGTATTGATGGCGCCGCACTCTCCGATCCACGCTGCCGACGAGACCGCTTTGTTGCAGATGCAGCAGTGCTCGGCCCACCTCGGTGGACACTCCGCTCAGCATCGACACGATCGCTCGCTTCGGCACCGGGCCGCACGTCAACACCACCCCATACACCTGGGTCGCGGCCCGATCGAATCCGAGCTCGCTCATGAGCTGAAACAGTCGCGCGCTGTCGTCCACTCCGTCCCTGCCTTTCGGCCCTGAGCATATTACGAGTCCTTCGGGCGCGGCTCCCCGACGGTTGCCCAGAGCGCGGCAGCGATGAGCGTGCCGACGACACCCGCCGCGCCGCCCACCGCGAAGCCCGCGGCATAGCCATGCCGCGTGATGACGGGTCCCAGCCCGAACGAGCCGAACGCGAACCCCAGATAGAGACACGTGCTATACCCGCCCATGACAAGGCCCCTGGTCGCGGGCGTCGTAGCGGACGCCAATGCGACGCCGACGGCGACGAACGCGAGCCCGCTCACGCCGCCGAAGACAGCGACCAGCAGGAACAGGGGCGTCTGGCCACCGACGTGAGGCAGAACGATCGTCGAGACGGACGCCACCAGGACGCCAATGATCGCCCACGGAGCGGGACGCCCGGTGCGGTCCACGAGCCAGCCCGCCGGCAACCGGGCCACGGTGTTGGCGAGCCCGAGGACGAGGAACACGAGTCCGATGGCCGCAGGCGTGAGTCCTCGATCATGCCCGAGGAGCGGAAAGAAGCTGAACACCACGCCCTGAATGAGCAGACCGCTGATGGAGAGGATCCACCCGGCCCAGACGGCGGCATTGCCTCTGACCTCGGCAAAAGTTGCGCCGGAATGGGAGGCCGGAAGGGCCGGCGCCCGAATGGGTAGGACGAGGCCAGCGATCAGCGCGACGGCGACGCCCACGGCACTCGCGATGAATGCGGTACGGTAACCCCACGCCTCGGCGGCAAGGCCTCCCAGGTACGGCCCGACGCCGATCGCTCCGTAGTGTGCCGTCGAATACCACGCGAAGGCGTGTCCAGCCCGGCCCGGAGCCGCCGCGTCGCCCACCAGCGAAAGAGCGCTCGGAGTAAACGCCGCCACTCCGAGACCCGCGAGGCCGTAGATTGCCAGCAGGGCCAGCGGATCTTCGGCCAGAGGGAGGAGCAGCGAGGTCCCGATGCTGACGATCATTCCCCCGATCAAGAACCGGCGCCGACCCCAAATGTCCGAGGCACGTCCGAACGGGATGGAGCCGACCGCCGCCACCATCATGTGCGCCCCGAGGATCACCCCCACCCCCGTGGCCGAGGCCCCGTGGGTCACGGCATAGAGGGGCAGGATCGGACCACGCATCTGCGCCGCGGTGTAGTGGAGGAATGTGAGCAGACAAACGACGGCGAGAACGCTGAGAGGATTCGACGCCAAGGCAAAGTCCCCCTGTCGATAGCTTTGAGGGACCTTACAGTCGTAGGCTTGGGAAGCCCACGAACCCGTGGATCGAGATAGCGATCCACATCATTCCCTAACGTCGCCCTCGACGATAGTCTTCCTTTGGACGTTCGTCAAGTTTGGAGGGCGTCGCGAGGCCGAGAGAATGAATCCTTCGCGAGTCCTCCTCACAACCTCTCGGCGAGCATCTGCGTCGGACTTCCAGAAGGAACCGCAGTAGGCAACGAACGAGCTCCCAAGTCCCGCGGCATTGACGCCGAGGGCGCTGGAGGCATACCGTGGGATCGATGAAGCAGGCTCCCCTGACTCTGAGGCGCTGGACTCGAGCCGAGTACGACCGGATCGTGGATCTGGGCGTGCTCGACGGAGAGCCGGTGGAGCTGATCGGGGGGCACCTGGTTGTCGCCGAGCCGCACGGCAGCTATCACGCGAGCACCCTCGGCGCCGCCGGGGATGCGCTGCGCGCCGCATTGCCGCCGGGATGGCTGCTACGAGTCCAGCTTCCGGTGGCCCTCGATGACGAATCCGAGCCCGAGCCCGACCTGGCCCTGGTGCCGGGCGAATGGGCGGAGTACCGCACGGCTCATCCGTCGTGTCCCACCCTCGTCGTCGAGGTCGCGGAATCGAGCCTCGCATTCGATCGAGGAGAAAAGGGCAGCCTCTACGCGCGCGGCGGGATTCGCGACTACTGGATCGTGAACCTCGTGGATCGCGTCCTCGAGGTGTATCGCGATCCGGAGCCGGACGCGACGGCGCTCTATGGCTGGCGGTATCGTTCAGTCCAGCGAGTCCTGCGGGACGCCGTCGTCTCGCCTCTCGAGCTGCCCTCGGTGCGCGTCGCAGTGGCCGCGCTCCTGCCTTAGCGTCTCCCCTCTCACCGGCGCTTCCACCCGAGCCAGTCGCAGACGGCGCGCCCCATGACCAGCTCCTGGTCGCGGGCCGTCAGCCAGGGCAGCTCCTCGGTGAAGAGAGTCACGCATTGCCGCCACGAGCAGGGCATGCGCGTGATGTCGGTGCCCCAGAACATGCGCTCCGGCCCGAAGGCGTCGTGGATCCGGCGCAGGTGGTCGTGGATGTTGCGATACGGATACGGCTGGCTGGAGTAGCTGGGCGCGCCGGTGGCCTTGATGGCCACATTGGGATACTTCGCCAGCGCGAGCATCTCGGGCAGGCTGGCCCAGGCGGCGTCGTCCTTGGTCCCCGACGTCCGGCCGAGATGATCCACGAGGAGCTTGAGTCGCGGATACTGCTCCGCCACCTGCCCCACCTTGGCCATGAAGTGCGAGGCGTGGAGCGCGACCGGCAGCCCCGCGCGCTCGGCGGCGGGCCAGAGCCAGTCGATGGTGCCGTCGGTGGGCCAGCTCCGCTGATGCGGCTGGAGAAAGACGAAGCGCAGCCCGAGCATCCCGGGTCGGTTCTTCCACCCCTCCATCAGGGCCCGGCTCTCCGGCCGCTCGAGGGGGAAATTGCCCAGGATGCCGAAGCGGTCGGGATGCTGGCGCGCGGCCTCCACCGCCAGCTCGTTCGAGTGGGGATCCCAGGACGCCGGGGGATGGATGATGGCCGCGTCCACGCCTGCCTCGGCCATCTCCTCGAGCACGTCGTTCTTCGAGTACACGGGCACCTGTCGATGGGTGGGGTTGGTCGGCTTGCCGCTGCTCCAGATATGGACCTGCGCGTCGACGATCAGCACGGCCTCCTCCTCCCCATGCCGGGCCCGCTCACGCGGGCCCTACGAACCCGATATAGGCGCCGCAGGCTTGGGCCGGACCCACCAGCATCGCCTGCTCGCCGGTGTTCCGCACGCCGCGCGTCGGCGGCGGCAGGCCGCGATCCGCCATCCAGCGCGCGGCGGCGTCCATGCTGCGGGTGCGGTAGAGCACCTGGAAGGGCCCGGGGCCGCGGCGCGCCAGCGCCTCGGCGGCGGGCCCCGGCGCAGCAGGCTGCGCCACGGTGAGACCGGTGGGACCGAGGTCGAACACCGCCATGTCGGCCTTGATCACGCCCCCGCGCTGGATCGCCGGCATGGGCAACCCCAGCACGCGCGCGTACTGCTCCCGCGCCGCCGCCACGTCGGGCACCGCGATGTACACGCGGTCGGCACGCAGCACGCCGTTCGGGTGGGCGCCCGCCCGCGGCACCTGCCGCCGCCGCTCGTCCAGCGGCGTCTCGTGCTGGATGAAGAAGATCGGCAGCGGATGGCGCGGCCCCAGCGACGCCGCCCGCCAGCGAAGCGCCTGCCCGGCCGGAGTGGTCCTCCCGCCCGCGACCGGATCCTTCACCTCGACGCCGCGCCCGCGCATGGCCGCCACGTCGGCGAGGAGATCGTCACTCTGGATCGCGATATAGCGGAAGCCCGGCCCCTCCCGGAGAAACTCCGCCAGCCGGGACTCGGAGCTGCCGGGCGCGGGCGCCGGCGCATCCGGCCGGGGGCTGAGAAGCTCCAGATAGTCGTCCTCGTGAAACGCGATGGCATTGTGCGTTCCGCCGCCGGCATGGTCGCCACCGGGGTACACGTCGAAGCCGATCCGCCGGTACGCCTCCACGGCGGCGTTCAGCTCCGGCGCGCAGATCATGACGTGGTCGATGCGGGTGAGCATGGCGGGCTCAGATCAGGAAGGAGAGGTTCGGGAGCGGCTCGGCGGCATTGATGAGGACCACGGTCTTCCCGCTCATCCGGAGGGCGCCGTCCACGCGGCGCAGCCGGTGCGTGGCGCGGCCCACCCACCAGTGGACCTCATGCTTCGCCTGGATGGCCAGCTCCGCGATGAGGAAGTTGGATTCGGCCACCACCTCGCCGCCCTCGGCCTCCCGCGCCTCGATATTGGAGATGAGCCGCCGCATCCGGGACGCGGGCTCCTGGCTATAGCGGTGGCCGGTCTGGAGCAGCTTCACGCGCGTGTCCAGCCGCGCGCGGTTGTCGTAGATGTGTGAGAGGTGCCGGTCGGGATCCACACCCGGCGCGGTGGTGGCGGGCACCCAGTACACGCCGTCGTCGGTCCAGAGGGCCAGCCAGTCCGCGTAGCGGGCCTCGTCGGCGAGCCGGGCTTCCCGGTAGAGAAAGTCCTCCACGGCGCGGTAGTCGGAGTCGGAGAGCATGCGGGCCGAGCGGCGCTCAGGGCTCCGACATCACGGCCCGGAAGTGATGCCAGAAGCCGCGATTGGTCGTCTCGTCGGTGACGTGCGAGACGGTGCGGCCCTCGGCGTCCACCACCTCGCGGTGGAGCCCGCGGCTCAGCAAGAGCCACTCCGGCGTCCGCGCCTGCAGTCCCTGCTGGTTCCGGCTCGCGATGATGAGATCCTCCGGCATCAGGAAGGATGCCGGGCCCATGCCCGCCTCCGCCATCCGGAGAAGCCGGCCATTGAGCTGCGGCGCGCCCTTGAGGAACATGGGCGTATGCCAGTGCACGCACTCCTCGACCGTGAGGGGCTGCACGATGGCGATATTGGTCTCGCCGAGGAACAGATTCGGGAAGATGAGGGCGTGCGCCGGTCCCTCCATGAAGCGCCGGCGGGCCGCCTCGGGGCCGTCGCGTCGCTCCAGCGCCGCCACGAAGTCGGCCACCGCCGCGCCCGAGGCGCCCCCGAGCCACTCGAAGGGCTTCTCGTAGCCCGGCGACCAGTCGATCTCGATATGGCCGCCGCCCCAGTCCCGCACCACCGCCTTGATGGTCCGCTCGTCGCCCACCACGCGCTGATACTGAGTGCGCACGGTCTTGAAGAGCGCGGCGTGCACGAAGCCCAGGTGATAGCCGTCGCTGTCGTTCTCGGGCAGCATCTTCCAGTTGGCGGCGCAGTGATGCTTGACCCAGCCCGCCGACAGCTCGATCTCCCCGCCGGGGGCCAGATCGCAGGAGCGGTCGATGAGCCGGGTGGCGGCGCCCAGGTGCTCGGCGAGCGTGGGGCCGTCCGGATGGAGGCTCGCGAATACGAAGCCGCGATAGGCGGCGACGCGGGCCGGCCGCGTCAGCGCGTGGGCGCGCTTGTCCAGCGCGGCGTAGCCACCGGGATAGGGCACCCCGATGAGCGCGCCGCCGAGATCATAGGTCCAGCCGTGATACGGGCAGGCGAAGGTCCGCGCGCTCCCCCGCTCCGCCGTGCACACGAGGGTCCCGCGGTGCATGCAGCGGTTGACCAGCACCGCGACGGCGCCGTCCTTCCCGCGCACCATGATGACGGGCTCCCGGCCAATCCGGCGCGTGACATACTCGCCCGGCGCGGGGATCTCGCTCTCGTGGCCCACGAAGACCCAGCCGCGATGGAAGATCCGCTCCATCTCGTCCTCGAAGACGCGCGGGTCGGTGTACAGCGACGCGTGGATGCGGTCGTCCTGCACCAGGGCCTTGTAGTCCATCGCGCCTCACTCGTAAGAGGCGGGCGCGTAGCGGAGCGTGGCGCTCTGCGCCTTGTCGTGGTTGATCCACAGCGTGGCCTTGCGCTCGGCCAGCACCCCGGCGATGCGCTCCAGCGAGGTCAGCGTCTGCTCCCGGCTCACGTTCATGGAGGGCACGCGGCGCTGCTCCCAGTTGTCCCGGAGGTGGACGGCGTCTCCGGAGAGCACCAGCGCGCCGGTCTTCGGCAGCACCACCAGCAGCGACTGATGCCCCGGCGTGTGGCCGGGAGTGGAGAGAATCACCACGCTCCCGTCGCCGAACACGTCGCGATCGCCCGCCAGCTTCTCGATGGTCTGCGTGGCCGCGAAGGCCGGCTTGGCCGGGAGCCCCATGGCCCAGTCGTACTCGGCGCCCTGGATGAGGATGGTGGAAGTGGGGAAGAGGGCCAGGTTGCCCACATGGTCGCCGTGCGTGTGCGAGACCGCCACATAGGGGACGTCCGCGGGCTTGACGCCGAGCTCGCCGAGCTGAACGGCCAGGGTCTTGGCGCGGCGATAGGTGATGGCGCCGCCTCCCACCACCATGCCGTCCGGCATCGTGGCCACCGCGTCCGGCACGCCCGTATCCCAGAGCAAAAGCCCCTTGGCGTGGCGGATGAGGTAGCAGTTGTCGGAGAACTCGATGGTCTTGCCTTCGTTGACGCCGGGCGTCCAGCGCGACTGGTCCCGGCCGACATTCTGGCCGCAGTCGAGCACGTGGAGACGCTCGATGCCGGATTGCGACCGCGACGGCGCCGGGACGGCGACGGAAGCCGCAACCAGCAGCGCGACCATGAGAATCCACCGGTGGCGTGTCATCACTGCCTCCTCTCGGGGGTCGGTAGATGATATATCATCGGGCCGACGGCCACCCTCAGCGCGGAGGATACCCCATGGGGCTCAGGACCAGCCGGCTTCACCCGCTGTTCGGCGTCGAGATCCACGACCTGGACGTGAAGCAGGTGGACGACGCGACCTTTCCGGCCCTCGTCGACGCCTTCAACGACCACTCCGTGCTCCTCTTCCGCGGCCAATCGCTGACCGACGACGAGCAGATCGCCTTCAGCCGGCGCTTCGGCCCGCTCGAGGTGACCATCCGTAGCATCAACAGCCAGGCGCGCACCCTGCCCGAGATCGCCAACCTCGCCAACGTCGACGCGGAGGACCGCCTCATCCCCGCCGGCGACAAGCGCAACCTCTTCAACGCGGGCAATCAGATGTGGCATACGGACAGCTCGTTCAAGCGTGTGCCCGCGCTGGCCTCGCTCCTGTCGGGCCGCGAGGTGCCGCCGGAGGGCGGCGAGACCCAGTGGGCCAGCATGCGCGTGGCCTACGAGCGGCTTCCGATCGACCTCCAGCGCCATCTGGAGAACAAGGTGGCCATCCACAGCTTCGAGTACTCGCGCGGGCTGGTGGGCGACGAGCTCTTGACCCCCGAGCACGCGGCCCAGGTGCCGCCGGTGCCGCAGGCCCTGGTGCGCGCCAACCCCGCAAACCGCCGGAAGGCGTACTACGTGGCCTCGCATGCCTGCGAGATCGTCGGCATGCCGACCGCCGAGGCGCGCGCGCTGATCCGCGACCTGCTCGAGCGGGCCACGCGGCCGGAGATGGTCTACACGCATCGCTGGCAGCCCGGCGACCTCGTCATGTGGGACAACCGCTGCACGCTCCATCGCGGCCGGCCCTGGGACGAGGACAAGTATCGCCGCGTGATGCACCGGACCACGGTGGCCGGCGATGGGCCCACCGCGCCGGACGTGCCGGGCGCCACGGTGAGCCGCGCGGCCGAGGTGGACATCGCCTGGGGCCGCGCTCAGCTCGCGTAGTTCGAGCCGGGCCCGCGATCAGGCGATAGCGCGGAGCCGGCGCGAGCCGAAGAGGACGAGCGCGTTCGCCGCCACCATGCCGCCGCCCACCAGGACGGCGAAGCGCGCGTCCACCGCCGCCGCGAGCATGGCCGCCACCAGGCCGCCCAGCGGGAGCAGGTTCCAGCACAGCGAGTAGAGGCTCATCACGCGGCCGCGGAGCTGATCGGGCACCTGCTGCTGGAGGAAGGTGCTCACCTGCATCAGGTAGAACGTATTGCAGAACCCCGCCACCATCAGCACCGGCACCGCCAGCATCATGCCCGGCGCCTGCGAGAAGACCATGAGCGCGAGGCCCAGGCCGGTGGCACCCGCGAGCAGCGCCTTGCCCGGCCGCCGGATCAGGTAGGCGAGCGTGGCCATGGTGAGCGAGCCCGCGAGCGCTCCGATGCCGTGCGCCGCATTGAGCGCGCCGTAGCCGGTGGAGCCGGTCCCGAAGTACACGTCGGCGTAGATGGGCAGCAGGGTCACATAGGAGAGGCCGAACACGGCATTGAAGAGCGCGAGGCAGATGAGACCCGCGAAGACGAAGTTCCCGGCCACGAACCGCAGTCCCTCCACGAGCTGCTGGAACGGGTCCTGCCCGTCCGGCGAGCGGCGGATCGAGTCCACCCGCAGCCGGCTATAGAGCACCAGCGCCAGGCAGGAGGCCGCCGCCGAGAAGCCCAGCCCCACCTCGCCGCCGAAGGCCGCGATGAGGATGCCGGTGATCGAGGGGCCGATCACCCGCCCCGCCTGCCAGGGAATCCCGCCCAGCGCGATGGCGTTCGGCAGCCGGTCGCGGGTGACGAGCTGAGGCACCAGCGACATGCGGCTTGGCTCGTCGAAGGCGCGAAAGGTATTGGTGAGCGCGGCCAGCGCCAGGAGCAGATCCACGCGCAGCAGCCCCAGGACGGCCAGGACGAAGGCGAGGCTCAGCGTGAGCGCGGTGAGGATCTGGGTGCCGATGAGGAGCCGGAGGCGGTTCACGCGATCCGCGAGCACCCCGCCCATGAGCTGGAAGACCACGAGGGGGACGCCCTGCGCCAGCCCCAGATAGCCCAGGTGCGTGGCGCTATGGGTCAGCTCCCACATCACCCACGCGAAGGTGACGTATTCCGCGCGATGGCCGAGCACGTAGAAGACGAGCCCGAGCCAGTAGAGGCGATAGTTGCGCGCCTTGAGGGCCGCGAACGTCGAGGGCGCGGCAGCGGCCGGGGACGTGGAGACGGCGTCGCCTCTAGATGACGCCGTCGCGCTTCAGGGCGTCGAGCTCGGCGCCGCCCTGGCCGAGGAGCGCGCCGTAGACCTCCGCGTTGTGCTCGCCCAGCAGCGGCGCGCGCGTGACGTCGGTGGGGGAGGCGGACATGCGCACCGGGTTGCCGGGCATGGGGTAGGCGCCGCGCCGCGGGTGCTCGAGATCCACGATGAACCCGCGCTGGCGCAGATGCGGATCCGTCAGCACTTCCTTGGAGTCGAGCACGGACCCGCACGGCACGCCGGCCCCGGCGAGGATCTCCAGCACCTCCGACTTGGTGCGCTTCTCGGTCCAGGCCTCGATCATGGCGTCCAGCTCGTCCACGAACTGCACGCGATCGCGCCGGTCCGCGTAGCGCGGGTCGTCGCCCAGCTCGGGCCGCCCCACGATGGTGGTCAGGCTCTTCCACATCTCCACCGTGGCCACGTGGATGAAGACATAGTCGTTGGGACCGAACGGCCGGCAGCGATAGAGGTTCGAGGGCGCCGCCGCCGCCGAGCGATTGCCCTGCCGGGGCGCGGGCTTGCCGGTGGCATAGGTCTCGCGCAGGTGAATGCGGAGAAGGTTCACGACGGAATCCTGCTGCGCCACCTCGATCTGCTGGCCGAGGCCGGTGGCCCCGCGCTGGATGATGGCGGCCAGGATGCCGATGGCAGTGTGCAGCCCCGCGCCGGTGTCCGCCAGGCCGCCGATGGCCTTGGTGGGCGGGCCGTCGGGCGAGCCCGTCATGCTCATCGCGCCCGCCATGGCCTGCGCGATCCACTCGAAGCTCTTGTAGTTCTCGTAGGGCCCGCCGGCGCCGAAGCCCTTCACCGAGGCCGCGATGATGCGCGGGTTCAGCCGCGCGAGCGCGTCATAGCCCAGCCCGAGCCGGTCCATGGCCCCGGGGCCGAGATTTTCCACCACCACGTCCGCCTGCTTCACCAGGTCCTGGAAGAGCTCGCGGCCGCGCGGAGACTTGAGATTGAGCGTGACGCCCTTCTTCCCGGAGTTGAGCAGGAGGAAGAACCACGCGTCTTCACCACGTTTATCCGAAAGCGCTGTACGCCCGGGCTCTCCCGCCGGCGGCTCGATCTTGATCACGTCGGCGCCCAGCCAGGCCAGCATCTGCGTGCAGCTCGGCCCCGCCTCGTACTGGGTGAGGTCGAGCACCCGGATTCCCTCGAGAGCCTTGGGCATCGCGGCGCCTAGGTGGTGTAGGCGGAGAAGCGAACGGTCTGGGCCCGCGCCTTGGAATCCGTGATCACGTTGACCACCGCGGGCTTGCCCGAGGCGAAGGCCCGCTCCAGCGCGGGGCGGACGTCGTGGGGCTTCTCCACGAACTCGCCATGCGCGCCCAGCTCCTGGGCCACGCGGTCGTAGCGCGTGTGGCCGAGATTGCGCCCCGGCTTGGGCAGCGGCCGCGTCCACGGCGCGTCCGCAGTCCAGCCGCCGTTGTTGCTGATCACCACCACCACGGGGATCTTGTGGCGGACGGCGGTGTCGATCTCCATCGCGTTGATGCCGTAGGAGCCGTCGCCGTGCAGCACCAGCACCTGGGCGTCGGGCTTGGCCACCTTGGCGCCCACGCCGAAGGGCAGGCCCACGCCCATCGTTCCGAACGCGCCCGAGTTCAACCGGTGGCCCGCCACATAGGTCGGGATGGCCTGGCGGCCGAAGTTGAGGATCTCCTGGCCGTCCACCACCAGGATGCCGTCGCGCCGCATGAAGTCCCGGACCTCCTTGCAGAGCCGGAGCGGATGGATGGGCGTCTGCTCGACGGACATGGCCTTGTCCTGCTCGGCGCCCTTCTCGGCGTCCAGCGTGCGCAGCTTGCCCGTCCACGCGGCATAGCGCTTGGGCGCTATCTTGCCCTCCGCTTCGGCGCGGAGCTGCTCGAGCACCGCGCGCGCGTCGCCCGCGATGGGCACGTCCACGGCCCGGTTGTGGCCGAGCTGGGTCGGATTGATGTCCACGTGGATGACCTTGAGATCGGCGGCGAAGCGGGGCGGGCGCCCGAACTGGATCACCCAGTTGAAGCGCGTGCCCACCGCCAGCACCACGTCGGCCTCGGTGAAGGCCTTGCTCCGCGCGTTGAGGAAGGCCAGCGAATGATCCTCGGGGATGAGCCCGCGCGAGATCGGCGTGGTGTAGAACGGGATCCCGGTCGCCTCCACGAAGGCCTGCAGCGCGGCGGCGCCGTCCGACCACCACACGCCGCTGCCCGCGATCACCACCGGGCGCTCGGCCTTGGCGAGGAGCGCGATGGCCTCCTTCACGGCCCCGGGATCGCCGAGGCTGCGCGGCGCCGGCCGCCACGGGCCCGGATAGTGGACCTGCTCCTCCTCCACCTTCTCGCCCAGGATATCGCCCGGCATGTCGATGTACACCGGCCCCGGCCGCCCCGAGGTGGCCTGGCGGAACGCGGTGTCCACCACGTCGGGAATGCGCTTGGCGTCGTAGATGCGTTCCGCCCACTTGGTGATGGGCTTCATCAGCGCGACCTGGTCGATCTCCTGGAAGGCCTCCATGCCGAGGAAGACGCGCGGGCTCGAGCCGCCGATGGCGACCAGCGGCGCGCAGTCGGTGAAGGCATTGGCCACGCCGGTGGCCAGGTTGATGGCGCCGGGGCCCGAGCAGCCCATGGCCACGCCGGGCCGCCGGCTCACCCGCGTCCACGCATGCGCGGCCAGAGCCGCCGCCTGCTCGTGGCGCGTGTCGATGGCGCGGATGCCGAGCTTGATGCAGGCCGCCTCGGTCTCGAGCATCGGCCCACCCATGAGGTAGAAGAGCGTGTCGACGCCTTGCGACCGGAGGGACTGCGCGAGCACCTCGGACCCCGTGATCGTCGCCATGACCAGTCCTTTCTGGAACAGCGGTGGAGCAGCTCGGCCGGGGCCGATCATACGGGCCTCCGGACCGAGGGTCAATGCGGCATACTCCGACCTGGGCGGCGGGAAGGTCGGTAGACACGCCGCGGCCCCGCGAAGGAGATATCGCCATGACGGATGCGGCTTCCATCCTGGACTCCGTTCGTGCCCTGGCACCGGCAGTCCGCGAGCACGCCGACAGCATCGAGCGGGACCGACGTCTGCCCGAGGCGCTGGTCCGCGGCCTGATCGATGCCGGCGTCTTCCGCATGCTTGTCCCGCGCTTGCTGGGCGGCGAGGAGATCGACCCGATGTCTGCCTGCCGGGTATTCGAGGAGGTCGCGACGCAAGACGGGGCGGCGGGCTGGTGCGCGATGATCGGCGCCTGTAACGGCCACTTCGGTGGCCTCCTGCCCCCCGAGGGCGCGCGCCAGATCTTCGCCGACCGAAGCACCGTGCTGGCCGGGGCGTTCCGGCCGACGGGAGTAGCTGAGGCCGTCGATGGCGGTTACCGAGTCACGGGACGGTGGCCCTTCGCCAGTGGAATCATGCACTGTAACTGGCTCTTCGGCGGCTGCCGGATCATGGACGGAAACAGCCCTCGCGTGACGGCAGCGGGAGCGCCGATAGTGAAGCTCATGTTCCTGCCGCGGGCCGAGGGTCAGGTTCTCGACACCTGGCACACCGGCGGTCTGCGCGGCACCGGCAGTCACGACTTCGAAGTGAAGGGCGCCTTCGTACCCGCGAGCCGCTCGGTGTGGTTCGCCGACCCTCCGGTCGAGCGCGGGCCGCTGTATAGCTTCCCGGCGATCGCGTTGTTCTCGCCCATGATCGCCAGTGTGGCGGTGGGCATCGCCCGCCACGCGCTCCAGGCGTTCAAGGATCTGGCGGGCGTGAAGAAGCCGACCAGGTCGCAGGAACTGCTGCAGGCCAAACCAGTGGCCCAGGCTCAGCTGGGCGAGGCGGAGGGTCTGCTGCGCGCGGGCCGCGCCTTTCTCCTCGAAACGCTGGGAGAGGCCTGGGAGGTCACCCGGCGCGGCGAGCCCTTGAGCTGGGAGCAGCGTGGCCTGCTTCGCCTCTCGGCTACACAGGCGGCGACGCAGGCGGTGCAGGCTGTCGATATCGTTTATCGGGCCGGGGGCGCCAGCTCGGTCTATGCCTCGACGCAGCTCGAGCGCTGCCTGCGTGATATCCGCGCGGCCTCGCAACACCTCCAGCTCTCGGCCACGAACTACGAGACCGCCGGCCAGATGTTTTTCGGTGCGGACATGTCGACCACCGGCTGGAGCGTCGACAATCGAGGCGACGCGTTCTGAGAGCATCGTCGCCCTTGGAGCACTTCGCGTACACTCGGGCCGGGAGGATGACCATGGACCAGCGCACCCACGAGCGGATCGCGGCGCATCTGTGCGGCAAGCCCGTCGAGCTGAGCGCCGGGTGGGCGCGCGTCGCCCTCGACATCACCGGAGAGATGGCCGCCGACGCGCGCGGCCTCGCGCACGGCGGCTTCACCTTCGGCCTCGCCGACTATGCCGCCATGCTGGCGGTGAATGAGCCCACGGTGGTGCTGGCGGGCGCCACGCTCAAGTTCCTCGGCCCGGTGGTGGTGGGCGACCGGGTGGAGGCCGAAGCCTCGGTGGACCGGACCGAAGGGAAGAAGCGCTGGGTGAAGGTGACGGTGCGGCGCGCCGGTCAGCCGGTGCTGGAGGGTGAGCTGTTTGCCGTCGTGCCCGACCGCCACATCCTGGACGCCGGCGGCCGATCCTAGCCATGCCGGCACGGACCGGACGCGCCTACCTCGACGGCCTGCGGGCGCAGGAGCGGCAGGTGTGGCTGGGCGGCGAGCGTGTGAAGGACGTGACCACGCATCCCGGGCTGGCGAACGGGGCGCGCGCCGTCGCCGCCCTCTACGACATGCAGCACGACCCGGCGCTGAGTGGCGAGATGACGTACCTGTCGCCGTCGAGCGGCGATCGCGTCGGGCTGTCCTTCATCATTCCGCGCACCCGGGAGGACCTGGAGCGCCGCCGCGGCATGATGCTGCGCTGGGCCCGGCGCACCTGCGGGATGATGGGCCGCTCGCCGGACTTCATGAACGTCACCTACGCGGCCTGGGCGGGCGCGGCCCCGTACTTCGCGCAGAATCGGCCCGAGTTCGGCGACAACGTGCGGCGATACCACGAGCACATCCGCGAGCACGATCTCACCCTCACGCACGCCCTGATCAATCTGCAGCGGAGCCGCAGCGCGTCGGGCCTGAACCTCCAGGACGGCACCGCCCTCACGGTGGTGCGGGAGACGGACGCGGGCATGGTGGTCCGGGGTTCCCGCATCCTGGCGACGCTCGGCCCCCTGGCCGACGAGATCGCAGTGTACTCCCCGCGCATGAGCGACATGGGGCGCGGCCACAGCCCATTCGCGCTGAACTTCGCCATCCCGTGCGGCACGCCCGGATTGAAGTTCCTGTGCCGCGAGAGCTTCGACCTCGGCCGGTCGCACTTCGATCACCCGCTCGGATCGCGCTTCGAGGAGATGGACTGCGTCGTGTTCTTCGACGACGTGCTGGTCCCATGGGAGCGGGTGTTCCTGCTCGGCGACGTGGGGCTCATCAACGGGACCGGGGCGCGGACCCACTCGATGGCCCACACCGCGCACCAGGGGGCCGCGAAGAACATCGCCAAATGCGAGTTCGTGCTCGGGGTCGCCCTGCTCATGGCGGAGACGCTCGGCAACGCGCAGCTCCCGCATTCGGAGGAGCGGCTCGCCGAGCTGATGCAGTACACGGAGCTGATGAAGGCGTGCACCCGGGCGGCCGAAGCCGACGCGCAGCTCGACGAGTGGGGCGTGATGTGTCCGGCGGAAGTGCCGATCGAGATGACACGCAACCTGTTCATGACCGCCTACCCGCGCATGGTGGAGATCCTGCAGCTCCTGGGATCGAGCAGCTTCATGATCACCCCCACCGAGCGCGATTTCGGCGGCCCGCTGGGGGCGCACATCGAGCAGTATCTGGCCACCGACACCGCGGGCGCCCGCGACCGCGTGAAGCTCTTCCGGCTGGCGTGGGACATCGCGGGCACGTCGTTCGGCAGCCGGCAGGTGCTCTACGAGCGGTTCTTCGCCGGGGATCCGCTGGCCCGCGCGCGCTTCGTGAACGGGATCTACCCGAAGGACGAGGTGATGGAGCTCGTGCGCGCGTTTCTGCGCGACGACGCGGACGCCGAGGGCTGATCGGTCGGAGCTAGGCGCCGGCGAAGGCGCGGTCGAGAGCCTGCGCGAGGTCGGCGATCAGATCGTCGCTGTCCTCGATGCCGACCGCAAAGCGGATCAGGTTGTCCTTGATCCCGATCTCGAGGCGCTCCTCGGTGGTGAGCTCGTAGAAGCTCATGATCGCGGGCTGCTCGATGAGGCTCTCCACGCCGCCCAGCGACACCGCCAGGTACGGGATGGTGCACGCGTCCACCACCCGCGCGGTCGCGTCCAGGTCCCCGCGCACCTCGAAGGACACCACCCCGCCGAAGCCGCGCATCTGCCGCTTGGCGACGTCGTGCTCCCGATGGGTGGGAAGGCCCGGGTAGTGCACGGTCTCGATGCGCGGGTGGCCGGCGAGGAATTCCGCCACCGCCTGGGCATTGGCGTTCTGCCGCTCCATCCGGAGCGCGAAGGTCTTGAGCCCCCGCACCAGAAGATAGGCGGCGAAGGGATCCACGATGGCGCCGGTGATGCCCTGGAGCCCCCGCACCGCGTCCACCAGCTCCTTCGAGCCCAGCACCGCGCCGGCGAGGAGATCGTTGTGGCCGCCCAGGTACTTGGTGGCGGAGTGCATCACGAGATCCACGCCCCACTCCAGCGGCCGGACATTGTAGGGCGTGGCGAAGGTGGCGTCGATCACCGTCTTCACGCGGTGCTTGCGCCCGATGGCCGCGAACCGCTCCAGGTCGAGCACGCGGTTGTACGGATTGGTGGGCGACTCGCTCAGCAGCACGCGCGTGGTGGGCCGGATCGCGTCCTCCAGCGCCTCGTAGTCGCCGGCGGGCACGGTGGAGACCTCGATGCCGTACCGCGAGAGCGTCTGGTTGAGGAACTGGCGCGTGCGCCGGTAGCTGTCGTCGGTGACGACGGCATGGGTGCCGCGCGAGAGCATGGCGAAGAGGGCGGTGGTCATGGCGGCCATGCCGCTGGCGAAGAGCAGGCAATCGCCGGCGCCCTCCAGCGCGGTGAGCTTGGCCTCCGCCACGCGCTGGGTGGGATTGCCGTAGCGCCCGTACTCCACCCGCTCGATCTTGCCGTCGAAGTGGTCCTTCAGCTCCTGGGTATTGGCGAAGGTGAAGGTCGCGGTCTGGACGATGGGCGTCGCCAGCGAGTTGGCGGGCTTGGGGCGCGTCTCCCCGCCGTGCACCGAGAGCGTGCTGGGCCCCAGCGGCTTCTTCGGCGGCTCGATGCGCTCGGCCATCAGGAGACGAGCTGGCGCGACTTCTCGACGTGCCGCGCGATGGCCCGGGCCACCCGCTTGGCGTCGGCGGGCAGCTCCACGGGCTTGTTGCGGTGGGTGGGCTTGATGCCGGCCAGCTCGCCCATGTGATAGGCCGCCTTCTGGTCCGCGAACTTGAGCCCGTTGGCGGTGGAGATGACCACCACCCGCTCGCTGGAGCGGATCACCTTGCGGTCAACGAGCTTGCGGAGCGCGGCCAGCGCCACTCCGGTATGCGGGCAGTTGAACATGCCGGTGCGGTCCGCGCGCGCGGCCTCGTCCGCCAGCTCCTGCTCGGAGGCCTGCTCCACCACCCCGTTGAACTTCTGGAGCGT
>Ga0070699_100002122_pt1 | contig 17992 bp, 20 predicted proteins | sample KBSK1503metaG_FD_65473 | JGI IMG/M metagenome (GOLD analysis project Ga0070699, IMG submission 65473) | Corn, switchgrass and miscanthus rhizosphere microbial communities from Kellogg Biological Station, Michigan, USA - KBS K1-50-3 metaG | ecosystem: Host-associated > Plants > Roots >... | reverse complement strand
CTTCAGCCTTATCGGTGCCGCCATCCCGCTGACCTTGACGTAGCCAGAACACCACCCGGCCAGCCCAGCAAAACACCAGGTCAGACCCGGAATCGCCTGCCGAACTTGCCGTAACTTCGGACTAACCCCCGCTCAGTCCCTTTCATGATCGTGAGCCGTTTTGGGCGCTATGTGCCCCAAACGGCTCACGATCATGGTTGGTGCGCCCACCTGGGACGATCTTGACTCATATACCGTCAATCGGTATATATGGGAACAGTGAGCGCTGGCTAGTCGGGAGCCGGGCTCATTGCGGCCGGTTCACCCGGGTAAGGCGGCGGCCCCGTGCGGGGAGCCTGCGCGAGGGGGCGTGGGCGGCCGCCTGAGCACGGCGCCGGCCGCCGTTGCGGATGAGGTAGCCGGCGGGCGGTGCACCCACCGCCCGCCGGCCTAGGGCGTCCGCTCGGTGGTAGCTAGCCCCTACGGCATCGGTCGGCTGGTAGTTTGCCCTTTTTGTCGGGTTGATGCGCCGGGTTTCTGTGGTTGATCCGGGCTTGGCGGTTGTTTGGGGGGGCTATTGTGCACCGGATCAACCGCGGAGCCCGGATCCACCACGACAAAAGGAGGAACCCTCCGTTTGAGTTATCCCGTGCGTTATGGTTGATCCTGCTGGTACTGGAAGCGGCTGGTGTTACCTGACGGCGGGGCTAGGGGCCCGCTGACTCAGATCGACATGCCGCCGTCGACGGTCAGCGTGGTGCCGGTCACGAACGAGCTCTCGTCGCTGGCCAGGAAGAGCATGGCCCGGGCCACCTCGTCCGGGTCGGCGTGCCGGGCCAGCGGGATGAGCTGGGAGAAGATCGAGGCGGCCCGGTCCCGGTCGGCGCCGGTGGCGGCGACCTCGATGCGATGCTGGAACTCGTTGTCGACCGGGCCCGGGTGGATGGTGTTCACCCGGATGCCGTGCGGCGCCGTCTCCTTGGCCAGCGTCCGCATCAGCCCGACCAGCGCGTGCTTGGCGGTGGCGTAGGCGCAGATCCCCGCGGCCGAGGTCAGGCCGACCACGCTGGAAGTGATCACCACGCTCGCGCCGGCCTCCAGGTAGGGCAGAGAGTGTTTGCACACCAGGAAGGAGCCGCGCACGTGCACCGCGAGGACCTGGTCGAACACCTCCTCTGGGTAGTCGGCCACCGGGGCGATGACGCCGCTGATCCCCGCGTTGCTCACCACCACGTCCAGCCGGCCGAACGTCTCGACGGCCCGCGCCACCGCCGTCTTGACCTGCACCGAGCTAGTCACGTCGGCCAGCGTCCAGACGGCCGCCTCGCCGAGTTCCGCCGCCCCGGCCCGCAGCTCGTCCTCGACCAGGCCGACCAGGCAGACCCTGGCGCCCTCGGCCGCGAAGGCGCGCGCGGTGGCCATGCCGATGCTGCCCTCGCCGCCGGTGATGATGGCGGCCTTGCCGAGCAGCCGCCCCCGCGGGCCATCAGCGCCCGGTGCGCCCGGTCCGGGTCCGGGGGCGTGCAGTCGAGTCGTTCGGTCAGTACCGTGCCGAGAAGGTCCAGCACGTTGCCTGCCAGCCGGACCCCGACCCTTAGATCCCTGGTGTCCACCTCGTCCAGCAGGTCCGCGACCTGGGCCAGGAACGGCCCGATGAGCGTGGCCAGCCCGCCGGCCGCGCCGGGCAGCCTGGTCGCGGTCAGCCCGGCCAGCCGGTATTCCGGCAGGCCGAGCATGTCCCGGGGGAAGACGAGCACCAGCATCCGGTGCGGATCGCTGAACGCGAGCGTGTACGGCCGGTCGGTGTCGTACAGGGTGAAGTCCCCCGGGGTCAGGGTGGCTTCCCGGCCGTCCTGGATCAGCACCGAGCTGCCGCGCAGCTGCAGGCCGATCTTGTAGCAGCCGGCCGGGGCCGCCTTGACCAGGCGGGCCGTCCGGCGGGCGGTGTGCGCCTCGGCGGAGACCTCGATGAACCGCAGGCTGCCGAGTTCGCAGCCGCGGAGCCGGCCGCGGAAATCGTCGCCATTGCCCGGGGTGGAGACCTCGAGCGGGACGAATGTATTCGTCAGGATGTGCTTCCAGTATTCAAAACGCTGACCGGAAGGCAGGTCGAGCGTGCGTGCGACATCGGGCATGATTCCGGCCCTCCTTCGTTAGTCGTCCTAGCTTGGGGTCGGATGCGCGGATGGTCAAGGGATGTGCCCGGTAGTGCAAGACCGCCGCCGCCGGCCGGGCCGACAATGACCCGGTGACCGACCAGAGCAAGGGCTTTCTGAACAGACGCGGCTTCCTCGGCGCGGCGGGCATCGCGGCCGCGGGCGGGCTGACGGGCTGCTCCAGCGCGCTCAAGCAGACCTCCACGCCGGCGTCCCAGGGAGCCGGGGGTTCCGGCTCGGGCGGCACCATCAAGATCGGCTTCGTCAGCCCGCAGACCGGCCAGCTCTCCGTGTTCACGCAGTCCAACGGCTACGTGCTCGGCCAGGTGCGTTCGGCGCTGGCCAAGGGCCTGACCATCGGCGGCAAGAAGTACTCGGTGGAGATCATCGCCGCCGACAGCCAGTCCTCCTCGGCCCGGGCCGCGACGGTCGCCTCGCAGCTCGTCCAGCAGAGCGGGGTGGACTTCCTCATCGGCACGGCCACGCCGGAGACCGTCATCCCCGTGTCCGCGCAGGCCAAAGCCTCCGGCGTGCCCTGCGTGCTGACCATCTGCCCGTGGGAACAGTGGTACTACTCCAGCAGCGGCGCCGCGAACTCATTCCAGTACTCGTACATGTACTTCCTCGGCACCCAGGAGGAGACCAGCCTGTTCACCGGCGTCTGGGCCAAGGCCCCGGCGGGCCACGTGGTCGGCGGCCTGTGGCCGGCCGACGTGGACGGCGCCGGGTTCGAGAAATACATGAAGGCGAAATTGGGCCCCCATAGGCTGGAAAGTCGTGCCGTCCGGCGGATATGCCGACGGGACGTCCGATTTCGCCTCGATCATCTCCAAGTTCAAGGCGGCAGGAGTCGATATCCTGCACGCCGTTCCGATCCCGCCGGACTTCATCACGTTCTGGCGCCAGGCTCACCAGAATGGCTTCACGCCGAAGATCGCGAGCATTTCCAAGGCGCTGCTGTTCCCCAGCGCGGCGGCCGCGCTCGGCCCGCTGGTGACCAACGTGATGTCGCCGCTGTGGTGGACCCCGCAGTTCCCTTACACCTCCTCCCTGGACGGGACCACCGCGTCGGCGTTCGCGGCCAACTACAAGACCAAGACCGGGAACGACTGGACCCAGCCGATGGGGTTCAACTACGCCGTCTTCGAGATCGCGGTCGCCGCGCTCAAGGCCTCCGGCGACCCCACCGACAAGGCCGCGGTGGCCAGCGCGATCGGCGAGCTGAAGGGCCAGGCCATCACCGGGGCCTACGACTTCACCAGCGGCCCGGCGCCGCACGTGTCGCAGATCCCCGAACTGCTGGCGCAGTGGCGGGTGCAGTCGGGCAGCCCGCAGCTGGTGGTCATCGACAACTCCGAGCTGCCCGCGGTGCCGGTGGCGAGCAAGCTGCAGTTGCTGTGAGCCCGTGAATCCACCCTCCCTCGAGGTCACCGGCGTCGCGAAGAGTTTCGGCTCGCTCGCCGTGCTCACCTCGGTCTCGCTCGCGGTCGGTGCGGGCGAGGCCGTCGGCATAGTAGGGCCGAACGGGGCCGGGAAGACCACGCTGCTCGACCTGCTCACCGGCACCGGCCGACCTGACGCGGGGCGGGTGTGGCTGCACGGGAAAGACGTGACCAGGCTGCCGCCGCCGCTGCGCGCCCGGATGGGACTCGGCCGTACCTTCCAGGTGCCGCGGCCGCTCGGCGACCTCACCGTGTTCGAGAACGCGCTGGTCGGCGCCATGCGGGCGGGCGGCATGCGCGGCCGGCACGCGTACGGCGCGGCGTACGAGGCGCTCGCCCTCACCGGGATGACCGGCCAGGCCAACACCCGCTCCTCCGCGCTGCGGCTGCTCGACCGCAAGCGGCTCGAGCTGGCCCGGGCCCTGGCCATGCGGCCGAAGGTGCTGCTGCTCGACGAGATCGCCGGCGGGCTGAGCGACCCGGAGACGGAGATCCTGATCGAGACCATCCGTTCGGTAAACGCGAGCGGCACCACGATCGTGTGGGTGGAGCACGTGATCCGGGTGCTCACCGCGGTCTCCACCCGGCTGGTGTGCCTGGCCGACGGGCACGTGCTGGCCGACGGACGTCCGGCGGAGGTGCTGGCCAGCGACGAGGTGCGTGCCTCATTTCTTGGCGGCGGAGTCCTCGGGGGAGGGGTGCTGTGACCGCGCCTCCGCCGGACCCCCTGCTAGAAGTGACCGGGCTCGACGTGTTCTACGGCGACTTCCAGGCCTTGTTCGGCGTGTGGATGTCCGTGGCCGGCGGCCGGGCTACCGCACTGGTCGGGGCGAACGGCGCGGGCAAGACCACGCTGCTGCGCACGATCGCCGGCGCCCAGCCGCCCGCCGCCGGCTCGGTCCGTTACCGCGGCCGTGACCTCACCGGGGTCCCGCCGCACCGCAGGATTTCCGCCGGTATCGCGCTCGTCCCCGAGGGCCGCAGGCTGTTCGGCAGCCTCACCGTGGAGGAGAACATCCAGGTCGGTGCCGCCGCGGCCGCCTCGGCCGACTGGCCGCTGATGCGGATCTACGACGTCTTCCCGATGCTCGCCCGCCGCCGCGGACAGCGCGCGTCGACCCTGTCCGGCGGCGAGCAGCAGGCGGTGGCGATCGCCCGCGCCCTGGCCGCGGCGCCCACGCTGCTGCTGCTCGACGAAGATCTCCCTCGGCCTGGCGCCCCGGGTGGTCGGCGAGCTCTACCAGACGCTGACCGCGCTGCGCGCCGAAGGTGCCACGCTGCTGATCGTCGAGCAGGACCTGCGCCGGGCCATGGCGGAATGCGACGACCTGGTGTGCCTGCTGGAGGGGCGGGTGGCGCTGGCCTCCCCGGTGCCCGCGGTGAGGCGGGAGCAGGTGGTGGCCGCCTACTTCGGCGAGGGCGCCCGGCCGAGATCCGGCGGTGCGCCGACGTGAGCTGGGTCAACTCGGTCATCCAGGGGCTGCTGCTCGGCGGCCAGTACGCGCTGATCGCGTGCGGTCTCTCGCTGGCGTTCGGCGTGATGCGGATCGTCAACCTGGCCCACGGCGACCTGGCCGTCTGCGGCGCCTACCTCGGCCTGGTGCTGTCCTCCGCGCTCGGCGTGCCGGTCTGGGTCACGCTGCCGCTGCTGCTGCCCGCCGCGTTCGCGGCCGGCGTGGCGCTGCAGGTAGCGCTGTTCGGCCGGGCGCTGCGCGGCGGCGTGCTGGCGCCGGTCCTGGTCACGTTCGGCCTGTCGGTGATGATCGAGAACCTGCTGCAGGTGGCGGCGACGTCCGACCCGCGTGGCCTGGCCGGCGGCGGGCTGGCCCTGGCCAGCTTCCGCATCGGCAGCCAGATCACCGTGTCCTGGCTGTTCATGACGGCGTTCCTGACCGCCTGCGCGGTCCTGTCCGGCCTGCAGTTGCTGCTGTCCCGCACGTCCTGGGGGCGCAAGGTGCGGGCGACCGCGGACGACCCGGACACCGCCCGGCTGGTCGGCATCAGGGTGCGGCCGGTCTTCGCCACCGTGATGGGCATCGCGGTGGCCACGGCCGCCCTGGCCGGGGTGTTCATCGGCACGATCGGCACCTTCGATCCGTACCAGGGCACGAACTCGCTGATCTTCGCGTTCGAGGCGGTGGTGATCGGCGGCATCGGGTCGCTGTGGGGCACGCTGGCCGGCGGCATGGCGCTGGGCGTCACCCAGGTAGTGGTCGGGCAGGTCAACCAGGCCTACGCGGTGCTCGCCGTGCACCTGCTCTTCCTGGCCGTGCTCGCGGTCAGGCCGAACGGCCTGTTCGCCGGCCACCAGGCCGCCCGCGAGGCCGGAGCCCTCGGATGAAGCACACCGCCGCGCCCGTGACCGGTACTGGTGAATCAGACGCTGGGCAGCCGGTCACCGTCAGCCGGTGGAGCCGGACCGCGTCCGGCTCCACCGGCGTGGCGCTGGTCGCGGTGCTGGTCCTCGCGGCCCTGCCCTACTTCGCCGGCGGCCCGGCCGAGCAGCCGCTGATCACCCTGCTCACGTTCGTCGCCATGGCCAGCCAGTGGAACCCGCTGGCCGGCTTCAGCGGGCTCACCTCGTTCGGGCAGCAGGCTTACCTCGGCCTCGGTGCCTATGCGCTCTATCTGGTTGCGGCGCACGGGGTGAACCCGTTCGCCGCGATCATCGCGGCCGCGCTCATCGCCGCGGTGATCTCGCTGCCGGTCTCCGCGCTGGTGCTGAGGCTGTCCGGCGGCTACTTCGCGGTCGCCACCCTGGTGATCGCGGCCGTGTTCCAGATCGCGGCCACGCTGTCGCCCTCGGTCGGCGGCACCACCGGGGTGACCGTCCCTGGCCTGGCCGGCTACGACCCGGTGCTGCGCGAGGCGCTGATCTACTGGGCCACCCTGGCCGTCGCCGTGATCAGCGTGGCCGGCGTCTTCTGGCTGGTGCGGCGCACGTTCGGGCTGGACGCCCGGGCGGTGGGCAGCGACCCGGTCACCGCGGCCAGCGCCGGCGTTCGGGTGGGGCGGATCAGGCGGCTGGCCTACCTGCTGGCGGCGGGCGGCGCGGGCGCCGTGGGGGCGCTGATCGCGCTGCAGACTCTGTACGTCGAGCCGACCACGGTCTTCAGCATCCAGTACAGCGTGGACATGCTGTTCATGGTGCTGATCGGCGGGATGGGCACGATCGAGGGCCCGGTGCTCGGCGCGCTGGTGCTGTTCGGGCTGCAGGAGACGCTGTCCTCCTACGGCGCCTGGTACCTGGTCATCGTGGGCGGCCTAGCGGTCGCCGCCACCCTGATCGCCTCGCGCGGGCTGTGGGGATTCGCCGCTGACCGGTTCGGCTGGTCCCTGCTCCCGGTCGGCTACCGGGTGCGTCCGCCGCGCGGATGACGGCACCTCGGCCACGAGGGTGACGCAAATCGCCCGCGCGGGTGACGAGTACCGGAGCTGCGGCGCGTACCATATTTTATGTGGAGAGTCGCGATAATCGCGAACTCACGCCAACGACGGGGGTCGTAGGCGGGGCTTCTAAGCCCGGGGCCTGGCAGTCCGTAACTACCATGCCGTGGGCCTGGCTAGCTGCTGGCCTGGCCGCTTCTGCCCTGTTCGCCGGCGGGGTCGCGCTGTTCAGTTCCGACCCGCGGCACCGGCTGTGGGGCCAGGCCGCCGCGGGCGGGTACGCGCTGGCCGCGCTCGCGGTGACGGCCTGGCGGTCCCGCCGGACTCGCGGCGTCGACGTGGCGCTCACCGCGATGATGTGCGGCGCGATCCTGTTCCCGCTGCTCTGGCTGATCGCGCACGGCTACGGGGAACCCGAGGTCGGCGTGGTGACCACCTCCGCGAAGGAGCTCATCCACGACGGCACCCCGTACCGCAGTGCGCAGGCCCTGGCCGCCACCACCAACCCCAACCAGTACAACCCGTACCTGCCGCTGATGGCGGTGTTCGGCGTGCCGCAGGCGCTGCTCGGCCACGGCGTGCTCACCGATCCCCGGGTCTGGTTCGGCGCCGTGTTCCTGGCCACCTTCGCCGTGGCGCTGCGGATCGCCGGGGCCAGGGACAGCGTCCGCTGGGCGATGCTGCTGACCGCCTCGCCGATCATCGCGTTCGAGCTGTGCGTCGGCGGCACCGACGTGCCCATGGTGGCGTTCATGTGCCTCGGCTTCGCGCTGCTCTGGCGGGAGCAGTTGACCAACCCGATCCCGGCCGGCCTGGCCTTCGGCGTCGCCTGCTCGATGAAGGCGACCGCCTGGCCCGCCCTGGTGATCGCGTTCGCGCTGGTCTTCGTGCGCGACGGCACGCGCGTCGCGTGGCGGTTCGCCGCCGTCGCGGTCAGCGTGGTCATCGTCATCGTGGGCCCGTTCGCCGTGCTCAAGCCCGGCGCCCTGATCAAGAACACCATCTTGTTCCCGCTCGGCCTGGCCAGCGTCAAGTCGCAGGCGGACAGCCCTCTGCTCGGCCACGTTCTCGCCCAGACCGGCGTGATCGGCCACACCATCGTCGTCATCCTGCTCATCGCCTCCGGCCTGGCCATCGCGGTGTCCCTGGTTGTCAGCCCGCCCCGCGACGTCCCCGCCGCGACCATCCGCCTGGTCCTCGGCCTGTCCGCCATGTTCGTCCTGGCCCCGTCGACCCGCTTCGGCTACTTCATCTACCCCGCCGCTCTGGTCCTGTGGCTCCTGGCCGCCCAGGCCGGCCGCACCCCGTTCTCGACGAGAGTGCCGCTGCACCCCAGAGATGCGGTCGAGAGCCATTCATTAGCCAGGTGACCGCCAGGGCCTATTGTGGGTTAGTGCGTCATGGGCTACGTGCCACAGGGGTCACTAAGGTCACTGAGGCAGACGATGCGGCAGCGGCGACGCCGACGGCGGAAAAGGACCCGGGGCCAGCCGGGTGGCTGTTCGGCGCCGTTACCGTGGTGCCCGCGCTGCTAGCCGTGGCTTGGCTGCTGCCGGCCTTCCCGCTGCTGCTGGGCGGCCGCCTCTCGGCCCCGCCGATGGTGTTCATGTTCGCCCCGCTGGCCGCCGGGCTGTGCTACTTCGCCATCCGCCAGCTCCCCGCCGCCTGGCCCGCCTTCCGCGAAACCAGCGGCAAACCAGCCAGCGGCAAACCAGCCATCAGCAAGCCCCGCACCCCGTGGTGGGCGCTGGCCGCCACCGTCGCCATCGCGGCCGCCTTCACCGCCTGGCAGCTAGCCGAACGCACCGAGCAGATCATCTACCTCCGGGACCCCGCCACCTACCTCCAGGTCGCCTACTGGATCGCGCACCACGGCTACCTGCCCATTCCCGACTCGTCGGCCGCGTTCGGCGGCCCGCACCCGGGCCTGAGCTTCGCCAGCTCCAACTACTACCCGCGCGGCGCGGGCATCGTGCCGCAGTTCATGACCGGGACCCCGCTCGTCCTCGCCGCGGCGATCTGGCTCCACGGCATCAACGCCGCCCTGCTCATCACACCCGTGATCGGCGGGTGCGCGGTGCTGTCGTTCGGCGGCCTGGCCGGGCGGCTGGCCGGGCCGGGGTGGGCGCCGGCCGCCGCGGCCGTGCTGGCGCTGAGCCTGCCCCAGCAGTACACCAGCCGCGGCTCGTTCAGCGAGCCGCTGGCCCAGGTGCTGCTATTCGGCGGCCTGTCCCTGCTGGCCGACTCGCTCGTCATCAACAGAAACACCAAGACCGACTGGCCGGGCCAGGACAAGGTCCTGGCCGCGCTGGCCGGGCTCGCGCTCGGGCTGACCATCTTGGTCCGCATCGACGGGCTGAGCGACATCCTCCCGGCCGTCCCGTTCCTCGGCGTGCTGCTGGCCGCGCGCCGCCGGCAGGCGGTCCCGTTCGGCGTGGCCCTGATCGTCGGCGTCGGCTACGGCCTGGCCGACGGCTACCTGAAGTCGCGTCCCTACCTGGACCTGGAGGCGCCGTCGCTGCGCCCCCTGGGCTACATCGTGGTGGCGGCCATCGTGGCCACGGCCGCCGGACTGACCATCACCACGAACAAGCGCGCCCGCGACACCGCCAAACGGCTCCTCGCCACGAAAACAGCGCACTACCTGCCCACCGCGGCCGCCGCGCTGACCGTCCTCATCTTCGTCGCCTTCGCGGTCAGGCCCCTCGTGCAGACCGTGGCCGGAGAGACCAACGCGACCTCGATCGCCTACGTGGCCGAACTCCAGAAACTGGCCGGCCTGCCGGTCAACGGGCGGCGCCAGTACTACGAGGACAGCCTGTACTGGGTGATCTGGTACCTCGGCGTCCCCGCCGTGCTGCTCGGTGCGTTCGGCCTCGCGGTCCTCGCCAGACGGTGCACCCGGGCGCTCCTGTCCTGGCAGGACAGCACGGCGGCCGCCCGCATCTGGGCGCTCCCGCTGATGATGGCGATCTGGACGATCGTGACCGTGCTGTACCGGCCCGCGGTCGCCCCGGACCAGCCGTGGGCGAGCCGGCGCCTGGTGCCGTTCGTGCTGCCCGGCCTGATCCTGGGCGGCATCTGGGCCGCTAACTGGCTCAAGGCGCAGGCCACCCAGCTCGGCCGGACCAGGGCCACCGCGATAACGATCGCGTCCTGCTGCGCGGCCTCGCTGCTCATCCCGACCGCGCTGACCACCCTGGACCTCGGCGTCACGCAAGCAGGCGGCGTCAACGCGCACGGCATGGCGTTCCGCAAGATCGGCACCGGTGAGATCACCGCGGTCAGCAGGCTCTGCCAGGACATCGGCCCGGGTACCTCGGTGGTCATCCTCGACTCGCTCACCGCCGACCGGTTCGCCCAGGTGGTCCGCGGCATGTGCGGCCTGCCCACCGCGGTCCTGGTCCATCCCAGCGCGCTCGGCCCGGTGCTGCAGGGCATCGAGCAGAACGGCCGCCGCCCTGTGCTGCTGGCCGAGAACAAGGCCGAGCTCCCCAGCTCGCCGGCACCCAGGCAAGTCGTCAACCTGCTGACCACGCAGGAGGCGCACAACCTGACCGCCCCCCCGACCCGAACCTGGCTTATCCACTACACGGTCTGGATGAGCACCATGACAGGTCCCGCAGCCTAGTATCCTCGCCGCTCGTGAGCATCTTCGCGGCTGAACCCGAACCAGCACCTGGGCACGCGCCACCGCACGTCTCCATCGTGCTGCCTTGCTTCAACGAGGAAGAGCACGTGCTGCTCGAGATCGAGCGGATCTGCACCGCGATGGACAAGAGCGGGTTCAGCTATGAACTGCTCGCCATCGACGACGGCTCGACCGACCAGACCCTGGCCCGGCTGCGCCGCGCCGAACCCGACTTCCCCAGCCTCAAGGTCATCGCCTTCCGCCGCAACGGCGGCGCCGGCACCGTGCGCAGGATCGGCACCCAGCAGGCCAGAGGCGACATCGTGGTCTGGACCGATGCCGACCTGACCTACCCGAACGAGCGGATCCCCGAACTGGCCGCCATCCTCGACGAGGACCCCACGATCGACCAGGTGGTGGGCCTACGCACCAGCGAGGAAGGCACGCTCAAGATCGCCCGCGTGCCCGCCAAATGGTTCGTGCGCAAGCTGGCCGAACGGCTCACCAACGCCGACATCCCCGACCTGAACTCGGGCCTGCGCGCGTTCCGCCGCTCGGTCGCGCTGCCCTACCTCAAGCTGCTGCCGCCCGGGTTCTCCTGCGTAACAACGATCACGCTGGCGTTCCTGTCCAACGGGCACGAGGTGCGCTACATCCCGATCGACTACGCCAAGCGGGCCGGCCGGTCGAAGTTCCACTTCTTCTCCGACGCCTACCGGTACGTGCTCCAGGTGCTCCGCATGGTGATGTACTTCAACCCGCTCAAGGTGCTGATGCCGCCGGCCCTGACGCTCCTGGTCCTCGGCGTGCTCAAGGCCATCTACGACCTCGTCGTACACCCGCTGCACTTCGCCAACGACACGATCCTGATCTTCGTGACCGGGATGATCCTGGCCTCGCTGGCCCTGCTGGCCGACCTGATCGTCCGCTCCCGCGCCTGATGAATAAGCAGAGCACATGAGGATTGCCGTCATAGGTCCGGCGCACCCCTACAAAGGCGGCGGCGCGAGGCACACCACCGAACTCGCCCACCGGCTGGCCGCCCAGGGCCACGACGTGATCATCGAGTCCTGGCGCGCCCAGTACCCCAGCCGCCTCTACCCAGGCCAGCAGACCGTCGACGTGCCCGAGGGCGCGCCGTACCCGCGCACCCGCCGCCGCCTGGCCTGGTACCGCCCGGACGGCTGGCTGGCCGAAGGCCGCCGCCTCAGGCCCGCCGACCTGGTCGTCTTCACCCTGCTCACCCCGCTCCAGGTGCCCCCGTACCTCGCGATCATGGTCGGCCTGGGCCGCAAGCCCCGAACCGCAGTCATCTGCCACAACGTCCTCCCGCACGAGCGCCGTCCCGGCGACATCCCCCTCACCCGTGCCCTGCTCTCGCGCGCGGACACGGTGATCACCCACTCCGCCTCCCAGGCCGCCCAGGCCCGCGAGCTGGTCCCGGGCGCGACGGTGCGGACCGTAGCCATGCCCGCGCACCTGCCCGCATCCCTCCCGCAAAACCAGGGCACCGAACGAGCCGAGGTATCCGTCCCCGCGCACACCCCAGTGCTGGCCCGGGGGGACGAAACCCTGATCCCCCCGGAACCCCCCGCTCTTCCTCCTCCTCCCGGGGGGACCCATCCCCCCGGACCCCCCTTGGGAGAGACCCATCCCCCCGGACCCCCCTTGGGAGAGACCCATCCCCCCGGACCCCCCTTGCGCCTGCTCTTCTTCGGCATCGTCCGCCCGTACAAGGGCCTGGACGTCCTGCTCCGCGCCCTGGCGCAGGCCCCGGCGCACGTCACCCTCACCGTCGCCGGCGAGTTCTGGGGCGATATTACGGAAATGGATAATCTGATCGCCGAACTAGGCCTGGCCGACCGGGTCGCGCTGCGGCCCGGTTACGTGCCCGCGGACCAGATCCCGGCGCTGTTCGGGGCGGCGGACGCGCTGGTCATGCCGTACCGGGAGGCGACCGCCTCGCAGAACGCCCTGCTGGCGTTCGCGCAGGGCGTGCCGGTGATCACCACCACGGCCGGGGCGCTGGCCGAGCCGGTGCGCGACGGCGTGGACGGGCTGACCTGCGCCCCCGGGGACGTTGAGGACCTGCTCCGCGCCCTGATCCAGATCAGCGATCCCGAGGTGGTCCGCCGCCTCCGTGCCGGGATACCAGTGGTGGATCAGGATCGGGGCTGGGCTGACTATCTCCGCGTCCTGCTGGCCGGCTAGCCCGCCCGATGGCCAGCCCGGCCCCGGCCCACACCAGGTCGCCGACGGTCAGTACCACACGCGAGGCCAGCGCGACGACCAGCGCGGACGCGGACGGCATGACCGGGGCGAGCACCGCGATGAGCGCGACCTCCCGCGGCCCGATGCCGCCGGGGAAGAAGATGATCAGGAAGCCGACCGCCCAGGCCAGCGCGTAGGCACCGAGCGAGAGCGCGTACGCCCCCCCGCCCTTCCCGGCGAACACGCTGATCAGGAACCAGGCGTGCGCCCCGTAGCAGAGCCAGCCGAGCGTCGTCCAGCCCAGCGCCCGTGCCATCCCGCCCCGGCCGACCGAACCCTCCAGCGGCGCCCTTCCCAGTACCCGCAGCACCCGGTCCAGGCCGAACTTGATGACCGGCGGATACAGGCACGCGGCCGCCAGCGGCGTGATCGCCAGCACCCACCAGTACTGCCTGACCGCGTGCCCCGAGACCAGTGGCAGCGTCACGCCCGCCGCCACCAGCCCCACCACCAGCGTGACCGCCATGCTGACCAGGCTCGCGGTGGCGCTGCGGCGGCGCGGGACGCCGTAGTCGCGGGCCAGCTCGACCTGCGCGGCCACCGCCCACACCGCGCCCGGCACGTACTTGCCCAGCTGGCCGACGAACATCACCCGGATCGCGGCGGACAGCGGCAGCGGCGAGCCGAGGTCGGCCAGCAGCGCCCGCCAGGCCAGCATCATGCAGCCAAGCCCGGCGATCGCGCTCACCGCGGCGCCGGCCACGTCCCGGCCGTCCAGCCGGCCCAGCGCCGCGTGCACCTGCGGCCACTGCGAGACCAGCCCGTACCCGGCCAGCCCCACCGCACCCGCCAGGAGCGCGGCGCGCAACCACGGGCTCCGGGTGAGTTCGGACACGCCGCTAGCGTACTCGCCGCCATACTCGTGGCAGGATTTCGCGGTAACATGTCGATCCTGCCACTCGTGCGCGGTCTACCCGCCTGGCAGGCTCGGTGTGTGAGTACGCAGTCCACCCAAGCCCGTTCGGGATTCAAGGAAACGGGACCGGTTCGGCGGGTCGGCTTGGCCGCCTGGATCTGCCTGCTCATCGTCTACGTCGTGTGGGGCAGCACCTACCTGGCCATCCGGGTCGGGGTCGAGACCATGCCGCCGCTGCTGATGGCGGCGGCCCGGAGCCTGGTGGCCGGCCTGATCATGTTCCCGCTGGGGCTCCGGCGCCGGCGGTCGGCCCCGCTCGCGCCCCGCTGGCCGTCCCGGGCGCAATGGCGGGCATGCGCGACGGCCGGCGTCCTGCTGCTGGTGGGCCAGGGCGTGGTCGGCGTGGGGGAGCGGACCATCCCGTCCGGGCTGGCCGCGCTGCTCATCGCCACCGTTCCGCTGTGGCTGCTCGGACTCGACGCCGGCCTGAACCGCGCCCGGCTGGGCCTGGCTCCGCTGGCCGGCCTGCTGCTCGGCCTGGCCGGCGTGGCCCTGCTGTCCAGCGTGGGCGTCACCGGCCAGGTCTCCGTCGTCGGCGTGCTCAGCATCCTCGGCGCGGCGGGCATGTGGGCGCTCGGCACGATGGTGGCCCGCCGCGGCACCTTCCCGTCCAGCCCGGTCCTGGCCACCGGGATGGAACTGCTGGCCGGGGGCGCGGCCCTGCTGGTCCTGGCCGCGGCGACCGGGGAGTTCGGTTCCCTGAGCCTGGGCCATGTGTCGGCGGGGTCCTGGGTCGCGCTCGGCTACCTGATCGTGATCGGCTCGATCGTGGCCTTCTCCGCGTACGGCATCGCGGTCCGCTCGCTGCCCACCGCCACAGTGGCGACCTATGCGTACGTCAACCCGGTGATCGCCGTCCTGCTCGGCGCGCTTATCCTGGGCGAGCGGCTGACCCCGGCCATGATCGGCGGCGGCGCCCTGGTCGTCGGTGCCGTGGTACTAGTGGTACGCCGGAGCCCGCCCGCCCATTGAGCCCGCCCATTGAGCCCGCCATTTGAGGGAGCGCCCATGACGCTGCAGGTCAGGCGGCTGCACCTGGCCAGCCTGGAAGCCTCGGACGGCAGCCGCTGGCCGGTGCACGGGTTCGTGGTCACCCATCCCGGCGGCGCGGTGCTCGTCGACACCGGCGTCGGCGGGCCGGAGCGGGTGCTGGACGACTGGCGCGTGGTCAACCGTTCGGTCGCCGACGCCCTGGCCGAGCTGGACATGAGCCCCGCCGACATCGGCCTGGTGATCAACACCCATCTGCACTTCGACCACTGCGGCCAGAACGCGGTGTTCAAGCACGCGTCGTTTTATGTGCAGCGGGCCGAGCTGACCCGGATGCGGCGGGAGTCGGGCGAGCTGTACGACTGGTTCGGCTTCATGGATGCGCGGTTCGAGCTGCTGGACGGGGACGCTGAAGTGCTGCCCGGCCTAGAGGTGATCGCCACCCCTGGCCACACCGAGGGCCACCAGTGCGTCGTGGTGCACGCCGGCGACGGCTCGTCCGACCTGCTCATCGGCGATGCCGCCTACACGCCCCGGCAGTACGCCGAACCCGGCCGCGATGACCTCCCGCCCGGCCAGGCCAGCGACGTCGCCGTCTGGCGCGAATCGGTCCGGCGCATCCGCGCCCTGCGGCCCGGGCGGGTGCACTTCTGCCACCACACCGAGGTAGTGCACAGCTGACCTGTCGCGTGTGACGATAGAGGGGTGGCGGCGTCCATCCAGCGCCGCCCGGCCGTGGCCTGCGGCTCTGGGAGGGGACATGGATCTATCGGCTTTCTACGGGGCGTTCTCGCCCGCGTGCTTCGCGCTTCTCGGCCTGTGGCTGGTCGCCGTGCAGGTGAGGCTGCCGGTCTGGGAGAAGGATCCCGAGCGGCGCCGCCGTTCCTACGGGGTGCTGCAGACCCTGCTCGTGTTCCTCGGCTTCAACCTCGCGTGGCTGCTGTTGCTGGACGACACCAGGTCCACCCGCCCGTTGCCGCACGCCAAGGCGGAATAATCACGCCATGCGGATCTTCGCGGAAGCCGGGACCTATACGCCGCCGGACGGCGGTGACCCCAACCACTGGGTCGTGCACATGGACAGCGACGACCTGAGCCTGGGCACCTACTCGATCCCCGCGGGCGGGCGGGACGATCAGACCCCGCATGCCGAGGACGAGATCTACGTGGTCCAGGCGGGCCGGGCCACGCTGGTCAAGTCGTCGGGGACCGCGCCGGTCGGCCCGGGCAGCGTGGTGTTCGTCCCGGCCGGGGAGACCCACACGTTCACCGACGTCACCGAGGACCTGGCCCTGGTCGTGGTCTTCGCCCCGCCGTACGGATCCCGGTCCTTACCGGGACTGGGCCACGCCCGCCACCTCTTCGATGCCCCGCCGGGCTAGCGCGTCGGCGCGCTCATTGCCCGGGTCGCCCGCGTGGCCCTTCACCCACAGCCAGGTGACCTCGTGCGGGCTCATCGCCTCGCTGAGCCTGCGCCACAGGTCTTCGTTCTTGACCGGCTTCTTGGCCGCGGTCTTCCAGCCGTTGCGCTGCCAGCCCGGGATCCACTTGGTGATCCCGTCGAGCAGGTACTTGCTGTCGGTGTGCAGGCTCACCGTGGTGGGCCGCTGTAGCGCCTCGAGCGCCTGGATGGCCGCCATCAGCTCCATCCGGTTGTTCGTGGTCAGCGGGTCGCCGCCGTACATCTCCTTTTCCTTGCCCTGCCAGCGCATCACCACGCCCCAGCCGCCCGGCCCAGGGTTCCGGCTGCACGCGCCGTCTGTGTAGATCACGACCTCGGTCATGCCGGAAGGCTACGCCCTGTCGCCTCCCGCTTCCGCCACCCAGGCCCCGCGTCGGCCGCTACCGCGGGCTGATTTGCTTTGGTCGCCAGGAGTTCATAAAGTAAAAGAACACCGACGCGGGGTGGAGCAGTTCGGTAGCTCGCTGGGCTCATAACCCAGAGGTCGCGGGTTCAAATCCCGCCCCCGCTACTAATTTCCGCAGGTCAAGGCCCTTTTCCTATCAGGGAGAGGGCCTTTTGCGTGCCGGGCACTGTAGTAAAACGTGTAGCACGACAGGGCCCGGTGCAGCCCGGCGGCGAGACGGGGTGACACGGGATGAGACAGCGTGGACCTGGTGGACGTTGCCGCCTGCGACCTCTGGGTGCCTCGCCCGGAGGTACCACAGGCACCCACCGGTCTCTTCCCGTCCGTGCTGGACCAGCCGGAACGCCCGTAGCCGCAGCGGGGTTACGTCGGCCCGCCGGATGTCTGCTCGCGGCATCCGGCTACCAGGAGCGCGAGGTGCGGCCCTCGCTCGAGTTCAACGACGGCTTCGCGGACACCGTGGTGATGATGTGCGGGGCCGTGTGTTGGTCCCTGAGCCGGGTCCCGTCCAACGTCAAGACCCGGTCGCGATCGAGTTCGACGTGGTAGGCGGCGTCCTCGGGGTTCTCGAGTCGGATCTGGGCGGGGGCGACTTCGATCTCCCACCTGCCCGGGAGCGCTGCACGATCGCGACGGCGTCGAGGTCGAAAATGCTCCGCGGCGAACCAACGGTGTCTGACAACGCCGGGGGGCGGGAAGCAGCTTAGCGGCCAGCCGGGCGAGGTTGGCAGCTTTGACGTCGGCGCGGCGACCTGGACACCTTGTCGGGTGAGCAGGTCGACGAGGCCGCCGGCAGCAGCCGCCACGACCACGAACGTGATCAGCGCTACGAGGTTTACCAGTCGGTCGATCTTGAAGCTGTGTAGCAGCGCGACATAGAGGTAGCCCATGGTTAGGAAGGAAACGCCGGTGACCAGTAGGGCGGGACGTATCCCGCCGAGCAGAGCAACGCCGACAACGCTTAGCAGCACGCTCGGGAGAGCGCCGACAAGGCTTAGCGATACCCGCATCGGCACCAGCGCGACCGTGACGACCAGCGGCGCCGTCACGGCCAACGTCCACGCTGCTGCGCGCCGGGGGCCGGCAATGTGACCGCCTGGATGGCGGCGGTGCCTCGACCTTGGCCGCGCTCACATGACGTGCTGCTCGACAGGCCGGGATCACGTGGACATCTATGGGCCGGCCGGCCCGCGCATGGCGGCGGACCGGCCGGGCCATGACATGCGGTTACCCGACGGCCTTCAGGGCGTCGACCTCACCAGAGCCGTACCAGCCGTTCTGGCCCACTCCGCCCTGGCAGGTCTGCGGAGCGCCGCCGTCGACGGCCGGGAAGAAGGCGTACGCCGACGTGT
>Ga0070699_100002121_pt1 | contig 17997 bp, 19 predicted proteins | sample KBSK1503metaG_FD_65473 | JGI IMG/M metagenome (GOLD analysis project Ga0070699, IMG submission 65473) | Corn, switchgrass and miscanthus rhizosphere microbial communities from Kellogg Biological Station, Michigan, USA - KBS K1-50-3 metaG | ecosystem: Host-associated > Plants > Roots >... | reverse complement strand
GCGGTAACTCCTTTGTAAACTACGCTCCAGTCTCTAGTCTCTGCGTACACTTTCTTATTCTCTTCCTCAGTCTGCCCGAGTGAGAGATTGAATTCAAGGAAAGTTTCCCACGGGATGAATTGACCTTCTTCAAGCTTGGCATTTTGGCGTGCCCATTTGAGAGTCGATTCGTAAAACTCAGGTGGTGTGCGGAAGGGACGCGCGGTCACCATGCCGACATTTGGGAAGGTTTCAAGAATTTCTACTGAGCGAGATAACCATTCCGGGGAAAATAAAACATCACTATCAGTGTAAACAATGATTTTCCCAGGTGCGCCCGCCAACATCACATTCCATGCGCCACCCTTGCCCATGTTCTTTTCGGAGAGGATCAAATATTGGATTCGTCCCTCTTCTTTTTCCTTCACAAGGAAGTCGCGCACTTCGGCGCAGGAGCCATTGTCAAAGACCATCAAGTCGAACGGCAGACCCGCGTCTTTGCGCATGGATTCGAGCGAGACTTTCAATACATCGAGAGTCTCGGTGTAGAATCCGCTCAGGAAGGGGATGTAATTGAGCAACGCGACCGTGATCCGCTCGGACTTGGCGACGTCTTTGACAAATTTGGCAGGGTTTTGACCTTTGCGCATTGGGTGTCAGGTTCCAGGTTTCAAGTATCAGGTTTGGGCGATATTCGATATTGGGTATTCGAGCATCGAATTATCGAATCCCGAATATCTTCATGATTCGTTTTTTCCATCGCTTCGGTCTGGCAATGTTCTCAATCACATTCTCAGGCAGAAAGAAGAAAATCGTGCGCAAGAACAATTCCAACTTACGCATGAGGCGGAGATATGTTATCTTCGGGCGAACCAGTTTACCACCTTCAGTTAGTTGATGGGTTGAGTCAACAATTGTGTAGCGGGTATTGGCTTCTCCACCTGCGAGGCGGATGTTTTCGTTGGTGTCTGGGTGTTCATAATGAGGTTTGCCGCCGGGCAGGTGAGAGTAATCATGGTTCTGATGCACGATCATCACAGAGGGCGTGCAATCAATCACGGGCCAACCTTCCTTGCGCGCTTTGTAGATCATCCAGTTGTCCCAGCCTGCGCGACCGATGGTGAAGTTGGGGACGACTTCGTGGAAAGTGGAAAGTGGAAAGAGAAAGAAATCGGAGCCGGCGGGACGGTGGATTTGACCTTGACCGCTGACGGTAGACCGCAGGCGATTTTCCCAACCCATTGAAAAATCGAGTGGTTGAGTTACATCCAAATCCCAGCGTTGACTTAGTAAAACAAATTTGTCACGTTGTGGTCTCGATACGCCTTCGGCTACTAGACCACCGAAATATACTATGCGCGCGGCTTCGACAAAATCGGGCATGAGGACTATGTCCGCGTTGATGATGCAGAGTAGGTCGCTATTGCTATTTTCCCGCGCCAGCTGAAACATGGATGAGATAAGCGGCGTGCCATTGTCATTGTGCGCTACGTTGGGAATATGCTTGACGCCCAGTTCACGCGCGGCTTCGGGGAGACCTGCCTCTTCGCCAAGCAAAATGACTTCGACATCGGGGAGCAGAGTCCATGATTGAATCGCGTTACGTTGAATCATCGCGATGTGTGGATCCTTGAAGGGTTTGGGGGCGGAGAAGAGAGTAATGAGAGGCATAATTTCAATAACAAATATGTCATTGCGAGGAGGCGTTCTTTGCTGACGAAGCAATCTCCAGTTAATTGGGAGATTGCTTCGGGCTTCGCCCTCGCAACGACATTACTTAAGAGCTCTTTTATCAATATCTTTCAAAGTCTTATGTTGCACGCCTGAATTGATTTCCATCAACTTGGGTTCATCGTGGACCAAATCCAGAACTTCTTTCCAGGTGAAATCATCGCGCCCATCGAAGCGAGAATAAACCTGTCGCATAAATTCCAAATCTTCGGGAGTGTCTACGGTCCAGCGGTAGTCGCCGAAGTCTGTGGTGTGATTCAGTATGGCAATTCGAAATCCGCGTGGTGATGTGCCTACCGAAAGCTGACGGCTGATTGCTGAAAACTGCACGCCCTCGTAGAAGTAGGGCATGGCGTGTTCGCGATGTTGATGCTCTTTGGCTTCCTTCCAGGCTTTTTGCAAAGCCGCAAAAGTGCAGACCTCCACATCCAGACCAATGGGATACGTCCTATGCCAGGGCGGTGGGAGGCGGTTACAGACGAAGTCCGCGGCGAAGACGAGTTCATCGGGGAGCAGAGGACGATCCAGCGAATCGAGCGGATCCGGCATGCCTTCGAGACGCCCCCAAATGGCGTTGACGGCATCATCAATCAACGCCGGGTCAATCACGGGGCAATCCGCCGTGATACGGACAACCACATCCGCTTTGGATTGGGAGGCAGCTTGATAGTAACGATCCAGCACATCGTAAAGGCTGCCGCGGGTAAAGGGAATGCCCGAGAATTCGCAGTATTCCGCTACGGGGTCGTCAGAGGCGTCGGTTGTCGTGGCGAAAATGGTTTCGGTCACAGTAGCAGCCCGTGAGGTCCGCATGAAGACGCGCTGTAACATCGGTTGTCCCGCGATGTCTGCAAGGATTTTTCCGGGCAAGCGGGAGGAGGACATGCGTCCTTGAATAATGGCTATTACTCTGGGTTTCATCGTTGCTGCCTGACCTGGTCATACGCCGCCAGAAGTTTACCAAAGTTCTTCGTCCAATCGGCTTTTTGTTCGGCAGTTTTGCGTGCGGCTTCACCAATCTTCTTGAACAACCTTCGGCGATTCTGGATCGCGTTCAAAATCTTTTCGGCAAGGTCATTCACATCTCCATCACGGAACAACCAGCCGTTGACGCCATCTTCAATCCATTCCTTGTTGCCTGGGATATCCGAAACGAGACATGGCAAGCCACTCGCCAGAGCCTCCATCAATGTGACAGATGAACCGTCCACGTGGGAGGGAGAAATGTATATATCTGCCATGTGGTACCAACGCGGTAAATCACGTTGACCGACCTGTCCTCCAAAGTGGACGCGATCCAGGACTCCGCCGCCGATCAGAATCTGACGCAGATGCGGTCCCTGCGATCCTCCGCCTAACAGGATGAGATTCAAATTTGGATTTTGTGATGCCACTTTGACAAATGCCTTCGCCAACACATCCACACCGTAAATTGATTCCCAGGTACGACTGCAGAACAGTGTGAACGTTTTAGAGTTTGAACGTTTAGATGTTTTTGGAGCGAAATGTTCGATATCGGTTCCCCATGGGAAGATAAAGGTCCTCTCTGGATTCATCCCAAATGCAATCGCTTTATCGCGCGAGACATTGGCATCACTTGTAAAGACGGCACTGCGTTTCAAGGTATATCTCGTCACCCATTGCATCCATGCGCTTTTATCCGCATCCAGCACCAGGTCATAGCCCCATGACATCGCCAAAACGGGGCGAAATCCGCTCAATGCCGCCAGGAACGCGCAATTTTGTATCGGACCGGCGTGAATCAAATCAGGTTTAATCTTTCTGATAATTCGTCGAAGGTCAAACGTCAAACGTGGAATGTCGCGCCAACGAAACTCGCCTCGTCCCCCCGCCCACAAAATTTGCTGAACATTCTCAGGGACAGGTCTATCCTCTGTTTGGCGTTTTGTAGCTTCCAATTGCAGAAAGAAGATTTCGTGCTCCGTCTTGGAAAGCGAAGAAAGAAAACGATAATCGTGAGGGGTATAGTTCTTACTGAAATAAATAATCTTCATAAATAAAATTTCCGTCATTGCGAGCCCGATAGGGCGAAGCAATCTCCTATCGGTATTGGGGATTGCTTCATAGAGCTACGCTCTCCTCGCAATGACGGGTGATTACGCACTCAAATCCGTCCATCTTAATTCCTGACCGTATTTGAAATCGTGCAATGCCTTCGTGCCGATGATATTTTCGATCTGGTCAGGCTTGATCGCACCGGGAGTTGCAGGGCGAAGGACATCGATCATATCGCGGACAAAGACTTCACCAGCTTTGATATCACGCGCTGCACGCAGACAGCGACGTTGCACCACGGCAGTATCGATCTCATTGTCAGCGATGAACTTATCAGATGAGCCAAGCGAACGCTCAAGCAGACGCGTCTCTTCGACCATCTTTGCCCAGTTCTCTGGATTCATCGCAAACTTATGGTCAGGACCTTCGCGGTCGTTGCTATCGGTAAAGTGACGCTCGATCACGCGCGCACCCAACGTCACGGCGCCGAGCACAGGAGCGACAGCATGGGTATGATCGGAGAGTCCCAGAATCACATCGGGGAACATGGATGCGTAAGTCTTCAATACATTAAGATGTAAATGGTCGTAGTTATTTGGGCTGGCCGTGTAATTCGTGTTGCACTGCATCAGCACGAGTTGCTTGTTGATCTTTAAAATCGCATGGACAGCCTTCTGCACTTCACCGATCGTGGAGGCTCCCGTGGCGACGAAGAATGGCTTGCCTTTGCTCGCCATGCGCTCCAACGCTTCGATCCAGTCGATTTCACCGGAACCTGCCTTGTAGACTGGCACATATTGGTCGAGGAAATCAATGGCGCTGAAATCATACGGTGACGAGAAATAATCGATACCCACTTCCTGACATTCCTCCACCAGTGTCATTGACCAATCAAACGGAATGGACGCGCCCTTATACACCTCAAGCACGGATTTCTTCCACGATGCCTGATGACTGACCTGTCCGCCGCTCATGGCTTTGAAACCATAATCTGAGACAATCTTCGGCGCATCGAAGTTCTGGAATTTGGCTGCATCTGCTCCCGCCTCTTTTGCCAGGCGGATGAGTAGCTTCGCCCGTTCCAAATCGCCATCATGATTGGCGGCAATATCGGCGATGAAATACGTGGGGTGATTCAAACCAATTGTGCGGTCTCCAAATTTGATTTCCATTATTTTCTCCTCATTGAGAAATAGTCTGTTGATTTTCTAGAATCTTTCTCGCTTCAGCAGGATTGCCGTGATTGAAAATATCAATATCCAACGAGCTGAACAAGTCTGTGTTCAGGTTCCATAAACCGCCAAGGACAATCGAGACACCCGCAGAATGAATTTCTTCGACATCCTCTGGGCGAAACATGCCATACATCAGACTCACACAGTCTGTTTTAATACTTTGCAAATAATCTCGATACTTCATCAGCCGTCCGCTCAATAAGGCACGGACAGTTAATTCAGGGTATGCCAATTTAGTTTGAAATAGCTCAGGATGATCGATAAATAACAATAAAACATTATCCTTTGTATCTGTTCGTTCCAACAGATGAATCACTGCTTGTGTCAGATTGCCAGCAGGAGTGAATAGGCTTTTGATATCCAGAGACAAAATCACACCCATATCCCGCGCCCATACAAGGACATCCTCCAGCTTTGGCAAAGACTCGCCTTCGACCTTGAGTTCCTTCAATTCATCCCACGAGACATCATGACACCAACGTCCATCAGGGAGTTGGTAATTGTGACGCAGGAAAGCGATGTCATCGCGACTCATTTGAACATCCACTTCGATCAAGTCCGCGCCTAATTGGTGACCCAAATGAATCGCAGGCCATGAATTTTCGGGCACATCGCCTTCGACGCCGCGATGCGACTCGATAAGGGTGCGTCCTGTTTTAGATTTGAGAAGTTCAAGAGTCATAAGTTATCTTTTGGTTTTTAATTTGGGGACCGATATATTTTGTAAATTGAACGTGTATCTTCATCTATTTGAACCAAGGCAAGGTTATCGAAAAAGACCTCATGATTTGGCTTTTCCTGTTGGTTTACAAACGACCAAACCGATTCGAAATTTTCGCCTGTAATTCCTTGAGCGGCCAAAGTAACATGGTAATGCAAATTTGCGTTATCAAACTGTCCCCATTGCACCCAACTAATTTCCCGCAATCTATCAAGAAAACTGGAGTGGGCTTTACGAGTTTCTTCGGGTGCAATAGCGTCGATGAAAACAACAAAATCATTAATATTTACGAAGTGACTAAAACCCTGTAGTGACCATTTCACCTTGATCTGAGACATGAAAAATTCCTGAACAGCATTTTCAATCTCACCAATATTTTCAACAGGAAAACGGTATTTGACTGTGATATGAGCGGGTATGTTGAAATTTACACTGAAGCTAAAATGTGTTGCGATCTTTAGGCGCAGTTCTTGGCAATAATTGTTTATTTCTTCTGGTAGGAGACAAATAATTCCAATTTCTTTCATAGTTGGTTTATCGAGAACTTATACCTTACAAGGAATGCTTCTGTTCAGACCTGCTAAACCAATTCCTTAACTTCTGAGCATACTTTGCACGTTCATCCGCTTCGAACGGACCTTTTTCAGCGTTACGAAAATCATCATTGTGAAAACGCGGGATGACATGCAGATGATAATGCCAGATATTTTGGTCACCTGCAGGTTCATTGTGCTGGCGAAGCATGATCCCATCACATTGATATTCCGCCTTCATTGCTATTGCGATATCTCTACTAAGCGCATGAATTTTTGATGAAAGAGCCAAAGGCAGGTCATAGATATTTTCAAAGTGTTGGTTCGGAACGATAAGTACATGACCTTGATTGTTGGGATATTTTCTAGTTGCCATAAAAGCCGTCACATCAGCAGTTTGAAAAACAATATCTGTTGGCTTGAGTTGACTTTCGCTGCCTTCCTTGCTTTGAATCAGCAAACAAAATGGACAAACATATTCTGCAGGGGCATGGTTGTGCATGTAATTCATTTCTTTATTGGTGAATTCAGACCCGACAGGTCTTTATGCGACTCGATGAATATGTGTCTCATTTTGGGTTTGAAAAGTTCATTGTCAAAAACAAGTTTGGATTACACAGGGATGGAACCGATTCCATCCAAAGTCTTTTCATCTATTAAGATCGAAAGTTCGTGAAATACTCTATGCATATTCGGGTGAACAGGAAGTGACATAGATTCATGGAATGGGATTAACCATTCCATCATCTGGTACGCAGCCTCTTTCACATTCCTTGAATACACCAAAGGCCTCAATTGCATCTTTATATCCTGCCAATCTCGTGACGGTTCAAGGATGTCAGCAAACCGAAGACACCAACATAATGTCGGCGACACTGTCACTCCATTGTCAAAATACGAATGACGTGAAATCGCATCCAGGGTCATTGGATCTGTGATTCCTAATTCTTTAGCAATATAACAGGCGCCTATCGGACCGTGAAGGAATAGTGGATAGTCATCGTATTCCATACTGAGTAAAAGATTATTTTTCTCTGCCAACTCAAGCTGGCGATCCAACGAGAATTCCTTTGCAACATCGTGCAATATACCGCACAGGATGGCAGTTGTTTTATCCAAAGCATACACTGTCGCCAGCTCCCCCATGATTTGCATAACACCTAACGAGTGCTTAAATCTTTTTGGAGACAGTTCGCGTTCCACGAATGCAATACAAGTATCAATATCAATAGGCACTTTAATTCTCAATTCTTCCTAAATGCGTATTCTGAAACGCGTCTTCATGCTTCAAGCCATAGCCCAGCGCGCGGTCAAAGCTGGAGTGTCCGAGCAGGATCGTCCCTGCGAACATCAGCCAGGCGCTGGAGGCGGGAAGTAGGGAACCCAAAACATACAGCGCGGCAGCCAGCCCCTTGTGGTGGATCAGGTTATACGTCCACGCGCCGAGGCGAGGGTTCGCCAGATAGCCAATCATGCTTAGGTCAGGCGCAAAAAACCACAGGGCGTACCAGCCCCATCCGTAATCCAATCCCGAAAAAAGAAAAAGAGCGAATCCAAACAAAAAGAGTTCTTCAAGTTTGAGCAGATTTTTCATGTGGATATCCTGTGGAAAGTCCTGTGAGTAAGGTGGGTTTTAGGGTGGGAAATGCTGTGGGTAATCGAGTGGAAAGGCTGCAATTTCTGTGGATAACTGCCAATTCCTAAGCGTCAGGCTGTTGATAACTACGGATTTTCTGTGGATAACCCTGCTGAAATTGTGTGTAAAACCCGTCCAAACCAGTGGAAAACGCGGGGATTTCGCTTCCCAAATCTGTGGACAACTTGTGGACAGATAACCATAAATTGTGGGACCTTTTTGCGGTCAGAGCTGACCTTTCGACTGATTGCGGTTCAATGAGGCTGGCTCTCAGCTCGAACTTGCGCGCCACTTCCACACCGAACTGATACTTGCTCATCGCCTGCGCGCCAACGACGTGATACAGCCCACGCAAATCCTTTTCGAGCATTTCAATGAGCGTGCGACTCAGATCATTGACCCACATTGGGCAGAAGATGACATCGGTAAAACCGTTGACGTTTTTGCCCTCGCTCAGATTGTTGACAAAGAACTCGCCCAGGCTTCTCCTTCCACCTAATGACCAGCCAAAGAAATTGACTCGGGCAACGATGGCTTGTGGATTGATTTCGAGCACCGCGCGTTCACCATCGAATTTGGTCTGCGAATAGATGCCCTGTGGATTTGGCTGGTCATCTTCGGTGTATGAGTCTTCTTTTGTGCCATCGAACACTGCGTCGGTGGAGAGATGAACGAATTTGATGTTTCGCCTAGCACAGGCATTTGCCAGCTCAGCCGGAAAATCGGCATTGAGAATTTTTGCCTGGCCCGGATGTCTCTCACACTCTTCGAGATTCGCCAGCGCAGCGCAGTTAATAAGCCAATCGGGATTTGTCGAATCGAGCAGCGAATTGATTTCATTCGTCTGAAGAAAATCAGATTGCAAGACCCGAAACGGAGCAGACTTCAACTTGCCACGGTCAATACCAATGACTTCATGCTCATCCATGGCTTCCATGGCGAGGTTGATTCCGAGCAGTCCGCTGGCGCCGGTGATTAATATCCGTGTCATGTGTCAAGTATCAAGGGTCAGGTCCTATATTTCAGGCTGCGTGAAACTTGACACCTGAAACCTGACACTTATTCTATCCTTCGAGCTTTCCCTGCTTGAACAACTCTTCAAACGGTGCGACAAATTTCTGGATGCCCTCAACATCGAGCCATTCGGTATTGTTGTCACTGGTGTAACGATAATCGTCGGGGAGACGGTTGCCTTTATCCTTCCATGAATAACCAAACCACACGGCTTCGGCAGGTTGGATGACATACATCTTTTCGAGTTCGATGGTGTGGCGTGCTTCATCTGTCGAGATCAAGTCTTCATGCAGTTTCTCGCCTGGGCGAATGCCGATGATGTTGAGCTTCGCATTCGGCACAATGGCTTTGGCAAGGTCAACGACTTTGGTGCTGGGGATTTTCGGCACGAATACTTCGCCACCTTCCATCTGATCAATGCAGTCGATGACAAACTTCACACCCTGATCCAGCGACAACCAAAAGCGAGTCATACGTTCATCCGTGATGGTGACTGTGCCGCTCTCGCGCTGTTTGAGAAACAACGGCACCACCGAGCCACGCGAGCCGACGACATTCCCGTATCGGACGCACGAATAGCGGGTCGCTGTGCCCGCGGCATACGCGTTGCTTTGAACGGTCAACTTCTCAGCGGCAAGTTTGGTCGCGCCATATAAATTCGCCGGGCTGACGGCTTTATCCGTGCTGATGGTCATGACTTTCTTCACGCCTGCATCCAAGGCAGCCTCAACCACGTTCGCCGTACCCATGATGTTCGTCTTGATGGCTTCCATTGGGTTGTACTCACAGGCAGGCACCTGCTTCAACGCCGCGGCATGGACAACGACATCCACGCCATGCATCGCACGGACGAGCCGTTCACGGTCACGGATATCGCCGATAAAGTAGCGTAGGGACGGATGATTGAATCCGTGCACTTGCATTTCATGCTGCTTCAACTCATCGCGGCTGAAGATGATGATCTTCTTCGGTTGTTTTTCTTCCAACAGGGTCCTGGTGAACTTCTTGCCAAAGGATCCTGTGCCGCCAGTGATGAGTACAACTTGATTTTTCCAGTCCATAAAAACCTCTTTATTTTCCTCGTCATTGCGAGCCCAGATAGGGGCGAAGCAATCCTCAACTCGATGTGGGAGATTGCTTCGTCGGGCTCCGCCCTCCTCGCAATGACGGAAGGGTTACTTTATCGCTTCAAACAAACCAGAAGCCTTTGTAATGGAAATTTCGCCTTTTGTTTTCAATTCTTCGTTCAGTTCCATTTCTACGTTTCTCAATTCAAATTCGATCAAATCACTTTTTGAAACGTTCGAAAGAATATATGCGATCAATGGTTTTACTTCAGTCACCTTTAGTCCGTCCGAATAGCGGGCGAGGGTAACCTTTGAAAATATAGAAGCCAGTTGATCAAAGCCGTTTTCCAGTGTGAATGGCACGGACGGCCGTGCAAACGTTTCGCCACCGACTTGTTGTGTCCAATGCAATGCCTCGCGCATGTGATTCTCGCCGACGGTCGCAGCAATCAAACGCCCGCCCGGTTTCAAGACGCGTTTGATTTCGGCCAGCGCCTTCGGCCGATCAGGTACGTGATACAGCATGAAGTTGGCAATGACCGCATCAAACGTCTCATCTTCAAATGGAATTTCTTGCGCGTCTATTTCCTTGAAGTTGAAAGCTCGTCCAGTGACAACCAGATTCCGCCACGCGGCATCCACCATCCCTGAGGAGAGATCGCTGAGAGTGATGTCCCAGCCTGAAGGGATTCGGCTTGCACATTCCTTCCACATGTAGGCAGGGCCACAGCCCAATTCCAGAATCTTTGCATCAGCGGGTAACCTCAGGAGTGTATCGAAAACCCAGTTGAACCAGCCATATGGATTCGTGCTGAAACGCTTGTGGATCTCCACCCGCGCGTCGAGATTGGATGAGTCCTTATATTGATCGGTCTTGAGATATTGCTGGTCAGTGAACTTTGACATGGCTATTTCCTTATCACGATCAACGGATATTGCCCGTTCTCGCCGAAGAAACGCGGGAAAGTCTCCTCGAGCCAGAACACCAAACGCAAATAGATCTTTCCGCCAAATTGCGGACGTACGAACCAGCGCATGAAGCGTGGACTCAAACTCCGCCATGGGTAAATCTCGAACTTCACCACATCCTTCAATTCATTCTTCAACCAGCGCGGCGTCATCTTTTCGACAAATGTGCCAGTCTGATCTTCATCCGCCGCCCAATCCTTCTTTTTCTTGGCAGAACGACCTGTAAACATCCTACCCAATGAAATGAACGGCTCTGCCATTCGCATGAGCGGGGGATTGTGCCAGCCATTAATAACTGCGCCGCTTTTGCCCGGCTTCAGAACTCGCGTTAATTCCGCGTACGCTTTTTTATGTTCAGTCAAAGGCAAATGGTGAATTGTATGCATGGATACTGCACCATCAAACACATTCATATTGAAAGGCAGGTTGGCAATATCAGTAACGACGAACAAACCTTTGTCACCAAGTCGTTTGCGCGCCTCTTTGAGGGCCGTGATGGAAATATCCGCGCACAGGCGATAGCGATAGTTTTCAGAATAGGTGAGATATTCTGGCCACTGCACAGGGCCGGAACCTGCGTCGAGCAAAATGTCACCCTGGGGCGCAAGGTGTCGCTTCACACGCATGTGACAGTTATGAATATACTCGCGCGAAACAGGACGCAGGTCCTCATAACGAGCGTTTTGGTATAAACCATCACCCACCTGTGACCAACCAATCGCATCATAGAATTCACGAACTTGTTGTTTTGTGTTTTCCATATTTATTCCTGCAGGGACAGAGCGATGCTCCGCCCCTGCAAAACGAATCACAAAATAATTTCTTCACCAGCCAGATAGGAAAACGTTCTGCCAAATTCCTTTTTGCCCTCGTCAGACAAAACACGGCCCATTGGCCACACTTCCATGTCTTTCCAAAAATGCATCAAGCGCCACGGGAACACGAGCGGATATTCAAAAAAGAATCGATAGGCATACTCCCAGGCAGTTTCGATCTGTGCTTTTGTCAGACTCTTTTTGCTTTTCAAGGATTTATCGATCAATGCATAATATTCATCCCAACTCATCGGGTCGAGCGTGAAACCGCGTTTGCGATAATGCGTCGCACCACAGGTAATGACTGGGATGCCATTCATCGCCATTTCGAGACCGGTTGTGGTCGTGTACACCAGGCCGATTGTAGAAAGCTCCATCAGATCATACGTGTTGACTTTTTCCAACGGACCGACTAAATGAATATTTTCCGGGACTTCGGCTAACGCGCCCTTGACTACGTCCGCCATGGATGGGCCATGAGTCAGCCTTTCTCCGGGATGAATGCGAATCACCAACTGGACCTCGGGCCTGCTTGCAAAAAACTGGACTGTTTTCTCGATCCAATCTGCCATGCTCCGCGCAAAGACATTTCTTCCCAGAGTGAGGCTATCGCCTAGAACATTTGTCGGGAGCAATACAACCGGACGCTTCTTATCCAACCCTAACTCTTTCCGAAGTTGTTCGCCGCCTTTCGTTTCCACATCCTGCCACTTGCGGACAGATTTGCCAAAGGCCCGTCCGCCCATGCGTGCCGATTCAAGTTCCTCGATCAAGGCACGTTCAGATTTGGTCAGTTTTTTACCGCCACGCGCTTCCCATAACAAGTCTGTGTTCTGACGCATGACTTCGTCATTTTGCGCGATCCATACTTGTTCACGCTGGTCGTTGAATTCATAAGTGACCGTGCGCAGGTCAAGGTGACGCGCCGCACGATAGACCGCGCCAAGTTCTGTAATCGTGCCATTCGGAATGAGCACGGCATCCGGTTTGAGATCCTGCATGAGGGTCAAGGCAGCGCGGGCGGCGAAGTCATTGCGTCCCAGGCGCAGTTTGTAGACGGCGGAGTTTTTGTCCACGTCTTCAATCTGGTCGGTATATTGCGAGTCGTACACGGAGACAAGAGAAATGTCCGAGCGGAGATTCGCGGGTAGAGCTGGAGCAGGCTTGACGTCGAGGAGAGAGGCGTAATGAACAAGCCCATTGAGCGGAGTCAAAACGCGTCGGGTGTATAAATCCTGACGGCGTAGATCAAACTTGTTGATGTCTTTCCGCCAATCATGATAAGGAAGATAGGCAATCGTGACTTCGTGGCCCAACCCGCGCAAGGCAAGGCCAACGATGGCAGCCTGTTCGATCCAATAATGGAGCGTGGCAAAGAGCAAAAGTTTTTTGCCAGGTTTGGCTTTTTCTATAAATGGCCGTGCCTGCTGGATAGTGGCTGGCAAATGTTTCGCGAGCTGTTCAAGGTTATAGCGTGTGTTGGGACGGCCCTTGCGAAGCGAATCGTAGAGGTCGGCGGTGAAGGGAATGTTGCCCAGTAAATTCTTGGCAAGCGACATCAATCGACCTTTTCGATCTTCCAATCAAGCCGCGGGCGAATGGGACCCTGACGGATTTCGGGCCACTGCGTGCCGGGCGCGCCGGAGATATCCACGTTGAAGGAGAGGGCGTTCTCGTCCATGAAGTAGCGGCGCACACCGAATGAACTGGCGTTGACGCCGAGCGAGTAACGGCCCTCGTTGAAAAAGTCGGCGGGAATTTCGCAACGACTGATATAACGACCACTCTGACGCGCGCCAAATTGTTCATATTGTTTGGCATCGTCGGTATCGAAGGCGGTAAACACATATTCGCCACGCATGGTGCTAAGATACATGCCCACACGCAAACCCGTGACGGGCGCATTAAGTTGATATTCCCATTCTACAGTGACCGACTCGGTGGAGCGAACTGTATCCACGACTTTGCCAGTTTTATCTTTGAGCCTAAGGGCAATGGGTTTGAAGGGTGCACTATTGGCAGGGACTTCATCTGCCTCCCAAATGCGTTCACCCGACTCAGCTTGACCTGATGACAAATAAAAGTCGACGGCTTCGGGGGTGGGCGCACGTTTAAGAAGTTGTCCTTTTTTGAGGACGATGGCCTCTTGAGTGAGCCGCAAAATCGCGGACATGTTATGACTCACAAAGAGGACAGTCCGCCCTTGTTGGGCCACATCGCCCATTTTGCCAAGACATTTGCGTTGGAATTCTGCATCGCCTACGGCCAACACCTCATCTACAACAAGAATTTCCGGTTCGAGATGTGCAGCTACTGCAAAAGCCAAACGCAAATACATACCCGATGAATAACGTTTGACGGGTGTATCAATAAATTGACCAACTTCGGAGAAATCAACGATTTCATCAAAGTTTCTATCGATCTCAGTGCCCTTCATTCCCAAAATCGCGCCGTTCATATAGATGTTTTCACGCCCGGTAAGTTCTGGGTGAAAGCCTGTTCCCACTTCGAGCAGGGAACCAACACGTCCACGCACGGTGACGGTGCCTTCTGTGGGCTCAGTCACGCGCGAAAGGATCTTGAGTAAGGTGCTTTTGCCCGCACCATTGCGTCCTACAATACCCAGCACCCGACCTTCTTCGAGATCGAAGGAAACATCCTTCAACGCCCAAATCAGGGATGTGGCAGCCGTGCCACGCATGCCACGCCCGGTCAATGCGCGATAAATGCGCACTGGCGTCATAAGTGTATCCACCAACACATCGCGGAACATGTTGTATTGGAATTTCTGCTGCGCCGCGCCGATCTTATATTGTTTGCTGATATTTTTTACGCTGATTGCGGTGGTCATGTTATATAGTATCCGCGAAAGTCTTTTCCATATTGCGGAAGTAGAATAGCCCACTAATCAACAGGAGCAGGGAAACCGACGCGGAAATCCACAAGCTGGTATCGGGTCCATTGCCGACTCCCAACAGCGCCCAGCGGAATCCGTTCACTACGCCTGCCATAGGGTTCAATGAGTAGACTAACTGCCATCTCTCGGAAATCAAATTGGATGAATATGCCACTGGAGTAATGAAGAGCCAGAACTGGGTCATGAATGGGAGCGCGTAGTTCACATCACGATATTGCACGTTGATTGCTGAAAGCCATAAGGCCACACCTAAGGCAGTGATAATGGTTAGTAATAAAAACAGTGGTAATGCCCAGATCGCATTGAATGAGGGTGTAATTTTGTAATAGACCATCATACCTATCAGAATAACAAACGCGATCACAAAGTCTACGAGTCCAGAAAGGATCGAAGCCAACGGCAAAACCAGGCGAGGAAAGTAAATCTTTGTCACCATGTTCTGATTCGATGTCAGCGAGCGCGAAGCCTGATTCAAGGCTGCGACAAACAACCCCCAGGGCAAAAGCGCGGTGTAGGAAAATATCGGGTATGGGACATTTCCATCTGTTGGCAGTTTGGCAATCCGCCCAAACAAGAATGTGAACACAATCATCGTCAACACAGGCTGGATGATCGCCCACGCCGCGCCGAGCATGGTCTGTTTGTAGCGCACTTTGACATCACGCCAGATCATGAAGTAGATCAATTCGCGGTAACGCCACAGGTCGCCCAGGTTAAGCGCGGCGAGACCTTTGGTAGGCTTGATATAAATGGTTGTGGGTTCGTGCTTTGTGAGTTCGGTCATAGAATTCATCTGTCATTGCGAGGGAGCCCTTCGGGCGACTGAAGCAATCCTCAAATTACAGGAGATTGCTTCCCAAAGGTCGCAAGGACATTACTTATTTTATTTTGTCCCGATTTGCTTTGAACCACTCAATCGTACGTCGTAGACCTTCCTCAAACGAGACTTGGGCATGCCAGCCGAAATATTCCTGGGCACGGCTTACATCCAGGGCACGGCGGGGTTGACCATTCGGTTTATCGGTCTGCCAGACAATCTCACCTTTAAAGTCAGTCAACTTGACGACTAACTCAACAAGATCTTTGATGGAAATCTCCTGCCCTGAACCAATGTTGACCGGCTCGGAGCCGTTGTAATTTTCTGCCGCAGCGATAATTCCATCGGCTGCATCTTCCACATATAAAAACTCGCGCGTCGGGGAACCATCGCCCCACGCCAGAATTTCCTTGTCACCACGTTCACCTGCTTCAATTGCCTTGCGAATCAAAGCAGGAATGACGTGAGAGGTTTCGAGATTAAAGTTATCACGCGAGCCGTAGAGATTCACCGGCATGAGGTAGATCGTGTTATAGCCGTATTGCTGACGGTAAGCCTGCGCTTGAACGAGCAACATTTTCTTGGCCAGGCCATAAGGCGCATTGGTCTCTTCGGGGTAACCATCCCACAGGTTTTCTTCCTTGAACGGCAACGGTGTGAACTTGGGATAGGAACAGATCGAACCAACCGCAACGAACTTGTCCACATTCTGTACCCAGGCTTGATGCAATAAAGGCACACCCATCATTAAGTTGTTATAAAAGAATTCTGCCGGGCGGGCGCGATTGGCGCCAATCCCACCTGCCAGTGCGGCCAGATGAATCACCATATCCGCTTTGAAATCCTGCAACATGCGCGTGATGCCTTCAGGATGGCGCAGATCATACTGTGAGCTGCGCGGCACGAATACATCTGCCGCGTTCTGTTGCTGAAGTTTTTCCACGACAAAAGAGCCCAGGAAACCTGAGCCACCGGTCACGAGCACTTTTTTATTCTGCCAAAAATTTTCAGACACAATTACTCCTTCAAACAATCGCGCTTCGACTGCGTTCGGAACAACAATCGTTCCTCTCTCCGCTCAGCGCGTTGGATTTATTGAACAATGAACTGGGCGTTGCGATAATGGAGATCCATGGGGTTTTGGATGATGCCTGATTTCAAGGCAAACAGCACTTCGCGCACGCCGTCGTTCACATCGAGGGTGGTATTAAAACCCAGCACATTTTTGATCTTGGCGAAGGACACCGTAATATCTCGCATATCGCCGCCAAAGGTTAAGTCTTTATACTCCACCACGGTCTGGGGTAGACGCTTAAGCACCAGCTGCACGATCTCATCCTTGGAGTAATTGCCTTCGTCCGTGCCCAGGTTGAAAATCTGTCCCTGGATACTGGAGCGTTCAGCTTCGAGCCCCATGATCACGCCACGCACCACATCACGAATATGCACAAATGAACGTGAGTAGCCGCGTTGATAAATGATCAATTCGTGTTTGGTGAAGGCATCTAACACGAACTGGTTGACGATCAAGTCAAAGCGCGTGCGCGGTGAAATGCCATAAAGTGTTGCAAACCGGAATAACAACGGAGCACAGGTTGAGCCTTTTTGTGAGAGCAAAAATTCCTCTGAAGCGATCTTGGTTTCAGCATATAAAGATTGTGGATTTAATGGCGACTCTTCGGTGACTGGTTTCCCATTTTCAGACAAGCCATAGTTGCTATACGTGGATGCAAACACGAATCGTTCCACGCCCAAGTCTGTTGCCTGCTCAAAGACCATTTTCGTGGCCTCGACGTTGTACTTCCATGCGACTTGTTTGCCCACGGCCTGACAAGCCGGGAAGCCCACAATCGCAGCCAGATGAACGACCGCATCCGGTTTTTGCCACTCGTCTTTGAGCGAATCCTTGACGGCGCGTTTTTCTGTCACATCGGCTTTGACAAAGTGAAAGTTGGGGTGATGCAAAAAGGACACGAGCGATTCACCGCCGAAGAGTAAAGTGTCCAGGACGGTGACGCGGTAATTAAGGCGGAGCAGTTCGGAGGTCAGGATGGAGCCGATGTATCCTGCACCGCCCGTGATCAAGATATGTTTTCGCAAAGCGGTCATGAATCCAAATCCATTTTGAGAAGCACCTTAAAGCCATCCACTTCTAACGCTGGGACATTTTTGTCTGTGACAACTGTAACGCCATGTTCAAGGCAGGTGAGGCGGCAGATATCCGCTACATCGCCCTTGCCCAAAATGCGGATACTGTTGTATCCAGCCTTTTGCACCTGCGCCAGATGCTCACGCACTTTTTGACGGGTGCGTCGATATAGGGTGAGCGAGCGTTCCACATAATCCACTGCCAGGCGGGCACGCAGAGCAATGCCTTCAGGCGTGATAATGTAACGCAATTTTTTGCGCTCTGCGCGCTTGACTTTGACGTAGCCTTTGGCAATGAGCCGTTTGAGATGCCAGTTGACCGTGCCCACAGCCACACCGAGTTGTGTGGCAAGCGTGGACTGGTTCACATCGGGGTCGTTTTCGATATTTTCAAGGAGG
>Ga0070699_100002120_pt1 | contig 18003 bp, 15 predicted proteins | sample KBSK1503metaG_FD_65473 | JGI IMG/M metagenome (GOLD analysis project Ga0070699, IMG submission 65473) | Corn, switchgrass and miscanthus rhizosphere microbial communities from Kellogg Biological Station, Michigan, USA - KBS K1-50-3 metaG | ecosystem: Host-associated > Plants > Roots >... | reverse complement strand
CGCTGGATGCGGGTCTTCTTGAGCAGCTTGCGGTGCTTCTTCTTGGCCATGCGCTTGCGCCGCTTCTTGATCACAGACCCCATGAGGCCACCCTTCTTAGGCACTGCGGATGACGGGCACGCCAACGCGCTCGCCCGGTGAGGGCGGCTGGATACACACCCAACGTTAGAGGTTACCCCCGAAACGGCGTGCTAGCGCAGCCAGTCCCGGTCGTGTGCCCATGCTGTATGACCGGGGACGGTGCTATCGAGGGCGGGCGACCCGGGACCGCGGGAGGGAACGTCCCGTGGCCGGCCGGGCCGCACGGCAGCGACTTCCGCCGTGCGCCCGCATGCCAGCCGGACCCCCGCGGGGGGATCCGGATCGGTCGGCGCGGCCCGAGGGCCGGGGTCAGCCGGTACCGACAAAGGCGGCTCTCAGATACTGGTTGACCGCTGCTTCCGGTACCCGGAAGGAGCGTCCGACGCGGATTGCTTCCAGCTCGCCGGAGTGGACCAGCCGATACACGGTCATCTTCGACACGCGCATGATCAAGGCCACTTCGGCGACGGTCAGAAACCTGACGTCGCTTAGGGGGGTTTCGCTTGCCATCGAGTTAGCCTCTTCCGTACGAAGCCGAGCACTTGACGGGATTCGGCGCACCAGTCACGTACGTCTCCAGAGTAAGTCTCGCTGAGAAAAGAGCAACCCCGTCCAAAGCTTCATTGTTGTTACTTCTGACGGCAATGCCCCGGGGGCCGCTGGCGAAATCATCGTTCACGGTACTGAGCTGCGTCTTCCAGGTAAGCCTTTCACCTGTTATCAGTTGACATCTGTCATCAGAGAACAGCATTCCGTGTAAAACCGGCCCGCTGACCAGCATGCACGTTCATTTGCATCTGCGTTACATCGGCGAGAGCACTGTCACATCGGCGAGGGCAGTCTCACATCGGAGAGAGCAGGCCGTGCCAGGAAAATACGGCGCGGCATGTGCTGATGATCGCGGCATCCACCGGGTCGGCGGGATCGATCCCGGCGCCGACCGGAATGTACTCGGCCGGGGCGCCGTCGGTCATCCTGGTGGGCGCGCTTTCGCCGGTTCGGCCGGCGACCAGTGCCCGCCAGGCCTCCGGGACCGGCCGCGCCGGATCGACCGGGTCGCCGGCGGCCACGGCCAGCAGGTGTGTCCACGACCTGGGTACGACCTGTACCAGCTGGTACCCGCCGCCCCCGGTGAGCAGCCACTTGCCGCCAGCCACCTCGTGCGCCAGCTCGTGCACCATGAGCTGGGCACGCCGCTGACCGTCCACGCTGAGTTGCAGGTTGGCCAGCGGGTCGAGCCGGTGGCTGTCGCAGCCGTGCTGGCTGACCAGCACCTCGGGTCCGAACGCCCGCAGCAGCGGCGGCACCACCGCGTCGAACGCGCGCAGCCAGCCCGCGTCGCCGGTACCAGCGGGCAGCGCCACGTTGACCGCGTAGCCGCGCCCCTCGCCCGAACCGGTCTCCGACGCCAGCCCGGTCCCCGGGAACAGCGTGGCCGGGTGCTCGTGCAGGCTGATGGTCAGCACCCGGGGATCGTCGTAGAAGGCCGCCTGGACCCCGTCACCGTGGTGCACGTCGACATCGACGTAGGCGATCCGCCGCGCGCCCTGGGCCAGCATCCACTTGATGGCGATGGCCGGGTCGTTGTAGACGCAGAAGCCGCTGGCCGACCGGCGCATCGCGTGGTGCAGGCCGCCGGCGATATTCGCAGCGTGACCGGTCTCGTCGCGCCAGACCGCCCGGGCCGCGGCCAGCGTGGCCCCGGCCACCAGCGCGGACGCCTCGTGCATGCCCGCGAAGACCGGGTTGTCCGGGGTGCCGAGCCCGTACCTGCCGTTGGGCAGGCCGTTCTGGCCGGCCTGGCGCACCGCGTCGATGTAGGAGGCGTCGTGCACCAGCTCGAGCTCGGTCATCTCCGCGGGCACCGGGGCCGTCACCGTCACGTCCGGCCGGTCCAGCACGCCGAGCTCACGGGCCAGCGCGATGGTCAGCTCGACCCGCACCGGGGCCAGCGGATGACCGGGGCCGAAGTCGTATCCGGTCAGGCGCTCGTCCCAGACGAGCGTGAGCGAGCCGCTCACTACCCTGCCCTCATTACTGGGCCCCGAGTTCCCGGCCGCGGTCGCGGGCGGCCTCGATCGCCGCCAGGAACGCGGCCCGGACCCCGTGCTTCTCCAGCTCCCTGATCGCCGAGATCGTGGTGCCCCCGGGCGAGGTGACGGCCTCGCGCAGGATCACCGGGTGCTCCCCGGATTCGCGGAGCATGGTGGCCGCGCCGTAGACCGCCTGGATGACCATCTCCAGCGCGGCGCCGCGCGCCATGCCGAGCAGGATGCCGGCGTCCACCATGGACTCGACCAGGTAGTAGACGTAGGCCGGCCCGCTGCCCGACAGCGCGGTCGCGGCGTCCTGCTGCGACTCGGGAATGCGCAGCACCTTGCCGACGGGGCGGAGCAGCTCCTCCGCCCGGCGCAGGTGCTCCTCGCCGGCGTAGGCCCCGGCGGAGATCACGCTCATCGCCTCGTCGACCAGCACCGGCGTGTTGGACATGACCCGGACGACGGGCACCTGACCGGGCAGACGCCGGGCGATGAACGCCGTGGTGATCCCGGCCGCGACCGAGATCACCAGTGTGCCCGCGGGCACCACCGGCGCGATCTCGTCCAGCAGCCTGCCCATGTCCTGCGGCTTGACCGCCAGGACCAGGGTATCCGCCAGCTTCGCGGCGGCCACGGCGTCCGCGACCTGCACCCCGTAGCGCTCGCGCAGCTCGGCCGCCCGGTCCTCGCGCCGGACCGCGGCCACCACCGCCGACGGCGGCCGGCCCGCGCGCAGCAGGCCCGAGAGCAGCGCCTCGCCCATCTTGCCCGTGCCCAGGATCGCGATCATGGGCGGCTACCTTTCCGGCCGCAGCGAGCGGAGGAAGAAGCCGAGGTTCTGCGGTCGTTCGGCGAGCCTGCGCACCAGGTAGGCGTACCAGTCGCCGCCGTAGGGGACGTAGACGCGCATCCGCGCGCCGGTGCCGGCCAGCCGCCGTTGCTCGGCCGGCCGGATGCCGTAGAGCATCTGGTACTCGAAGCTGTCCGGGGCCCGGCCGGTCAGCAGGGCCAGCGAGCCGGTGATCTCGATCAGCCGCGGGTCGTGGGTGGCCAGCATGGGGTAGCCGGAGCCGTTCATCAGCGCCCGCAGGCAGCGCGCGTAGGACGAGTCGATCTCGCGGCGGGAGGTGAAGGCGACGCTCTCCGGCTCGGTGTAGGCGCCCTTGCACAGCCGGACCCGGGTGCCGTAGCCGGCCAGCGCGCGGCAGTCGGCCTCGCTGCGCCGCAGGCACGCCTGGATCACGCAGCCGAGGTCGCCGTACTCGCCGCGCAGCTGGGCGGCGATCCGCAGCGTCGGCTCGATCGCGGCGAACTCCTCCGCGTCCAGCGTCACCGTGGTCCCCGCCTCGCGCGCGGCCGCGCAGATCCGGCTGATGTTCTGCTTCGCGGTCCTGGTACCGAGGAACAGCCCGACCGCGGTCGGCTTGACCGAGATCTCCGCGGCGCCGCCCTGGGTCAGCCCGTCCGCGCCGAGCTTGCCGGCCAGCTGGATGTACTCGTCGGTGACGGCCGCGGCCTGCGCCGGGTCCTTGGTGTCCTCGCCCAGGTAATCCAGGGTGACCAGCAGCCCCGCGGCCCGCAGCGCCCGGGTCACCCGAACCGCGTCGTCGGCGGTCTCGCCCGCCACGTACCTCTCCACGATGGCGCGCGTCTGCGGCGCGGTCGTGATGAGCTGGCGCAGCCGGGTACTGGCCGACGCCGCGAGCAAGGCCCTGCGCAGCACGGGCTGACCTCCGGTCCTCGTGAGTTCCTTACATTAGCTGGCGGCGGCGCAGCGTCACCTTTACGTTCGCGCCCGTCTCCGGCGGCACGATGACCTCCTGCGCCGCGGGAACGCCCCCGGCCAGCAGCGTCGCTTCCAGCGGCACCGTCCGCTTGACCAGGGCCAGCCCGATCGGGCCCAGCTCGTAGTGCCGGGCCGCCGAACCGGTGAACCCGACCGTGGTCCCGTCAAGCTCGACCGGGTCGCCGTGGCCGGGCAGCCGGTCCTCGCTGCCGTCCAGGTGCAGGAAGACCAGCCGCCTGGGCGGGTGGCCGAGGTTGTGCACCCGCGCGACCGTTTCCTGGCCCCGGTAGCAGCCCTTGTTCAGGTGCACGGCGGTCTCGATCCAGCCGACCTCGTGCGGGAGGGTCCGGTGATCGGTGTCCAGGCCGAGCCGGGGGACATGCGCGGCGATCCGCAGCGCCTCGAACGCCCACATGCCCGCCGCCGCGGCCCCCCGCCGCACCAGGTCCCCGGCCGCGTCCGGCAGCCGATCCCGGGCCACGATCAGGTCAATCAGGTCATTAGTGCCGAACGGGCCTGGTTTCACGCTCGCCTGAACGCCGTCGAGCCCGGCCGCGGTGTCGCCGGCGGCGGGCCCGAGCACGGTGAGCACCGCGTGGTCCTGGCTGACGTCGCTCACCTCGACCCGCAGCATGAACCGCATGGACTCGAGGAACTCCACCAGCGCCGCGGCGGTTCCCGGCTCCACGTGCACCCACACCGCGGTGCCGTCGTCGGCCAGCGTCAGGTGATGTTCGACGTGCCCGTTCGGGCTGAGGATGAGCGCCTGCGCGCCGGTTCCGGCGGCCAGCCCCTCCAGGTGCTGCGTGGTCACGCTGTGCAGCCAGCTCAGCCGGTCCGGCCCGGTGATCCGCAGCACGCCGCGGTTGGACCGGTCCACCACCCCGGCCGACTGCTCGATCGCGCGCTGCTCGCGCATCGGGTCGCCGTAGTGCCCGGCGACGCCCTCGTCCGGCCAGCTCGCCTCCACTCTGTTTTCCCAGCTCACTCTGTCCTCCCGCTCGCCTCCGGGCCGCTCTCGAGGCCACGCCTTCCCTCGTCGCTCCTTCGTCGCTCCTCAGTCCAGGCGTGACCGCGGCCCTTTGGCTCGCGGGGGGTCCGGCATTCCTGGCAGCGGCCGAAGACGGTGAGATGGCCCACGTCGGTCTCGAAGCCGTGCCGTTCCTCGAGCGCGGTGATCAGCGGGCGGATCGCGTCCGGGCCGATCTCGGTGACCCGGCCGCAGTCGCGGCAGACCAGGTGCACGTGGTCGGCGTCGGTGGCCAGGTGATAGGTGGGCGCCCCGTGCCCGAGGTGGGTGTGGGTGACCATGCCGATCTGCTCGAGCAGCTCGAGCGTGCGGTAGATAGTCGAGATGTTGACGCCGCGCGCGGTCTGCTGGACCTGGGCGCCGATCTCCTCCGGGGTGGCGTGATCGAGCCGTGCCACCGCCTCGAGCACGAGCTGGCGCTGCGGCGTCACCCGGTAGCCGCGGGCTCGCAGCTGCTCGTCCCACCCGCGCACGGCCACGCTCGGGGACGGTACCTCCCGGTCCATGGGCTCATACTAGTTCGGCCAGTGTGATCGGGTGCACGGCGAAATCCTCTTGCCTGCCCGCCCGTCTCGCGGATAACGTGCGAGTTACGCGGGAAAGGAGGTGGTCCGAAAGCATGCATGATCAACGGACTCGTGAGGTGGCTGTCAGCTAGCCGCCTACCCGCCGGCATGACGTCCCGTGGGACGGCGGCCGGCTAAAATCTGGCAGACACCGAGTCCCCGGGCTGACCGACCCAGTCCAGTCGGTCCCGGTACAGCGCGACCGCGCGGTACCGGAGTCGCCCGGGGGCTTATTTCTTGCCCTCTGCTTCTTGCCCTCTGCTTCTTGCCCTGGGCCGTTGTCGCTTCCGGCCTGCCTCAGCCGCCGATGTCGTCCAGCTCGCCGGCTGAGCCCACCCTTTTGAGCTGGGCCGACAAATGCGGTTGGAGGCCCTGGCCCATCGCGGCCATGTCGTAGGCATAGGCGAGATCACCGCCCGCGAGGCCGTAAAGACGGTGCCCCGCGGTCACTTCCTTGGCCGTGGCGGTGCGGGCGACCACGTCGGTAGCCATCTCGATCCGGGTGCCGGATACCTCACCCAGGTAGATCTCGACGATCCCGGTGGGATGCGCGAGCATCACCTCGATCTGGCTGTCCGGGCGGGGCCGCCAGTACCCGGCCTCGGTGCCGAGCGGCGACCCGATCCGTCCTTCCTCGTCGAGCCGCCAGGTCCGGCTGGTGTAGATGAGGAACGGCTTACCGTTGTGGCTGAAGCTGATCTCCTGCCCGAACCGGAACGACTCGATGGTCGGGTATCCGCCGATGCCCGCGCCTTCCCACCGCCCGAGCAGGAAGCTCAGTGCTTCCAGGTCGGGATGGGGCTCGAGGTCAGGATGGATCGCCATGCCGGCCTCCGGCCGCGAACACCCGCACGGCCAGGTACAGGCAGGCCGCGGCGGCCACGGCGAACACGCCGGTCACGATCGCAGCGCTCAGCATCCCATGCATAGGCCGCAGTGTACGGGTCAGCCGCCCGCGCCGTCCGGCGGCGCGCCGTTTGCCCCAATCCGGCCGGGCTGTCCCCGGCCGGACCGCGCGGCTAGAGTTTCTCCATGCCTGAGCGCTCTCTTGTCATCAAGGTCACAGCCGGCAAGGACGACCCGGAGCGCTGCAACCAGGCCTTCACGGTCGCCGCGGCCGCGGTGGCCAGCGGCGTCCCCGTCTCGCTGTGGCTCACCGGCGAGTCGGCCTGGTTCGGCCTGCCGGGCCGGGCCGAAGACTTCTCGCTCCCGCACGCCGCGCCGCTGGCCGACCTGCTGGCGGGGATCCTGGCCGCGGGTTCGGTGACGGTGTGCACCCAGTGCGCGGCTCGCAGGAATATCGAGGCCGACGACCTGATCAGCGGGATCAGGATCGCCGGGGCGGCCACGTTCGTCGCCGAGATCATGACCGAGGGCGCCCAGGCCCTGGTGTACTTATCCGGCTAGGCGGGAGCCCCCTGGGCGGCCAGCCGCTCGGCGCGCAGCTTCAGCACCAGGTCTTCCTGCCGGGGGTCGGCTGGCGGCATGGTGCCGACAACCCAGCCGAGCAGCATGTCGGCCAGGCCCGGGTTGCGGACCAGGGCGGGCCCGTGCAGGTAGGTGCCGACCACCCGGCCGGCGTACGCACCTTCGGTCCCGTCCCCGTTCCCGACGCCCGCGATCACGGTGGCCAGCGGCTTTGCCCCCGGGCCGAGCCGGGTTACCCCCTGGTGGTTCTCGAAACCGGTGAGCCGTCCCGCGCCGAGCGCGGGATCGGTGTCCGCGACTATCTCGCCGACGCCCCGCCGGTCACCCCTCCCGCTGCGGATGTCGATCAGCCCGAGCCCGGGAACCGGCTCGCCTTCCACGCCGCCGAACTCGGCGCCGACTATCTGGTAACCGGCGCAGACCGCGAAGACCACCGCGCCGCGGGCCGCGGCCGCGGCCAGCCCGGCCCTTTGACCGCCCGCGGCCAGGCGGCGCGCGGCCAGGATCTGCGGCAGGTCCTCGCCGCCGCCGAGCAGGTAGATATCGCCGTCCACGGGCACCCGCTGGTCGGAGTTGACCTCGGCGATCTCGACCGGGTAGCCGCGCAGCCGGGCCCGCCGGGCGAGCACGAGCAGGTTTCCCCGGTCGCCGTAGGTGCTCAGCAGATCCGGGTAAACCCAGACCAGCCGGACGGCCGAAGGCCCCCGGTAGGCCGGCCCTGACCGGTATTCGCCCTCGCTCATGCTGCTGTCTCCCGCTCGCCTCAGCCGACGCGCCCGAGGGCCGCGCGGATCTGCTGGAACGCCGTGTAGTTGGCGATCACTTCCATGGACGGGCTGCGGGCCATCGCTATCGCCTCGTCGACGCTGCCAGCCATGCGGAAGGCCACCTCGTCGGCTTCCAGCCGGACCGCGAGGTCGAGCTTGCGCTCCCCGGCCACGAACACCGGGCGGCCGCGCAGCCTGCGGTAGTCCACGTCCCAGAGCCAGGAGGTGTCCTTCCCGTCCGGCGTCTGGGCGTTCACCGCCAGCAGCACGGGCACCGGCGGCGGCACCAGGATGTCCAGCGCCTCCAGCCAGCCGGCCGGGTTCTTGGCCAGCAGCAGCCGCAGCGCGCAGCCGTGCCGTTCCACCTGGGTGTACCGGCCGGCGACGGACCGCACCTGCGCGACCGCGCCCATCGCCTGGCTGGCGGTGATCCCGAATACCTCTGCCACGGCGAGCGCGACGACGGCGTTGGACCGGTTGGCCCGGCCAGGCAGGGCCAGGTCGAGCGGCCGGGACCGGCCGGTGGGGTCGATCACCTCGTCGCCCGCGAGCATCCAGCGGACCGGCGGCCGCCGGTTCGGGCACTCGCCGCAGTACCAGTCCTCGCCGTCCCGGCGCAGGTGCGACCCGCAGTTCGGGCAGCACCAGGAGTCGTCGTGCCAGCGCTGGCCCGCGGCCACCCAGGTGACCTGGCGGGCCTGCCCGGCGGCCCACGCCACCAGGGGGTCGTCGGCGTTCGCGATGACCCGGCATCCCGGGGCGCCGGCCAGCGCCGCCCGCCAGCGGCGGGCGAGCATCCAGATCTCCGCCGCGCGGTCCATCTGATCCCGGCTGAGGTTCAGCAGCACTACCACCCGGGCGCCGGTCGCCGTCAGCATGGCCGGCATGTACTTCTCGTCCACCTCGAGCACGGCCAGGGTGGCGTCCGGGGCCTTGGCGAGCGCGGCGACCAGGCCGGCTTCCATGTTCGCGCCGAACGCGTTGGACGCGACCTGCTGTCCCAGTGCGCCGAGCGCCGCCGTGATCAGCCTGGTCGTGGTGGTCTTCCCATTCGTCCCGGTCACCAGGATGACCTGCCGCCCGCGCGCGAGCAGCGAGAGCAGATCGGGTTTCAGCCGTAGCCCGATGACCCCGCCGATGACCGATCCGTCGCCGCGCCCGGCCAGCCGGGACGCCCGGCCAGCCGCGCCGCCGACGGTAGTGGCCAGGCGGGCGCGGAAGGGGAGGCCGAACCGCCGCGACGGCGGGCTGCTAGTGCTCATACCGGACGCGGCCTTCGTGCCGCTTCACCACCCATCTCCTTCACTGGCGGGGACGCCCCGGGTTGCCGGGGCGGACGAACCGCGAACCTCAACTCGCGCCCCTTCCAGCGTGAAATGGAATCCCCGCCTCCGGGCGAGGGCAGGATGTCAACCCGGCCCCGATGCTATCCGGTCGCGGTGCGGCGCACGTCCGGGTCGGCGGCTGGCCTGATGATCCGCTGCGGCCAGGACAGCACGACCTCGAGCCAGCCGGGCTGGTGCGCGGGCCCGCCCGCGGCACCGTTTTCGGCACAGAGCTGCCGGCGTGCGTCCGCGGCGTTCAGGTCCTGGTCCGGTCAGGAGCGGCGCTTACGCCAGTCCAGGCGCTGCGGAGGCGGCCCGAGATTGGGCGGCGGCCGACCCTGACGCCAGCTCACCGGACCCGGCGCGCCATCGCGGCGGCCAGCCGGCTCCCGCTCCGCCCCGGGACCCTGCTGGGCCTCTTTCTCCGAGGGGAACCCATCCCCCCGGACCCCCGTTGGGGAGGGATGACCCGCCCTAGCCCTCCCGGGTCCTGGGGACGGCAGGCTCCGGAATTCCTCGAGGGTTAGCGCGGTGGCGGCACCGAGCCCGCCGATGCCCGGGTTGGTGTCGGCCATGACCACCTGCCGGCCCGCCGGGCCCGCATACGTGATGATCATCGCGCTGGCCGGGAGCTGCTGGAGTTCGTGCTGTTCGACGAGGAATTCACGGGAACGCTGCAGGGCCCGCGCGAGCGATTCGCTGTCGCCGGCCGCCTTCGATGTCGTCATCCCCCAGGCGGTGCTGGTGCTGACGCTCGCGGTGACCGACTCGCTCTCGCTCGTGCTCTGCGAATCGCCCGTCTGGACGCTGTGCGAGACGCTCGCCCGCGATGGCAATAGCAGGCTGCCGTCGCTGTGGCCCCGCCCGGTGCTGCGTGACAGGCCCTCGCTCTGCGACCACGAGGCGGCGGTCGAGCTCGCCGACCCGGCGGTGCTGGTGTAGGCGCTGCTGGTGGTGTCCGTCACGGACACCCCTATTGTATCGGTGAGCTGGGAGAGCACGAAGCGGTGCTCGGTGCCGATCTGCTCGCTCGCGGCTTTGGCCTCCTCGACGTTCCCCAGCCGCATGAAGCCGACCGCGGCGTTGCCCCGGCCGAGCCGCTGCCTGACGTGCGGGGCGATGCCGCGATAGGCCAGCACGAGGCCGGTCGCCGACCGCTCGCACGCGTCGCTGAGCCGGTCCAGCACGTCGCCGCGCAGCTTGTCCGCGCCGAGCACGAACAGCGTGTGCTGCCAGGGCCGCTGCCCCGGCTCGGTGTCGCGCAGCAGGTGGGTCAGCGCGACCGTCAGGTAGGTCCCGAGCACCCTGCTGCCCACGACGCCCACTCGCCTGCTCAGCGCGGCGACGCGCAGCGTGCTGCGCGGCAGCGGTACCAGCGCGGTGCCCACCGGCGCGAGCTTGCGCAACTGGGACTCCAGGACCCAGGCCCGCTCGAGGACCACCCGGTCGGTGGCGCCGCGGCCGAACATGGCGGTGAGCCGGTCCGCCTGCCCGGCGGTGATCAGCCCGGCGGCGACATCGTCGCGCGGGTCGCCGGCCTGGGCCAGGGCGCGCAGCCCGGCGGTGACGGCGGCGACCGTGGCCTGGCGCCGCGGATTCTCGGCGAGCACCTCGATAACCCGCTCCAGGATGGCGTTGTCGAGGGAGAGATCCCGGGCTGAACCCTGCTCGTCGGTCACGCTGGCCACCAGGGATAGCAGGTCGGCCAGGGCGTCCTTGCCCAGCCCGGTGCCCAGGTCGAGTCGGGGCAGGTCATCGGGCAGCACCCAGACCAGCGGATCGATGGCCGAGGCCCGGGCGAAGCCGATCAGGTCCAGTGCGACCGAACCTTCGGTCAGGTCGAGCACCGTGATCTCGCCCCCCGCGGCCAGCCGGTTCGCGCCTGCCGTGGTGAGCATCGCGGACCAGCCGGAGAGCGTGCCGCCCGCGATATCCACGCGGTGCACCCCGTCCGGCACGCAGACCGCATACCAGCGTTTCTGATGCTCATAGGCGGCCCGGAGGTCCTGCCACTCCCGCATCCGGGTAGCGTGCTCGGCCTGCCAGGCGAAGAGCCTGCTCTCCTGGGCCGTCCGGAGCTTGCCGACCCGGGCCTGCTCGTCGGCCAGCCTCGACCGCAGCGCGCGCTCACCTTGCCAGATGGCGTATCCGCTGACCGCCGCGATCAGCGCGCAGCAGATAAAGCCGAGCCCGGCCACGAGGACGTCGAGCGAGCCGACGGCGCCGAGCGCGAGCGCCGTGAGGCCGAGCGCGACGGCGATGCCGAAGGCCGCCTTCAGCGGCCGGTTGAGCAGGCTCTCCTCACGGCGCTGGGCCGCCGCCCAGTCGGGGTTGAGCCGCTCCTGCTCGGGCGGGGTGGGTCGCCGCGGCGCAGGCCCCGGCTCCGGGTACGGCGTCGCGTACTGCCATCCCAGGCACAGCTGGCCGACCGGGGGGGACACTACGCTCCCTCCCAGGCGCGCCGGGGCGCGGCGGCGCGGCCGCCCCCCGCCGCGGGCACCCTGGCCCGCACCAGGAGCCCGCGCGGGACGAGCCGGGGCGGGTTCTTCACGGCCAGCAGGAATTCGCCGTCCCGCAGCGCGGCCGGAAACCCCGATCCGGCCGCGGCCGCCGTGCCGGGTTCCGCCGCGGCCGCCTGGGCCGGCCCGATCGCGGCCAGCCGCGCGGCCAGGGCGGTGTCCTCCATCCGGTGCACCACCACGACGTTGGCCATATCCGCGAGATCGGCTGCGACCTGCGCCGACGTGGTGGCCGCGATCACTGGCAGCCCGGTGCCCCGGCCGCGGGCGATCATCTCGGTGACCGGCGGCCGCGGCAGCGCGCCGCACTCGGCCAGCCAGATGATCCCGTCGCCGTCGACACCGATCCCGTCCAGCGCCGCGCCCGCGGCCAGCAGGTCCTGGCAGACCAGGCGGGTGAGCATGGCGCAGCTCTCGGCCGGGCGCGGCCCGCCGAGCCGGAAGAGCACCACGGCGCGCTCGGCGACGTCCCGGCTGAGGTCGATGTCTGCCGTCTGGCCGTCCGGGGAGGGGCGCAGCCAGCGGCCGAACGGCGACGCGCGGAGTTCCCGCAGCTGCCGGCCGACTTCGGCGATGGTGGCGGGCTCGGCGGTGACCAGGCTCGTCGACACCCGGACCCGTTCGGCCAGTACCTCCCGGCGGGGGTAGGCCGCGGGCACGTATTCCATCCGGGCTCGCATGGCCACCGGGTTGAGCAGGTGGATGACGTCGTCGAGCACGGGAACGCGCGGGTCGCCGGGCGCGGCATCGAGTAGCTCGAAGACATCCTCGAGGTAAGAGACGCAGCTGCGCCGGTACTGGCGGCCGGGCCCGTCCCAGCTGAGCATGGCGACGACCAGCGCGGCACGGCGCCCGGGGGCGCCGTGCCGGAACGGCTCGTAGCAGGCCACCCGGGCCCCGGCGCCGACGTTTCCGTTCTCGCCGAACACGAGCAGCGGCGCGCCGGCCGCGGCGCAGACCGCGGCCAGCTTGCCGGTTAGCGCCGGATCGGCCGTGTGGTCGACGGCGAGCACCGGCTTGCGCCGCCGGATCGCGGCGTGGACCAGCTGAAAGCCGGTCGTCAGCACGTCCAGGCCGGAAGAGCCGCACACCGCGATGCCTCCGGCCGCCTCGGCCCAGGACAGCGTCACCCGGGCGCCCGACCCGGCGGCAACCCCCAGGCAGCCGCCGTCCCTGGTCACCACGCCGCCGGCCCGGATGGCCCGGACGACGGCCGCGCGCCGGGCGGCCACGATCAGGCCGGGCCGGGCCGGGCGCAGGTCCGACTCGTCGGTATGCAGCCAGCTCAGCCAGCCGGCCAGGGCAGCCTCGGCCGCGCCGGCCACCAGGGCGAGCGGCAACTGCCGGGGCAGCCATGTCCCCATTCCAGTGAACGCGCCGGTGAAGTGCAGCAGGTGGTCGGCCTGGTGCCCGCTGGCGCTCAGGTAGCTGACGATCTGGGCGGGTCCGGCGGTGAAACCGGCCGCCGCGGCCCTCGGGCCGACCGCCGCGGTCGACGCCAGTCCGGCCGCCGCCGGGACCGTCAGCCAGGACAGGCGCCACCGGGTCGCCCTGGTGATCAGGTAGAACACGGCGGCGAGGAGGATCGTGAGCTGAGCGAAAAGCACATGCACCAAGACCGCCGCCACCACGCAGACGGCGAGGATCTCGTCACGGCGGGGAAGTCCCCTGGGGACGAGGTAACGGGCACGCCGTGGCATCTGTTCCGCCTCTGTCACGACCTCGGCCGGCGTCTCGGCTCCCAGCGTCCCAGGTGTGACGCGTACGTGTCCAGGCAGGCACGCCCTCTGTGCGGCCAGATGTAATGAGGACGTTCTAGTTGGTGCCTCAGTAGCGTCATTCGCGATCATGAGCAACTCCGGTTTCAGTATCGGCGCTCAGGACCCCGTGTTCAGGATATGGGCGTTCAGGATATGGCGGTCACGATGCTGGCCCCGGCGAGCGCCAGCATGACCACAGCCGCGCCCCGCGTCAGCCAGGCCATGGGGATGATCTTCAGCAGGCCCCGGCCGCCGACGATGGCGCCGCCCGCCGCCACCCACAACGCCAGCGTCGAACCTATGCCGACGGCGAGCGGGTCCCCGTACCTGGCCGCCAGGCTGACCGTGAGGATCTGGGTAAGGTCGCCGAACTCGGCGACGAAGACCACCGCGAAGGCCATCCCCGCGACCGGGAAGAACCGCTTCCCGCGGCCATGGTCGGCGACCTCCTCCTCGTCGCCGCTCTCGCCGTGCTGGAACCACAGCAGCACGGCCCCGATCAGGAACAAGACCGCGGCAATGGCCTGAACCGCGCGGTGCGGCAGCAACCCGAGCAGGCCGCCGGCCGCGACGGCCAGCGCGACGTGCACGGCAAACGCCGCCGCCGCGCCCGCGAACACGAAGACCGGCCGGTACCGGGTGCCCATGACCAGGCAGGCGAACACGGTCTTATCGGGCAGCTCGGAGGGCAGGATGATCAGGAAGGCCGTCAGGGCGGCGGCTGGATTCATCAGAATCGCGGCGTGAAGATCCCGGCCTTCAGGCCGGGACGAAAACGCTGCTCCCTCCCTCCGCATTGTGGTATAGTCGAATATGCTTGCGATAGCCAGGCAGGCATGCACGACTAATACGAAACCGCGGCAGGGCATGCCGTGGCTGCGCGGGTAGGCGACGGGGTTGCCCGGTCTGTGAACCGCGAACCAACAGCGCGGCGCGAGCCGCGGCTGGAATCCCCGCCTTCAGGCGAGTGGAGGATGTCAACTCCGGACCCATCGAGTCGGGCCGGGCCGGAGATCGGGAGACCTTCGGCCCGGCAGCTGTCACTGCGACCGAAGGTCTCACTCAGACCACATGGGTCCCCGGGGACCGGGCCCGGATGTCCGGGCCGAGATTGTCGGCCACCCGGCGATGGAGCTACTCCCCTTCGCTGGGCCCATCCTAGACCAGTCGGGCCGCGACGGCTAAGGGCGTAGCAGCCGGAGCCTCCGCGGAGTCGATCGCGACCCTGAACAGCTCCGGCTTCAGCATGACCACGGTGAGCCCGGCAGGCTCACCGGTGACGGTGTTGTCGAACCTGACCGTGACCGTGATCACCGGCTGTCCCGGCGACAACCGGAGGCTGCGGGCGATGGACGGCTGAGGGGGGGACATTTCCAGGCTCACCGCAGCGGCCGGCAGGGCGTTGAGCACCGAGCCGAGCGAGGGAAATCCCTGGTCGGCCTCCTGGCCTGGTTCGGTGTCCTCGCCCGCGACCTGTTCGCTCAGGTAGGCCGTGGATACGGCGGCCGGGTCCCCCTCGGACACCCAGACGCACCGGACCACGCGGATCGGCGCGCCGCACGGCAGGTGCAGGGCCCACGCCACATCCTGGGGGGCCTCACGCGTCGAGACGTGCCGGGTCTGGCAGGCGATCGTGGCGCCCATCGGATCCAGCCTGGTGCCGAGGCCGCCCGCGCCCTCGAGGGGGATCCAGTAGTCGGCCGGGCTGGCCCGGTACAACTGCCCGTCGGGCAGCCGCCGGACCAGCGACCGGCGGGCGAGATCGCCGAGCGCGGTGTCGATCTCGGTCAGGCTGACGTTGTATCGCCTGGCCAGCGCGGTGCGGCGGGGCAACCGCCAGCCCGGCTCCCGGTGCACGAGCGCCGCCGCCATCCGGTCCGCGAGCACCGTGCTGGCCCGGGCCGGGGCCGGCGCTCCCGCCGCGCCAGGCTCACCCGGCGACGGCGATACCTCCGCAGGCGGCGGGGCGGGCTGCGAGGGGACCCGGTGGTCACGTCCGGCAGAGCCAGCAGTCATGTACCTGTATCAGCCCCTGATCTTGGCGATCTGCGCATCGGACAGGGTGACGATGGACGACGGCAGCGGCTGGAAGTTCACCTGTCCCAGCTGCTCCCTGCCGCTGGTAACCGCCCAGGTGAGGAACGCTCGCAGATCCTGCGCCCGGGTGGCGCTGGGCTGGGAGGTATTCACCACGGCATATTCGTAGTTGACGATCGGGTAGGCCTGGGCGGCCGAGCCATTGATCAGCGATATGGTCTCGCTGGCCGGCGTGTTGGTGAAGCTGGCCAGAGCCGCCTGGATCGCGCGGGCGGTAGGAAGTACGAAGCTGCCCGCGGAGTTACCGAGTGCGGCCTCGCCCTCGGTCGCGTTGATGACCTGGGACAGGTAGCTGACGCCGACGTACCCGATCGCGCCGGGCGCGGACTTCACGCTGCTGATGATCGCGTCGCTGCCGGTGGCGCCGAGCGCGCCCGGCCGCCGGGGCCAGGCGACCGTGGTGCCGATCAGGGAGCTGTTCCAGCCCGAAGGGTCCTGGGCGTTCAGGTACGACGTGAACAGGAAGGTACTGCCCGAGCTGTCGGCGCGGTGGACCGGCACGATGGCGGCCCCCGGCAGCTTCGCGCCCGGGTTCAGGGCCGCGATCGCCGGGTCGTCCCACCTGGTGATCTTCCCGGTGAAAATGCGCCCCAGCACCCTGCCATCCAGCCTGAGGTGCGCCGACGAGCTGATCCCGGGCACGTGGTAAACCACCATGAGTGCGGCCACGGCCAGCGGGATGTTTACCAGGTGCGAGTATTTGGCCAGGGTGGCAGGCGACAGGAAGGCGTCGGACGCGCCGATGTCGGCCTTCCCGGCGGCCGCGGACGAGATGCCTTCTCCCGACGACGAGCTCTCCGTGTGCAGGGTCACCTGCGAGAACCGGGCATGGTAGGCGGGTGCCCACAGGGCGAACAACGGCGCCATCAGTGAGCTGCCGGTTTCCTCCAGGGTCTGGGACACGGAGGCGGGTGCCGGTGACGCCGCCGCGGCGCCGGCCGGCAAGACGTCCGAGGACAGGGCGCCCGGGCCGCTACCGCAGGCCGCGAGGACGACGGCGGCCGCGGCAACCGCGGCCACAGCCGCCGCGCGGCTGCCCGCGCGGCTTCTGCCGAAAGCCGACTGCGCCTTTCCCGCATTCATTGACAACGTTGCCCTCACCCATCTTCGACCGACACGCGGTCGGCAAGGTCTTGGCGCCCCACGCCCAATAGATATGCAGCGTAGGTAAACAAAAGTTGAATAAAAGAGGAACGAACAGACGGCTACTTGATGTCATGTAACTGAACGGCAACCTCGCCAGGGCGGCCGCCTGGAGGGCTCCCCGCAGCTAGCATGGGTGGCGCACAGCGGCCGTGCCAGCCTGGAGGCTCGGCGAGAAGACCGAGGTCAGAGGGCATTACGCCCGGGCACGAGTGCAGGTACGCGGAATCACCTTCATCGGCGGCGCCGGGTACTCACCGGCCGCCGGATCCTCCCCCGCCGCAGGCCAAGACACCATAACTTAACTTCCTGGTCTCCTGAAGTCCACATTCCGTTTGCCCGCAGGTACCGCCGACACCGCCAAACTGTACTCGCACACCATAGGTTGACAGGCTGACCGGCCGTTCGAGGCTGCGCTCATCGCGGCCGGAAAAGGAGTATTGAATATGCAGCTTCGATACAGACAGCAGGTCACGGCGGCGGGGGTTTCCGTCGTCGCGCTAGCGCTCACCCTCGGCGCATGCTCCTCGTCGAGCAGCAGCTCGACGACAGGAGGTTCCTCGGCAAGCAGCAGTTCCTCCTCCTCGTCGAGCGGCTCGTCGAGCCTGAGCGGCACGCTCAACGGGAGCGGGTCGACGTTCCAGCTCACCTTCCAGCAGGAAGCCATCGCGGCCTTCAAGTCGGTCCAGCCCAACATGACCGTCAACTACGGCGGCGGCGGTTCCGGCAAGGGCCGCACCGACCTGGCCGCGGGGACGGTCAACTTCGCGGGCTCGGACTCGCCGATCCCCACCAAGGAGGCGTCGGGCTTCACGGGTAAGACAATCCTGTACTTCCCCGTCATCATCGGCCCGATCACGATGGCGTACAACCTGTCGGGCGTGAGCAACCTGAAGCTGTCACCCGCGACGATCGCGGGCATCTTCTCCGGCAAGATCAAGACCTGGAACGACGCGGCGATCAAGGCCGACAACTCCGGCGTCAGCCTGCCCAGCACGCCGATCACCCTGGCCGTCCGGTCGGACTCCTCGGGGACCACGGCGAACTTCACCCAGTTCCTGGTGGACGCGGTGCCCAGCGCCTGGACCCTGGGCAGCAGCTCGACCGTCAAGTGGCCAACCTCCGCCCGTGCCGCCAGCGGCAACCCGGGTGTGGCGCAGGTCGTCAAGTCCACCCCCGGCGCCATCGGGTACGTGGACTACGCCACGGCCAAGGCCTCCGGGCTGAGCTTCGCCTCGGTCAAGAACAAGGACGGCTCCTTCGTCGCACCGTCGCCGGCCTCGGCGACGGCGGCCGCGACCAGTGTCACCCCCAAGGCTGACCTGACCTTCGCGGCGGTCTGGCAGGGCGGGGCCAACGCCTACCCGATCACCTACCAGTCCTGGGACCTGGTCAACGCCAAGCAGCCGACCGCCAACGACGCGGCCATGCTCAAGGCCTACCTGGGCTACCTGCTCGGCGA
>Ga0070699_100002119_pt1 | contig 18012 bp, 18 predicted proteins | sample KBSK1503metaG_FD_65473 | JGI IMG/M metagenome (GOLD analysis project Ga0070699, IMG submission 65473) | Corn, switchgrass and miscanthus rhizosphere microbial communities from Kellogg Biological Station, Michigan, USA - KBS K1-50-3 metaG | ecosystem: Host-associated > Plants > Roots >... | reverse complement strand
CGACCTGGAGGTACGGCGAGACGACGGCCACACCCGGCCGCGAGGAAGGCCCCGGTGGGTACGACTTCGAAGAAAAACCCGACACCCACTTGACAGCACCAGCAAAGAGGACTCGTTCTGTGTGCCGGTGATGGCCGGCCTGCGTGGCATATCGGCGGGCTCGAGTGGGTGTTATGGCGTCTCGGTCCGCCAGGTCTGGCGCTGCTGGGATGCCTGGTCATGGGGTGGGCAGGGCCGGAGGTCGGGTTGCATGCGACGCGGATGTGATGCGGGTCACGGGAATGGGAGCCGTCCGCGTCTCCTCTTCCGTGCGAGAAGCGTTGCCGAAGGAGGAACCATGACACTCACTACCCCGCCGCCTGCCGGGAGCCTGGTCCCGGCCGACCGTGATGCCGCCTGCTCCGCTGACTCGCCGCCGGGCTGCACCGTCCGGCCGCTTCCGCGCGTCCCGGGGGTGGCGCATCGTTTCGTGACGGTCCGGGGCGTGCGACTGCACGTGGCCGAGGCGGGCAGTGGCGACCCGGTGCTGCTGCTGCACAGCTTCCCGCAGCACTGGTACGCCTGGCGGCGCGTAATTCCGCTGCTGGCCGGGCAGTACCGGCTGATCTGCCCGGACTGGCGCGGCTTCGGCTGGTCGCAGGCACCGGCGCGTGGCTATGACACCGCCAGCAGGGCGGCCGACGTCCTGGCCCTGATGGATGCCCTGGGCTTGGACCGGGTGCGGCTTGTCGGGCATGACTGGGGCGCCCATGCCGCCTTCAGGGTTGCCCTGCAGGCACCCGGGCGGGTCAGCCACCTGCTGGCGGTCAATGCCGCGCACCCATGGCTGGCCCAGCGGCGGCTGATCCCGCAGCTGTGGCGGTTCTGGTACACCGCGTTCTTCGAGTACCCGCGGATCGGCCGGCTGGTGCTGGGCCACTGGCCGGGCCTGACCCGGTTCCTGCTGCTGCACGGGGCGGCCGGACCGGCGGCATGGCAGCCCGGCGAGGTCGAGGAGTTCATCGCCGCAAGCCGCCAGCCGGGCGCCGCCCGGGCCGGCGAGGCACTGCACTGGCAGTTCGTCCTGCACGACATCCCGGGGATCATCGCGCGCCGCCACCGCGGCCTGCGGCTGACGATGCCCACGGTGATCCTCGCCGGCTCGCAGGACTGGATGCTGCCGCCTAAACTGCTGGCCGGCGCCGAACGCCACGCCGATGACCTGCAACTGCGGGTCGTTCCCGGAGCCGGGCACTTCCTCGCCGACGAGCAGCCGGCGGTGGTGGCCGAGGCGGCCCGCGAGCTGTTCCGGCGGAGGTGACCGCGTCCGCGCGACAATGGCGCCGATGACACGCCCGCCCGATATCGACCCCGCACTGGTCCGCGCAGCCCAGCACGGCGACCAGATCGCCATGGCGGACCTGATGGACGCGCTGGCCCCGTATGTGGGCCGGGTGTGCGGCCCGATCGCGCTGCACGACGGCCCGGACGCCGCCCAGGAGGCGCTGATCGTGATCTTTACCAATCTCGCAGGCCTGCGCGAGCCTGCCGCTATCTACGGCTGGGCCCGCGCGATCGCGGTGCGGGAGGCGGTCCGGGTGGCCCGCAAGGCCGCCCGGGCCGTCCCGGCCGAACTCGCCGATGTCCCCGCTCCCGGGGATCCCCAGCTCGCCGCCGACGTCCGCGACGTGCTGGCGCGGCTCACTCCCGAGCACCGCGCCGTCCTGGTCCTGCGCGACCTGGAAGGACTGGACGAGCAAGCGACCGGGGCGCTGCTGGCCGTGCCCGCCGCAACGGTACGCTCGCGGCTGTTCCGGGCCAGGCGCAGCTTCAGGAAGGCGTGGTCCCGGTGAACCAGGACTGGCCCGTAGCCGACCTCGACCCGGTCCGCCGGATGCGGGTCCTCGCCGCGGCAACCCCCGGCGCGGCCTACGCGGAAAAACTCATCCCCGCGCCGTTCAGCGCCGTGTGGGAAACCGCCAGCGACCTGGAACACGAACTGCCCCGCATGATCACCGACCTTCGGTCATTCGAAATCACCAGCACCCGGGGGGAACGGCTGACCGCCCGCGCCCGCGGCAGACTCGGCCAGCACGCCCGGTTCGACGTGGTGCTGCGCCCGGGCTGGTGCGTGATGCAAAGCCGGTTCCTCATCGGCGGGATGGCCGCCGCCCCAGACGGGGCGGGCACCCGGTTCGCCTTCCTCGGCGGCCTCCGCCTCCCCGGGATACGGCTGCTCGACCCGGCGCTCCGCCCGGCCGCCCAGTCACTGGCCCTGCGGCCCATCAGGCGGCTGGAGCGGCGACTCCAGGCCCGCTGACCCGGCCACACCCGGGGCCGCCCATGATCGTGCTGAGCCGCAAGCCGCGCCCACCGGGCATTGCCCGCTGCGCCGCCGCAATCCCGCCACCCGAACCACCATGGGCGGCGCGGGAAACAGGATTAGCTGATCTGCGCCCTGGAAGGCAGCCGCCCGAGATCACACACAGACGCAAATACTCGGCGTTCCGCGCGCACTGTCCGTTCCGTGACATCCCGGTGCGGTCACTCGCCGTGCCGGGCTGCAGATCCTCATGGCGAGCGTTGCGTAACAGATATCGAGTTAGAGAAACCGAAAAAGTCTGCAGTTGTCACTGGCCGTTCGCGTTAGTGGCGTGTTTGTCCAGGTAGCGGAGAAGCGCTGATGGGCGGAAGCGGAGTTGCTTCCCGAGTCGGATGGTCTCGATTGCGCCATCCTCTACCGCGTCGTAGAGCCAGCTTTTCTTCACCTTCAGCAGAGCGCATACATCGTCGGGCGTGAGCAGGTCGAGGTCCCAGTGAGGGCTGCGCGCGGGGTCTGGCCGCCGGTCAGCGTGGTCCCCGTCTCGTCCGTTGATGGCCACGCTCTCGCCGGTCATGGCTCGGCTTCCAGGTCGGTCTGCATATCGGCCGCGTGTCCGGGAGGGCGGAGTGTCATGGCGGGCTCGGCTGTTGTGGGCGCCGTGTCGCGCTCGGGCATCGCCGGGGCGTGGAAGATCGGCGACGATGGGCTCCCGACCGGCGAGTACAAGGCGAACGAGCGTTATGGTGGATCGCGATCCTCTCCGACCGATTTAGCCGGTCCGTGGCAGATGCGAGCGTTCTCGAGCACGGCGATTCTGCATAGGTATGTAGGGTGGTTATTCGCTCGCCGTTTCGGGCGGGCTGTTATCGTCCGCGTGGCCATCGTGCTTTTGGACTGCCTGCCGTCTCGGATGCTCGAGTTGTCCGTATCTGAGCACGGGTCAGGCCATCCGCGAGGTAACCAAGCTCTTGCCGTTGAGCGGGATCATGGTTCCAGCGATAATCGGGCTCATGAATGCCGCGGCTGGGCAGTGATAGCTGCGGCTGTGATCACATTGCTGGCAGCGGCCCTCGCCTGAAGCAGACCGAAGATCCTCGGAGGACGCTGGTGAGATGCCCGGAATGCGCGGCGGAGACTGCCAGCGCAAGTCAGTTCTGCACCCGGTGCGGCGCCCCGGCTGGAATGCAGCCGCCGGCGGCAGAGGACCTGGTGGCGGGCAGGCATGGCCATGTGGCGGAGACGGCCCCGGCTGTGGCCGCGAACGAGGGCGCGTCGTTCGGCCGGACCCGTGAGGTGAGCTTGCGGGTCGGCGCCGGGATCGTTGCCGGAGCCGCCGCAGTAGTCATCATCTGGGCATGCGCGCTTCCGCTTGCCATAATCGGCGGCACCGCTTTCTCGATCTTCAGGGCCAGCCATCTGTTCTGGATTGCCGTGGAGCCGGTCGCGGTCGCCGTCCTCGGCGTGTACGCGGGCATCGTGATGGTGACCGGCCGGCGCGGCTCGGGCCTGCACTGGCTGGTGGCGGGCATGCTCCTGGCATCCGGGACTCAGACCGTCCTGTTCTTCGTGGGCCTTAGGTTCGGCTTCGTCGGGGGGCGGCCGGGCAGCGCTGGCGCGGTCGGCATACTCGGCGGAGTAGTACTGGTCGCGGCCGGCGTCTTGGGCGCGGTCAGCAACACCGCGGGGCGGGGTGCGCCGGCTGTGGCCGCGAGCCGACGGACGCCATCTGCGCGGGCACGGGCGAGGATGCAGGTAGCAGCGGGTATCCCGTCTGCGGCCGGGGCGGTTCTCATTATCTGGGCATGCGCGCTTCCGAGCTTCACGTTCGAGGGGACCTCCATTTCCTACTTCAGCGGGTTTGTCATCGCTGATTCTTTCGAGCCCGTCGCGGTGGCCGTCCTTGGCTTGTGCGCAGGCATCGTGATGATGGCCGCCAGCCCTGGCTCGCCCCTGCGCTGGCTGGCAGCGGGCATGCTTCTCGCATCCGGGACTCAGACGTTCTTGTTCTTCGCTAGCTTGCAGTTCAGGCCTCTTGCCGGGCCGGCCTATGCGCCGGGCAGCGCCAACGTCGTGGGCATGATCGGCGGGGTAATGCTGGCCGGGGCTGGCGTGCTGGGCGCGGTCAGTAACGCCGCGGGCCGGGCTGCGGCGATGGCAGCTGACAGCGCGGCCTGGACGCCGCCGCAACCATATGTGCCGGGCTCTGGTCGTGACGTCCCTGCCGGGATCCGCGGCGTCCTCGGGAGCTATGCCGCGATCGGCTGGGCTGCCGCCGTCGGCGGCGCAGGCTTCATATCCGCCAGCATTTACCAGCCCGCCAGCACCACGTGGTCAGGCGTTACCACTCAGGCGATCCAGCATCCGGTCCTGCTCGTAGCCGTGGCGCTCATCGGAGTCGCCGTCTGTCTGGCGGGCACTATGGCGTTCATCCGGCGCAGCCGGTTTTCCAGGCTGGTGAGACAGCCCCGCAATCCCTCCCGCGCCACGGTGACAGCCAGCCGGGCAGGCAGGCGTGCGCTGACACTCGACGCCCCCTGCGACGGGTACCCGCCTGAGCTCGACATCCGCCTCGCCTGGGGGACAGAATCTCATATCCCGCCACCCGGCTAAAGCGTGATGGTCTACGGCCGGCCGGCCGGCGTGGGCCCGGCCCTGCTCAGCGCTTCTTACCCGGGTGGGGCCTACCTGGGCACCGGAAGGCGTCAGGCAGCTTTCTCCGCCGGCCGGAAAATGCTCGATCAAGCAGACAAGGCGGCGGGCACCGGTGCCGCACCAGAAGGTCATGCCGAGCCTGACGATATTTAATGTCCGGCAGCCGCAGCAGACCTAGGCTTCAAGTGCACTGCTTCGCTCGCCCGGCCGCGGGCAACTGAGGGTGAACAGGTCGCCGGGACAGTTGCCGCCGGGCCATCCCGTTTCTAAGAGCTGACGGACTCTCCCCAGGGCATGCCCAATATTAGTTGGTCGGCTGATTTCGTCTAAGGTAAATTGGATGCCACCAGAACAAATATTGGTCATTGATGACGTTCGGCATCGGCTTCTTCCCGCTGCTTGGTATTATGCCCCACGCGTCAGACGTCTTACTGGAAGTCCTGCAATGATTCAGTTCCGGCGCTCCCATAGGTCGCCTACACTATCCGGCGACGATTCGAAACGATTCGTCGCCTCCAAAAGGCTGGCTAACTTAGACGCCCGTTGAACGCCGAACACTCTCATCGGCATGTGGGTTAGACCCAGTCGAGGAACCGAAGCCTTGATGGCTGGGAGAGTCGGCAGCCGCTGGCGCGCGTGGCAGGACGGGATCATCGTCATGTGCGGGCTGCGGTCGCCCACGCCGCAGGAGGCGCGGAACCGCCCTGAACGGCTACGGGCCTGTGGCGCGCCGACCTGTTTGATCGTCTTACTGACGCGCCGGGGACGTCCGGGGTCGCGCACTACCCCGAGTTGGCTCATTTAGTGCGCAACGTACGCCGGACTGCGCGGCCGGGGGCTCATGTAGGGGTTCGCAGGCAGGTGCCGCGCGGTTTCCCGGTGTTCTGTTGTCGCGGGGGCCGCTGCGGGCCTGCTGTTACCGGAGCGGTTCAGCCGCTGCTGCCCGCAGCCGGGCTACCGATTCGGCTGCGACCAGGGCCCACCCGGCGGCGATCCTCGGCCTGCGCCGCTGCACGGCCCGGGCCGCCCAGGGGACATAGAACACGACGGTATAGGATTCGCTGGCGATCGCGAGCACCGTCAGCCGTCGCGGGTGGCGCAGGCCCCACCACACGCCGATGACCATCCCCACGATGGTGGAAGCAAGCCTGTACTGGGGGGTGTCCGTGGCCCTGAACAAGGGGGCGGCCCGCGCTAGGTGGCGCTCCAGGCGGCGGGCCGCGGGTGTCGGCGTCCGGGCGGCAGCCGGGGCCTTGGGGCCAGGCTCGCGCAACACTCCCTCCCTTTGCAGCCGCTGGAAGTTCTGTTCCATGTTCTGTCGCGCCTCGGCCGGGGTCGGCGCTTCGGTGCCCAGGCCCCACGCCACCAGCCCGTAGCCAGCAGCGCTCGTCCACGCGGCCAGGGCCCGCCGCCGGCGCCCGGCGGCCCAGTGCCCGGCCCCGACGGCGGCCTGGGTAACAACCGGGGCGACACGGGGCACCCATCCGAGCATCCCCGCGGGCCTGGCCTCGTCCAGAATGGGCAAGGCCACCCGCAGCACCTGGGCCCAGCTGTCATCACGAGCCATCCCGGCATTGTCGCCCAGGCGGCGCGTGCGTGCCAAGCTCCCGGGCTGCCGCTACCCGGACGTTGCCGCCCGGCGGGGGCAGGGCGGCGCCGACGCTCAGCTCCGGCCGCATCCGCGCTAGCACCCCGCCGCTCACCTGCTCAACCGGGATCTCCTGGCAGGGCTGCGGGGCCCGTGTCACCTCCTGCTCCCCTGTGCGGAAGTACCCCGCACCGGGGACTCAAGCTCGAACCCTGGTGATCCCGTCCACTACGAGTCCAACCTGGCTAGTGCGCAGATTTCGTCAACTTGAGAAGTAAATCCGCAGGTCAGCGTGTTAAGCCGGTCGAAAGTCCATGATCGTGAGCCAAGTCGGGGCGCCGGGGACGTCCGGGGTCGCGCACTACCATCCGCAGTTCCTGAGTCATGAGCCCTGCTCGCGGGTCTGGGATGCGAGGCTGACAGCCGATCCGTGGAGCTGACCCGGGGACCAGTTCGCTCAGCTGGACGCGGCTAGCGGAACGGAGCCGTGGCCGGTCAACCCGGCGGGATGGCCGCAGCTCAGCCGCCTCTCGGCCGAGATCGTGTCGCTTGCCCGGCAGCTCGGACCTGATCGCTGCAGGTCCGCAGCCCGGTGCTATGAGCTGACCCGGGACGCAGCTGAATCGGTCCGGCTGATGACCGGGAATCTGCGCCTGCCAGACTTGCTCGATCAGGAGCGGCTGGCCCCGCGGCGAGGGACGGGCGTGCAGGATGCGGCTCCCGTCTGAGGAGGAGATGGCGCCGTCCAGCGCGGGGACGGCGCACCGCTTGGTCCAAGATAATGATGTCCGGCTAGCTCGCTGCGGCCTCGATCGGCCCGGCTGGCTGGCACTGGGTGCGGAGCTCAGCGGAAAGCCCGAGGGTCCCCGTACCGTCCGGGACTACGGTCCGGCGACTGGCACTGGTGGTCTGCTGGCTGTTCGCGGCGGATCCTACTGGCCGGTGGCCGCCTTGAACTTGACCACCAGGTCAGCTGGCACCCGGCCGCGGTCTTTCACCTCGATACCCTGCTCCTTGGCCCACTCGCGGACCTCGGTGGTATTCAGGCCGCTCGCCGATCCCTTGCGGCCACCGCGCGCGGGCCGCCTGGCCGTGCTGCCGACCCGCCGGGCGGCACCCATATAGCGGGCCAGCGCGTCCCGCAATTCCTTGGCGTGGCCGGCGTTCAGGTCGATCTCATACTCCGCGCCGTCCAACCCGAAACGGATAGTACCTTCAGCGTCACTGCCGTCAAGGTCATCGATGAACAGGGTCTGTATCTTCTGAGCCACGACCGCTCGAGTCCTCTCACTGATCGCTGCTGCACATAGTGTATGCAGTTTAAGTTGGACAAGCGTACAGCCACGACGGCATGCTCACACGCGACACGCCAGCATCAACTGGCACCAGGCCAAGCAAGCGAACTCTTACAAGGATAAACAGCGACCGCACGCCGCTACGTCCTTACCCCCCGGTATCTTATGGCTAAACTAGCGTGGGAGCAGTCGGACCTCAGGTCAGTGACAACACTTGCGACTGAGCGTTATCTTTTCCCCAGGAAACTTTAGAGCGCATACGACAGATCGCCGAATATTTGCCTTCGACGGCCGTGTAGATCGTTCGGTTGTATATGTGCAGATCATCCAGTATGGCGCGCGTTTCCCGGGCTCGCAGGTCTGCATAACGTGCGGGCGAGATCCGGCGGACCGGGCGCCGCGATCGTCCAGAAGACGGCACTGTCCCTGCCGCCAGCTCCACCGAGGTGTTCGCCTGTACGTTGCTGTCATCACCATCGGTGTGGCTGTCGGCAACGCCTCTCAGTTCTGACACTGACGTCAGCTGATCGGTTCTAAGCAGGCAGAGGTCGGCAGCGCGGTCAGTCACTTTGCGTGATCGGACGCGTCATTCGCAGGCGATGTGGGCGCTGTTCGCGGAACGAATCTCTCGTTCCGCGAACGAAGGTCAGCAGGTGACGTTTCCGCAGGTGGAGCGCCACAGGATCGAGCCCTGAAAGTCTCGCCGAGCCGCCGCACATCCTCATCGGGCTGGTCGAGCGCATCGCTCCTGCCCTGGCCGCCGGATGGCAGCTCCGCATCAGCCCAGGCCCCGTGGACTTCCGCCGGTCATCCGGGGGGACTGTGAGGTTTCCGCCGCAGGCCGCGGGTCCTGGATGGGGTCTGTGGTTTCCCGGCTGTTCCGGCCTGGTGGCGTAGATGGCCGGGCTGAGTCAGCCAGCCGGGTGGCAGGTCCGCGGTGAGCGCGGTGTGGACGAAGCGGGTGACTGCGGTGGTCTGTGCCCGGTCCGGGTTCCACTGCAACGTGAAAGGCACCAGCTGGAGGGGATCGACGGGCTTGATCACGGTGGCGGTGTGTGCCCTGGCCAGCGACGGGATGAGCATGATCCAGCCGACGTCGGGCTGGTCGAGCCAGCGGGTGGCGGCCAAGTCGGCGTCTTCCAGCTCGACCGATGGGGGCTGCAACCCGGCCCGTTCCAGCGCCTGCCGCTGGCTCAGCGCCCAGGCGGGGAACAGGCTCTCGCGGGGGCGGCCGAGCACCTCCTGCACTAGCTCCGCCAGGCTGACGCTCGCCCGGCCGGCGAGCCGGTGCCCGGGCCGCAACCCGGCCAGCAGCGGCTCGGCGGCGAATACCTCGCCGGCGACGCCGGCCGGCTCCGGGATGATCCCGCAGGTGATGGCGACATCAATGTCGCCGGCGGCGACGGCGCAGCTGAGCCTGGGCAGCCACATCGGTTCCAGGCACACCGTGACCTGGGGTGCCTGGGCGGCGAACACCTCGCGCAGGTGCGGCGCGAGCACGGGCGCCGCCGGCGGGGTGATGCCGACGCGGACGGTCCCGGCCTCTCCGCTGGCGACCCGGTGGACGGCCGCGGTGGCGGCGGCAACGTCGTCGAAGATGGTTCTGGACCGGGCCAGCAGCTCCGCGCCGGCTCCGGTCAGCGCGACACGACGGGTGGTGCGGGTGAACAGGGGCGTGCCAAGTTCGCGCTCCAGCCGCCGGATCAACTCGCTGAGCGTGGGCTGGCCGATGTGAAGCTTGCCGGCCGCCCGCCCGAAGTGAAGCTCGGTGGCCACAGCTACGAACGCCTCAAGCTGCCGCAACTCCACTATCACACGGTACTTCCAGGGCCGCCCGGCGGCAGAAGGGGAGCACCCGCCCGGCTGAGGTTGCTGCCGGGCGGCCCCGGATTGATCGGGCAGGGCGATGAATGCCCTCGCGGATTGCTCCTTTTTCAGCCGGCCGCCGGACGGCAGCATGGAAGGAGCACAGGCCGGCATGTACCGCGGCCGGCTGAGCCGGAACCGCCACGCGGACGGAATACCTCTTCAGAGAGCAACCCATGACTGTGATCAACGGCGCACGCACGAACCTGGCAGGCCCGCAGCCGGGCGGCTCCCGCGTCCGGCGGATACCGCCGAACCTGTTCGGCATCGCCTTCGGGCTGTCCGGGCTAGGGGAAGCCTGGCAGGCAGCCGGGCCGGTTCTCCGGACACCGGGCGCGGTCGCCGATGCCATCTACATCCTCGCTGCCGGCGTCTGGGTGGTCCTGGTCGCGGCGTACGCGGCCCAGGGTCCCCGCAGGATGCTGGCCGACCTGCGTGACCCGGTGCTGACACCGTTTGCCTCCCTGGCCGCGATCACGCCCATGATCCTGGCCGCCGCGCTGGCCACGGCCGCCTTCACCGCCGGGCGCATCTTGGTGATCATCTTCCTCGCGGTGACGATCGCACTGGGCGGGTGGCTGACCGGCCAGTGGATCGCCGGTGACATGACACAGGATTCGATGCACCCCGGCTACTACCTGCCCACGGTCGCGGGCGGGCTGGTCGGCGCCGACGCCGCCGCGCAGGTCCACCTGCATGCCCTCGCCGAGGCGTCGTTCGGGATCGGGATCCTCTGCTGGGTGCTGGTCGGTTCCCTGCTGTTGAACCGGCTGTTCTTCCGCCCGCTGCTGCCGCCGCCGCTGGTGCCGACGCTGGCGATCGAGTTCGCGCCGCCGGTCGTGGCGGGGGTGGCGTATTTCGCTCTCACCGGCGGAGCCGTGAACTTCATCGCCGCCGCGCTCGGCGGGTACGCGGTGCTGATGGCGGTCGTCCAGCTGCGCTTCGTCCCGCTGTATGCCAGGCTCCGGTTCTCACCGGGTTTCTGGTCGTTCACGTTCTCTTACGCTGCCGGCGCTACCGACGCGCTGTTGTGGATCACCGCGACCAGGCCCGCTGGTGCCCGCGTGTACGCGGCCGTGGTGATAGCGCTGATCACCGCGCTGATCGCCGCGATCGCCGCCCGCACCGTGATCGCTGCCGTCCGCGGGCAGTTCCTTCCCCAGCCGCCGCCTCCAGCAGCCGGGCACCGGACCCGGCCCGGGACATCCTCGCCACCGGAACCGGCGGCTGCTGTCGCTGGGGACCCGCCCGCGACGGTGGGGGACCGGTCGGGGCCGCTAGCGGCTGCAGCCCCGTCACACCGGGCGGCGCAGCCTGACCAGCCCTGCTGACGTGCCCCGTAAGGGAAGGAGAACGGCGATGACCCAAGACCGGCCCGCCAACGAGGCAGGTGTCGTGACCAAGCTCAGCCCGCGGCCGGTAGCCGACACCACCGCCCGGCTGACCGGCATGATCAGCGCAATGGGCATGAAGCTCTTCGCGGTGATCGACCAGGCCGCCGAGGCGCGCCAGGCCGGGCTCGAGCTGCGCGACACCACGCTGGTCATCTTCGGCAGCCCGGCGGCCGGCACACCGCTGATGGCGGCCGCCCCGCTGGCCGCCCTGGACCTGCCGCTCAAGGTGCTGATATGGGACGACGCCGGGCAGGCCAAGGTCTCATACAACGCGCCCGCCTGGCTGGCCGCCCGCTGCACCACGCCCCTGCTCTCCGGCGACATCACCTACTCCCCGTACCCTCTGGAACCCCCCGCCAACGGGGAGGTGCTCATCTGCTGCGCCCGGCCCGGCACCGACATCGTCCTGGACATGTGATGCCAGCAAGCCCCAAGAGGACGCCACACCAGCGCCCGGCGACCGCCAGCGACAGACGGTCGGCGGCATCGGCCGACACCACACGCTCACGGCCCGATCCGATCGCCATCAGCCCGGACATCGGCCCGCTGCCGCCCATCTACGTCCCGCCACCACCGGGCCAGCCAGGCCCGGCCGGCCTGCTCTGGCATGCGGCAGCCCGGGCGGCACGGCAGGCGGGCGGCTGGGCCGTGCGCCATCTGCCGCGGCACGGCCCAGCGTGCCCGGCCCGCGAGCTCCGGGCCCCCACCCCGCGTGCGGGGCCCGGGGCGGGCTCAACGGGAGGAACTTCGAGGGGAGGAACAATGCGAGTGGACGCGTGTGTCGACGGCCGCGGAGCTGGTGGAGGCGGTCCGGCGGCGCGTGCCAGGCCGGGCGCCAGCTAGCGGGAAGATGGCGACCACCACCGCGGTGCGCCACGCTCTCACCGATCACCGGCCGGCACGACCCGCGTGTGGTGGCACCCCCGCAGGCGGGGCATCTCAGGAAGTTACCGTAAGCACCAACGCACGCGTCCACACCGGCGGCCGTGACGCCTCTGCAGGGCGCGTTCTGGTACCGCTGAGCCCTTGCAAGACCGCTCCGCAAACATCTGCATCCGCATCTGAGCCTGGATGGCAAGCCGGCTTCTCCTCAGCCCCGGTCAGGACCTAGCCGCGGCGCAGATCACCCCGATCTGGGCAGAGTTGATAAGCATCTGGACTTGCCAATTCCCGCGCATATCGGCGGCTTTGCGCGCCGAACCGTTGTGAGGGGTGGCCACGGTCTGTGACAGCCCCGGCACCAGCACGGGGACCACAGTACGGTTGTCGTCATTGGTGTCGTCGCGGTGTGGCGCGTTCCCACCAGTCGATGGTTTCTGCGTCAGTGGTCATGCGGTCGAGTAGGCCGGCGACGAATTCGGCGTGAGCGCCGCCGCCGCGGGCGAAACAGAACTTCCAGAGTTCTGCGGCGGCACGGTGATAGCGGTGGATCGTCTCATCCGCGGCATAGGCGTCGATCTCGCCGGCACGGTAGCGGTCGACCTCCGCCACGAGGTGGCTGAGAAGTTCGGCCAACTGCGATTGGTAGTAGGCGCTCACGCGTTCGCGCGCGGCGCGGCGTTCGGCTTTGGTGGCCATGACCGGGACGGTACCGTTTTCAACCGGGCCGACCCCGCCCCGGGGCTCACCAGCCGACACCAAGAGCGCAGATCAACCTGTTGCTCTGTACCGGCGGCGATGCGCCTGCTCACGTCAGGGTACGGTCAGGCAACGTGAGCCGAAGCCGTCGGCCTGCGCTGATCGCGATCGCCGGGTAGGTGCGGCTGGCTGTGGACTGGGCGACAGGGGAACGCGCGCGCATATCGGCCATTACCCGCGAGCGCCGACGGGGATAACCCCGGATGAGGGATTGTCATACGGCGTGCGAGCCGCTGACCGCCCGGCCAGCCGCCATCACCGTGTCGGCTGCCTCCACCCCCAGCGCCATCGGCGGCCTGGCACCCCCGTCCCAGCCGCCGGTGCGGACGGACTCATGCCAGTTGCCCATGCCGGCCGCCATCACCGTGAGCAGCACCCAGTCGTCCGTCAGCGGCCGAAGCTCACCCACCTCGATCCTCTCAGCCCGGTCACCGATCCGGCGAATGCCCGCTACCTGCATGTCTCACTTCCACAGGCCGCGGACGCCAGCCGGAGACAGGCTCGTGCATCGTGCTGCCGGTGGATACCGCCCCGTGCACGTCCACCAGCACCCAACTGGCCCACGCCAGGTCCAGGCCAAACGCCTGTTCTCCCGATTCCTTGTGTCTCGTGAGGCATGATGGGGGTCAAAACCCGCTCTGGCGGTGGGTGAAGACGCCTCCCACTGCGGTTGCGAGCACCGGGATGGAGTGAATGTCCTCCACTGCGACGTCGGCGGGGTGCTCCTGGAGGAAGACCATGTCGGCGAGCTGGCCGGCAACCAGGAGCCCTTTACGTGCGTGCTGGCCGGTTACTTGGCTGGAGCCTTCGGTGGCGGCCCGGACCGCCTGCCCGGCCGTGAGGCGCTCGTCCGGTCCGTACGGAAGTCCGTCTTCGGTGATGCGCTCGATGAACGCCTGGATCCCGCTGAGGGGGGCGCCGGGAGCGACGGGCCGGTCGGAGCTGAACGCGACCGGCAGGCCGGCGTCCAGAAGGCTGCGTGCGCGGTGTGACCAGGCGCTGCGGCCGGCGCCGATGGCTCGCCGCATTCCCTCACCGAACGTGGGGATGAAGCTCGGCTGTACGACGCAGGCCACAGCGAGTCCGGCGAGCCGGGCGACCTGGTCCGGTCGGACGACCGCGCCGTGCTCCACCCGGTTCGGGACCGGGCGGGTGCCGTGGCGGGTGATCCCTTCTTCGATCACGTCGAGGGCGAGGTCGAGGGCGGCGTCCCCGACCGCGTGCAGGGCAAGCGACCATCCGGCCGCGTAGGCGTCGAGGACGCGGCGGCGCAGGCTCTCCTGGTCTTCCTGGAGGTAGCCGTGGTAGCCGGGACAGCCTTCGTAGGGCTCACTCAGCTGGGCGGTGCGGCCCAGGACCGATCCGTCGGTGAAGACCTTGACCGGTCCGAGCTGGAGCCACTCATCGCCCCATCCCGTGCGGACCCCGGCGCCCAGGCCGAGGCGCGCGGGTTCGCCGGAGTGCACGCCGAGGCCGGCTAGTGCGTCGATGACCGGCATGACCTGCATCCGGATGCGCAGGACCGCGTGCTCCCGGGCGTTCTGGTAGGCCGCGAGCTCGCCCGGGGCGTGCCCGATCCAGCCTCCGGCGACGCCGGCGTCGGTGACGCTGGTGAGCCCTTCGCGGGCGTACTGCGCAGTGGCCAGATCCAGGGCCCGCTCGATGACCTCCAAAGGATAGGGCAGCAGCACGTCCCGCACGAACGACATCGCCCGTTCTTCCAGGACGCCAGTGGGCCGCCCGGTCTGGTCAAGGACGATCCGGCCGCCGTCGATCTCCTGGCCGAGATGTGCCAGAGTGGCGGTGCGCCACAGGCCCTCGCCGTTGAGCTGGCAGGAGTGGCCGGAGGCGTGCTTGATCCACACCGGCCGGCCGCCGCTGACGCGATCGAGCACGTCACGGTCCGGGACCGCGCCGTGGAGCAGGACGGGGTTGAAGCCGCAGGCCACGATCCACTCATCGGCCCCGCCGTCCCGGGCACGGTCCCCGATGATGCGGTACAGGTCGTCCAGGGATCTCACGCCGGAAAGGTCAGTTTCGATGAGCGTCATGCCGAACCAGACGCTGTGCGCGTGGGCGTCATTGAACCCGGGCAGCACGACACGGTCGTGCGCGTCGACGCGCTCGCGCGCCCGCAGGCCCTCGACATCGTTCCCGGCGGCGACGATCCGTCCGTTGAGGACGGCAACGGCGTCCACGACGGGCGCCTCGGGGTCACCGGTGTGGATCCGCCCGTTCTCGACGATCAGATCGACCATCATCTGCCGTGATCTCCTCTGGCCTGGAGCGCTATAACCCTAGCCTCGAAGTCTCGTGATCTTGGCTTGGCGGCTGAGGATGGGGCATGGGCTGGCTCTCGCGGGGCGGCCTGGCGTCGGGAGACGGCGGTGAGAGGATGCCGTAGCTCTTGATGCTGGCGAACTGGTCCCTGCCGGAGCGTCCCAGTGCGCGGCCGACGCCCGAGCGCCTGGTTCCGCCGAAGGGATCGCGGTCGGGGCGCTCTGGGAGAGGCTGCCGTCGATTCCCGCTCCGCGCATTCCCGGCTTGGCAGCGGACTGTCACTCCCGGGCGGGCATCCCGCCGCCGTCCGGGAGTGCGGCGCCTGCTGGCTCGTGCCCTGACACTAAGTGGTTTGGCGGGCCGCGATGCCTTCGCCGAAGAACGCGATGTCGTAATAGTGGATGACGAACGGCCGGGTCAGCATGGCCTCAAAGGTGCCGGTAAAGCCGCGCTCGGTACGCCACGTCAGGTAGTCGTCGAAGTTGCGGCGCTCGGTCCATTGCGTGAACCCGGCGACGTGATCCGGGTCGTCTTGGTCCCGCACGATCCGGATGGTCTCGCAGCCCTCGTGCTGGAGGCTCTCACCCAAGATCTCCAGCAGCAGGCTGGCGACATCGTCCCCACGACCGGGCTGGGCAAACAACTCGTTGGTGACCAGGGTGCTCATCAGCGCACTCCTCTCCTATTCCCTCTTGGGTCCACTCGTCTTGGTGGCAACGCGGTGGCTGCGTTGCCGGTCATCACGGTGATCTCCGTTGCGGTGCCGCGCGGCCGACGGTCCCGGCCGCAGGTCGTGCCTCACGGCTCCCGTGACGGGACAGTCAAGGGATGGCCGGTGGTTTGGCCGGTGAAGACCCGGACTCGGGATGGCCGGCCCGGGCTACCAGCGGCGCCCGGCCCACCGTCCGGATCGATGCTGACCCGGCGGGTCTCATCTGAGGCAGGGAAGACAGCCACTGCAACCCGCCGACCGGGGTCCCTGCGGGCCTGCCTCAGCGTAACGCAAGGGCCCCGGGCGCCTCAGTAGCTGGCGGGGGTGAAATCAGGCGGGGGTGTTAGGGATGACGATGAGGGTGACGATCGTGCCGTCGCGGACGGTGAAGTAGTGGGTCAGGATGAGCGGGTCCGGCAGGTTGGTCTTGTCGTAGTCGCCGTCGTAGCGGCCGCGGATGATGGTGTCGCCGTGGTGGTCCAGGACCTCGGTCACCGCGACGGTCACCCGGTCGCCGACCAGTTCCCTGGCCACCCAGCCGCGGATGGCCTCGGTTCCCCAGAATTCCCGGTGCACGTCGTTGACCAGGGCGGCCATCGGGGCGGTGGTCGACCGGGCGGACCTGCTGGCCTGGTGGCAGGGTGCCCTGGGCGAACTGCGGGCCACCGTCCGGGCCCAGGGCCTGCACGCCACCGGCCCGGCCGGCGGGGTGTTCGCCAGCGAGCTGCTGCAGCAGGACCGCGGCCCGGCCACCGTGTTCATCCCCGTGCCGGGCCGCGTGCGCCCCATCGGGCGGGTCACGCCGCTGGTGATCCCGGCGGCCGAACTCGCCATCGTCAGCCATCACGGCTCACTGGCCGACGCGGACCTCAGCTACGCCAGGCTCGGCTCGTACGCCACCACGCACGAGATCAGCATCGACGGGCCGCTTTACGAGTACTACCTGCGCGGCGCCGGGGACACGCCCGACGAGGCGGACTGGAGGACCGAGATCGGCTGGCCCATCTTCCGCGCCGACGCCTCCCGTGCTTGCGGGTAAGCCCTGCTACTTCCCTGCACGCGCCACCGACCGGGACCGCGTCGCATCAGCTTGCCGGGAACCGAGCAGGCGGGCGCCACCGGCACGGGTCGCCGACGCCGCAGCGGCCAGGTCACGGAGGAGGCGGAAGCGGCGGAAGTCCCATCCTCTTCCGGCGCGCGACCCGCGCCGTGGTGCCCGTTGGTGCCGGCGCGCACCAGGGCGCGCGGGGGCCGGAGTGCTCCGGGTAACCTCCGCGGCCGAGCTCTCGGCCGCCCGGCGGCAATGCTCAAGTACCTCGTTCTTGGCGTCCTGGCCGCCCGCCGACCAGCGACGGGCGCCGCGGTCTTGATTTGCCAGGCTGGCGACGTAGGACGACCCGAGGTAGCGGGCTCCGTTCCGGATCGCTGCCGGAGTCAGGCGCCTGGCGCGCCACCGAGGGAAGAATTATCCCGTGCCCGTATCTTCATCACCGGCTCCACCGACGGACTCGGCCGCGCCGCCGCCGGTGCCCTCATGGATGAGGGCCATGACGTTGTCCTCCACGCCCGCACTCGCGAGCGGGCGGCGGCGCTCAGCGACCTCGCCGCGGACGCGGCGGGAGTGGTCATCGGCGACCTGGCCAGCGCAGCCGAGACCCGGGACCTCGCCGGTCGGGTGAACCAGATCGGCCGGATGGACGCTGTCATCCACAATGCCGGCGTCTTCCTCGAGCCGTGCCGCGCCACAACCGCCGAAGGTCACGCGAAGACTCTCGCGGTGAACACCCTCGCGCCCTACATGCTCACCGCGCTGACCGGCCGCCCGGATCGGCTCATCTACCTCAGCAGCGGGCTGCATCACGCCGGTGCCGGGTCCCTCCGGGATATCGACTGGACCAGCCGGTCCTGGAACCCCGCCCAGGCGTACTCCGAGAGCAAGCTCCACATAACCGCGCTCGCGCTCACCCTCGCGCGCATCTGGCCGGAGGTACTCAGCAACGCCGTCGATCCGGGCTGGGTCCCGACCAAGATGGGCGGCCCCACGGCAACCGGCGATCTGCAGATGGGCTATCTCACCCAGACATGGCTCGCCGTCAGCAATGACGCCGCCGCAACCGTGAGCGGCGGCTACTGGTACCACCGGCAGCGACAGGCAGCCGCAGCACAAGCCCGTGACCCGGCTTTCCAGGACCAGCTGATGGACCGGCTGGCCGCGCTCACCGGCGTCGCGCTCTCTTAGCGTCGCGGTTGCGTCCAGCCAGATCCGGGGAGATCCCGGGGATCCC
>Ga0070699_100002118_pt1 | contig 18012 bp, 16 predicted proteins | sample KBSK1503metaG_FD_65473 | JGI IMG/M metagenome (GOLD analysis project Ga0070699, IMG submission 65473) | Corn, switchgrass and miscanthus rhizosphere microbial communities from Kellogg Biological Station, Michigan, USA - KBS K1-50-3 metaG | ecosystem: Host-associated > Plants > Roots >... | reverse complement strand
ACCTGACCGGCGAAGCGATTCCGGGAATCGCCTACGAGTTTGCCAGGGCGCAGAAGGTGCTTCCCGGCATCACCCTCGCCGATCTCAACGCAGTGGCGGGGTCATGGCTGACCGGCGCCGCGCCGGTCATTCTCGTCAACGCCCCCGAAAAGAATCGCGCGCTGATTCCGACCCCGGCCGACCTGCTCGGTCTCTTTGCCTCGGTCAAGCGCACCGACATCGCGGCGTATACGGAGACGGTCTCCGCCGCGGCGCTGGTCGCCGCAGCGCTCCCTCCGGTCCCGATCGCGTCGGAGCGCCGCGACAGTATCGCCGGCACGATCGAGTGGACGCTCGGCAATGGCGTCCGCGTCGTGCTCAAGCCCACCGACTTCAAGGCCGACGAGCTGCTCTTTCAGGCAGTGGCGCCGGGGGGGATTTCGCTTGCGCCGGACACCCTGCTGGTGAACGCGCAGCTCGCGTCGCAGGTGATCGCGCTGAGCGGGCTCGGTGAATTCAACGCCGTGGACCTCCAGAAAAAACTCGCCGGCAAGGCGGTGAGCGTGTCGCCGTACATCGGATCGTACGAGCAGGGGCTCTCGGGGCGCGCATCGCCCAAGGACGCGGAGACCCTCTTCCAGCTGGTGTATCTCCACTTCGCCGCGCCGAGACTCGACACCGCCGCGGTGGGCGCCTTCCTCGGAAATCTTCGCGCCGCGCTCGCCAACCGGGCGGCGAGTCCCCAATCGGCCTTTTCCGACACGCTGAGCGTGACGCTCGCCTCGCACCACCGCTGGGCCAGGCCGGTGACGGCCGCGCTCCTCGACGAAGTCCAGCCGGCCCGGTCGTTCGATTTCTATCGCGCGCGGTTCGCCGACGCGTCGGGCTTCACCTTCTACCTGGTCGGCACCTTCGACCTCGATTCGATCCGCCCGCTGGTGCAGAGATACCTGGGCAACCTCCCCGCCCATGGGACCGGCGACCAGCCCCGCGACCCCGGCATTCAGCGGCCGGCGGGCATCGTCGAGCGCACGGTGCGCAAGGGCATCGAGGCCAAGAGCCAGACGGCGGTGGTATTCTTCGGCCCCGCCAGAGCCAGCCGCGAGGAGCGTTTTGCCCTCGATGCGGTCGGCACCATCCTGGAGCTCCGGCTGCGGGAGGAGCTGCGGGAGGAGCTGGGCGGGACGTACAGCGTCGGGGTCAGCTCGTCGATCACCCGGATCCCGAAGGAGGAGTTCACCGTTTCGATCAATTTCGGTTCCGCGCCGGAGCGGGCCGACTCTCTGGTGCAGGCGGTGTTCGCCCAGATCGATACGCTGCAGACCGCCGGGCCCCGTGCCACCGACCTCGCCAAATTCAAGGAGACGGCGGTGCGGAGCCGGGAAACCAGCCTTCGCCAGAACGGCTGGTGGCTGGGGCAGATCGTGGCCTCACGCCGTGACGGCGACTCGATGGCCGACCGGCTCGCGCTCGACCCGCAGCTGGCCCGGCTCACGCCGGATGTGATCCGGGATGCGGCGCGGCGGTATCTCGACGAGAAGCGATTCGTGAGGGTGACCCTGCTGCCGGAGGGAAAGACGCCATGAAATTCGTCGTGATTCTCGGGCTCCTTGTGGTGGCGCAAGGGCGCAATGGCGCAATGGCGCAAGAAGGCGCGACGGAAAGACGCAACGACGCAAAGGCGCAAAGTGTGGATCCTGCGCTGATCCGGGGAGTTGACTCCATTTTCGCGCCCTGGAGCCGGACGACGACGCCGGGGTGCGCCGTCGGAATCGACAAGGGTGGCATGCCGTTGCTGCGCCGGGCCTACGGGATGGCCAATCTCGAGACCGGGACCCCCTGGACGACCAGCACGATCTCCGAGAGCGGCTCGGTTGCCAAGCAGTTCACCGCGACGGCGGTCGTGCTCCTGGCGCGGGACGGCATGCTCTCGCTCGAGGACGACATCAGCAAGTGGATTCCGGAGGTGAAGGGCTTCGGCAAGAAGATCACCGTCCGCCACCTGCTGACCCACACCAGCGGGCTCCCCGATCGCTATACCCTGCACGACGTGCAGAACCGCCCGGCAGGCGTGGTCGATCACAACAACGCCGAGGTCCTGAGCGTGCTCGCCGGGTTGCGGGAGCTCAACTTCGATCCCGGCGAAGACTACGAATACAGCAATACCGGCTACATCGTCGCCGCCACGCTGGTCGAGCGCGCCAGCGGCAAGTCGCTGCAGGCCTTTACCAGCGAGCGGATCTTTCGCCCCCTCGGCATGGACGACACCCGCTGGCGGGAAGACCACCGCGTCGTCGTGCCGGGACGCGCCTCGGCGTACTCCGGCACGCTGGCCACGGGATACCGCAACGACCATCCGTTTACCCGGGTCATCGGGAGCGGCGGCCTCCTCACCACCGTGGGCGATTTTCTGAAGTGGGAAGCGGCCCTCCAATCGGGCACGGGCCCGTGGGGCGCGGTGCGCGACTCGCTCCAGCGCACCATGCGGCTCAACGAAGGGACCGACATCACCTACGCGCTGGGCGTGAGCGTATCCGCCTGGCGGGGCGTTCCGGCGGTGACCCACACCGGATCCACCGGCGGCTATCGCGCCGCGCTCGCCCGATATCCGGCGCAGAACGTCGCCGTGGCGCTGCTCTGCAATCTGGGCAGCATCAATCCGGGGACGACCGCCCAGCGGGTGGCCGCGCTGGTCCTCGGCTCGGCGCTCGCCGCCGCGCCCGCCGACCCGGTGGCGGTCCCGGTGGACGCCGCGGCGCTCGCCGCGCTCGCCGGGGCGTACTACTCGCCGAGGACGGAGCAGGCCACGATCCTCTACGTGACGAAGGCGGGTGCCCTGGCGGACAGCGCCCAGGGCAACACGCTGCTGATTCCGGTGGCGCCGGACCGCTTCCAGTATCGCGGCGGCGAGCGAACCTTGACGGTGGTGCCCGCCGCCGCCGGTGTTCCGCTCAAGCTCATCAGCTCGGCGCCCAACACGCGCCCGGTCGAGTATGTCGCGGTGCCGCGCGCCCGGCTCGATCCCGCCGCGCTCGCCGCCTACGCGGGGGTGTACCGGAGCCCGGAGCTCGATGCCCGGATCCGCCTCTCGGTGGCCAACGACACCCTCCGGCTCGAGCGCGAATGGCAGGAAGCCGAGAAGCTGGTGCCGGTGTATCGTGACGGATTCCTGTTTCTCGGAAGCGGAGAGATCGCCCGGTTCGAGCGCGACCGCCGGGGCCGGATCACCAGTCTGGTGCTCTACGCCGGCCGGGTGCGCCATCTCCGGTTTACCGCCGTGAGAGGTGAGAAGTGAGACGGCGCACCGCTCACGTCTCACATCTCACGAGCGCAGGGGATTGCAATAACCGATGACCGGGACCCCACGTTACGATCGCCCCGATTCGACGGAATACGCCCCGTTCTACGCCGGGTATGTCGCCAGAATTCCCGAGGGCGATTTGCTGGCGACGCTCGAGGCACAGGTTGGCGAGTATTTCCAGACGCTGAACCCGATCACCGAGGCGAAGGCCGGGTTTGCCTACGCGCCGGGAAAGTGGACCATCAAGGAGCTCCTCGGGCACGTCGTGGACGCGGAGCGGGTGTTTTCCTACCGGGCCATGCGGATCGCGCGGGGCGACCAGACCCCGCTGCCCGGATTCGACGAACAGGCCTGGGTTCCCCTGTCGGGCGCCAACGACCGGACCATCGCCGACCTGCTGGGCGAATTCCGCGCGGTCCGCGCGGCGACGCTGGCGCAGCTCCGCCACCTTCCCGCCGATTCAGTGACCCGCAGGGGCGTGGCCAGCGGGAAGGAAGTCAGCGTCCGCGCCCTCGCCTGGATCATCGCCGGGCATGCCGCCCACCATCTCGGAATCCTCCGCGAGCGCTATCTTGTCTGAAGTGGGACCCGAAACGCTGGACCTCCTTCGAACGGCCCTCGCCGGCCGGTATCGCGTCGAGCGGCTGATCGGCCGGGGCGGGATGGCGTCCGTCTATCTCGCCCATGACGAGCGGCACAACCGCCGGGTCGCGGTCAAGCTGATGAACGCCGAGCTGATCCGCGCGGTCGGCGTCGAGCGCTTCGGCCGTGAAATCCAGATCGCTGCACGATTGAGCCATCCCCACATCCTCCCCCTGCTCGACAGCGGCGCCGTCACCCTGCGCGCCGGCGAAGTCGCCTCCCCCTTCTACGTGATGCCACTGGTCGAGGGCGAATCGCTGCGCGCCCGGCTGGAGCGAACGCCGGTGCTCCCGATGCACGAGGCGCTGCGCATCGTGGCCGAAGTGGCGGATGCGCTCGACTACGCCCACCGCCAGGGGGTGGTGCACCGCGACATCAAGCCGGAGAACATTCTCTTTTCCGAAGGCCATGCGGTGGTGGCGGACTTCGGGCTGGCGCGCGCGCTCGGAGAGGTGGCGCCCGCGACACTGACCCAGGCGGGGCAGACGCTGGGCACGCCGCAATACATGAGTCCGGAACAGATCACCGGCGAAGGGGAAATCGACGGGCGCACCGACCAGTATTCGCTGGCCTGCGTGCTCTACGAGACGCTGGCCGGCAAGCCGCCGGGGGAGACGGGAAACATCCGGTCGCTCCTGATGCGCCGGCTCTCCTCGGCACCGCCCCGGATCACGGAAGTGGCGCCCGGCGTGCCGCCGCACGTGGAAGGTGCGCTGCTCCGGGCCCTCGCCGTCGAGCGGGCGGAACGGTTTCCTTCCGCCACCGAATTCGCCGCGGCGCTTGGCTTATCGATCTCGACGCCGATCGTCACCCCGATGTCAGTGCCGGTGCAGCCGAGGAGAAGCCGCCTCGGCCTCGTCGCGGTGGCCGTTGTGATCCTGGCCGCCGGGGTCTTTGCGCTGACCCGACTCACGGCCTCGGGCAAACCGTCCGCCATCACCAGTCTCGCGATCGCTCCCGAGGCGGGCGACAGCGCCACGGCGTACTTGAGCGAAGGCATCCTCGACGCGGTGGCGAACCTGCTCCGGCGGGTTCCCAAGCTTCAGGTCACCGCGCCGAGCCTGGTGGCACAGGTGCGGCGGCAGAATCCGACATTGAACGCGGAGCAGCTCGGGGAGGAGCTCAAGGTCGAAGCGATCCTGACCTGGTCGCTCCGGAGAGTGGGCGACTCGCTGGTGCTCAACGCCGAGCTGCTGCGGGTACCCGGGGGTGCCTTCGTGTGGGGTGCACGCTATGGGCGGCCAACCAACGATGTGACGTCGATGCAGGGCCAGATCGCCCAGCTGGTGGCGGACTCGCTCCGGCTCCAGGTTACCGGCGCCGAATACGCGACCCTTGGGCTGCGCCCGACGGCGAGTGCCGCGGCCTACGATCTCTTTCTGCGCGGCCGCCGGCTTCAGCTCCGAGGGATTCCGCTTGGCGCAAGGGATGCACGGGTCCTCCTCGATTCGGCGGCGTACTACGGGCGTTCGGCCATTGGGCTGGACTCGAGTTTTGCACAGCCGTACGGGCTTCTGGGCACCTACTACTTCGTCAGGGCATTCCGGGGGTGGGCGCCGTTCGTGGAGAACATGGATACGGCGCAGATGATGCTCCGGCGGGCGCTCGCGGTCGACAGCACGCTGGCCGACCCATGGATCAACATGTCGAGCAAGGCGATCTATCTGGACGACGACTGGCCGGAGGCGATCTCGCTGACTCGCCGCGCCCTCCGGCTCAGCTCATACGATGGCCAGGTATCCCAGTTTGCGGCGATCGTCACCGGCGAGGTGGAGGGCCGGATCGATTCGGCGATCGCCCTGGCGCGCCGATCGACCACGTCGGAGCCGTCTACCGCCGGATTCAACACGCTGGCCGATCTCTTCATGCGCGCCGGGCGCTACGACTCCGCCGTGGTCGCGGCGCGTCACGCCCTCGATCTGGACCCCACCGTGCCGGGACCGCGCCGGCGGCTGATCATCAGCCTCGAGCACCTCAAGCAATACGAGGAGGCGCTCCAGGCACGCAGGCAGAGTGGGGATACTGCGCTGGCCGCGGTCGCGGCGCTGGCGAATTACGAGAAGCAGTACAAAGCGCGGGGCCCCGCGGGTTATGAGGAAGCCCGGCGGGACGATCTCCATCGGCAGATCGCCGTGCTCGAGGCGCCGCTCAAGCGGCCCTACAAGCTGCCCGACGACACGGTGCCGCAACTCCGGGAAGAGAAAATCATTGCGCTGCACGCCCAGCTCGGCGAGTGGACCCAGGCGATGGATTGGGTGATCAAGCTCCGGGAACACCGGCCCAGGCGGTTCCGGCTGATCGTCGCCAATCCGCTCCTTGCCGGGCTCAGGGCCGATCCGCGGTTCATGGCGCTGGTCAAGGAGGATGGGCTGACGGACCTGCTGAAGACGGTGGAACGGTGAACGGTTGGATACTGGGTGCTGGGTGCTAGGAACTGGAAACCGCCGCGCAGCAGGGCCTCGTCTCGAGCATCCAGCACCCAGCACCCAGCATCCAGCATCAGCTAGCGCTCACAGACCCTCCGCAGCTCGCGGTTCACCTGGCCCGGGTCGTCGATCATCTTGTAGAACTCGTCCAGGAACTCGATCGCCTCCTTGAGCCGGGCGGGCGTCAGGTCCTTGATCCCGCGGAGCACGCCGTACATCGCATCCTTCTTTTCCCGGAAAAGCTTGAGGGTCTCGTTGATCAGCTCCGGGGGGTGACACCCGCCGCGGTAGAGCCGGTCGGTGGTCCGCTTGATCGGGAGACGGCTGTCGGGGAAAGCATAGGGCGCATCCACCAGGCCGGACCAGTCGAAATCATAGGCCATCGGGAAATAGTTCACCGACGTATCGGTCTGGATGATCCGGTAATTGTGGAGCGCCCAGAGCGAATGGTCGGTATTCGCGATCATGTACTGGAAGACGTCGGTGATCGCCATCTGCCGGGGATCCATCTGGGAGGCGGTGCCTCCCTGCTGCATCAGGATCGTGCCGCGGACCTCCTTGGCCATGTCTTCCTCGTCCTGGGTCCAGAAGGCGGGGCGCGTGACGGTGGATTTGGGATCCTTGGGGTCGATCCAGGTCACCGTCGCCAGCCTGGCCTGCAGACTGATGGGCGTGAGGATGTTGTACATCCCGTAAATGGCGTATTCGATGTAGATGTTCTGGGCGTAGCGATCCGCCTTCTGGCAATGGGGCGTCAGCTTGAGCGAGCCCTCCCCACCGAAGATGCTCCCCTTGGTCTTTTCCTTGTCGAAATAGACCTTGAGCGGCACGACCGAACAGGTGCGCAGCCGGAAATGTCCCCGGGTCTTGAGGTCGATCGTGGTGGTCTGGGTATCGCTCTCCTGCTCGAGCCAGCGCATCGTGGCCGGGTGCCGCTTGGTGCTCATCGAATCGCGGTCCTTGAAGACCGATTTGAGGTCGCCCTCCAGCCACATCACCACCGGCTCGGTGGAACGGAAGAGCCGAGCCGCACGATGAACCGAATCGGACTTGTCCGGCTTGGGCGGAGCCGCCGCCTGGCCGGCGAGGCCGGCGGGAATGGCGGAAAGCATCAGCGCAGCAAGCAGGCGCGGGGGAAGATGGGCAGGCATATGTGACCCGGGGGATGGAGAACCAGTCGATGATAGCGCGGTGTCGGGGATGCCGGGAGGGGGGTAGCTTAGAGGTCGCTGGGTGCTGGGGACTGGGGACTGGAAACCACCCCACCACCGCATCCAGCTTCCAGTGCCCAGTACCCAGCACCCAGCACCCAGCACCCAACAAGGAATCCCATGATTCTCAGTCGCTTCGTCCCCCTCCTCGGCCTCCTCTTTTGCGCCACGCCCGCGAGCTCGCCGGTCCCCTCGGCCGATGCCGGGGCGCCGCCCCCGCAGGCAGCCAAGCCGACGCTCCTGGTCTTCATCACCGTGGACCAGATGCGGGCCGACTACCTGGACAAATGGAAGAGCCAGTTCACGGGTGGGCTCAAGCGCCTGGTCGACGGCGGCGCGCTCTTCACCAACGCGCACCAGGACCACGCGATTACCGAAACGGCACCCGGTCACGCCAGCACGATGTCGGGCCGGTTCCCGCGGAGCACCGGGATCTCCCGCAATCTGGCGGGCGTCAACGACAGCACCCCGCTGCTCGCCGACGCGGCGGGGTTGGGTGCTTCGCCGGCGCGCTTTCGCGGGACGACACTGACCGACTGGCTCACCACGGCCGATGCGAGGACGCACGCGCTCTCGGTCTCCTACAAGGATCGCGGCGCCATTCTCCCGATCGGCCGCTCGAAGCAGGACGTCTACTGGTACTCACCTTCGGGGATTTTCACCACGAGCAAGTGGTACCGTGACACCCTTCCGGCCTGGGTGACGAACTACAACGCGACCTACGGCGAGCGCTACGCGGGGCGGGTCTGGACCCCGCTGCTTCCGCTGAGCGCCTATCCCGAACCGGACAGCGTGCCGGTCGAAGGCAACGGCCGGTTCTTCCAGTTTCCCTACGCCCTCTCGGCGAGCCCTGACACGGTCAGAAGGCAGCTTCCGAACACGCCGTTCCTCGACGAGGCCACAGCCGGCCTCGCGCTCGTGGGTCTCGAGGCGCTGGGGATCGGCAAGGGTCCCGAGACCGACGTCCTGGCGGTTTCATTTTCCGCGACCGACCTGATCGGCCACCGCTGGGGGCCCGACTCGCGAGAGCTCCACGACCAGATCCTTCGCCTCGACCGCACCATCGGCGGCTTTCTCGATTCGCTCTACAAGCTGCGCGACTCCGCCCGGATCATCATCGCCCTCACGGCCGATCATGGGGTGACTCCGTTTCCCGAGCTCTCCCAGACGCGCTACAATCCCCCGCCGCTTCGGGTGAATCTCCGTCCCGCGATGGCGGCCGCGCGGGCGGTGCTCTTCGCCGGCAAAGTGGACACGCTCGCGGCCCAGCTCGAGAGCGGCTCTCTGGTCATCGATCGCGTCTCCGGTTTGACGCCGGCATTGATCAACGCGTCGGCCGACAGCTTCGTGGCGGTGGCGAGGCGGATTCCCGGTGTCGCGCGCGCCGAGCGGTTCTCCGAGCTCAGCAGGCACGATCTCGGGAAGGACGCGATCGCGCGGCGCTGGCTCAACATGTATGGGCCGGACGTGCCGGCGGAGGCGATCGTGGTGCTGACACCGGGCAGCTATCGGGTGGAGTTCACCATCGCGATGCACGGCAGCCCGCTCGATGACGACAGCCATGTGCCGATTCTCTTCTATGGCGCGCCATTCAAACCGGGACGGTATCCGGCGTTCGTGCGAACCGTGGATATCGCGCCGACGCTGGCGCAGGTGCTGGGGGTGACGCCGACGGAACCCCTGGATGGTCGCGCTTTGACGGCAGCAATTAAGTGAAGCGCCCTGGTCCGTGGGGCCCACAGACTGCACAGATTACGCCGATTGTTTTTCTGCTGTTTTCTTGTGGGGTCGTCGCCGTTGAAGCGCAGAGTCCCCGGCCGGCACAGCACGGGGTGCGTCCCGCGAAGCTCGCGATCAGGAACGCGACGATCATCGAGGGGAACGGCACCCCGGCATCGGGACCCTACGACATCCTGATCGAAGGCAATCTGATCACCAATGTCGTGCCGCTCGATCCGGTGGCGCTTCGGGGCGGCAATGCGCGCCGCCCCGCCGCCGACGCGGAGATCGACGCCACCGGCAAGTACGTCCTCCCGGGGCTGATCAATCTCCATGGGCATGTGCAGGACGAACGGGGCGGGATCCCCCAGCCGCTGGAGTACGAGCTGAAGCTCTGGCTCGCGTCCGGGGTCACGACGGTGCGAGACGTGGGGAGCGATACCCGGAAGACGCTGGCGCTCAGGGACGCGAGCGCCGCGGGACGCGTGGTGTCACCCCGGATCGTGGTGTACGCCTCGTTCGGCGGCGGGGGCGACGGGGTGGACACCCGCGGCATCCGCACCGAGGAGGAAGCGCGGGCCCGGGTGCGCGCGATCAAGGCGCAGGGCGCCGACGGGATCAAGATCGTCGGGATCGACCGCGACATCATGGCGGCGATGGAAGACGAAGCCCGGAAGGCCGGGCTGCCGATCGCGCACCACGTCGGAGTCGAGGAGACCACGGCGTGGGACGACGTCAGGTTCGGAACCCGGAGCATCGAGCACTGGTACGGGGTGCCGGATGCGGCGCTGGTCAACGGGGTGCAGGGATTTCCGTCCGGCTACAACTACAACAACGAGGTCGACCGGTTCCGCTGGGCCGGCCGGCTCTGGCGGGAGGCCGATCCCGAGCGGCTTGGGGAGGTGCTCCAGGCGATGGCGGACTCCAACGTCGCCTGGGATCCGACACTGGTGATCTACGAGGCGAGCCGCGACCTCCAGCGCGCCCAGGGGCAGCCGTGGTTCAAGGACTACTTGCATCCCACGCTCGAAGGGTACTTCCGGCCTAACCCGGCAAATCACGGATCCTACTTCATCGGGTGGAGCTCCACGGACGAGGCGTACTGGAAGGAGAATTACCGGATCTGGATGGCGGCGCTGCGCGATTTTGCCCGGCGGGGCGGAGTGATCGGCGTCGGCGAGGACGCGGGATTCATCTACCAGCTCTACGGCTTTGCGCTGATCCGCGAGCTGGAGCTGCAGCAGGAAGCGGGGTTCCACCCGATCAAGGTGCTGCAGCACGTGGCGATGAACAACGCGAAGATCCTGGGGATGGAAGGAAAGATCGGCCGGGTCCGCTCAGGGCACCTGGCCGATCTGATCGTGGTGAACGGGAACCCGCTCGAGGACCTGAAGGTGCTCTATCCGACGGGAACCGAGACGATCCGCGACGGGAAGACGGTGCACACCGGCGGTGTGGAGTGGACCATCAAGGATGGCATCCCGTATCACGGGCCGACGCTGTTGAAGGAAGTGAAGGAGATCGTGGCGCAGGCGAGAACGGCGAAGCCGTGAGCAGTGAGCGGTCAGCGGTGAGCGGGGTGTTCCCGCTTACTGCTGACCGCTCACCGCTCACCGCTTTTCCGCGAGGACGAGAAACAGGGTGGCGATCGGGCCGAGCAGCAGCGACAGCAGAAACCAGTTCAGCCCGCTCCGGTTCTTGCCCTGAGCGATTCCGGCGTTGACCAGCGCCAGCGTTCCCCAGCCCATGACGTACTCGCGGTGTAACATCCGAAACGTCCTCCTGATGGCATAGGTGGCCAAGTGCGCTCCGATCATACGGAAAACCGGTCCGATCAGATTCACGTGACCCTCCCGCCCTGGGTTGGCGAGGTAATCGCCGGGCGGGAGATCTTTCCTACCCTGGAGGACCGGATGCGCCTCGCGATCGCGCTCTCCCGCGAAAACGTCGTGCGAAAGACCGGTGGCCCCTTCGGTGCCGCGGTCTTCGAGCGCGACAGCGGGCGTCTCGTGGCCGTGGGCGTCAACGGCGTCACCCGCCACAACAACTGCACCCTGCACGGCGAAATGGTCGCGTTCATGATGGCCCAGGCCCGGCTCGGCAATTTTTCCCTCGGTGCACCGGGAATGCCCGCCCACGAGCTGGTGACGTCGTGCGAGCCGTGCGCGATGTGTCTGGGCGCGATCCTCTGGAGCGGCGTCGTGCGGGTGGTCTGCGGCGCCGCCCGCCAGGACGCGTCCGAGCTCAAGTTCGAGGAGGGCCCGGTATTCCCCGAATCGTACCGGTATCTGGAGGAGCGAGGGATCGAGATTCTGCATCGGGTTCTCCGCGGGGAGGCCCGCGCGGTTCTGGAGCTGTATCGGGCACAGGGAGGGGCGATATACAATGGCTAGGGAGCCGGGGAGGCAGGGAGCTAGGGAGCTAGGGAAAGGCCCTCCGATATGACACCGAGTCTGCTTCTGCTCCTCAGTCTGGCTGCGGGGAAGTTACCAGCACCCAGCACCCAGCAACCAGCAACCAGCGTCGTCATCCTCGGTACCGGCAATCCCAACCCTGACCCCGACCGTTCCGGCCCCGCAGTTGCCATCGTCGTCAACGGCACGCCGTATCTCGTCGACGCCGGCGCCGGCGTGATGCGCCGGGCGGAACAAGCCTACCGTGCCGGGGTCACGGCCCTCACCCGGACCAGCATCGGCGTGGTGTTCCTCACCCACCTGCATTCGGACCACACCATCGGGCTGCCCGACGTCATCCACACCGGATGGGTGATGGGCCGGGAGACGCCGCTCAAGGTGTTCGGGCCCAAGGGCACCCGCGACATGACGCTGCACCTGCAGGAGGCATGGCGTCTCGATGTGCGGGTGCGCTCCGACGGCCTCCAGCCCCATACCGCCACCGGCTGGCAGGTCGACAGCAGGGACGTATGGGAAGGCGTGGTCTACCGGGACTCCAACGTCACCGTGACCGCGTTTCCGGTTCCGCATGCCAACTGGGTCGAAGCGCTCGGCTACAAGTTCGTCACCCGGGACCGGACCATCGTGGTTTCGGGAGACACCCGGCCCAGCGAGGCGGTCGTCGACGCCTGCAACGGGTGCGACGTGCTGGTCCACGAGGTCTATTCGGCGGAAAAGCTTCTGGAACAGAAGCCGGAATGGCGCGCCTACCACGCCGACGCCCACACCTCGACGACGGCGCTCGCCGAGCTGGCGACCCGCGCCAGGCCCAAGCTGCTGGTGCTGTATCACCAGCTCTACTGGGGAGCGACCGACGACGACCTGCTCCGTGAAATCCGGAAGGGATATTCGGGCGCCGTGGTGTCTGGCAAAGACCTCGGGATCTACTGAGGAGGGTCCATGGTCAGCGATTGGGAAGCCGAGCTGGTGCGCATCCGGCAGGAGAGCGAGTGGCTGGCCGAGCGGCTCAGCGACGAGCAGTTCACGTGGCGGCCGGGGCCGGAGCGCTGGTCGGTCGGAGAATGTTTCGATCACCTGGCCATCGCGACCGGGCTCATGGTGACCAAGGCGAGACCGGAAGTCGAACGGGGACGGCGGGCAGGGGTCACCGGCGCGGGGCCCTTCCGCTACGGAATGATCGGCGGCTGGTTCGTCTCCATGATGGAAAAGCCTCCCGGTAAGCGGCGGATGCCCTCACCGGGCAACTTTGTGCCCGCGAGCGGGGCCCCTCGAGCACAGGTTCTGCGTAAGTACTTCGCGGCGCTGGACGATTTTGCCGGCGCGCTCAAGGACTCACAGGGCCTGGCGCTCGACAAGCTGAAAGCCGCATCGTCCGCCAAGGGCGGAGCCTGGCTCCGGCTCAACCTTGCGGCGTGGTATGCTGCGACACTGGCGCATCTCCGGCGCCACCTCGCCCAGGCCAAACGCGTGACCGAAACGGAAGGCTTTCCTGCTCGATGAATCTCTCCCGACAACTCGGGCTGGGCGCGGCGGTCTCGCTGGTGATCGGCGAGGTGATCGCGGTCGGCATTTTCCTCACGCCCGCTCAGATGGCCCGCTCGGTGGGTTCTCCGTTCTGGCTGCTGGTCATCTGGCTCGCGATGGCGGTGATGGCCTACTGCGGCGCGCTCTGCTACGGCGAGCTCGCCGCGCGCCATCCGGAGGCAGGAGGCGGCTACGTCTACCTGCGCGAAGCCTACGGGCCGGGGACCGCGTTCCTCTATGGATGGAAGTGTCTCCTGGTGCTCGATCCCGGGCTGACTGCGGCATTCGGGATGGGGCTCGCGAGTTACGCCGGTTTCGTGACGGGACTCTCGATGACGGGGCAGAAACTCCTGGCGATCGGGGCGATCGGGGTGCTGGCCCTGGTCAACATCCTCGGGCTCCGCTTCGGCGCCCGGGTCATCGCGACGCTCACCGTGGCCAAGGTCGGCCTGCTCGGGCTCATCATCCTCGCGGGGTTTCTCTCCGGGGCGGGAAGCTGGTCCCACTTCACTCCGTTCGTCGCGCAACGCCCGGGCTCGCTGCCCCTCGGCGCCGCGCTCGCCGGCGGCATGGTCTCGGCGTTCTTCTCCTTCGCGGGCTGGTGGGATGCCGCCAAGCTCGCCGGCGAAGTGAAGGATCCCGGCCGGACGCTCCCGAAGGCGCTCGGGCTGGGCGTGCTGGTGGTGACGCTGGTATACATCCTGACCAGCGCGGTCTTTCTTTATCTGGTGCCGCTGGAGCAGGTCACCTCGGGCGAAGCGTTCGCGGCACAGGCGGGAGAAGCGATCTTCGGCGCTGCCGGCGCGCGGATCTTCTCGGCGGTCGTGATCGTCTCGGTCGCGACCAGCCTCGCGGTCTACCTCATGGTGGCACCACGGGTCTACTACGCCATGGCCCGGGACGGACTCTTCTTCCGAGGGGTCGCCGAAGTTTCCCCCCGGTTCGGCACGCCGGCGCGCGCCATCGCTATTCAAGCGGTGCTGGCGAGCCTCCTGGTGGCGCTCGGCACCTTCAACCAGATCGTGGCGTATTTGATCTTCGTGACGGTGCTCTTCGTCGCCGTGACGGTGGCGGCGCTGTTCGTGCTGCGCCGCCGCCCTGCGCCTGAGGGGGCCTATCACACCACCGGTTATCCGGTGACGCCTTTGATATTCCTGGTTCTGGTCGCGGTGTTACTCTTCCTGCTGGTGCGGAATAATCCTCGGGAGGCGCTGCTGGGTAGCGGTGTCGTTGCGCTGGGCATTCCGGCGTACCGTATGCTGTTCAAGAGACCTCCAACCACGAACCACGAAGCACGAACCACGAACCACGAACCACTATGACCGAGCCACTATGACGTGGATAAAAACGCTCCCGGCCGACTCGAGCCCCGAGCTCACAAAGGCAATCGAGCAGCAGCGCGCGCTCTATCCGGTCGAGTACGCCACGCCGGTGCATCCCACGGGCGACGGGACCTCGGATATCGTGGCGTCGCACAGCCTGATCCCGGGCGCGCTCCTTCATGCCTTCGCGACCTTCGGCGAGCTGATGTCGCCCAGGCTGCCGCTCACCCGGTCGCAGCACGAGATGATCACCACCATGGTCTCGGTCACCAACCGGTGCCGCTATTGAATTGACTCTCACGCAGAGTTTCTGCGTCGCGTGACTCTGGATGAGGAATTGGTCGCCGCGCTCACGGCGGACCACCGGACTGCGCCCATCGCGGAGCAGGACCGGGTCATGCTGGATTATGTCGTGCAGCTGACCAGGGATGCGACGAAGATCGGGCCGGAGGACCACAACCGGCTTCGGGCGGCGGGATTCGATGACACGGGGATCCTGCAGATCACGCTGATTGCGTCGTGGTTCAATTACATCAACCGCGTCGCCGATGCGCTGGGGGTGGGCCGGTAAGCGGTGAGCGGTAAGCGGTGAGCGGTGAGCCGGAAGTGCGCGTCCCGCTTACCGCTCACTGCTCACCTCAGTTCCGGGTTCGTCCCCGCTCCCGCCCTTGAAGCCGTCCGAAATGTGGTCTCCACCCTCGTTGCCGAAGAGGGCCTTGAGGTCCTCCTCGGTCTTGGCCGCGCGCCCGGTGAGCTCCTCCGGGAGCGGTGCCTCTTCGAGGTCGGCGGGGACTTCGGGGTGGGGTTTCAACGCCTCCTCCCGCTGGATCGGCGGCAGGGCCGTCACGGCCTCCGCCAACTCCTCAATATCGTCCCGAATTTCGTCGGGCGCCAACTCTCGGTCGTTCATCGGGCGCTCCTCTCAGCAAAGACCCCTCACTGAGAGAACGATGGAGGCGGGGGGAGGTGCACATCGAGGGCGGAAAGGCGCAAAGACGCAAAGACGCAAAGGCGCAAAGACGCAAAGACGCAAAGTGTATCGACTGCCTGCCTGCTGCCTGTTGCCTGCTGCCTGTTGCCTTTTCTCTCACCAGTCGGTGGGCTTATAGTCTTTCAAGAACTGTCCCCAGATGTGCTCGCCGCTGTTGATCCCGGTCATGATCGGATCGACGATCCGCGCCGCGCCGTCCACGATGTCGAGCGGGGGATGGAAGCGGTGCTCCGCCGTCTTCTTCCGGGCGAGCTCGACCGGATCCTCATCGGTCACCCATCCGGTGTCCACGCTGTTCATGTGAATCCCGGCGTGGTGATAATCGGTGGCCGAGGTACGCGTCATCATGTTGAGCGCGGCCTTGGCCATGTTGGTGTGGGGATGGCGGGTCGTCTTGAACTTGCGGTAGAACTGGCCCTCCACCGCCGAGACGTTGACGATGTGCTTGTCGCGGTTCGGGGTGCTCATCATCAGGGGCTTGAGCCGAGCGTTCAGGACGAACGGCGCGATCGCATTGACCAGCTGCACCTCCATCAATTCGACCGAGCTCACCTCGTCGAGCATCAGGCGCCAGGAATTGCGTCCCCTGAGGTCCACCTGCTGCATGTCCTGGTCGAGCTTCCCTTCGGGAAAGAGCCGGGTGTCGGCGGCATGCTCCTCGGGGAGGAGCGCCACCTGTGACAGCGCCGCGGCGTGGGTCAGACCGAGTGCGTCCTCCAAATCATTGCGAGGGCGCTCGGCGCCCGAAGCAATCTCCGACCCCGGCAGCATGTGATAACCTCGCAGTCCTTCGTAGGCACCGAGCAGCCGCCGGACCCGAGGCGGGAGGGTGCCCTGCGCCGCGGTCTCCACCGCCATCATGTGCGCGTAGAACTCGGGAGGACGCCGCACCGTCTGACAGGCGTTGTTGACGATGAAATCGAGCCGGTCGTGGGTGTCGAGCAGCTGGCGGCAGAACGCTTCGACGCTCGGTGTGTGCCGGAGATCGAGCCCGAAGATCTCGAGCCGGTCGCCCCAGCTCTCGAAATCGGCCTCCATGGCGTAGCGCAGCGCCGAGTCGCGGGGAAAGCGGGTGGTGACGATGAGGCGCGCGCCGGCGCGGAGGAGCTTGAGCCCCGCCTGGAAGCCGATCTTGACCCGGCCGCCGGTGAGCAGCGCGACCCGGCCGGTGAGGTCGGCGAGCTCGGTCCGCTTGGAGTAGTTGAGCTCACCGCAGACGGGGCAGAGCTTGTCGTAGAAGTGGTGGACGGTGGAGTAGTCCTGTTTGCAGATGTAGCAGTTACGGGAGCCTTCAGCCGTCAGCCTTCGGCCCTCAGTCTCTTCGGAAGGCGGGAACACGTTTGGCGTTGTAAACACCGTTTGCCGGCGCAGGGTGCGGATGCCGGTTTGCGCCAGGACCGCCTCGTCTTTCCGGATTCGCGCGCGCTTCCGCTCGCGGACCGTCGCCTTCACGAGAAGACGGCGGGCCTTGGCGTCGGGATGATAGACATTGGCGGCGGCATCGAGCAGCCGGCGCCGGTCTTCCCTCGCCACCAGGGCGAGGAGGCCGCGGTCGGCGACCAGCGATTCGAGCAGCTCGGCGGCGGCGCGAATCCGGTCGGTCAGGACGGGGTCGATCTGGGAGGCTGTCATGGGCGGAAGGCTAATCGCACCGGTGCCGCTCGCAAGCTTCTGTTGCAGTCCGGAAAAATCACAAAATCAGACGCGGAGGACGCGGAGGATGCGGACAACCGCGGAGCGACTCCGCGTAACTCCGCCAACCCCGCGTCTTTTTTGTTTTTTCTTAGCGCTCTACCAGTGGCTGATCCCGAAAAACCACCCGGCCACGACGGGACCACGCGGCGCGCGAGCACCGGTGCCGCGCTCGGCGGTGATGTAGTCGGTGCCGCCTTCACCGCCAATGTTGTACTTCGCGACTTTGAACGTCTGCGCGGCGGCCGGTGCGGCCGCGGCGAGGACCAGGACCACAGGCAGGACCCGCATACTACCTCGCATCGATGGCGACCCGGTACCAGGCGTTGTTGCCGTAGCCCTTCACATTCCAGGTTTCGTGGACCGACTTCGGCTGCGTGGCGCCGCTGCCGTCGCTGGCTCGCGCGGCCAGCGTATGGCGCCCCGGCTCGAGGGTGATGTCCGCCTCCCAGAAGCTCCAGGTCCACGGCTCGCCGGCGTGGGTGATCGTCGCCGAGACCCAGCTCCACCCCGCATCGGGAGAGACTTCGACGGAGGTGAGCGGACTGCCACCCTCACCCATCGCCCACCCGCGGATCCTGACCCGCCCCGCGATCACCACCTGGTCGGGCGCCGGATCGATGATCGCCGCATTGAGCGGGACGGCGCTCATCGCCTGGCCGTCGGAAACATCGCGCGGGTTGTCGGGGTTCACCTCGCGCTGCACCCGGTAGGCCTTGCTCTGGAAATAATTGTCCGACGGCTTGTCGCGCAGCGTGATTCTGCCGAGCCACTTCACGTTGCGGGCGCCG
>Ga0070699_100002117_pt1 | contig 18014 bp, 9 predicted proteins | sample KBSK1503metaG_FD_65473 | JGI IMG/M metagenome (GOLD analysis project Ga0070699, IMG submission 65473) | Corn, switchgrass and miscanthus rhizosphere microbial communities from Kellogg Biological Station, Michigan, USA - KBS K1-50-3 metaG | ecosystem: Host-associated > Plants > Roots >... | reverse complement strand
CGACTTCGGCGGCAACTCCGGCTGTCCGCAGATCAGCAACTGCGAGGACAAGCGGACGAACCTCGGCGTCGCGATCGGCACCATGGGCGCGGTACTGGGGTTCGAAGAGGAATTTGCCGATGCGAAGAACTTCTTCGGCAGCGTCGGCACGCAGTCATCGAGCGTGATCACGCTGATGTCGAACATCATGATCGTGCCCGCGATCGGGCCGGTGCACCCGTACCTGCTCGGCGGCCTCGGACTGATGAAGACGCACGTCGAGTTCACCCGCGCCGACGTGCTCTCGTTGTCGAACAACAGCCTCGCATGGGACCTCGGCGGAGGCGTGACGATCCTCTTCGCGCAGCATGTCGGCGTCCGCGGCGACATCCGCCATTTCCACTCGACGAAGTCGTTCACGATCCCGTTCGTGGAGACGACGACGCCAACGGAGGAGAAGGTGTCGTTCGGCCGCGCCAGCGCAGCGCTGGTCCTGACGTTCTGACGCTGTTACTTCTGCCTCACGGGCACCAGCCTGACCCGTTCGACGGTCGGCTTTGATCGGCTGATTCGCGTGCCGAACACGACATCCTGATAGCCGTCCGCGCGCACGTCGATCCGGTGCCCGCCGGGCGCCATCGCGGCGTGGGCCGACACGCCGTCGAACTGCTCCGCGTGACCGGCATACACGCCGTCGACGTAGACTTCCGCCTCCGCCGGCATCACCTCGAGGCGAAGCCGTCCCGGTTTTCCCAGCGCCGTGACGTACGGAACGACGTCAATCGAGGCGCCGGGCGAGCACGAGCGCGACAACGCGCAGGTGCCCGGCGTGGCCGGCGCTTTGTGTCCTGCCGGCCCGTAGGGTGCCTGTGCGGCGGCAGCGCCGGGATGGAACGCCGCCGAAACAACGACGCCGGCGATGAGCAGTGAAAATCGGGACATTCGAGTCTCCTTCGGTTGGCCGTGTGATACCGTGACTTCCGGCTTCGTCTCTTAACGCGCCAACGAGCGGAAAACCCCGCAACGGGACCGGTGGCCCATCGATGTCATCGACCAGACGACCGGATTCGGCTGACGATCTGTTTCCCGTGATCTACGGGGAACTGCGCCGCGTGGCGGGCCGCTACCTCGGACGCGAGCGCATCAACCACACCCTTCAGCCGACCGCGCTGGTCAACGAAGCCTGGCTGCGCATGCAGAAGGAGCGCGGTCTCGCCTCGCAGGGGCGCACCCAGGGGCTCGCGCTCGCCGCGCAGGCGATGCGCAGGCTGCTGGTCGATCACGGACGCCACCAGAAGCGTCAGAAGCGCGGGGGCCGCATCCCGCACGTGGAACTCGACGAGCTGCTCCAGGCGGCGAAGACGTCGGAGGTGCCGGTCGAGGAACTGCTGGCGCTCGAGGATGCGCTCACCCGCCTCGAGGCGCTCGATCCGCGCGCCGCCGAGGTCGTCTCGCTGCGGTTCTTCTCGGGATTGTCGGTGCCGGAAGTCGCGGAGCACATGGGCGTGTCCGCGCGGACCGTCGAGAGCGACTGGACGCACGCGCGCGCGTGGCTCAAGCGCGAGCTCGCCGCGGCGCCGGAGCCGTAGGCTAGAAGGCGAAGACCGCGGCCACGTGGAGACGCCGTGGCGGCGCAAAGCCGTTGCCCGTCGAGAAGAACGGATTCGGCTGCTGGTACGGCGCGATGTACGGCGGCGTCGGGATCGATCGAACGTCCAGGAACTGCTGCGAGTCGGTGGACAGCCGCGTCTGGTTGTCGAACACGTTCAGCAGACGGGCCTCGAGCGACACGCTGGCGCGCCCCGCCAGCGGCACGCGGTACGCGCCCATCACATCGAGGTTGGCCCACGCGGGATTCCGGTGGCTGCCGGCAGGCTCCAGGTAGTTCATCACCGCGCCCGGCACGTCGCGGCCGCGTGCCGCCCACGGCGTCCCGCTCTGCACGCGCAGGTAGCTCGACGCGGTCACTCTGCTGGTCGCCGCAAACGACGTGAAGACCTTGAAGACATGCGGACGATCCTCGAACAGCGGTCCGAAGCGGTTCGGATCCTCGACGTTGGTGCCCGGTCCATCCTGGATGAACGACGAGGTGTTGAACACCGACGTCAGCGAGTAGTCGAGATCGTAGTTGCCCTCGAAACGGCTCCACGTGTAGCTGATGTCGCTCGTCCAGCCGTTGAGGAGGCGCCGGCGCAGGTCCGCGGTGACCGCGCGGTACGTGCGTCGCGCGTCGGCCAATCGACACGCGGCAAACGCAGCGCACGGAAGGTTCGCGGCGACAAACGGCCCGCTGTCCGACGGCAGGTCCTCGATCATGTCCTTCATCGTCCGGGACATGAAGAACACCTCCGCGCTGTACACCCCGGCGAACGGCGTCGCGTAGCCGAACACCACCTCGTCGCTGTAGGTCGGCCGGATCGACGGATCGATCAACTTGCCCGAGGTGGACGCGAGCGGCCCGCTCGACAGCATCGCCCCGTTCGTGTCGAACACCGTCTGCGTCTGGAAAATGCGGTTCGGCGCGAGGCTGCGTCCGGCCGACTTCTGATCCATGTTGTAGTAGCGGCCCCAGTTCGCGTACGCCTTGTCGCTTCTGCCTTTGCGCACCTGGTAGCTGATGCCCAGCCGCGGCTGAATTTCGTCGCCGAAGCCGAACCGGAGAAAGTTGCACGTGTCGTCTTTCGACTTGTAGACGGCGGCGCCGCCCTTCAGGAGGATCGTCGCGGGGCACCCACGGCTCCCCTTCAGCTTCTGTGAAAACTCATCCCGGGTGAGCAGCATGCCGACTGAGGCCGACGCGCGGCTTGCGATGGTGATCTCGTCCTGGGCGAACACCGAATACGTGGTGCCCCGCCCAAGCTGCGACGGTTGTGGCGTGAAGTAGCGCGCGCGTAACGCGGGCACGCCGTTCTGCGTGATGCTGGCGAGCAGCCCCCACCCGTTCGTGAGCCGGTTGAACGTCTCTTCCGCGAACTCGACGCCGCTGCCGGCCTTCAGCACGTGACTCGTCCTGCCGACGTCCATGAACCGGCTGAACACGCCGCGGACCTCGTGACGGCGATAGTTCTGGACGTTCGTATATTGATTGCCGCCAACCTTGAGATCCGCCTGGGCGGGGTCGTTGTATTGCCCCATGGCCGCCAGGTTGTTCGGGTCGAACGGCGGCAGGTACCCGAGAGCGGTGACCGGCGTGTCCTCGTTGTTCTCCTTCATGAACAGGTAGCGCACGTTGAGCGAGCTCTGTCCGCTGATGAAGTGGGTCCAGTCCGCGTTGGCGATCCGGCTTCCGTTGTCGGTGCTGGTGGCCACGCCGGGCGCCGCGTTCGAGTCGAGCAGCGCGTGCTCGACGTGCGAAGGGCGGAACCGGTAGCCGGCATTCACCTGGTGGCGCGCCGACGGCACCGCCGTGAGCTTTCCGTACACCTCCTCGCCGATGCGGACCTCGTCGGGCAGGAGCGTCCCGACCTTGTTCACCCGTCCCCACTTGGTCTCCTGCGAGTAGCGCGCCGAACCGTAGAAGAAGATCCGGTTGACGACAATCGGGCCTCCGACGCCGACCGCCGGCCCGATCTCCGTCGTCAGCTGCGGATCGCGGAAAGCGCCCGGCCTGACGCCGCGTTCGATCAGCTCGCGCGGCAGCCTGGACGCACCCACCAGGCGCCTGGACAACCAGTCGATGCGGCCGATGCCCGCCAAGCGGTTCGAGCCGCTTCGGCTGACCGCATTCGTGACCGTGCCGCCGGTCCGGCCGAACTCGGCGCTGATCGCGGCCCGTTTGACGTTGATCTCGGCGATGTCGAGCTCGCTGACCTCGGTGCTCAGGTAGCCGAACCCGGGATTGGTGATGTTGGCGCCGTCCATCAGGTACGTGTTGTCCTGCCGGCTCCCGCCGGCCGCCGGACCGACCTGGCTGCGGTTGTCGGCGACGCCCGGGATCAGCTGGAACAGCCCGCGGTACGTTCGTTCAATCGGGAGCGCGTTGAACATGTCCGCGTGGAGATTGAAGCTAACCTCCACGGAGCGGACGTCGACGATGGGCGTCGCGGCCGTGACCGTCAGCACCTCCGACACGGTCAGGCCGATGACGAGGTCAGCCTGCGTATCCTTTCCGACTTCGACCGCCACCATGCGCCGGCCCGTGCCGAGACCCGCCCCGGCGACGTCGATCGTGTACGTACCGGGCAACAGGTAGTCGAACCGGTACGAGCCGTTCGGTCCCGTCGCGGTCATCCGTCCCTCGGGCAGAACGTCGCCGGCAATCGTGACCGTCGCGCTGGTGACCGGTGCTCCGCCCGGATCGAACACCGTTCCCGAAACGGTGCCGGTCTCGGCCGCACGCACCGGGGCCACGATGCCAAGCAGCAGACAAGAGACGAACAGTACGCGCGGAACATAGCCGCGCATCGACAATGTCATATGGCGTCGTGGGGACTCGTTCTGCCGAAGGGAGGCAACGGCGGACGGCGAATCGTACCACGACGCGAAGGCCTACTGTCGCGGGATCAGCGTAAACGACGCTCCTGCGCCGCGCGAAACCGCCATCGGCGTCAGCATCAACTGCCGACCGTGTCCGACGCTCACCGTCCTGCCGGCGACGATGCCCAGGGCGGCGCCGAACGCCACGTCGCTCAGATAATGACGTTGCGTCTGCACGCGTGAGGCGGCGACGTACGACGCAGCGGCATACGCGGGTATCCCGGCCTTCCAGCCGAAATGCCGCTGCAGCACCGTGGCCGACGCGAACGCCATGGTCGTGTGACCTGACGGAAACGACAAGCCGGACCCCGCCGGCCGCGCTCTCTGCGTGGCCTGCTTCAAGCCGATCGTGAAGACCTGCGCCATCAGCTGTGCCTGCACGAGGTCCGCGCCGAGCGCCGCTGCACACGGCTTTCTCATCGCACGGCCCATCGCATACGTCGTAAATGCCGCCCCGAGCTCCAACGGCGTCCCGCCGAGCGTCGCCCCGGCCTTGAACGCGCCCCGCAGGTCCTGTCGACTCGAGAACGTCGTGTTCACGCGATGGTCAACCGCGTGAGCGCCGAGCGCTGCGGCGCCGCCGAGCGCGAGAATGCCCGCCGATGCGGTGGACGGCACGCGTCCGATATCGCGCACGGTTCCCGTGAACAGCTGCCGCGTCGAGCGATCGTTCGTGCACATCCCCCGCGCGCCGAACGTGTCCTGGGCGTACGCAGGACTGACGGTCACCAGAGCCATCCCCGCGAACATCGCCACGCCGAAACTTCGAGACTTCTGTCGTGTCGTCAACAATTACTCCTGTTCTGCAATGCGCTCGAACCCGACCCAGCGCCAGCTTCCGTTGCGCAACCGGAAGTACGCGTGCGCCGGCGTCTGCCACGAGGCGTGGTCGCCGCCAATTGCGCTCAATCCCACCTTGATGAACGCGCCCTCGTTGCCCGGAAGTCCGGCAGGTGCGTGAAGCGCGGTCGTGCTGCTCCAGGTCTCGCCGATCGGTGCGGACGTGCCGGTCGTGTTGTCGTATGTCGACCACGAGGCACGGTAGCCGTCGGGCGCGCGCGCGACGTCGGCCTCGACGGCGGCGTTGGTCAACGTCAGCGTCCCGTCGGCGTCGAGCGCTGGATCGCTGATCGGGTTGACGGCCGTGAGATAGGCGCGGAGGATGGCATCGCGCCGCTGGGCCAGCGCTCGCACGAGGAAATCTTCCGCGTCGCGGTCGCCGAACTCGCCCGCGCGCACGGCTGCGCGCAGCAGGTCGGTGGTCATCGCCGACAGCTTCCGCGCCGCCCAGAACTGGTCGTCGCGCCGCGCGTGGAGAAACGCCTGGTTGGGAACACGGGGTTTCCAGAGGTCCGGGTTGAAATCGGTGTTGTCGTCGCGCAGGCGTCCGACCGAGCTTGCCTCGTAAAACGAGCTCGCCTGCCCCTTCGGCGTGTAGAAACCGAACCCGAGGATGCGCCTGGCGACTTCCGCCGGCTCGACCAGCCCCTCTTCGCCCGCCCAGTAGTCCGCCGGTCCAACGCCGCCGCTGCCGAGCGCCGAGCCGAAGTCCATCAGGTGATGCCGGACGTAGGCCTGACCGTTGTCGGTCACGAGCGTGTCGAGCGAATTGATCGCCTTCGCGTCCACGTGATTCAGCCACGCGGCGAACACCCCGTAGCCGCGAAGCTCCCGGCGGTCCTCGTGCGCGACCACGTCATTGGGATCGTCGGGACGCGTGCCGACGAACCGGATGCGGCCGATTGGCTTGCCGGACACCGCCTTGCTGGCGACGATGCGATAGGACCCGTCGGGCTCGCGTTCCGCGCGCGAGAGCAGCGCGTCGACGTCCGCGATGCGCATCCGGCGCGGCGTCCCGTTGACCGGCGTGAACTTCGCGTCGGCGGCGACGACGAGCTGCTCGCGCCGCATGTGCGCGAGGTGATTCTCGGGCACGTTGTAGCCGAGCGCCCACATCAGCTTCGTCACCGCCACTTCCGTCCCGGTCGTCATGCCGCGATATCCGGGCGGATCGAATTTCAGGAACCAGCGCTGCCCCGCCGCATCCTTGACAGTGAAGCCCGGCGTCACGCCGTCGCTCTTCGACGAGGTGATGCTCCACGTGCCCGCGGCGGGTCCCGCGCTCGTGTCGGGACCGGTGGCGATGTCCTGCGGGGTCAGCACCCGGGCGCCGGCGCGATTGGTGAACCAGCTCGAATCGGGCACCTCGTCGATCGTGTTCACGTTCTGCGCGCGCCGCGGGCTGGCAACCACGCCGCCGCGGATGATGTTGGTTGCCAGGTCGACGAACAGGCTGACTTCCTGCGGCTTGATCGCGGACGCGTCCTGCGTCGCCGGTTCGACCCGAATCGGGTCGTCGTCATAGAAGCGCTGCGACGCCGCCGACCCGAGCATGGTGGCCGACGCGAGGGCGGCCAGCGTACCGATCGTCACTGCCATTGCCCGGAACACTCTGGTGGTTGTCATTGGTCGATCCTCAGGAAGCGCGCGTTGACGTCAGAAGCTCGGGCTGAACGAGAAGCCGAGGCTGGTGCCCTCGGGCGTACGCGCCACTTCGATGCGCGTCACGGTGCTGGTGAGCGTGTGAAGCGAGACGCCGACTCCGTAGGTCTTCTTCAACCCGGAGAGATTGAGGTCCGCGGCGCGAGCCGCGACCTTGCCGGCATCGAGGAACAGCGCCATGTCGACGAACGGTCCCGCGGTCCAGCGATACTCGCCGGTCAGCAGAAGACGGTTGCGATCGCGGAAGCGCCATGCCGAGTAGCCGCGCAGCGTATGGCTTCCACCAAGGTCCGGCATCAGGAAGTACGGCACGTCCTGGCCGGCCGCGGTCGTCGTCGACGAGGCGAGCGCGCGGAACGCCAGCACCCAACGCTCGCGAAGGACGGGGACGAACTGCTGGACTTCGGCGTCCAGGCGCCCGAAGGTGTACGGACCAGCGCTGGCCTGGCGATGATCGGACCACTCGACCCGATAGAGGCTGCCGCGCTTCGTGTAGCGAGGGGCCGTGCGCGAATCGATCTCCGCGAAGGCGCGGCTCGTCACGTAGGTTGCACGGACCGGGACCACCGAGCTCCCGCGTGCCGGCCCCGCATCAATCCGCGTGGCATCGACGCCGCCACCGACCGCGAACGGACCCGCCACCATGACGCGCGACGACATTCCGGCGGTGCTGGCGGTATACGAGAAGCCCGTGCGGTCCTCATTGCGCGACTCGTTGCCCGCGCCGAAGAACGCCACCTCCGGTGCGTCGCGCCAGTTGGCGCGAGCGATCACGGTCATGCGGCCGGCGGCGAACGTCGGCAGCGTCAGCGTGGCGTCCGCAGCCTTGTAGTTCTTCACCGACCACGCGGCGTGCGTGTCGAACCGTCCGTTGTCGCCGAAGCGAGCGCGGTAGCCGGGACCGAACGCCACGCCGCCACCCTGGAAGACGCTGCCGATGAACGGGTAGACCGGGCGCGTCGAGAGCAGCGCCGCGTCAACCGTCTCGAGCCGCTCTTCGAGATGGTCTGGCTCGTAGGGATGAAGATTGGTCGCCTTCTCGGCCTGGTCGGCGGCGATCTGTCCGGCGCGCGTCTGCTGGGCCATCGCGGGGGCGGCCATCGCGAGGATGACCGCGGCCGTCGCCACCCGCATGACCAGGGGGCGCAGCGCGGGCCGCGAGAACATCCGCCGCGGCTGAGCAATCGCGAGCGCGACACCGATCCACGCCAGCGTCAGCGCCACGTTCACCGTCGCGAACTGCTGGACCGTCAGGTGCAGCATGCCCGCGCCGGCGTAGACGACGACCGCCGAGATCACGTCGCCGGTGCGGACGAAGAAGGTGTCGATCGCCTGCTTCGCCTTGTACTTCTCCTCGCGCGACGTCTTCAGCCACAGCAGCTGGCGCGCCGTGTTCATCACCGAGTAATCGGTCGCGTTCTCTGCCGTCTTGATCCAGCGGACCACCGAGAAGCCGACGCCCGCGGCGACAATCGCGTAGCCGCCGAGCGCAACCAGCGGCAACGCCATCAGCGCGCCCCGCAGCCCGCGGTACTTGACCAGCCGCGAGGTCACAAAGGCCTGGATCAGGAAAGCGGCGACGTTGACCCAGAACTGGTAGTCGCCGCTGAAGGACCCGATGTAGGCCTGTTTGTCGAACGCGGGGTTGAAGCGTGCGAGCTCGTGCACGTGTATCGTCAACAACCGCGCCACCAGGTATTCGCCGGTGGTGTTGACGACGTTGAGGAGCACGACGAGCGCCGCGACCAGCTGCAGATAGCGGTTGGAGAGCACCAGGCGGAAGCCGCCGGACGCCGACAGGGCCGGCGCGGGAACGCCACGCCGCTCTTCGTCGCGCGTGTTGATGCGCAGATAGATTCCGACGCTCGCCGCCAGCAGCAGCGTCGAGATGTGGAGGATGACCTGCGGCGTGACGCCCGAGTGAAAGAGCCGGCCGGCGATCAGCGAGCCAAGGGGCGCGCCGGCGGTCATCCCGATCATGATGATCGGGAAGAGACGGTCGCCTGCCTCCTTGTTGTAGATGTCGTTGGCGAAGGACCAGAACTGCGCCACGAGCGAGACGTTGAAGATCCCCACCCACACGAAGAAGGCGACGCCCACGTACGGCACGTGCGCGGCGACGGCCGCCGCGAACAGCTCGATCGTCACGATGAAGAAGAGGGTGACGCCGACGAGCAGCTTGGCGCGGTCAACGCGCGCGGCAAACCAGCCGTAGAGCGGGACGGTCGCCATCAGCAGGAGCGCCTGCCCCGCCGCGGCGTACGACCGCACCTCGGCGCCGCCGCCGAGCAGGATCAGCGGCTCGCGAACGGTTTTGATGACGGCGTAGCAGACGAGCAGCAGGAAGATGTTCGCCAGCATCAGCAGCGCCGTCGCGCCCTCGCCGGCCCGCACCTCGGTGAAGAGCGAGAGCACACGATCCAGCCAGGTCTTGCGGGGAGTTACGGAAGCGGTGACTGCGGCGTCGGACATTTGGGGCCTCCAGTTGGTGTCTGGCCCCTAACGCGGCAAACGCCGCCTAACCCCGCAACGGCGGGTTTTCCCCAGCACCGGCGATACCTTTGAGCGTGATGGACTCGCTCGAACGAAGCAGGTTCGCCATGATGTCGTCGTGGAGGGGCGCGGGGCGCTCTGGCCGCCGGTAGACGAGAAACGGCCAGAGACGCCCGCGAATCGAGGCAGGGAGCACGCCTTCGAGGTATTCGAGCGCCGTTCCTCGAAGCTGCTTGTCGTCGCTGTGGAGGCTTCGGAAGGCGATCTGCAGCGGTTCCCTTGGAAGAACGAGCGACAGGAGCGTGAACACGTGGGCCAGGCTCTGGCCGGCCCTGTCCCGCACGAACTCGTCGAGCGGCGAGTCGCCCATCACGCCGTCGAGGAGGCGGCGGCTTTCCCACACCGGACGGCTCACCGCCATCTCGCGCGAAACGACGGCGAAAATCCGGGTGGCATTCAGGTGTATGCCCGTATTCCGGTCGATGATCGACGCCAGCGACCTCGCCGCCTGGAAGCGGACATCGAACCGTTCATCGTCGAGCGCCAGGACGAGCGCATCGGCGGCGCGCTGGGATACGGCGATGGAGAACACGCGCGCGAGACGCGAGCGGATGCCATGGTCCCGGGCAGGGTCGAGCATCGCGTCGGTCAGCTCCCCCACCCGCTCTTCGGCGACTTTCCGAAGGGCAAACAGCGCGTAGTCGGCCATCGGTTCCGAGGCCAGCAGCAGGATGACGTGAGGGACGAGGAACGCCGAGGGCCCCTCGGCCCGCGTGAGCACCTGGAGGACCGCCTCACGCCTGCCCGAACGGAGCCTGACGATGTCTCTCAGGACCGGGTCGGTCTGATCGAGCAGGCTTCCGTGCGTGACGTTGCGGGACGGCGCCGCATTGCGAAGCCTCCTCTGCCGGACATCCTCGGCGATTTTCGCCGTCGGCCCATCAGTCGTCTTTCCGAGAGCGGACCCGACCGCCCGCCGCAGCAGGCTGGCCTCCAGCGTGCGCACGTACCACCGGTTGAGATGGCTTGCGGCGACGACCGCCCCGAGCGAGCTGACGATCGCCATCGAGATGATGGCCGACGACTGCACTGCGGGGAGAAACACGATGGCGATGCGCACGAGCCCGCCGCCGGCCGCGTCGCCGAGCCGATCGACCGCGACGTCGATAATCGACTTCGCCGCACGTTTGTCCGCAACCGGAATCGGCGTGAAGAACAGCTCGTATCCCGCGCGGAACCACGAGGCCCGCAGGACCGATTCGCCGCCGCGGGCCACCAGAATGCTGCCCAGCCCCGGCGCGACGAGGCCGACGATGCCGCCGGCAACCAATGCGATCGAGGGTGTGCTCGCGGTCAGCGCGAGGCCGAAGCGCTCGAGCGCGGTACGGCTGCCAATGGTCTGCAGGGCGAACGAAATCAGGCTCGTTGCCGCGTAATAGAGCGCGAAAAACCGAAGCAGGCCGTCGCCGGAGCCGAAGGCGTCAACCGCCCGGACCTTGAACACGTAATCCAGCAGCGCCGCGCTCGTGGTGCCGAGGAGCACCAGCGCCACCAGGTACCGCAGTTGAGGCGAATCCGCGATGACTCGGAGGCCGGGCCGGGACGGCGGCATCGGCGAGGGCGTATCGACCCACGATGTGGCGCCGTCCCCGAGCTGACGCGCCAGCAAGGCGGCGACCACCTGGAACCCGGCGAGAAACAGCAGCATGGAGGGCGCGCCGGACAGGGCGGCGACGCGCTCGGCGAGGAGTGCGCCGAACAGGCCGCCGAGCGTCCCGGCGCCCGCGATCTGCCCGAGGCGTCTCTTGGCGGTACGGGGATCGAAGCGCTCGCTCACGATCAGCCAGAATCCGGACGCCAGGAGCGGTGCGGCGCCCGAGACGTGCAGGTAGACCACGACGGCCGTCGTTGCAGGCGCGCTCGCGCGGAACAGCCATTCGCCCACGAACAGCAGGGCGCTGACGAGGAACGACGCCGGCAACAGCACCGATGGCGCAAACTTTCGGCTCCACCGCGCGTGGGCGGCCACGACGAGGATCGAGCACAACGAGGTCGCAATCAGCATCGTCGGCAGCGCGGTCACGTTGAGCGCGCTCAGGAACAACGCGTCGCGGGTCGCCTTGCCGCCGACGAACTGGGCGGTCACGGCGGCAGCGCACAGCATCGCGGTCCACATCGACCGGGCCTGGGCTGATCGGGACTGGCATCGCATATCGGGTCGCTTTGATACGCGTCATCGGCCGCCAAACCCCGCATCGAGGCGAAATCCGGGTAAACTGCTGAACTACCTCGACAATGTCATCGCTGCACCATCGCGCGAAGGACGTCTTCATCGCGGCCCTCGAGACACCCCCATCCGCCCGGAAGGCGTTCATCGTGGAGGCATGCGCGGGCGACGCGGCGCTCGAGCGCGAAGTCGAGTCGCTGCTGACGTTTCACGACGACGAGGAGCCCGATGCGGGAGCGGAGAGGCCGCAGGCCGAGTTCGCGCCGGGCACCATGTTCGCCGGCCGCTACCGGATGACGAGGCGCATCGGGCGCGGCGGCATGGGAGACGTCTGGGAGGCCGACGACCTGACTCTGCAGACGGCGGTCGCCTTGAAGTTGATCAATTCGACCGAGGCGGCCGCGCGCGAGCGGATCCTCAGCGAGGTCCGGCTGGCGCGTCAGATCACCCATCCGGCGATTTGCCGCGTCTTCGATGTCGGAGAAGCCGACGGCGCGATCTTCTACTCGATGGAGTTGGTGCGCGGCGAGGATCTCGCTGCGCTGCTGCGGCGGGCCGGCAGGCTCCCGTCCGAGAAGGTGGCCGACATCGCCCGCCAGCTCTGCGCGGGTCTCGCCGCCGCCCACGCGCAGGGAGTTCTCCACCGCGACCTGAAGCCGGCCAACGTCCTGGTCGACGAGGACGGGCTGGTCCGCATCACCGATTTTGGAATCGCCATCACGAGGGCCGATGCCGGTCTTCACATGCAGACCGGCACGCCGCGCTACATGGCGCCCGAGCAGCGCACGGAAGGAACGGTGCTGTCGGAGCAGACCGACGTCTACGCGCTCGGGTTGGTGCTGTACGAACTGCTTGTCGGATCGGAGATGTTCGGCCGTGTCGCCGCCACGGGTGCCCTGCCCAAACCATCGACGCTCGTGCCCGCGATCGATCCGCAGCTCGAGCGCGTCGTCACGCAGGCGCTCTCACGCGATCCTGCGAGGCGACCGGCGTCGGCCGCCGCGATGGCGGCAGGCCTGCCGGACCTCGGAAGCGTTGGCGATACGTCACTCACACCGACCGGCTGGCGCGCGACACCGCGGTGGATGGCCGCAGCCGCGCTCGCGGGCCTCGTCGGCATTCTGGCGATCGCCTCGTCGTATCTCGTCACCCCCACCACCCGCGCGCTGACCGCGCAGGACACGCTCGTGCTGGCCGATTTCGACAATGCCACCGGCGAGTCGGTCTTCGACGGCACGTTGAAGGTGGCGCTCGCCGTTTCCCTGGAGCAGTCGCCTTTTCTGAGGGTCTTTCCGGACGAACGGGCGCGCGAAACGCTCCGCCTGATGGAGCGGCCGTCCGACGAGCGCATCACGCGCGCGGTCGCACGCGAGCTCGCGAGACGGGAACAACTGAAGGCGCTGCTCGCCGGTTCGATCGCGAGCCTCGGGCGCAACTACGTGCTGACGCTCGAAGCGATCAACGCCGACACCGGCGATGTCATGGCGCGCGAGCAGGCGGAAGCGGCGAGCAAGGAAGACGTGCTGACCGCGCTCGGCGCCGCGACCACGAGGATTCGTGAAAAGCTCGGCGAGTCGCTCGCCTCGATCCAGAAGTTCGACGTGGCGCTCCCCCGCGCCACGACCGCGTCGCTCGAAGCGCTCCACGCGTATGCGCTCGCGCTGTCGGGAGGCGCCGAGGTCCCGCGTCTCGAGGCGATCCCGCAGCTGAAGCGCGCCATCGAGCTCGATCCGACCTTCGCGATGGCGCACGCGTTCCTCTCGGGCGTGTACGCCAACACGAATCAGACGGCCCTCGCGCCGCAGCATTCACGACGGGCGTTCGAGCTGCGCGACCGCGTGAGCGAGCGCGAGCGGTTCTTCATCTCGTGGCGCTACTACCGCGACGCGACACAGGACTGGGAGAAAGCGCGCGAGCTCGCACAGGCATGGACGAGGACGTATCCCCGCGAGGCGTTCGCGTTCAACAGCCTCGGCGCCGCCGACCTGCTCCTCGGGCGGTACGAGCAGTCGGTCCCGGCGTTTCGCGAGTCGATCCGGCTCGATCCGCAATTCATCCCGGCCTACGGGAACGTGGCTGCCGCGCTGATGGCCATCGATCGATACGACGAGGCTCGAGCGACGCTCGTGCAGGCGTCCGACCGCAAGCTCGAATTCAACGGCGCGCGCAGGCTCTCCTACTTCCTCGCCTTCGTCCAGGGCGACGCGCGGACGATGGCGCGCGCGCTCGAGGCGTCGGTGGGCGTAGGCGAGAACAACGCGGCGTTCGGATGGCAGGCACGGGCCTCGGCGTATGCAGGGCAAGTCCGTACCGCCCACGAGCAGTTCGGTCGTGGCATCCAGCTGTCGCTGCAGGGAAAGTTCCCCGAAGTCGCCGCGCAGCTCACGATGGAAGATGCCGAGACCCACGCCATCGTCGGGCAGTGTGACGATGCCCGTCGCGAAGTGTCCGCCGGCCTGGAGCTGGGCCGGGACAGCGCGACCGTCGCACACGCCAGCCGCGCGCTCGCGCTCTGCGGCGACGGGACGCAGGCGCTGTCGCTGACGAGCGATATGGCGAAGCGTTTCCCCGAGGCGACCTTCACCAACGGCGTGGCGGTGCCTGTCACCGCCGCCGCCCTCGCGCTCGCGGTAGGCGATCCGGCGCGAGCCCGCGCACTCCTCGAGCCTGTCAGGCGGTACGACCATGCGCCATCGGCGGAGTTCTGGCCGGCGTATTTGCGCGGGCAGGCGTACCTGCAACTCAAGGACGGCGCAGCAGCCGCGACAGAGTTCCGCAGCATCATCGATCACAGAGGTGAAGTTCCTATTACGCTTGTGTATCCGCTCGCCTACCTCGGCCACGCGCGCGCGGCCGCGCTCAGCAGGGATGTCGACGCCGCACGAAAATCGTATGAAACGTTCTTCATGTTATGGAGCGGCGCCGACGCCGATCTCCAGCCGCTGAAAGCCGCCCGTCTCGAATTCTCGCGGCTCGAGGCCGCACCGCGCGCGACGTCTGAATGAGCTGATTCCGAATCACCACGTCGTCTGAAATCGAGGAGCGCGGATCGTCTACTCGGATCCGTCGGCGCGCGACACACTTACCGATCGCTGACCATCCTCATCGTGAACCGCCACGCGCCACGGATTGCAGCAGACCTCGCAGTCCTGGATGAACGATCCGCGCACGTCGGCTTCGACGTAGACCTCGATCGCCTCTCCACAGTAGGGACACTCGACGACGAAGTACTCGTCCATGCGGTGTTCATAGCACGTCGGCTCGATTCCCGCTCAGCTGGCAGTAGTTACGTAGCCGGAAAGTCACATCACGATCAAATCGCCTGAAATGCTGAATGCGACGGCGCCCGGCTCGCGGCATCGCGATTGCCTCCACGGCGCCCGGTTCCCTCCCATCCCTTCGCGTGCGATGGCACGACGACAGAACGGGAGAGCACCAATGCATCAGACGCTGCGCCTTGCCGCATGTCTGCTCGCCCTCGGAACGGTGAGCGTTTTCCTGTCCCCAGCCATTCAATCGAGTTCGCCGGTAATACCCAGGTCGTCGGGTACCAGTACGGCAGCCGTCACCACTCTCCCGGCGGATTTCATCGAGAACCGGGGGCAATGGAAGGGATCAACGAGGTTTGTCGCGCGTCGCGGACCGGTGGCGGTCGCGCTTGAGCCTCAGGCCATCCAGGTCAGGCTCGGCCTCGCGAATCCGGCAGCCGTCACGCTGACGTTCGAGGGCGGATCGCCGCTGGCCCGCCTCGTCGGTGAAGAGCGCCAGCCGACTCATTACAACTTCTTCAGCGGCAACGATCCGTTGGCCTGGCGGACGGATGTGCCCGGGTTCCGCGGCGTGCTCTACCACCGGATCTACGACGGCGTGGACATCCGCCTACACAACCAGACGGACGCGCTCGAGTACGACGTGATGCTGCAGCCGGGCGCCGACCTTCGACGGGTCGTGGTGCGCGTCAATGGCGCGACCTCGCTCGAGGTCGACCCTGACGGCGGACTCCTCGTGCGTACAGCCGGTGGCGTGCTGAGACAGACGCGCCCCGCGACGTTCGAGACGCGCCCCGACGGAACAACGCGTCCTGTTGCAAGCACGTTCCGGATCATCGATGCGCAACGGTATGGCTTCGACGTACCCGGGCGCGATGCCTCGCTGCCGCTCGTGATCGATCCAGGGATCGTCTGGTCGACGCTGACCGGCGGCACCAGCGGCGAGCAGTTGGCCGGCCTCGAGGCGGCGCGTGACGGCTCCGGCGATCTCTTCATCTCCGGCACCACGTATTCGCCGGACTTCGGGGCCACGCCGACGCCCGGGCAAACGGCGCGTTACAAGTCGTTCGTGGCGCGGCTCAACGCCCTGGGCGACCGCTACGACTTCGTTACTTTCATCAATGGATTGCAGAACCAGACGTACGCCGGCGGCATGGCCGGGGACGCGACCGGCGGCGTGACGCTGGTGGGCACGACCGTCGACCTGGATTTTCCGGTCACACCGGGCGCATTTCAGACGGCCCTGGCGTCCATCCACACCGGCCAGTCGGAAGGTGACGGCTTCGTCATGCGTCTCAACGCAACCGGGGGCATCGTCTTCTCGACCTACCTCGGTGGCAGCGGCAACGATGGCGCCGGCGACGTCGTCATCGACAGCGCGGGCCAGATCATCGTCACCGGGACGACCAACTCCACCGACTTTCCGACGACGATCGGCGCGTACGATCGGACTTTCAACACCCCGCCAGCGGGCGACAACACCGCCTTCCCGCTCGACGCGTTCATCGCGCGGCTCAGCGCCGATGGAACGCAGCTCACGTACGGAACCTATTACGGCGGCCAGACGTACGAAACGGTCCTCGACTCCGCCATCGATCCCCAGGGCTTTCTCACCATCGTGGGTGTTACGACTTCGTCAGCGACCGGCCGCAACATCCCGTTGACGACCGACGCGTTCGACTCCACCTGGAACGGCAGCGAGGATGGCTACATCGCGCGGTTCAAGCTCGATGGCATGGGGACGGCCGATCTGAAGTACGCCTCGTTCCTCGGTGGTATTAACCAGGATGTGATTGAGGCCGTCGCCATCGACCCGACGAACCCGCAGCTCGTGACCGTTGCCGGGTGGAGCTGGTACGACTCGTTTACAGGGCCGTTCTTTCCGACGACGGCCGGCGTGTTCAAGCCCAGGCTGACGCCGCAACCGGCTCCGACGGCGCTCTTCCCGCAGAACAAGACCGGCTTCGTCGCGAGGTTTCGCTTTCCGGCGGCCGGGCCCGCATCGCTGGTGTGGTCAACGTTTGCCGGCGGCAACTGGGAAGACTTCCTCAGCGACGTGGCCGTTGACGAAACGGGCGCCGCCATCGTGGTGGGCGGCACGCGCTCCTACGATCTGCAGACGACGCGTGGAGCGGTCGATCGGACGCAGGGCGGGGTCGGCACCGACCCTCATGATTGCTTCGTCTGGAAGCTGAGTCCGAATGCCGACCAGTTGCTGTATTCGAGCTACCTGGGCGGCAGCTACGAAGACTGCGAGGCCGCGCTCACGATAGGAGCAAAGGTCGCCTATCTCGGCAACAACACGGTTGCGATTGCCGGCATGACCGGCAGCGGCGATTTCGGGACGACGGCCGGCGCGGTGCTGCGCGCGGCCGACGAGGTGCACGACGGCGTCAATCCGTTCGTCGCGAAGCTGACGCTCGCGGCCGACGCCAGCGGCGACATCACGGCGAGCGCGCCGACGCTGCTCAGTCCTGCCAACAGTTCGACGACGGGCGGATTCGGCGGCGTCGTTCGCCTGCGGTGGTCCGACGTGCCCGATCCCTCCGGCGTCGAGAGCTACAACTACGAGATTTCCAACAGGCCGGACTTTCCGCCGAACTTTACGTCACCGAAGGGCTCGACGAGCTCGACCGAGTTGATCCTGGAGTCGCTTGGCATCAACACGCCCTGGTTCTGGCGCATCCGCACGGCGGATCGCGCGGGCAACCTGAGCGACTGGTCGGCCGCGAGCACGTTCACCCTCGGCGTCTCCGGTGCGCAGCCGGTGATCAACTTCGTGCAGACCTATCCGACGAGCGTCACCGGCGGCGGGTCCGCGCAGGGTGTGCTCCATCTGAGCGATCCGGCGCCTGCGGGCGGCCTGCAGGCCATACTGTCGACGAAGGATCCTCGCGGCTACTTGAAGACGGTGCCGCCCGTGACGGTGCCCACGACGGTCTCGATACCCGCGGGAGCCATCAGCGCGAATTTCTCGATCGCCACAACGCCGGTGAACGAGTCGACGCCCGCTGCGATCTACGCGACCACGAACGCGGTCGGCGCCAAGGGATCGATCACGGTCGGCA
>Ga0070699_100002116_pt1 | contig 18020 bp, 18 predicted proteins | sample KBSK1503metaG_FD_65473 | JGI IMG/M metagenome (GOLD analysis project Ga0070699, IMG submission 65473) | Corn, switchgrass and miscanthus rhizosphere microbial communities from Kellogg Biological Station, Michigan, USA - KBS K1-50-3 metaG | ecosystem: Host-associated > Plants > Roots >... | reverse complement strand
ACGATGTTGGACTCGATCTCGGCCGGATTCACACGGAGTCCCGGAATCTCGGCGATCGCTTCGGCCAAACGCCGCGCGCGACGATGGTCATCGGGAAGGCGGTCGCGGTGGTGGCGAAGCCCGTGAAGCGCTCCCGCGGCCACGATCCCGACCTGGCGCATGGCCCCTCCGAACGCGCGCCGAACCTCGCGCGCTTCCTGAATGAACGCGGCGGTCCCCGCCACCGCCGACCCGAGCGGCGCGCCGAGCCCTTTCGAATAGCAGACCATGACCGTGTCGGCGCACGCCGCGTAATCCCGAGGCGGGATGCCGGTCGCCGCGCTCGCGTTCCAGATTCGGGCTCCGTCGAGATGCACGCGGCGGTCCCGCGCGCGCGCCACGCTCGCGATCGCCTGGAGGGTCGCGAGCGGGTAGATCGTCCCGGAACTCCAGTTGTGCGTGTTTTCGACTTCGACGAGCGCGGGCCGCGCCGCCGGGGCGATCGAGTCGTCGTCCAGCGCGGCGGCCACCTGCTCCGCCGAGAGGCGCCCGCGCGCGCCCTCGATGGGCGCGAACCGTCGGCGGAGGAATTCGGTCACCGCGCGTGCCTCGACCATGATCGGATGGCTGTGGCGATCGAGGAGGATGGAATCCCCCTCCTTCGTCTGGGCCGCGATCGCGCACTCGTTCCCCATGCAGCCGCTCGGGACGAAGAGCGCGGCTTCCTTTCCCAGGACCTCCGCGGTTTCCGCCTCGAGGAGCCGGACCGTGGGATCGCCGTGGAAGAGGTCGTCTCCGACTTCAGCCGAAGCCATCGCGCGGCGCATCTCGGGCGTCGGCTTCGTCACGGTGTCGCTGCGAAGATCGATGTAAGTCGTTGTCAGAGAGGCCTCGATTGATTGAATCGTGGGAGGGCGGGTGATAGTCTCAATGGAAAGCGCGGGCACCTTTCCCGCTCCTCGGAGTATAGGGGAGTGGAAGCAGCGTCCCCAAGCCCGAGCCACAACCGAGGAGGAAACCGATGTTTCTGCCGTTCTGGGATCCCACGCTCTTGCTCTTGATCCCGGCCATGGTGCTGGCCTTCTACGCTCAGTGGAAGGTCCAGGCCACGTACAAGAAATTCAGCGAGATCGCCTCCGCCGCCGGGCGAAGCGGCCGGCAAGTCGCGGAGTTGATCCTTCGTCAGAACGGAATTCAGGACGTGACGGTGGAGGAGGGGCGCGGCTTTCTCTCCGATCACTATGACCCCATTCACAAGAAGGTCCACCTCTCGCCCCACAATTTCAGTGAGCCGTCGATCTCGGCGCTCGCGGTGGCCGCGCACGAGGTCGGCCACGCCATCCAGCACGCGCACGGTTATGCGCCGCTTCGGCTTCGGACGGCCATCTTCCCGCTGGCGAACATTGGGACGAACCTTTCCTGGATCTTCATCATCGCGGGGCTGATGTTCGCCCCGGGCTTCGCGATCGCGGGCGTGAGCCTCCTGGACATCGGCATCCTGCTCTTCTCCTTCGCGGTGGTCTTCCAGGTCGTGACCCTGCCCGTAGAATTCGACGCGAGCAAGCGTGCCCTCGTCCAGCTGAACCAGATGGGTCTCGTCGCACCGATGGAGCAAGCCGGCGCGAAGAAGGTTCTCGATGCGGCCGCGCTCACGTACGTAGCGGCGGCCTCCAGCGCCGTATTGCAACTGATCCGGCTCTTGATTCTCCGCGACCGCAGAAACTGAGCGGCGCCACGAACGGCCGCGAACGCGTAACGTGAAACGGGACGCCGAGGTTCAGCGTCCCGTTTCGTATTTTTCGCGGCCGCCGAGCGCCGGCCCGTTCACCTGGGCGCCGCCCACCTAGATCTGCGCGACGATGTCCTTCAACTCCTTGGAAACCTTGAAGACAGGCACACGGCGGGGTGGAACCGGGACCGATTCGCCGGTCCTGGGGTTCCGCGCCAGGCGAGACTTGCGATCCTTCACCTTGAAGGTGCCGAATCCTCGGATCTCGATGTGCTTACCCGCGGCGAGCGCGCGGGATACCGCCTCGAGGAATTCATCCACGGTGTCGGCGACGTCCTTCTTCGTAAGGCCGGTCCGCTCGGCGATTTCATCCACGATATCTGCCTTGGTCATCAGCCCCTCCTGGCGAGCCCACAGCGCCATAAGACTGGGCCGTTGTTGAACATATGATGGCCCACGGTGCGCGATTCGCGACTATAGACCGAGGTGGAAAGCTGTCAAGGCTTTTTCCTGCTAGCAGTTCCACGCGCGGGGGACGGATGCAACGAATTGGGATGCATCCCGCCGTGCTGGGCGAGCCAACCGCGGCACCCACCGGAGGGCTACGACCCCGATATCCTAACATTTTATCCCACAATTACTTAGAGGCAGAATTCGCACCCCTCAGGAGTACTACTGTGGCACGGCGATTGCCCTTTCTCAACCCCGCGTCACTTCACGGGAGCCGCCAGGCGCAGGTCTCTGATCCCGCGTCACCGGCCCTGCACCGACCTCGCGCCATCGAGTCGGCTCCCGTCTCGAATCCCGAACGCGACGGCGCCACCCTGGGCCGCCGCGTTCTTCTTTTCTTCATCGACGGAATCGGCGTCGGCGGCGACGACCCCGACGCGAATCCCCTCGCCACGGGCGAGTTCCCCACGCTTCGACTGACGAAGTCGCTGCGGCCCGATTCCCCTTCCGGCCCTCCCGCGATGGCGCACGGCCTCGACGCGTCTCTCGGCGTTCCCGGCCTTCCACAGAGCGCGACCGGGCAGACATCGATCCTGACCGGCGTCAACGCGCCCGCAGCGATGGGGCGGCATATTTCCGGGTTCCCCGGACCGGCGCTCCGGAAGATCCTGCTCGAACATTCGATCTTGAAGGTTTTGCGGGAGGCCGGGCTCGACGCGACGTTCCTGAACGCGTTCGGGCCACGCTTCTTCGAGACACCCGAGACGGCGCGCCGTCTGTCGGCCACGACGGTCGCGACGCTCGCCTCGGGCGCCCGCTTTCGCGATTGGACCGATCTCGTCGCCGGGCGGGCCGTCGTGCACGACCTGACCCACTGGCGAATGCGCGAGTGGGGATTCGATCTGGAGTTGCGGACGCCGGAGGAAGCCGGAGCGATCATCGCGCGCGAGGCCGCGCGCGCCGATTTCTCCCTTTTCGAATACTTCGAGACCGATCGGGCCGGCCACGATCAGGATCGCCCCCGCGCCATGCGCTGTCTCGGGGACCTGAACCGCGCGCTCGAGACGGTGCTCGCCACGGTGGACCTCGGCACGACCACCGTGATCGTGGCGAGCGATCACGGAAATCTCGAGGATGGCACCGTGCGAACGCACACGACGAATCCAGCGCTGTTCGCGGCGTGGGGGGTCGGCGCGGTCGAGGCGGCGCGGGATCCCGAGTGGGTTCCCGCGCGCCTCACGGATTTGGTGCCGCTGATCCTCCGCGCGCTGCGGCGCGGAGGGGACGGAGCTACTTCAGCCGCTTGATGATGTGCCAGCCGTAGGGGCTCGAGCCGGGATCCCAGTCGGCGATGCCGATGTTCCCCGGGCTCACCGCGAAGCCAACGTTGCCGAACGCCGGCACCATCTGATCCCGCGGGTACTCGCCCGGAAGCGGCGTGACGCTGATGCCCGACATCCCGTAGATCCCTGGAGGCGAGTCGTCCGTGTACTGGCGAACGAGCGCGTCGAAGTCCTCTCCGGCCCGGGCGCGATCGAGCAGCTGGTAGGCGAGCGTCTTCGCCTCTTCCTTCGTGCGGGTGATCGGCTTGTTGGGCACCGATCCGGCGAACCCGATCAGGATGTGCTGCACCTGGACGTGCTGCGGCTCCACGTCCGGCTTCACCGGCATCGTTCCCGCCGCGGCCATCGAGGACTCCTTCGTGTTGGTTTCCGTGGGTGCGGCCGCCGTGGTCGAGGCGGCGCCGCCGACCGAAGTGCTCTCCGTCTTCGCGCTCTGGCCGGCGCATCCGGCGGCAAGCGCCGCAATCACGAGCAGAGCGCTCACGGCTCCGCGTGCGTCGTTCTGAATCGGCCTCATTTCGAGTCGTTCTCCGGGTTGAGTGACGGTTGGATGGGGCGGGTTGGCTAGAAGACGAGGACGGCGGACGCGAGGACCGTCGTCCATCCTTTCGCGGAGATGACCGCGGACTGCGTGACGTTGAACGTCCGGACGATTTCACCCGAGATCTTGAACACCTGCTCCTTCTCGTCCCAGTTCGCGTTCTCGTCGAATTCCACGCCCAGCGTGGAGGCAAGCATCGACGCCGCCATGTCCTCGGCGAAGTCTCCCGCGACCTCGTCGGTTTGTCCGTAGGCGTGATGCTCGCTCAGATACCCGTAGCGGTTCTTGTCGGCCGGAAGGGCGCACCCGATCGACGCCGCGACGAGGCGCCGCATTTCGTTGGTCGCGATCCGCGCCATGACGCAAAAGGCGATGCTCCCCGGCGCGATCAGTTTGATCCCCTCGTCCTTGGGAATGATCTTGCAGTTCGGCGGGAAGATGCTCGAGACGTGCACCAGATTGAGCTTTTCGATCCCGGCGTCCTTCAACGCCAACTCGAACGAGCGGAGCTCATCGCGGTGACTGCCCACGCCCTTCGTGAAGAAAATGCGCGACGGTACGAGATTCAATCCTTGGAACGGCGCGCGTCGGTCTCCGGACTGCGGTGAGTCGCCTCCCTGATCGATCATCGTGCTGCCGGGCAAGCTCGGGTCGGTGGTTCGCTTCATTTCGCCGCTGTCTCCTTTGTTTCTTGGAGCGTTGTGGTTGTCGGGCCTACCGGGGCGCGGCGGCCGTGTCTGCCTCCGCCTTGACGAGACGCGCGCTCACGACGACGCGGCGCGGCTCGATGCGGAGCGAAACGGGCCCAGGATCGATCTCGACCTGGCGTTGGATTCTCTCGCGTTCCTGCGCGATGTCAACCGGGAGTGTGTCCAGCGAGCCCAAAGAATCGATCACGGAGGCCGGGCCGTCGACGAGCGCCGTGTCGGGAATCGCCGTCGGGGGCCCCTGGAGCCGGTAGCCGCTCGGGGGCGTCCCCGTCACCCGCGCCCGAATCCAGACCCGCTTCGAGGCCTTCCGCTCGACGGTGAGCGATACCGTACGCGGCTCGAGCACCTCCGTAACCACAACGACCTTCGACAACTCGGGAGGGAGCGCCCGCTCCTTGACGTCCTCGATGGAGATCGTCGTCGAAAAAGGCCCGGGCGCGGCCTTCGCCATGTCGATCGCGAGATAGGGGCTCGTCAGCCCCAGGCGAATCAGGTCCTTCCAGGCCCCGCGGATCCTGACCCCGACCCGCTCCGGTGGCCGCCCGCGGAAGGCCAGCGTGTCCGGCAGCCCCGTGGTCGTCACCGGAATCTGGATGACCTTCTCCCGCGGCTGGTCGGTGACGACGTGAGCGTAGAGGAGCGTGGCGAGAAACAGGGAGGCGAGCTTGAGCCCCAGGTTCCCAAAAAGGATCTCCCGGATTCGGGGCCACATCGCGAGACTAGAACCCAGGCTTTCCGGTCGCGCCCAGCTCGACCCAGTACTTCGTGTCCTTGGGATCCGCCTCGTCCACCGTTCGCCCGCTCACGACCGAGAACTTGAGCGACTGGTTCTCCTCGGCGACGGGAAAGTAGATCCAACCCGAATCCTTGCCGTCGCTCCGCCAGAGGAGCCGGAAGGAATTGAACGAGACCTCGCCGCCGTCGGCGACGGTCCGGATCCCCTTGTCACGAGAACCCGGGATCACCCAGAAGAGGGCGGGGTGCTCGAGGTAGTAGAAGTATTTCAGCGAGTCGGGCGTGGTCGGTGCGCGCTCGATGGGAAGGATCGCGGCGAAATCGCCGCCCTTCTTGAGGAGGAGCACGTTCCCGGCCACGAGCCGCACGCGCACGTCGTGCACGGGCCCCAGCCGCGACGCGTCGGCCTCGGGCACCTCGTCGAGGAGCCGGAGCAGGCGAACGTCCGCGCGTCCGGTCGCCGCGAGGGACGGAATCGGGCGCGCGAATCCGGCGAACACCGTGAGGGCCGCGGCGCACGTTGCCGCGAAGAGGAGGCGTGAGGGCATGGCGTTCGAGTCTCCCACGCGCCTTTTCGCCCGGTCAACGCCGGAGTTGCCCCGAGCGCCCGCGAGATCGAGGCTTCCATTGGAATCGAGATAGATCCGTCCGTCCTCCGGAGTCGAAACGGACTCCTTCGCGCTCCAGACGCAGGAGTTGGGTGATCGGCGCCCCGCCCGATCGAAGGCTGATGGTCCCGCGAACGTTGAGGACCCGGTGCCACGGAACGGAAGTGGTGTCGGCCAGAGCGTGGAGCGCGTACCCGACCTGTCGCGCTCCTCGCGGTATGCCCGCGAGGCCCGCGATCTGGCCATAGGTGGCGACCCGGCCCCGCGGAATGCGGCGAACGATCCGCCAGATTCGCTCATAGCGGGTCATCGGGGCGAGTCAGCGCTCTTCCGTGGCGACCTTGATGCCCAATCCGATCAGCGCCGCGCCGGCCACGCCGTCCAACGCGCGCCGAAGGCCGGAACCGCGAACGAAGGCTCCGGCCCTCGCGATGACCGCCGCGTAGAGTGCGAGCCAGACGAACGTCATCGTCGCGAAGACGAGCCCGAGGAACGCGAGCGTCGAGAGCATGCCCCGGCCGTCCGGCGCGAATTGAGGCAGGACGCTCGCGAAGAAGACCGCCATCTTGGGATTGGCGAGATTGTTGAACACGCCTTGGCGGAAGGCACGAGTCCCCGGGATCTTCCTCCGCCCGCCCGCGGGCTCGGGCGACGGAGAACGTACGCGACGCGCCGCGGACAGGACCGACTGGATGCCGAGGAGGAGGAGATAGGCCGCGCCGCACAGCTTGATGAACCGGAACATCGTCTCCGATGCGAGGAGCACGGCGACGAGACCCGCGCTCGTCCCCGCCACCCACACGAGCTGGCCCGTGGCCACCCCGAGTGCCGTGAAGGTTCCGGCGCGCCGGCCGCCGAGGAGCGTGTTGCGGATCGTCAACGCGGTATCGGGACCCGGCATCGCGATGACGAGCGCCGAGATCCCGAGGAATGCGACGAAGGTGGATTCCATGTGAATGCCGAACGCCATTCGAGGATCGTACCCCCGAGCCCCGAGGCGAGGGAAGCCGCTTGACGGGCGCCGCCGCCGACCCGACGCTCATTCGATGCGCCACGTGCTCCCCATCGCAGGACCGCTCGACCTGGAATTGACGCTTTCCTGTGGCCAAGCCTTCCGGTGGGTGCGGGACGGCGAAGCCTGGACCGGCGTGATCGGCCGGTCGGAATGCCGCGTGTCGGTCGCGGGCGAGAGGCTCGCGGTGACGGCCGCGGGAGGCGACCCCGGGTCCGCCGACCTCGCCCGCTACTTTCGTCTGGAGGAGGATCCGGCCGTCCACCTGGAACACGCGGCCGAGCTTCGCGGGCTGCCGGGCTTGATGCCGTTGCTTGGGCTCCGGCTCCTCCGACAGGACCCGTGGGAGACGTTGGCCTCCTTCGTCTGCTCCGCCGCCGCGAACGTGCGGAAGATTTCGGGCTGCGTCGAGGGAATGGCGGCCGCGTGGGGCGTGCCGATCGAGGGCTCGCCGCGTCGCGCGTTCCCGGGACCCGACGTCCTCGCCGGTGTTTCCGAAACCGCCCTGCGACGCCACGGCCTCGGATTCCGCGCTCCGCTCCTCCTCGCGACCGCGCGACGGATCGCGGCCGGCGGATGGGAGTGGGAGCGGCTTCGCCGCGCGCCGATCGAGGAGGCGCGCGCCGCGCTGACAGACCTCCCCGGCGTCGGGCCGAAGATCGCCGACTGCACGCTCCTCTTCGGACTCGATCGCCTCGACACCTACCCGGTCGATCGGTGGATTCGGCGCGCGACCCTCGAGCTGGCCGGCCGGCGGCACGCCAAGGACGAGGAGCTGGAGCGATGGTCGCGCCGCTTCGGCCCCGGCCGCGGCTACCTGCAGCAACTCCTCTTCCATCTTCGCCGGACCGGCGGCCCGCTGCCCGCGCTCCGCTCGCCCCGCGTGCGTCGCGTCCGCGCCGGCGCCGCATGACCGACGCCGTCGCACTCTTCGGGAAGGCGCCGGTCGCCGGCCTCGTGAAGACGCGCCTCACGCCGCCGCTCACGCCCGAGGAGGCTGCCACGATCGCGCGCGCGTCGCTCGAGGACACGCTCCGGCGTTTCCCTCCGCGCGTCCCCACGGCGTGGACCCTGTTTCTCGACGGCGACGCGGACGCGGCGATCGAGGCGGGAGCGGATGCGGCCGGCGTGCGGCTCGTTTCGCAGGGCGCGGGAGATCTGGGCGTGCGGCTCGCGACCGCGTTCGCGCGGCTTCGCGCCGAGGGCGCCGCCTGCGTGGTCGCGGTCGGCACCGACAGCCCGACGCTCGATCCCGCGCTCATCGGAGGCGGGCTCGCCGCGCTTCGCGACTCCGACGTGGTGATCGGTCCGGCGCAGGACGGAGGCTATTATCTGATCGGCGCGGGCCCGGGCGTGGACGTGGCGGCGCTCTTTCGCGCCATCCCGTGGAGCACCGGAGCGGTGGCGCGCGTCACCGAGGAGCGCGCGAGGGCGTTGGGGCTGAAGGTGGCGCGGCTTCCGGAGTGGTACGACTTGGACGACGCTGCGGCGCTTCGAAGAGCGGCGGCCGACCCGGCCCTGGCCGAATGCCCCTCGCTCGCGCGGGCGATCCTCGGCCTCTCGACACGACTCTCTACGAGCCCTGCTTGAGTCTCGCGATCTCCTCGCGCACCGAGGCGGCGTGGGGGCCGTTCGGGTCGAGAACGAGATAGCGCTCCCAGGCCTTGATGGCGGTCGCGTTGTCGCCGACGTTCGCCGACACCACTCCCAGGTTGAGCCAGGCGTTTCGATGCTCGGGAAAGTCCTGCGTGGCGCGCTTGAGCTCGGAGAGCGCGAGCTCGTTCTGTCCCAGGTTATGGTGGGCGATGGCCATGTCCACGCGAACGTCGCCGTTCTTCGGGTCTTTCTGGAGCGCCCTCGTGTAGTGCTGAACCGCCTTCTCCCACTGGCCGGAATCGAACAGCAGATTTCCCAACCCGATGTTCGCCTCGACGTTCCCGGGATCGCGCGCGAGAACCTGGCGGTACTTCTGGACCTGCATCGTGATTTCCGCGGGCATCTGGGGCGCTTGTCCCGGGGACTGCCCGCTCATGCCCCCACTCATCCCCCCGTTCATTCCAACGGGCTGTCCCCCGCCCGTCGCGCCCGCCCCGGCCATGATGTCGGCGGGACCGGTGGGCGCGCCGCCCTCCATCCGAGGTCCAACGGCTCCGCGAAGCGCGTAGCCGATTGCGCCCCCGAGCACGAGCCCGATCAGGAGAAGCGCCCACGCGGTTCCCGTCAGGGACGACCCGGCGGGCCGCGGCCGGAATCCCTTCGCGCCGACGCGAGTGGAACCGCCGCCGTGCTCGGCGTGGACGGCGTGCGCGGCGCCCGCTCCAGGGACGGCGACGAGGTAAGCGCCGCACGCATCGCAACGCGTGAGGCCCTCGGGCAGACGCTCGCCGCAACGGGGGCAGGTGATCGTGGGAGACGCGGTCATCACCCGCGTAGTTTACACCAGGCGTGCATCGCATCGAAACCGATCCTCCTTGCCGCCCCGGCGGCCGCTCGACTATCCTCGGCGGATCGCAACGACCGCACGGAATGCCGCAAGCACCATCGTCGCCCAGGTTTTCGGGACGACCGCGCTCATCTGGGACGGCCGCACTCTGCGCGAGGCCGTGCTCGCCAACCGACTCAAAGCCGAAGCCGACAAGAGCCGCTCGAACGCCCTTGCCGTCGGCGACGAGGTGACCCTCGAAGACGAGGGCGCTTCGCTGCCCACGATCGTCGCGATCGCGCCGCGGCGCACGCGGCTCGAGCGGGCGGCCACCGGATCGCAGGGCCGGATCCTCATGCAGGTGATCGCGGCCAACGCGGAGCAGGCGATGATCGTCTCCTCGTTCGCCGATCCCCCTTTTCGGCCGGGACTCGTGGATCGATGGACGCTCTTGGCACTCCGCGGCGGAATGGATCCCGCGCTCTGCGTGAACAAGGTCGACCTGGGCTCGGAGGAGGAGGCGGCGGTGGAAGTCGAGAAGGGCAAGGTTCCGTTCGAGCCGGTTTACGTGAGCGCCGAGACCGGCCACGGCCTCGACGCGCTTCGCGCGCGGCTCGCGAACCGGATGACCGTGCTCGTCGGGCATTCCGGTGTCGGGAAGTCGTCGCTCTTGCGGCGCCTCGTTCCGAACTGCGACGCCCTGGTCGCGGAGGTGAGCCACAAGTCGCGGAAGGGGCGCCACACGACGACCAGTTCGCGGCTCTACCCGCTTCCGGACGGGGGTCTGCTCATCGACACGCCCGGGGTGCGCAGCGTTCTCCTCGGGCCGACCGAGCCGGCGGAGGTCGCGGGCGTGTTCAGCGAGATCGCCCACGCCCCGGCGTGTCGCTTCAGTCCTTGCTCGCACCGAAGCGAGCCGGGCTGCAGCGTGCTCCTGGGCCTCGAGGACGGCACGGTGCCGCGCGAGGTCTACACCCGCTATCGCAAACTACTCGAGGAGGCAGGGCTCCCCTGACGGGGTCCGATCCATGACCGACATCGCAGGCAGGGACGCGCTGGAGTCGAAGCTCGGAGAATTGTTGATCGTCGGGGTTCCCGGCACGGAGCTGACGCCCGACGTCGAGGAGCGCCTTCGCGCCATCCGGCCGGCCGGCGTCATCTTCTTCGCGCCGAACTTCCCGGACGCACCGACCGCCATGCGTTTCACGCGTGCGGTGCACGCCGCGATCGCGACCGCCGAGCTTCCCGCGCTGATCTGCGCCGACGAAGAGGGAGGCATGGTCTCCCAGATGTCGGGCTTCTGGGAGGTGCCGCCGTCGGCGCGCGCCGTGTCCGCATCCGGCGGGCCCGCGCTGGTCAAAGACCTGGCCGCGCGCACCGCGCGCCGGCTCTTGGCGCTCGGCGTGAATCTCAACTTCGCGCCCGTGCTCGACATCAATTCGAATCCGGAGAACCCGGTCATCGGCGTCCGTTCCTTCGGCGCGAACGCGTCGCAGGTCACGTCGTCGGGCCGCGCCGCGATCGAGGGAATGCAGTCGGCCGGCGTGATCCCGGTGGTGAAGCACTTCCCCGGCCACGGCGACACGCCGCTCGACTCGCACGTCGCGCTGCCGCGCGTGGACGCCGCGGCCGAGCTCCTGGCGTTCCGCGAGCTTCGCCCGTTCGAGGCCGCGATCAAGTCGGGAGCGCCCGTTGTGATGACCGCGCACATCGTCGTCCCCGCCCTCGATCCCGACCCGAGGAACACGGCGACGACGTCGCGCGCGATCGTCACGGAATTGCTCCGCGAGCGGCTCGGCTTCGAGGGCGTGGTGGTGACCGACGCGCTCGAGATGCAGGGCGCCACGTCGCTCGGGGGCTACGGCGAGGTGGCGGTGCGCGCGATCGAGGCGGGCGTCGACCTCCTTCTCTATTCGAAGCTCGAGCCGGGCCCCGAGGAAGCGCTCGCGGCGCTCCGCCAGGCGCTCCGCGACGGACGGCTGACGCCCGAGCGGATCGAAGCTTCGCTCGCGCGGCTTCGAACGCTCCGCGCGGGAAGCGCGTCGCATCCGCCCGAGGCGTCCTCGTCGCTCGAGCGGTCGGCGCGGGATCTCATTCCCACGACCGAGCTCGACCGGATCGCCGAGGGCGCCGCGCGTGTTCTGAAGCAGGGCGCCGGCGGAATCCCGCTCAAATCCCCGGTTCAAGTGGTCGAGATCAACCGGCCCGAGAGCCGCGCGCCGATCGCCGATCTCCTCCGCGCCCACGGAATGACCGCCGCAGAGCTGCCGCCCGATCCCGCGCAATGGGCGCGCCGTGTCGTCGGAAGCTCGCTCCTGACCGTGGCGGCGCGCGCGTCGGTCACCGCGGAGCAAGAGACGGTGGCGCGGGAGTGGCTGAAGCGATTCCCCGAAACCGTAACGGTGGCGTCCCTGAATCCGCACGTGGTCGATGGATGGCCCGAAGTGAGGACGCTCCTCGCCACGTTCGACAACACACCGGCCAGCCGCCGCGCGCTCGCGAAGAGGCTCGCAGGGGGGAAGTAGGTCCATGTTTCCGCCGCGAACGCCCGCGCACGTGCAGCGCGCCCACAAGAGCATCCTGCACATCTACGAGTTCCTGGCCAAATACGAGCGCTGGACCGCCGCGCGCGGTGAGACCGGTTGCGACTTCGCGCTCGGCAACCCGCAGACGATGCCCCCCGACGCGTTCGTGTCGGCGCTTCGTGACGCGACGACCCCGCGGGACAAGGCCTGGTACGCGTACAAGACGAACGAGGGATCGTCGCGCGAGGTCGTGCGGGCGTCCCTTCACAAGGTCACGGGCCTCGACTACCCGCCGGAGAACATCTTCCTGACGAACGGCGCCACCGGCGCGCTCCTCGTGACCATGAACGCCCTGATCGGGCCGGACGACGAGGTCCTCTACAACAGTCCGCCCTGGTTCTTCTACGAAGGCATGGTCTGGAACAGCGGCGGCACGCCGATCGCCGTCGACGTCGATCGCGACACCTTCGACCTGGACGTCGGCGCCATCGAACGCGCGATCAACGAACGCACGCGTTTTGTCATCGTCAATTCGCCGAACAACCCGACGGGGAAGGTCTATTCGCCGGACACGTTGACGAAGCTCGGCAAGGTCCTCGAAGGGGCGAGCCGGAAGATCGGCCGGCCGATCTACCTGGTTTCGGACGAGGCCTACCGCGCGGTGCTCTACGACGGCGCGGCGTTTCACAGCCCGACGAAGTACTACCGGAACTCCATCATGATCTACACGTACGGGAAGACGCTGCTGACGCCCGGGCAGCGCATCGGCTACATCGCGCTCTCCCCCCAGATGGACGACCTCGAGGAACTGCGCACGATCCTCTATTCGAGTCAGATCCTGAGCGGGTGGGCCATGACCAGCGCCCTGATGCAGCACAGTCTTCCGGATCTCGAGAAGATATCGATCGACGTGCGCGCACTCCAAGAACGCCGCGATCGGTTCGTCACCGGGCTTCGAGAATGCGGCTACGAGGTGCGGATGCCCGAGGGCGCCTTCTACGTCACGCCGAAGGCGCCCATCGAGGACGACGTCCGCTTCTCGAACCTGCTGGCGGAGGAGGGCGTCTTTTGCCTGCCCGGGAGCGTCGTCCGGATGAACGGATATTTTCGTGCATCCGTCACCGCGAGCGATGACATGGTCGAGCGCGCGCTGCCCATCTTCGCCGCCGTGCGGAAGAGGGCCCTGAAGGGATAGTTCGCCCCTTCAAAACGCCATGCTGGCGCGGATCCCGATCCCCCGAAGGCCATCCACCGGCTGGATGCCGAAGGTCGCGTGCATTCCACGACGCATTTCATCGTTGTGGACCTGCGCGGAGTGCGGCGCGCTGGCGATGTCGTAGATCACGGATGCCCCACCGACGACGGCGCCCGCGACGCCGATGGCAGCCTGGCCGGAATTGGCGCCCGCTTCGGAAGAGCTGGCAAACCCGGCGACCACGACGCCTGCTGCGGCCAGGGCCCGAAGCCCGATGCCCGCAAAGGCCCGACCCGGGCGGCCCGAATAGAAATGCCCCAACGAGGGACCGAACAGGTAGGCGCCGGTGCCGACGATCGCGGCGGTCCTCGCGAGGCTCGTTCCGCTGCGCTCCCAGATGAAGGGAAGCGTGGCCGCGGCCGGACCCACCGTGCCGAGGACCGAAAGAAGCAGCGCGGTCTTGCCGGACTTCATGCCGGGGACCCATTCGCCCCCCGGCGGCGCGGAGACGGCGGTCGTGTCGGGCGGTGAGGGCGACCCACCGCCGTCCCCGGCCCGCACCGGACCGGAGAGAAGAACGCTCAAGCCAAGCCAGTAGAGCACCTTCGGCGATTTTGTCATTCGGCCCCCCCGTGCACGCCGTGTGCATCAAGACCTTGCGGTGTCCTCACCTGAAACGCCCACTCGACCAGTACCGCACGCGGAACATACTCTCTTCGGACACCATGAACGCGCGAATGGGTCTTCCTTCCAGTCGTGTGGCGTGCGCGCTGTGCGGCTTGATGCTCCTGCTCTCGGTCGCCGCGTGGGGTCGGAGCGAGGCCTTCTCCCCCGCGCCGGGCTCGCCCTACCGCGCCGGCGCTCGCCCGTCCAGCGTCGCCACGTCCGACTTCAACGGCGACGGCCATCCCGACATCCTGGTCGCCTGCTCCGGGAGCGACTCCTTGAGCCTCCTCCTCGGCGACGGTCGCGGCGGATTCGCACGACGCCGCTCGTTCCCCGCGCTCCGAGCGCCCCATCTTCTGGCGGTCGGGGAGTTCAACGGCGACCGAATGCCGGACGTGGTCGTTTCGGCTCACGACGCCAACGACGTGGTCGTGCTTCTGAACAGCGGGCGCGGGAATCTCGTGCGCCAGCCGCCCCTCGCCGCCTTTCCCGGAGGAAAACCGCACAACCACGGCCTGGCGGTTGGCGACCTGAACGGGGATGGATGCGCGGACATCACGGTCGGGCATCAGGAGAACGGCGCCATCGCCGTGCTGCTGGGAGACGGCCTCGGCGGATTCCGTCCCGCTCCCGATTCGCTGATCGCGGTCGGAAAGGCGCCCTATCCGCACACGCTCGCGGACCTCGATGGCGACGGCCGTCTCGACCTGATCGTCCCGGATGTTCAGGGGAATCGAATTCGCGCCTTCTTGGGAAACGGCTCGGGTGGTTTTCGCGCCCTGCCCTCCGTCTCGACGGGAATCGCCCGCCCCTACTTCGTGATCGCGCGCGACCTGAACGCTGACGGGAAGGTCGACCTGATCGTCACGCACGACGACACCAACCGCGTGGCCGTACTCCTCGGCAACGGGCGCGGCGGATTCCGCCGGGCGCCCTCCTCCCCATTCGATGGGCGGACCGCATCCTGGAAGGGAGACGTCGCCGATCTGAACGGGGACGGGAGACCGGATCTGGCGCTCGCCGGCGGCGGATCGGTCCGGATCTTCGACGGGGACGGTCGCGGGGGGTTTCGCTTCCGCACGACCCTCCGCACGCGCGGCGAATCGTGGGACGTAATTCTCGCGGACATGAACGAAGACAACCGGCCCGACGTCGTAACGCCGTCCGGCGCGGGCGGGGTGGTGCACGTGTTTCTCACGCCGCGGGTCAAAGCGGCGCGGTAGGGTCAACCCCTCGAGGTTCGGCTCCGTCCCGCGTCCAGCATCGTCCTGAATTCCGCCGCGTCTCGCCCGCGCACCGCCGCGCCGATCCGCTCGAGCGCCGAGCGCATCCGCTCCAGCGCCGCCGCCGAGTACGGGTTCTCCGCCTGGACCTCGTAGTAGACCTCGGCGCTCTCCCGCACGACCGCGGCCGCCAGTGCTTCGAGCGCCTGGAACGTCGTGCTTCGTACGGGCTGCGCGGCGTCGGGCAGGGCGCACGCGAACGCGATCGCTGTTGCGTGCGCGAGGCTCAGCACGTCGGCCATGACACGGTCGTGCTCTTCGATGGGCATTCGGACGATGCGCGCGGTCGTGGAGCGGAAGAGCTGCTCCGCACCCGCAGCGGCATCGGCATCGCCGGTATCGCAGATCACGACGTCGGCCTCGCGGAGCAGCACGATGGACGGCCCGAACATGGGATGGATCGACGCCACGCGAGCGCCGGCAGCGTGGAGCGCCCGAATCGGCTCGAGGAGCGGCGTCTTGATGCTCGCGATGTCCACGACGAGGCCCGTCGGGGGGCGCGACGCCCACTCGCGATAGAGGGCCGCCGTGGCGGCCGGGGGGGTGGCGCAGATCACGAAGTCGGCGGTCCGGAGCGCGTCGGCCGACCAGGCGTTCTCGCCCTCCGAGGCGGCCGGATCGAGGATTCCCACGTCGAATCCCTGCGCCGCGAGGAACTTCGTCAGCCACCGTCCCATCCGGCCCGCGCCCCCGACGACGACCACCTTCCGGCCGGCGCCGACCGCCGCGTGCCGCAGCCGGTCCATGTCCTGCGCGATCACGGACGCACGGATCAGCTGCGCGAGCATGTCCTCGGCAACTTCCGGGGCCAGGCCGCGCTCGAGCGCCGCCGCGCGCGCCCGTTCCAGCACCAGCCGCTCCTGTCCGAAATCAACCGTCGGGAGCGCTTGCGCGCGCTTGAGCTCGCCGACGCGCCGCGCCAGCTCGACGCGCTCGGCGGCGCGGGCAACGATCTCCTCGTCGAGCTTTCGGATCTGCTCGCGGAGCGCATCGAGGTCGGCGTGGGCCATGGGCAAGACCCTCGCATACGTCTCGCCGCGAGGCAAGGCGCTAGCGGCGCACGGCGCGCGGCTGCTAGGCTCTCGGGCCCATGCTCGAACTCTCGCGGTACCCGCTGGAGCGCCTTGCCGGTCAGGTCGGCACGCCCTTCTATCTCCTGGACGGAGACGTCGCGCGCCGCTCGATGGAGCGATTCGCGAGCGTCGTCTCCGCGGGCGGCGCGTTCGGACGCTACGCGATGAAGGCGAACTCCGCGCGACGGGTGCTCGACCTGGCGCGCGAAACCGGTCTCGGGATCGACGCGGTGAGCGGGAACGAGGTCCTGCGCTCGCTCCGCGCGGGATTCCCCGCTCGATCGGATCCGCCGGCCATCGTCCTGACCACCGACGTCTTTCGCGACAACGCGATCGAGTCCGTGCTCGAGCACGGCGTGCTTCCGAATCTCGGCTCTCCCGGCATGCTGGTCGAACTCCACCACGCGGGGTATCGCGGCCCGATTTCGCTCCGCGTGAACCCCGGATTCGGCCACGGCGAGGTCGCGGCCTGCGACACGGGCGGCCCATCCTCGAAGCATGGGATCTGGCCCGACGAGCTGCCTGCGATCCGGAAGCGGGCCGCCGAATTCAAACTCTCGATCGTGGGGTTGCACGCGCACATCGGCTCCGGTCCCGAGCCGGCTGAGTTCGACACCAACGTGAAACGGCTCGTCGCCTTCTTCGCGGAGTTGTTGACGGAGTTTCCGTCGGTATCGACCGTCAGTCTGGGCGGCGGGATCCCGTATCCCTACCGGCCTCCAGAACCCGAGTACGACGTCGCGTCCCTCGAGCCGATTTTGAAGGAAGCGCGGGGCCACCTCTCCGACGTCGCGGGCCGCGCCATTCGCATCGAGGTGGAGCCGGGCCGCTACCTCACGGCCGGGATGGCCGTGCTCGTGGCGCGGGTCAAGGACGTGAAGCGGACCCACGCGAACGAGCGGGGGTCGGGCCAGACGTTCGTCATGATCGACGCGGGATTCAACGACCTGATCCGGCCGGCCCTCTACGGCTCGTACCATCACATCGAGGTCATCGCCGGGGGCGGGCGCCCGGGACCAAGCGACGCGTCAGCAGAGCGACCCGTCGAACCCTGCGTCGTGGCGGGCCCCCTCTGCGAGAGCGGCGACGTCTTCACGCGGGACGCGCAGGAGTTCCTCGATCCGCGGCCACTCCCCCGTCCCGAGCCGGGCGACCTCCTCGTCCTGCAAGACGTCGGCGCCTACGGCGACGTCATGGCCTCCAACTACGTCTCGATGGGGCGTGCGCCGCGGGTCTGGTGGGAGAACGGAAGGGCGACGCTCGTCGCACGGCGGGAGACGGTCGAGGATTTGCTGGCGACGGAGACCGACCAGCCCTTGAAGACCTCGGGCTAGAACACCAACGCCAGCTGCGCCGCCATGAAGACGTCCACGCGGCGGGGCGTCGTCTCGATCTGGGTCTCGTGGTGAACGAGCTTCGCGAGGACGTTCTTCGAGGGCTTGAACCCGATCCCGACCTCGCGGCGCCAGAGGGGCGCGTCCCAACGGCCCACGCCCCCGGCGGTTAGTGAGACTTCGTCGAACAGGATCCGGTCGTAGCGTCCGGCGACGTACCAGCCCGGCATCACCGTGATCTTCCCCTCGATGTACCACGCGTCCAGGTCGAGATCCTCGACGAGGGGCGACTCGAAGCGGTTCTTGATGTACTCGGCGTAGACGAGCCCGCGCCCATACGAGAGCTCGAGGTCGGCGCCGCCCATGATCTGGTTGTAGTCGGTGATCTTCTTCCCGGCCGGAAGGAACTCCTCCA